>ORJL010555736.1_pt1 | contig 38366 bp, 32 predicted proteins | sample 1779941 | NCBI WGS metagenome assembly ORJL01 (sample SAMEA104232317, study PRJEB22302) | groundwater metagenome | biome: forest; feature: aquifer; material: groundwater | place: USA | collected 2011-08-07 | depth 5.8 m | reverse complement strand
CTGCCTTGACCGTATGACGCTTGCTGATGTTGCCGGGCTTGTTCTCGTGAATGAGCGGTGCGCCCTCCTCCATGGCCTCCAGTGGGTCGTAGACTGCCGGAAGGGGCTCGTACTCTACCCGGATCAGGGACAGCGCCTCCATGGCGGTATCCAGGTCCACTGCCGCTACGGCTGCCACTTCATCGCCAATGTAGCGGACCTTTTGCATGGTCAGGGGGTAGCGGTCCATCAGCTTTTCGGAGTTTGCCACAACACCGAATCTTACTCCCAGTGTATCTTTGCCGGTAATTACGCCCCGCACTCCAGGCAGGTGCAATGCGCGGCTGGTATCTATATTCTTGATGCGGGCATGCGGGAGTGCGCTACGCAGAATGGCTCCGTGCAACGTGCGCGGAAGCGAGATATCTCCCGCATAGGCAGCCTGACCGGTAGACTTGAGGCGGGAGTCCGGCCGTGGGAGCGATCTGTTTATCGAGAAACCCATGATTATTGTCCTCCCCGGAGATGCGGCGGCATAGTCCCAGTCTTTCGGTGATCGAAGAAGCGCCTGGCTTTGAGCTCATAACGTGGCAGGGAGCCTGGCTGCATTACCTCTACCGGGATACGCACCCTGATCCGCTGCCGGAGCAGCTCCTCGGCCCGGAGAGCCGTCTCGCTGTGCTTAGAATCCGCCAGGTCACGGGAGGCCTCCACTCTAACCATAAGCTCGTCCAGCCCTTTGTCCCGCCAGACGTGCATCTCGTAATGTTCTGAAGTGCCGTTCACCTCAGCCAGGAGCATCTCCACCGCCGCCGGGAACACATTGACCCCCTTGATGGTTATCATGTTATCGGTCCGCCCCAGAATGCCTCCCTGGACGTACTTCCAGCTCCGGCCACACTCGCACCCTCCGTAGTGAATCTCCACCAGGTCATGGGTCTTGTATTTGATAATCGGCTGCGTGGTCATGATAAAGGTGGTTACAACATGCTCTCCAACCTGTCCATCAGGGACCGGGTTACCATGATCATCCAGCACCAGCGAGAAGACATCCTGTTCGAACAAATGCATATGGCCCTGCACCTGGCAGCCCTGGCCCATGGCGCCGGTCTCGGAGGCGCCGTAGAACTCGTAGACCTTGGCGCCCCAGGCGGCCTCGATCGCGGAGCGGGTCGACGGAATACTCCCGCCAGACTCGCCCGCCACAAACACGTATTCTACAGAGGATAATGCTGTATCCACGTCCATCTCCTTCGCCACCTCGGCCAGGTGCAGGGCATAGGTCGGAGTAGCGAATAACATGGTCGGCTTAAAGTCTCGTATCTGCTTGATCCGCGTCCGGGTATCGACGCCCCCGCCCGAGATAACCTGCAACCCCAGGCGAAAGGCTGCCTGGTAGGCCATCCAGAAGGCGACGAAGATACCAAAATTAAAGGCCAGGTACATGGTATCGCCGGGTCTGACACCTACTGCCCAGCACATGACGGCCACCTGCTCGGCGCAGCGCATCATCTCGTATTGGCTCATGGGCACCTGGAGAGGCATGCCGGTGCTGCCAGAGGTCATGAAGAACTGGTTCGTCGCGCCGATCGAGAAGTCGGCCAGAAGATCACCATAGGGTGGCTTCACTGCCTGCGCTGCCTGGAGGTCGCACTTATCGACACACGGCACTTTTTCAATGAAGTCCTTCAGGCTACGGATTTCGTCGGGATGTACCCCTGCACCGTCATACATCTTGCGGTACATGGGGGAGCGCTCGTAGGCATACTTCATCAGGGCGCGAATTCGCCGGAGGTGAATAGCGTCCAGCATCTCTCTGGGCATGGTTTCCAGGTACTCATTCCAGAAGGACTCGTACGTTTGAGGTAGAGAGCTATTGGACTTCGTCATCGCAGTAACCCATTCTATTGAAGTAGTCCGCCGGACCGCAGGCGGCGCAGGCGCATCCCGGGGTACTTGATAGTGCGTTCTATGTTCCGAATGGGCGTTCGAGCTAACGGATGCTCTATTCTTTATCACAAGGCCGTTCGATTGTCAAGGCGCTTGCACCTGATCGCCTTGACAAAACGGGGGGGCCTATGATAAGTTACCCGCGATTCGAACGCTCGACCAACATGGCAACCGCTCAGGCACATTTTGTGGCTGGGCACCAGGAGCCTGGTGGCAACACGCAAAGGATCGCTCCTCGGATACTGCCAGCAACCTCTAGCTGAGCTAGCGGCATTGAAGGCTGGCGCACAAGATACCGTTTGAAACCGCCTCCCGGGCGACGGCTAACCCGGAGCCTGGGCTGAGGCGAATAACCCTGGGAAGCATCCCAAAATATATCGAAAGCTCGCCTCAACAGGTGCGCCATTGTATGTCCCGGGCAAACTCCGGGTACGAAAGGATGCGATCATGGGAGACTTCGATGCCCAGGGAAAGGTAGACCGCCGCCAGTTCATGAAGCTGGCCTCCATGGTGGGAGGGGGCATAATGCTGATGGCCTGCGCCCCGACAGCCGTTGCTCCTAACCCAACTGCAACTCCAGCCACAGCAGCTAAGCCGAAGGTATCCGCTAACATCAATTTTGCCTCTACAGCCGGAGGCGTGGGCTTCTTCATGATGCCCTATCTGGTAGCGCAGGAGCTCTTCCTGAAAGATGAGGGTATCACTGAGAAGATGACCGTCTTCGGCGGTGGCGGGGATACGGTGCGGGGCATCGCTGAGGGCGGCCATCAGATCGGCCATCCAGGCCCAAACTCCGTGGCCATCGCCGCCGCCGAGGGCCAGCCCTTGCGCATCATTGCGGAAAACCTGCCTTTCGCCAGTACCTACTGGTTCGTCAAGGCCGATTCTCCCATAAAGTCGATGCCGGACGCCAAGGGCAAGAAGCTGGGATACTCCCGGCCAGGCTCCATATCGCAAACGATGGCCTTTACAGCCCTGCGATCGGTCGGCCTCAAGCCCGACCAGGATGTGCAGATGGTTGGCGCTGGAGGGCCGGCAGAGCAATTAACAGGCGTCAAGACTGGTGTGATCGACATCGGGTGGCTGAACGACCCTCTGCTCGCGCAAGAGCTTCTGAAGAAGGAAATTCGCGTCATCGCGTCCGCCAACGACTTTATCCCTAACTGGAGCGAGACAATGCTCACCACCACTGTGGACTATGCAAAGGCGAACGGTGACGTGCTGACAGCCTACCTCCGAGCCCACCAGAAGGCCATGGACTTTATCAAGAGCAGCCCTGATAGGGCGGCAGAGATCTGGGCCAAAGGGCAGGATATTACTCCCGACCTGGCCAAATCAACCATGAAGAACTATCCCATTCAGAAGTTTACCTCACGGATAGACCCGGCAATCCTCAAGGCCATCTCTGATGACATGATTGCCAACAACCAGCTCAAACAGCCCCCTGAGTGGAACAAGATCGTCGACCAGAGCTTCCTGGCCCCGGAATTGAGGACACAGATATAGTCCCGAGGAGGAACAGCAGCATGGCTTATCTCAAAGACATCAGGGAACACCTGAGACTTCTGGAAGAGCAGGGAAAGCTGGTTCGAATCAAGCGTCCGATAAACAAAGACACCGAGCTCATGCCGTTCGTCCGGCTCCAATTTCGAGGACTACCTGAAGAGGACAGGTTGGCCTTTCTATTCGAGAACGTCGTAGACGTAAAGGGCCGAAAGTATGACATGCCCGTAGCTGTCGGCATCATCGCCGGGTCCCGTGAGATCTACGCTATGGGCCTGGGTTGCAGGATCGAAGACCTCAGAGAGAGATGGGCCCAGGCCCTGCAAACCCAGATGCCTCCCAAGCTCGTCCGGACCGGTCCTGTCCAGGAGGTCGTTATTACCGGAGACGACCTCTACAAGGACGGGAACGGGACTGAGAAGATCCCCATCCCTATCTCCACTCCGGGCTACGATAATGCGCCCTATACCACGGCCACTCACTGGATGACGAGAGACCTGGACACAGGCATTCGCAACGTCGGCAACTACCGTTCCCAATATAAGGCAAAGGACCGGCTGGGCATCTACGTCAACCCCGCTCAGCATATCTATATCCACTGGGATAAGGCCCGGCGAAAGGGCGTACCACTGCAAGCAGCGCTGGTCATGGGAGGCGCTCCCAGCATCGCCCACACCGCAGCCGCCAAGATCCCCTACGGGGTCGACGAGCTGGCCGTCGCCGGGGCGTTGATGGGCGAGCCGTTGGAAGTGGTGAAATGCAAGACCATAGACATGGAGGTCCCGGCCCATGCCGAGATCGTGATCGAGGGTGAGCTGGACACCGAGTATCTCGAGCCGGAGGCCCCTTTCGGTGAGTATGGTGGCTATATGGGCGACCGGGTCCTCAATCCGTTCGTTCGAGTGAAATGCATCACCCACCGGCGTGATGCCATTTATCACGCCATCATCAGCCAAATGCCCCCCTCGGAGTCGAGCAAGCTGCGCCAGATTGCCTACGAAGGGGTTTACTATAAGTTCTTGCGTTACGACTGCAATATCCCGACAATACGGGACGTGTCATTCCACGATTCAGGCGGCAGCACGCAGTACCTGGTAATACAAATGGACAAGGCTAATCCCGGCCAGCCGTGGCAGGCGCTCAACGCCGCCGCCGCTCTAGATTCCACCATCGGCAAGATCATCATCGTGGTGGACGGGGATATTGATCCGCGAGATGCCGAATCGGTTAACTGGGCCTTGAGCTTCCGGATGATGCCCCACCGGGACTCACGGGTAATCAGAGGCAAGGCATCCGCTCTGGACCATTCGGCTGCCCCTCTCGGGGTCCTGACCCACGAGGAGGCCACATACCCTTCGATCGAAGGAACGTCGGCCATACTGGTCGACGCCACCAGGAAGTGGGCCTATCCCCCGGTGTCGCTGCCGAGACGGGACTTCATGGAAAACGCTCTGGAGTTGTGGGAGGCTGAGGGGTTGCCCAAGTTGAAGCTGAAGATGCCTTGGTTCGGATACGACCTGGGTTACTGGAACCAAGAGTTCGCTGAGGAAGCCGAGCTGGCCTTGAGGGGCGAGCATTACCAGACCGGCGAGAAGCTTGCCGGCCGCAGACTCAGGCTGCAATAGGGTTCTCATAATAACGACCCAGATGCCCATCTTCAGAATAGCTACCGCGGGGATAGCTGGAAATCTATTAATTCCTTACTGATCCGGAAGCGAGAGAAGCCCGGCCTTATGGGCCAGTCCCATAAGAATGCATAGAAGAGGAGGGTACATCATGAGGCGACTAGTTCGGCGTCCACTTTGGGTCATCATAGTTACCTTGGTCCTGCTGGCGATGCTGGCTAGCTGCAGTCCAGCAGCTGCTCCAACGGCTACTCCCACCAAGGCACCCGCGGCTACCAGTTCAGTCGCAACCCCACCGGCTGCAGCTCCAACCGTAGCTAAGCCTGCTGATAAACCCGCGACCACTCCGACGACAGGGGCTTCAACCAAGCCAAGCGGTAGTCCCCTTAAAGTCGGGTACCTGACGCCTCTCTCCGGTCCGGTGGCTCTTTACGGCGCCATGGAAAAGATCAGCGTAGCCCTGGCGGAGGAAGACCTGAACAAGACGGGTGGAATAAACGGACGCCCCGTGCAGGTTATTCGCTATGACAGCCCCTTCGACCCGAAGCAGGCGGTTACCCTCGTCCGCAAGCTCGCAACGGATGATAAGGTCTTCGCTATCCTGGGCCCCTTCTCCAGCGGTGAGTTTGATGTTGCAGCCCCGCTGGCCAACGAACTGCAAATACCCATTGTTGGCATGAAGACCACCAAGCCCGGTTTCTCTGAGCAGTACCGGCCCTGGGAGTTCAGAGTCACGGTTACTGACGACCTGCATACCAAGGCTGTAATCGCCGCCTTCAAGAAGCAGAACCCCAGCGTCAAAAGCATTCTGATCGTTGGCGATACCAAGGAATCGGTAAGTGAGTCCATGGTTAAGGAAGTATTCCCCAGGTTCCTTAAGGATGCCGGGTATCAGATCCAGGATACCGTTGGGTACGACTCCGGCACTACCGATTTCAGCGCTATCGCAACCAAGATCAAGGACATGAAGCCGGAGGCCATTGCCTACAGCGCGACCCCTAAGGGGAATCCGGTGGGATTCGCGAAGGAGCTGGCAGCCCTGCAGGTAAAAGTACCGGTCATGGTGTCTGTACACTTCGTTCCTGGTCCACTGGTCACCCAGGCAGGGCCGGCGATGGAAGGATGGCTGGCCACGGCTTTCTTTGATCCAACGAGCACGGACCCGAAGGCGCAGGATTTCGTGAAGCGATGGCAGTCCATTGCCGATGCCGACCCCACTGTCGTCAAGCCGGTCAAGCCATTCGTGGAGGCTAACTCCTATGATGCCGCCATGATCCTCGGCGAGATCATGCGCAAGGCAGGCCTGACGCCCGAGACACCACTCCAGGAGGCCCGCGCCAAGATCCGTGACGGGCTGCAGGCTCTCAAAGGGTATAAGGGCATTACGGGTGAGATAAGCATGCAGCCGTCAGGGGACGCCACCATGCCGGCGACGGTGCTTATCGCCCGTGGTGGCAACTGGGAGGTCTTTAAGTAGCCTGGTCCCGGTGCGGGTCAGGAGACAGTGAGGGTATTTCTTAAACAGGGTGAGAATTCAAAAATCGACAGGGAGAAAGGCAACATGAGGCTAGAGGACAAGGTAGCTATCGTCACCGGGGCCGGACGCGGTATCGGCCAGGCCGTCGCAGCCGCATTCGCAGCCGAGGGCGCCAGGGTAGTGGTTTCCGACGTAGACCTGGGACCGGCTCAGGAGTCAGTGGCTCTCATCACCGGGAAGGGTGGCCAGGCTCTGGCGGTGCAGACCGACGTCTCCAAGAAATCAGAAGTGCAGGCGATGGTAGCCGCGGCTCTGAAGCAGTTCGGCGCAGTCGACATCCTGGTGAACAACGCCGGTAAATTCAACGGGGCCATGCTCCACAAGATGACTGAAGAACAGTGGGATAGCGTGGTGGACGTACACTTGAAGGGGACCTTCCTTTGCACACAGGCGGTAGCGCCCAACATGATGGAGCGAAAGACCGGGCGCATTATTAACGTCACGGCCTTCGCCGGCGAGCGGGGCAACCTGGGCTCGATCAACTACGCCGCGGCCAAGGCCGGGATCATCGGTATCACCAAGGCAGCGGCCAAGGAGCTGGCTCGCTTTAGCATAAATGTGAACTGCGTGGCTCCGGGCCTGACCCACACCCGAATGAGCGAGATACTGTTCACGGACCAAAAGTTCAGGGATATGTATATGAAAGAAATCCCCCTGAGCCGGTTCGTAGAGCCGGAAGAAGTGGCTAACGCCTTCGTTTTCCTGGCATCCCCGGAATCCAGCTATATCACCGGGCAGCTACTGAATATCGACGGCGGACTCTGCATATAGGCTGGGATTGCACTCCAATGGAGACGACCCAGGCTCTGGAGGTAATGAACCGATGAATACCTTTGCCAAGCTCTTTGAGCCGGGCCGCATCGGGAGGATGCAGCTCAAGAACCGGTTTGTCCAGACGGCCATGCACGTCGGCCTTGACGAGGACGATGGCTCGATTTCCCCGCTCTACCGCGACTTCCTGGTGGCCCGGGCGGCAGGCGGGGCGGCTCTAATCTCTGTAGGAGGGGCCTATCCGCATGTGAATGGTAAAGGATTCTTCAAACAGATGGGGGCTGATAAGGACGAGTTCATCCCCGGCTGGAAGAGCCTGGTGGACGACATTCACCGGGCCGGCGCCAGGGCCATGCTCCAGATCATGCACGTCGGACGCATGTCCTTCCCGGCAATGCTGGGCACGCAACCGGTAGCGCCATCTGCCCTGGCGCCCCGGCTACCCCGTGGGGTGCCCCGTGAGCTGAGTACCCAAGAGGTGCGGGACCTCGTACAGGCCCATGCAAACTCTGCCGCCCGCGCCAGGGCTGCCGGCTTCGACGCAGTCGAGGTATCGGCATCTACAGGCTATCTTATCTCATCGTTCCTCTCCCCTTACTCCAACCACCGCACCGACGAATACGGAGGCGATCTGGCCGGCCGCGCCCGGTTCTTGCTGGAGATTATCCGGGCGATCAGGCAGAAGACCGGGGGTGACTATCCGCTGGTCTGCCGCATGAACGCCGACGAGCTGCTTCCGGGCGAGGGCAATACCGTTGATGATTGTCTCCGGCTGTGTCAGATGGCTGCGGAGGCCGGCGCAGACGCTATCAGCCTGACTATCGGGTGGCACGAATCGCGCATTGCCGCGGTAACTATGGATGTGCCGATCGGCAACTGGATGGAGATCTCAAAGATGTTCCGCCAGGCCCTGAAAGTGCCTGTCATTATGGCCTACCAGCTAACGACGCCCGAGGCAGCCGCCGAGGCGATAAACACAGAAACACTGGACTTTGTTGGAATGGCCCGGCCCCTGATCGCGGACCCCGATCTCCCCAGGAAGCTGCAAGAGGGCAGGCGGGAGGACGTCATCCCGTGTCTTCTCTGCAACACCTGCTTCGAGAAGATCTTTGCCCACGAGCCTGTCCGATGTACCATGAATGTCGCCGCGGCTCAGGAAGCTGCCTGCGCTATCACCCCCGCGCCGCAGCCGAAGCGGGTCATGGTAGTAGGAGGCGGCCCTGCCGGCCTGGAAGCCGCCCGTGTCGCCGCGCTGCGAGGCCACCAGGTAGCTCTCTACGAGCAGGCCGGCACCCTTGGCGGCCAGCTTCAACTGGCTTCCATCCCTCCCTTCCGACATCGCCTGGCAGAAGCCCACAAGTACCTGTCTATCCAGGCAAGAAAGGCCGGAGCGTCCATAAACCTGAGCCGGGAAGCCACCCCGGCCTTCATCGAGAAGGAAAAGCCTGACGCGATTGTCCTGGCCACGGGCGCCCAGCCATCCATGCCGGCCATGTTCCGGGAGCAGGGCAACGCCTGCCTGGCCTGGGACGTGCTGAGCGGGAAAGTCCAGGCCGGTCAGAATGTCGTGATAATTGGAGGTGGCCTGGTCGGAGTGGGCGTAGCCGAGTGGCTGGCATCCCACGGCAAGACAGTGACTATTGTTGAGATGCTCAAGCGTATCGCCGCCGACGCACCACCCTTCGATCGCATGGGGCTGATGCAACGCCTGGCCGAGCACAAGGTCCGCATGTTGCCCAGCACCATTGCCGAGAAGGCTGAGGACGATGCCCTGACCGTGCTAACGGAAGGCGATGTGCGCGAGACGATACGGGCCGACACCATCGTGGTCGCCGTAGGAGCAAGACCCGATCAAACCCTCTTGCCCGCTATCCAGGGCAAGATATCTGAAGTCTACCCTGTGGGAGATTGCGTAGAGCCACGGCGGGCCTACCAGGCAATCCATGATGCGTCGGAGGTAGGACGCCGGATATAGTAGCTGCGACCACGCCGGCCAATTCCAAGTGTCCGGGCGCCGGGCAGAATCGTACTCGCCCAAAGGTGCGGACAAGGCCCTCGGATCTGGAATCCGCAGCCCGTCGGTTGAAATCGCCAAAACGCCGTGGTACCATCAGCCCATAACCAGGAGAAGGGACATGCTAACTGATTACATTCGAGCCTCTATGGCCCGAGCCAAGTATGAGACGCTGCCGGATAGTGGTACCTACTACGGCTCCATCCCAGGCTTTCAAGGAGTGTGGGCAAATGCTCCGACGCTTGAGGCTTGCCGCAAGGAACTTCAGGAAGTGCTGGAGGATTGGATTCTGCTGGCGCTGCGTAGAACGGAGCCCTTGCCGGTCATCGACGGAATCGACCTGAATGTCAGAGATGTTGCCTAGTGCCGCCGTTTGGCCCAATAAGCCAGCGGGACCTCGTCCGCGCTCTGCGGAAAATGGGATTTGAGGGACCTGTCTCCGGCACACGGCACGCGTTTATGACAAAGGGCACCCTCAAACTGCGCATACCTAACCCTCATCATGGCGATATCGGCCGCGATCTGCTTGCCCGTATCCTCCGTGAGGCCGGGATAAGTCGAGAGGACTGGGAGTCGGCCCAATAGGGGACTGGCGCAGACACCGAGGATTAAGACTAGAGACTTCTCTTGCACGGTTGTGCTGGTGTAGGCCAGCAGTGGCTACTAGCAAGAGTCAGTCGCGATAGTCCAAGAGTGGAGAATGGCCGCGCAACGTATCCTGGTCGTCGACGATGATCCAAAGATGCTGAGTCTCATGAGGCGGGGTCTGTCCTTTGACGGTTACGCCGTCGAGCTAGCTGCCAATGGCGAAGAGGCGCTGAAAAGCGCCCGTGACAACCCGCCGGACCTGGTAGTTCTGGACGTCATGCTTCCAGGCCTGGACGGCACGGAAGTATGCCGCAGGCTCCGGGCTGGAGACCCAGGCCTCCCGATTCTGATGGTTACTGCAAAGGGCCGCGTGCCGGACCGTGTTGCCGGCCTGGACGCCGGAGCGGATGATTACCTGGTTAAACCTTTTGCCTTTGACGAGCTCTTAGCACGCATCCGGGCTCTCTTGCGCCGTGCTGCCCCCAGGGACGACGATCTGCGGCGTTTCGCCGATCTTACCCTGGACCCATCAACGCGGGAAGTGCAGCGGGGTGGCCGGCGAATAGACCTGACGGCGAAGGAATTCGAGCTGCTGGAGTTCCTGTTGCGGCACCCCCGACAGGTGCTGTCCCGCGATCTCATCTTCGAGCGGGTCTGGGGCTCTGATTTTATGGGTGAGTCAAATATTATCGACGTACACGTGATGCGGCTGCGCGACAAGCTGGAGGCCCAGGGCGAGCCACGTCTCATCCACACTATCAGAGGCGCCGGCTATAGCCTGCGCGAAGGCTAATTCCTGGTGGTCTTGGGCGTTCGGAAGCTCCCCATAAGGATCAGGCTGGCCCTCTGGTACACCCTCTTCCTGCTGGCCACGATCGGCATTATCAGTATCCTCTTCCTGGCGGCCCTGGAGAACAACCTGCAGCGAGAGGTGGATGATTCTCTAGTCCTGCGGGCGTCCCATGTGGAGTGGACCGTCGCCACCGGGGCCGGTATGCTGGAAGAGGGGAAGATCCGGCCCGATGTCCTGCAACTGGCACCCCAGGATGAGTTCTCCACCCCCGGCATCTACGTCCAGATACTCGGACGGGACGGGACCGTCCTGGCGTCGTCCTCTAACTTGCCGGGAGGCAATCTGCCTGTTGGCAGCGATATAGTCACCGCAGCTCTGTCCCGGCAAGAGACCTTTACGACGGCACCTGCTGGAACCGAGCGGCTGCGGATACTGGCGCGGCCACTATTGAGGGATGAAGAGGTGGTCGGGGTCTTGCTGGTGGGCGAATCCCTCCACCCGCTGGATATCGCCCGGAACAGCACGCAGCAACTCCTGCTCCTGGCAGCGGCAGGCGCTGCCGTGGCGGCGCTGGTCAGCGGGTGGCTGATAACCGGCCGTGCCCTGAGATCCATTGTGGAAGTGACGAGGGTTGCTCGAACGATCGCAGCCACCGGCGAGTTCGAGCGACGCATTGCCGAGCCCCCTGCCCGAGACGAGCTCGGCGAACTGGCGCTTACATTCAACGAGATGCTGGCCAGCCTGGCAAGGACCTTCGAGCGTCAACGAGAGTTCATAGCAGACGTGTCCCATGAGCTGCGGGGACCTCTGATGGTCATCCGCGGCAACCTGGACCTCCTCAAGAGGAAACTGCCCGATGCTGAGAGGGAGGAATCCGTGGCGGAGGCTGCCGAAGAGGCGGACCGCATGTCCCGGCTGGTCGCTGACCTGCTCTTCCTGGCCGAGGTGGATGCCCGGGAAGTGGTTGAGCACGACCCGGTGGCCCTGGAAGAAGTAGTGCAGGAGACCTTGGAGCGAGCTAAGGCGATTGACGGCTCCTGCCACGAGGTAGTGCTGGCCCAGAGCGACCCGGCTACGGTGCTTGGCGACCGCGACCGGTTGATCCAGATGCTCTGGAACCTGGTGGAGAATGCTCTGCGCTACACGCCCGAAGGCGGGCGGATCACCCTGTCTTTGAGAAACTATCAGGAAGTTGCAGAGTTGAACGTTGCCGATACCGGCATTGGCATACCTGCCGAGCACCTGCCGCGCATCTTTGAACGGTTCTATCGAATTGACCGTGCCCGGTCCCACAGCCGGGGGAGCACCGGTCTTGGACTGGCTATCGTCAAGCAGGTGGCTGAGGCGCACGGGGGCCAGGTAAGGGTACGCAGCCAGCCCGGAAAAGGCAGCACCTTCAGCGTGGTACTGCCGCTCCAGCGGGGGTAGGCGCCGACACCGGCTTCAGCTTCCCACACGGCTGTTATGCTCTAAGTTATGGTCTAATAGCCTCATGGTCATAAGCCCTTACATGACCAGAGTGTGGGAAGTTCATCGCCTCTTCATCTTGGCTTCATCGCTGCTCCAGGTTCACTGCCTAGAATAAGAATGGAATGATAATCGATAACTCACCAAGACGCTTGCTGATCGAAAGGAGGACAGGATGAGTTCAGGAAACACCATGAAGACCGTAATTCTGCTGGCTGCACTGGCGGCACTGCTGGTACTGGTAGGCCGTATGCTGGCCGGGACTGGTGGCATGGTTTTGGCCTTCGGGTTCGCCATAGTGATGAATGTCAGCGCCTACTGGTTCTCGGACAAGATAGCCCTGGCCATGTCCCACGCCAAAGAGGTCTCATACCAGGAGGCGCCCGAGCTTCACAAGATAGTGGATAGGCTGGCGGCCCAAACCAGGATACCCAAGCCCCGGGTCTATGTAATGGATAATGTAACTCCCAACGCATTCGCCACCGGGCGGGGCCCGGGTCACTCAGCGATAGCTGTAACCAACGGGCTTCTGCAGGTCCTGGACCGGGATGAACTGGGGGGGGTGCTGGCCCACGAGCTGGCCCACATCAAGAACCGGGACGTGCTGGTCGCAACTGTAGTAGCCACGGTCGCCGGAGCAATCACGATGATCGCCAATATGGCCCAATGGGCAATGATCTTCGGTGGCTTCGGACGCGGCGATGATGATGAGGGTGGCGAGGGGCTGGGCAGCCTCGCCGGCGGGATCCTGATGATATTCCTGGCGCCCATCGCGGCTGCCGTCATCCAGCTTGCCATCTCCAGGGGCCGCGAATATGGGGCGGACGCCACGGGCTCCCGTATCCTCGGGGACCCTCTTCCCCTGGCACGCGCCCTGGAAAAACTAGAGATGGCCAATCAGACTGTGCCGATGCATGTAAACCCGGCAACCGCTCACCAGTTTACCGTTCAGCCTCTTTCAGGGGGCGCAATGATGAAACTGTTCAGCACCCACCCTCCGATAAAGGAGCGCGTGGCGCGGCTTCGCCAGATGGCATTGCAGCCTACTTCCTACATTCAGGGATGGCCATAACTGGCATAGGCCTTTGAGGGGGAGCGGGCGCTAAAGACAGAAAGGTACATCAGGTGACCGGACACCGGCTCATACTGCGTTTCCGGGAGGACAGATGGGAGAGCCCGGGAAACGGTTGCCGTAGAAGTAGAGATTGAACATAATGGACAGTTTCAAGGAAGATCTCGTTCTCTCCGAGACGACTACAATCAAGCATTTGCTGTTGTGCCATCCACAGGTGCTTCCGGTGCTCCTGGACCGGGGGGTACCGGTCTCGTGCGCCAATGGCACAATTGCGGAGGCAGCACGTGCCTGCGGGCTGGCCCCAAAGGTCCTCGTGGCCGATCTGGCCAAAGCTCTGGTTAGACATGCGTCAAAGCAGGAGACAGGGTAAGGGAACTAATGTCGAATCAAATCGTGCTGTGGGTCGGGTTTAACATCTTTGTACTAATGATGTTAGCCTTGGACCTGGGGGTTATCCATCGTAAGTCCCATGTGATCAAGATGAGGGAAGCCTTGACCTGGAGCGCCGTGTGGATCGGGCTGGCCTTGCTCTTCAACGCGGGCATTTACTTTTGGGGAGGCCGGGAGCTGGCCTTAGAATTCCTTGCCGGTTACCTTATCGAGAAATCGTTGAGCGTAGATAATATATTCGTGTTCTTGCTCATCTTCTCCGCCTTCGGCGTGCCGGGCCTCTATCATCACAAGGTCCTGTTCTGGGGCATCCTGGGTGCTCTGGCAATGCGAGCTATCTTCATCACTACGGGCATAGCCCTGATCGAGTCGTTTCACTGGGTAATCTATATCTTTGGAGCGTTTCTCATTGTGACCGGCGTGAAGATGGCTCTGAAGAAAGAGAAGGAAATCCACCCGGAGCGTAACCCGTTGCTTCGACTGTTCCGGAAATTCGTGCCGGTCACGGCCGGCTATGAGGGCGACAAGTTCATGGTGAAGAAAGGATCGCGATACATTGCCACGCCGCTGCTGGTTGTACTTATCGTCGTAGAGAGTACTGATATTATCTTCGCCATGGACTCGATTCCGGCCATCCTCGCGGTCACCTCAGACCCGTTTATTGTCTATACTTCCAATGTTTTCGCCATTCTTGGGCTGAGAGCGCTCTATTTTGCTGTGGCGGGGCTAATTGGACTCTTCCACTACCTGAATTACGGGCTGGCCGGTGTCCTTGCTTTTGTCGGAGCCAAGATGCTTATTTCCGATATCTACAAGGTTCCTATTGCCGTTGCACTGATAATTATCGCGCTGATATTGCTTAGCTCTGTCCTGGCGTCCACGCTCCGGTCGCGCCGGGAAGCGGAATTAACAGCAATCAAGCAAGCAGAAGAGGAAGGCTCGCTTGTAGGCTGAGGGCCTACCTAGAGAGCAGTCCTATATCCAATAAGACATCACATTGAGAAGAATCTTTTCTAGTTAGGAATACGAGGCGATAGAGGTTGCGAACATGAATTGCCCAAACTGTCTTGAAGCGCTGCGGATGGCAGACCGCCAGGGGATTGAAATTGACTACTGCCCCAAGTGCCGCGGCGTGTGGCTGGACCGCGGCGAGCTCGACAAGATCATCGAAAGATCGATGGAGACGCCCCAGGGAGGCGTAAGGCAAGCCCGCTCCGACTACCCAAGGGTCCATGATGACCACTATAAGCAAGAAGAGCATTACTACAAGAAGCACAAGCGCAAATCATGGCTGGGAGAGATCTTAGACTTCGACTGAGTACCTGGCGGTAGTTCGAAGGGGCCTGAAACAGGCCCCTTTTTACTTGAAGATAAACAGGTCAGTGACCCGAGGCGCAGGACATGGACATCGAAGGCAAAGACATCCGGCAGGATGGGCAGAACCGGCTGAGTTCAGTCCCGTGTTCGCCATATTGCTCTCTTAAAAGCTCTTCTATCCGACGCACAAGCGCCTGAGAGGCAAAGGGGTCTCCACAGCTTTCGCATCTCACCATGGCGTTCAGGGGAATGATGATCGTTTCAGAAGACAGGACGTTGAGGTCAGTTTTTGTGCGCACCCGAAGGATTTGAGCGCTCTTCTCCGGGCACGCGCTAACGCAGGTTCCACACCCTGTGCAAATCCTGGGCCGGAAAGCGAATTCCTTGCCATTGGAGGAGTCCTGTAACTTCAGTGCTCCCGTCGGGCAAGCTTCGGCGCAGGCCTTGCAGCCTGTACAGAGCCCAGCCTCTAGCTCCAGGACACCAAACGGAGAGTGCGCATGCTCGAGAATAATGTCGCCGGCAGGGCCATCCGCTCTGGCGATGTCTTGTAAGGCCCGAAAGGTATCTTCGGGATTGGCGAGGTGCAGCGACCCCTCCGGCGTTTTCAGTCCACTGCTGCTCTCCAGAGGTTGCTGAAGGAATCGCCACAAGTCCTCGAGGTTGAACGAAGCACCTGCGAGACTGGCCCGTTCAGGTATCTCGCCCACCTGGGACAGGAGCTTCTGGCAGAAGTCTACCCTGCCACTGACAGTATCAGCCTGTCCCAGGGCGCATGCCGGATCACACGAGAGGAAAGATACGCCCGAAGCTCCGCTGGCCAGGACCTGGAGTATGCCTCCGGCCGTAACCATGCCGAGGCAAGGCAGTACAACTGGAAGCCAATGATCGGAATACTTAAGGCCTCGCCGCGCCAGGGCTTCCAGTTCGTGTACAGCCCCCTTGCAGCAGAGAAGGATCCCGGTAGGCTCCGAAGTAGACAGAGATGGTTCCAGGAGGGCTGCCAGCTGGGCTTCGACCTGGGGTAACGCCCAGGCCGGGAAATCCAGGGCATCCTTTGGGCAGGCTGCCAGACATATGCCGCAGCTCTCACATCGGGCCTTGTCCAGGGAAACAACCCCGCTAACTTTATGTAAAGACTGATTCGGGCAGGCGGTTACACACAAATGGCAACCGGATGCGGCGACGCAGCGTCCCCAGACAATTGCCGGGACCGGACGAACGCCGACGGGCGGGACCGTGAAGAGGGTCCGGCGCGTCACTTTGTTGTCTTTGGGACGAAAATAAAGCCTGGTGTTCTCCGGCCCGCTTTCCTGCAGCGAATTAACCTTGGCGACGGCGCCTGCCAGCAGTCTACGCGCCTTGGTCGTTGCCTCTGGCCTGGCATGGACCATGGCGCACCACGTACCCAGAGGTACGACCTCAATGGCGAAGGGGTCCATACCTGCCTTCTTGGCTCTGGACTGCACCTCGATCTCAGAGTAGTCACCGGAGCACACCCCGAGCACGATTCGACTGACCCCCAGGCGACTGACCACAGACGGGACCTGCCCAAGGTCGCCGCATAGATCAGTCAGAATCTCTACCGTAGTACCGGCCAGGCTTGCCTCTAGAGAGGAGCGAAGCGTCTTCAGGTCCAGGCCACTTCCCAGCTTCGCCAGGTCCTTGCACAGCAGTATGGCTACGTCAGGCGCTTTGCGGGGATCGGACAGAGGAACGGTTGGCAGAGAGAGCCCATGCTCAGTCTGCTGTTGGGCAGCCGGGACCGTGGCAGGATGCGACCGGCCTTGTTTACGGAAACTTAGGAGATCACCCAGAAGGCGTCCCATCACCTGGTGCTCAATTCTAGAAGGATGTCTACCTGGCTGTGGCTTCTAGCTGGCTCTCAGGGCCACTTGACCTACGGTCTGTGCAAGCACTCTGGCAGCATGCCTGTAGAAAAAGAGCTGGCCGTTCTGGTCGATCGCTTCGCTGAATGCTGGTACCCATTGTGACAAATGATCTCGCAAGAATGAGTCGTGCGCCTCTCCATCGCCCTTGTCCAGGAGGTAATAGAGGAATTCCAGCTCTACCGCCACATGATCAGGCAGGTCACCAAAGCCATCGAGCACCTGCAGCCCTGCCTGGCTATACCTGGCCTTCACGGCCAGAGTGGAAGCGCCCATCACTGTGCCCTCCCGATATACCGACTCGTAGGGCAGGCAGGTCGCTCTGGGCATCCCATTGATAAACAACCGGGTGTACTCGACTGCCAGGGTGTTGAAGAACTCATCGTCGTCCTGTCCCTGGTGCTCATCGAGAAACCGGGAGAAGCCGGCTATTGCTTCGTCTCCCAGGCACTGGATATCTGTTAGAAAACCGGACCTCAAGTACTGGGTGAAGTCCCGGTCGGGCCTGTGAAAGATCAGGCTGAATGTCCTGTAAAACTCTGTATTCATAACAACTTCGAAAGCGGGACAAGGCTTTGGACCCAAAGCCTTGTCCCGCTTGGTCGCTCCTTCCGCCTTAAGCTACCCGGACCTGGCCGAAGACGCTAGCTGTCGCTCAGCCGTCTCAGCTCGTTCGCGCAGAGCTCCCTGGTTCCCAGCAGGCAGGATCCTTACCAGTATAGTGTAGGCGAAGAGGACTAGCGCCAGAACGCCTATAACTACGGATACTTCGGTGCCGGTTGGGGAGTAACTAACAGCCTGCCCAACCTGGCCCTCCCACAACGACGCAGACTGTCCTACGATCACCAGATTATAGCGATACGCGGCCGTTGCCAGCACCGCGATGGCCGAGGCCAGGAATAGGCCTCTTGTGCTCCTGCCACCGGGCAGAAGCAGTATTACGAGGCTGACGATCAGACCACCAATATTGAGAGCATACAGGCCAAAGAAATTGCCCGACAACAGTGCCCAGAGTTCAGTTCCCTCAGGGGTTTCGCTGTAATTCATAACCAGGGCATCGAAGAAATCGAACAACAGAGTGACCGCCACAAAACAGGCCAGCAGCTTGCCCATGTGTCCCAAAGTCTTGCTGCTGACCAGCGGTTTTCTGCCGGCGGAAGACGTAACCAGGGCGACCAGAAGCATGACCGCCGTTCCGGTTACCAGGGCAGCAACCGCGAAATGGATTGGCAGCAGTGGTGTATTCCAGTACTCTCGGGCCTTTACGACACCGAACAGGGCACCTTCCGCGTGTAACACCCAGAGCGCAACCGGAAAAGCCGCGACGGCGAACAACTTAGACAGCTTCCTATCCCGGTCGGAAGCGCCCTGACGCAGAAGCTTGACCGTATAGTAGAGTCCAGCCACCAGAATCAGGCCAAAGATGTAATAGGTGAACGAGGTAACCAGGAATACCGAAGAGCTGTTGTTAAGAGCCCAGGGTATCAACATCATCCTGGTAACATTCCCCACGTCCAGTGCGATGAACGCCATGGCGGCCACAAGGGAGAGCAGGCCCATCAGCAAAGCGGGTAGGCCAAGGGGTTTATAGTCATCCCGGCCAAATACATGTGCCACGAAGCCGATGACCGTTGCCCCACCGCTGATACCGATGAAGAATGCAAAGGCAACGAGAAAAAGCCCCCAGGGCACCTGGTCGTTAACCCCCAGAGTCTCCCCGTGACCCTTAGTTAGCACCTGAATAAGGGCATAGAGCCCAATCACTATTCCCACGGCCAGAATACCCAGCCATGCGTATAACTTAGCAGCGCCTTTTTCTTTCATTGCCGTTTACCTCATTTCAGGTAGTATACTTGCGGCCCTGTGCCGAGGTTCTCTTTAACCCTTGTGTGAGGCCTCGAAGCCAACAGTCTGGAAACGTAGCTATTCGGATCGGAGAGATCTCCGAAATACCTGGCTTCTGTTGGGCAGGCTTCGTTGCAGGCAGTGGTGATGATGCCATCAGGATTTCCGAACTTCTTGCCCTCTTTCTTGGCCTGCTCGGCCCGATGGGCACAGAAATTACATTTCGATACCAGACCCTTAGGCTTCGGGTTCCAGGCATTGATCAATAGCAGACCCTTCTTGTTTGACTCCACTGAAAGGTCAGGGTTGCCAAACTTGGGGATAGCTCCGAAGGCCTCCTCATAGCTTGGCACCCCGGCAGTTGGTTTTCTATCGGTGGTTACACGGGCGCCATAAGGGCAGGCTACCATGCAATACTTACAGCCTATACATTTCTCGTAGTTAATGAGCACCCGACCGTCCGCAGCTTTGTAGGAAGCGCCCGTAGGGCAAACCTTTACGCACGGAGCCTTCTCACAATGGTAGCAGGGCCGGGGGATCATCTCGACAACCGGAGAGGGATAATTGCCTCCGTTGTGAACGGTAATCAGGGTGTGCCAGTCCTCTCCCTCGCGCAAGTTGTTTTCGAACTTGCAGGCAATCGTGCAGGCCTGGCAAGCAATGCACCTATCTAGATCTATGACCATTCCATATTTTGGCATCAATCACCTCACGCCTTGTATGTCTTCACCCTGGTGTTGTAGTACGCTGCCATACCAGTGATATGATCGTACATCACACCCGTGATCTCATTAGGATTAGCCCCCTTGTTCTTGGCGAACCGGCCGTAGGCGAAGTGGCCCTGCCCATAAGCTATCGCCACTACCTTAGGGTGGATTCCGGCAAACAGCTTTGCCTTGACCTTTATCTTGCCAAATTCCGATTCGACGTAAATCTCGTCTCCATCGCGTATGCCGTATTTTGCCGCAGTCTCAGGATTGATCTCCGCGAAGTTGGTCCAGCCTTCACCATGGAGCGGTAGATGGATTTCCTGCGCAAACGGCGCATTCATGCTTCTCCCCTCCTGGTTCAGCATGGCCTTGTAGGAGACCAGTACCAGCGGGAATGTGTTCTCGTCACCCGCGAAAATGGGCTGTTCGTAATGGGGTACGTAGACCACATCGCCTTGTGCCCGGATCAATATCTTCTGTAAGTCTTCGTCCGTCATCTTGAGTTTCTCAAAAGTCGCCTTAAGCGTCCCGGAATAGAACTCAAGTTTCTTCGAAGGAGTCGAGAACTCGGTCTTCGGCTTGTAGTAGGCGTTGGTTGCGCCCTTTTCCCTGAGCTCGTCCCAGCCTCCCTTCAGGGACTTCCACTGGGCTTCTGTCCTTTGCTTGACGTAGCCTTCAGCGTTATCGCCATATGCGCCGCCGATGCCTTCAAAGGACTGCTTGATGCTGGGATAGTGCTGCCCGAGCCGTTTTCCCAGCTCGAGCCCGAACTCCAGCTCACTCAGGCAGTCGTACAGAGGCTCGACGACGGGCTGGAACAGGGTCATGCCTCGAGTCAGGCCTGCCGTTCCTGCAGGGTTACCAAAACCCCACTTCTCCACGTAGCTCTTGGCCGGCAGCAGTATGTCCGCATACACGCTGGTCTCAGATATGTGTGTAGTGTGGTGGACCGTGAACGGCACCTTCTCGAATACTTTCTCCCACCGCTTAGAACCGGGCGCCGAGAAAGCAAAGTTGCTCCACCATGCGATTATCATTTCCACGGGATAGGGCTTATCGCTCAGTATAACGTCAGCCACGTTGTTGGTGACCACGCCCGCATTCGGAAACTTCTTGGTCTTTGACTCGTCGAGCTTTGGCTTCTTGGTCCCGTCTTCGGCTACCTTATCCTGTTGAGCTTTGATCGCCTCTTCCGAATAAGAAACGCTCGGCCTGTGGTTTACAACCTTTTCAATGCTGCCTGCCAGAGCGTTTAGCGATACGAAGGCGTAAGAATTGAAGGCTCCGCTCCCCGGCCAGGCATCGGCGCCACGGCCCCAGGCTGCGATGGCCGGCTTGGCCTGCGCAAACTCCCTTGCCAGCCTGACTATGAGTTCTTCGGCCAGCCCCGTCTCTTTTGCAGCCATGGCCGGGGTGAAGTCCTTTAGATAGGAGTTCCACCATGTGAGAAGCCCGGCGGTCATCACTTCCTTGAAAGTCTTGCCGGATACGCTCTCCTTCACTTTAGTCTTGGCTTTAGTAACCGGGTCTTCGACTTCAGTATCTATTTCGGCTGAGAAGTCCTCGGGTATGGCCTTCCCTGTCTGGAATGCCTTAACGGGCGAGTTCTTATCGAAGTCTCCGACAAAGCTCTTGTCCCACAGGCCCTCTTTGAGGATAACGTGGGCCATCCCGAGAGCCATTGCAGCATCGGTGCCGGAGTTAATAGATATCCACTCGTCGGCTTTGGAGGCCGTAACTGAGTATCGGGGATCAACCATTACGAACTTGGCTCTGGCCCTCCCTCCCCTTCGCATCTCGCCCCAGGCGGCGATGTTGCCGGAGACCGGCCGATGCGACTCAAGGATAGGGGCACCGAAGCTTATTACGTAGTTAGCCTTGTACCAGTCAAAGCCAGAGTAGTCGTAATCCCCCATCGCCATCCATCTTCCACCCTTGGTTGTTTCGGCACAAAGGGCAGAGTGCGAGAAGCTGTTGGGTGTCCCGTAAGCACTGGCGATCCTAGAATAGAGAACGGCAGCAGAGGCTTCGTCGTACCGGCCGCGCAAAATGGCGAGCCTCTCGGGCGTTCCTTTGTCCCGTAATTCCCTGAGTTTCGCAACAACCGTTCCCCAGGCCTCTTCCCAGCTGATCGCGACCCAGCGGGGGTCTTCGTTCCTTCCCTTCTTGGGGTTGGTCCGTTTCATCGGCGTCTTCAGCCGATCCGGATCGTAGAGGATCTGCAAATTGAGGTGGGCCTTGGGACACAGCTTGCCCTTTGTCCAGTCAGAGTTCGTGTTACCGGTCAATCGGACGGCTTTGCCGTCTACTACTCTGACTTTGAGCGGGCACCACCCAACGCAGCCATTGCAGCCTGAGGCTATCCAGGACTCACCCTGCGCCGGTGCTGATGTGGGGGACTGTCCGCCTTCGGCCAGAGCCCTGATGACTGGCCGGCCCAGGTACGCGCTGCCGATCGCGGCTGCGCTCGTCATGCCTGTTAGCTTCAGGAAATCTCTTCTGTCAATTCCTGACTCTTTAGTCATACTACATCCTCCGTTTGCACGCCGTAGCTATGCTGGAAACCACTAGTCTCAACTCGATATCCCTTCTTGCGGTCGCCGCTGGATACCATGGCGCCGTGTATCATCTTATCGGCATGGCCTCCAGCGCACATCCAGGCATCTTGTGATTTCAATCACTAGTTTTAATTAATATTTAGTACTACGCGATTCCAGGAAGACACGTATCAGGACGGAACGAGCAGGGCACTACGCGCCGTTGGATCAGGGCAGCGCCATGTAGCTATATACCCTTGTGCAAGAGAATAGGGTAGGAAAACGCCTAAGGAGGTACATACCCTTGTGTGAGAAGATGGAGAGGGATACCAGATTGCGGATATACTATCTGGGAATGCAGGGACTGGGCTACTATAGTTCGGCTACATATCCCTTGCGCATGGCATATTTCATGAGCTGCTGCCGGTTCTCCAGCCCAAGCTTCCGCATGATATTTGCCCGGTGTGTCTGGACGGTGTATACGCTGAGATGAAGGGCATCGGCTACCTCCTGGTTCGTGAGGCCTTCGGCCAAGCTTTGTAGCACCTCAACCTCCCGAGAGCTGAGTCCGTCATCGCCAGCCTTGAGCGCCCGGTCCCGGTATTGCAGATACTCACCCACCATATACGAGGCCATGACGGGAGACAGGTACACTCCTCCCTCGTACACCGACCTGATAGCTCCAAGTAATTCCGCCGACGTTGCGCCTTTCAGGACGTAACCGGATGCACCGGCGGCCAGCATTCGGTAGAAGTACTCCTGGTTCTCGTGGACGGTAAGCCCCAGGACCCGTACCCCCAGGTTCATTGATACGATGGTCCTGGTTGCTTCGATGCCATTAGTACCTGGCATAGTGATATCCATGAGGATGATATCCGGGCCGGCAGTTTTCGCCATCGCTATGGCTTCGGCGGCGCTTTCTGCCTCCCCAATAACCTCCATGTCAGGCTGTGCATCCAGTAGTAGGTGCAGCCCCTCCCGCACCAGGGCATGGTCATCTACCAGCAACAAGCGAATCTTCGCGTTCCCCAACCTGTTCTCCCAAATCTACGTGTAAAGGTATACAAAATGATATCCGGGTACCCTGTCCGACCTTGGAGTCTATAGATAGATCTCCACCAAGGAGTGATGCCCTCTCCTGCATGCCCTGCAGCCCGAGACCCCGGGCATCAGAATGCACCATTGATCTTACCTGATCCGGCAAGAAGCCCTTGCCGTCGTCGCTGACCTCTCCAAACAGTGTGTCGTTATCTGCGTCAAGACGAATCCGGACCGACCTGGCTCTCGCATGCTTGGCAACATTGTTAATCGTCTCCTGGACGATGCGGAAGGCTGCTATTTCGACCCCAAACGGCAACTCGCTTGGTATATCTGTTGCTGACACTAGAACTTTACATTGGAGGGGGTGCAGATGACTTTCAGCGTAAGAACGGATGGCTGGAACGAGCCCCAGATCGTCCAGTACGCTAGGACGCAGGTCTCCAATCAGCTTACGAGTTTCAGCCAAAGAAGTGGACACAACGTTCTTGGCCTGCTGAACGGTGTGCCTGTTCCTGCCGTCGGAGCCCTGCATTCCAGCCTCTATGGCCTCAAGGCTTAGCAATACCGAGGTGAGCTGTTGGGCAAGCTCGTCATGGAGCTCCCTTGCTACTCGCTTCCTCTCTTCCTCCTGAGAGGAAATAACTTTGTCCAGGAGAGCGCGGCGAGCAGATTCCTTTTGAGCCAGCGCCTCGGACATCAGATTAAATGCTTTCCCTAACTGACCTACCTCGTCATTGCCTGGCGAGCGTATTCGAAGAGAAAGATTTCCTTCTGTTACAGACTGAACGGCTTCCAACAACAGGCTCAGCGGGCGGGTGAGGTAGTACGCCAGGCCATACGAGACGGCAATACCCGTTGCCATTGCCAGCACCACCACCAACCCCAGACTGCGCGTGTTCTCATCCACTGCAGCCCGGATATTGTGGTCTGACATCCCAACCCGTGCCGTGCCTGCTTTCCCGCCCAGAATAGGAGTTGCGACGTCCCGGATAAGTGCCTCTTCGGTCTCTAACCGACGCAGTTGGTCGGTCTGGCCAGACGCGAGGAGGTTAGCCTCGACTAGCCCACGCGGGATCCCTCCATTGAAGGTATTGACCTGTACCTGGCCCGTCGGCCCAAGAATGAGAAGATAGCGAATATCCGGATTGTTGTTCTTCGTTCGCATGGCAAGATCGTAGAGACTGAAAAGGTCGCCTGTTAGCAGATGGTCCGTGCTGTTCGCGGCCAGGTCCCTGGCGATTGCATATCCCCTCCCTTCCAGTTCGTCACCAAGAATTCGATACATGTCATTGCGGGCGCGGACCACCGCTATTATGCTCAGCATAAGAATCATTCCGCACAGCAGTACGGTTACCTTGATGCGGAATGTAACGGCGGATCCATTCATGGCAGGGGTCTATAGAGCCTTAGTGTCGTGCAGCATCGCCTCAATCAAGTCATACGCTGACGGGTCCGGAGTAACGAAGGCATTAATATTCAGCCGTTGTAGAATTCCCCGGCCATCAGGGTCGCCGGCCATATTCAAGAGAATTGTTTTCAACTCCTCCCTGAGCTGAGGGGAGGCACCGGGATTAACGACTACCGGATTGATTCCATAATCAGGGCTCTCCCAGACGATCCTGGTCTTTTTCGCAAGAGAGGGGTCTTGTTGGATAATGAAGTTATAGACCAGACTGTCCACTGCAGCAGCTTCTACCAGGCCCTCGGCGACGGCTTGAATAGACTTGTCGTGGCTATAGGTAAAAATGAAGTTCTTGAAGAAGCTATCCGGCGTCTCTCCCATCTTCGTCAGCATGTACACGGGGACAAGCCTGCCACTGTTCGAAAGGGGATCCGTAAAGGCAAAGGTCTTCTGTCGCAAGTCCTTCCAGGTGCGAACATTGCTGTTAGACGGGACAATGAGATAGGACTGGTAAGTAACCTTCCCATCAACCACCGGGACTGCCAGGGCTTCCATGCCGAATTCACGACGGCCCATTACAAAGGCACCGCTGCACACCAAAGCTACGGACACGTCCCCAGACCGGACCAGGGCGTTAGTTTCCGCATAGCTTTTGCCCTGCACTAACTCTACAGGCCGTCCCAGCCGAATTGACAGGTAGTTTGCCAGGGCGCCATAGTGCTCCAGGGTGGTCTGAGGAGAGAGTACTGACGCCACCGCAAAGCGCACTCGGGATGGGTCCGGCCAATATGCAGTGTCCTCATTAGGAGCGGGTATGTCTGACAAGACAATGTTCGCATCCGCCTGAGGCAATCTATGACCCAATACATCCGCCAATACTACCAGGCCCGTTATCACGGCAATTGCTAAACCGATGAGGACAAAGTTGGGTTGGCGCATATTCTCCCGGAACTCGCGTTTAGTTAATTTTATCACAAGTGGCAAAGAGATGCAGTATTGGCTGCTCGTATCGTGGTAGAATCCATGAGATGCCAGCGATCCGATCATGGCCGGTCGCCCGCAAAAGTGCAAGCTGTGTAACCCACATACGATACACAAACGGATACTACCAAGAGGAGCCAGAAGATTGCGCAGCCACAGGTTATCCGGTCTCGTGCTAACTATGTCAGCCTCCATCATCATAGCGGCCTGTACGCCAGACGCCCCGGCGGCCGTCCAGCCGGCGGCTCTGCCCACGGCCACACCGGCAACAGTGGTTGCAGAGCCTACAGCCACCAGGCCGGCGGCGAGGCCTCTGACATTCGAAGCACTCAAGAACACTGAGTATCCGTCCGACCTTACACCAGCTAAGAAGGTTAGACTGGCCAATGGCAAGTATGAGGAGGCCATCCAACCGGGCGCGGCCAGCAAGATAGCCGTTTCTCTCAGCCAGCTTTATGCCATGGGTGATCTAAATGGGGATGGCGTGGATGACGCAGCCGTCGTGCTGGTTAGTAATACGGGGGGCAGCGGGGTCTTCTACCAACTGGTAGCTGTATTGAACGAGGGTGGAACACCCAAACCCATAGCAGCAACTATGCTTGGAGACCGTGTCAAGCTGGAGAGCCTGACCATCAAGTCAGGGGAAATCGTGGTAGAAATGCTTACACAGGGCCCGAAAGACCCTCTCTGCTGTCCTTCACTGAAATCTACGCGTAGCTTCAGGCTGCAGGGTGACAGGCTGGTCTAGGCAGGTCTCAGCATTCAGGAATTGGCTGCCGGGATGCCTCCTTGGAGACGATCCTTTTGAAGCTCACCGCGGAAATACTCGACCGTCCGCATGAGCCCATCCCGCAGCCCCACACGAGGCTCCCATTCAAGAAGGGCACGCGCTTTGCTGATGTCGGGACGCCGCCGGTGAGGATCGTCCCCCACCGGGGGATCGACGTACAAGAATCCAGCCGTTGAGCTCGTCAGATCGCGGATTATCTCGGCGTATTCTAATATGGTCTGCTCGACCGGGTTGCCCAGGTTAATTACCTGGCCAGTGGCGTTAGAGGAGTCCATGGCCCGTACCAGGCCTTCGACCAGGTCCGAGACGAAGCAAAGGGAACGCGTCTGGCTACCATCGCCGTAAATCGTGAACGGCTCGCCGCGCAGCCCCTGGGTGATGAAGTTGGGAACCAGACGGCCGTCTTCGGGATCTGAACGCGGCCCATATGTATTGAAGATCCGCACGATACGAGCATCGAGATGCCGTGCCCTAAAATACGCCATGGTGAGGGCTTCGCCGTAGCGCTTCGCTTCGTCATACATCGAGCGGGGTCCTACCGAGCTAACGTTGCCCCGATAATCCTCTCTCTGGGGGTGCTCCAGCGGATCGCCGTAGGCTTCTGAAGTGCTGGCATACAGGAAGCGGGCGCCCTCTCGCGAAGCCATCTCCTCCAGATGGCGCGTACCTTCACTGTTTACCCGGAGCGTCTCAATGGGATAGTGCTGGTAACCGATTGGGCTGGCAGGGCTGGCCAGGTGAAATGCTCTCTCGATGCCGGGAAGCGGAGGAAGAGGCTCGATAATGTCGTGCTCGGTGAACGTGAAATCCGGGTGCTTCATCAACGACGCAATATTAGAGATGCGCCCTGTAAGCAGGTTGTCCATGCAGACCACCTTATGCCCGTCACGCAGCAACCGCTCACAAAGGTGTGAGCCGATGAACCCCGCGCCTCCAGCTACAAGCGTGCGCATCCTGGCCTCCTTGTTTGGGCTACCAAAGCCCTATCGATAAAGATCGCCACCGGCCTCACACCGGTAGACGCTAGTTCTCCTTCTGGGGGAATCAAACATCTGTGTACCAGTGTACAGAAATTATCTGAAAGAAACCAGTCTTGGAAACACTCGCTTGAAATCACAGACGACTCTCCGGACCGGTACGGCAGCTCGTGTTGATTGTCATTATGCGGTTCTAGAATGCTGTTTGCTGCCCTCATGCCGAAACCGCATACTGCTTCACGCGCTGTCCGTTATAACAGGCACGTTCGTGGAGCCGGTGGAGGGGATTGTCGATGTCGACGGATGCTAATGCAATAGGCGAGTCAATTCGGAATTACATCGGGATGGTCTATCGCCCTGTGCAGAAGCTCTGACTCTCAAAAAAGGGGTGGCTGCAAGAAGGAATGGAGCGGACACATTCTCGTGCTTCGCGCAGAGTCTCTCGAAGTACTGCAAGTTGTTACACAGCGCAGCCAAGCCGTCAAAGACGGGCGGCCGGCACCTAACTAGAGGTGGGCACTCACTCGAGACCTCGAAGTAGTTGGTCGAGTGAGTGCCCCAATATTCCGTTCCTACCCCAGTTCAAGACAACTGAGAGTTCCGGCTGACAGCAGGTCAGGCTACTGCTTCCCCAGCTTCTGGGTAGCGTAGTCCAGATAAGACAGATCGATCATCTCGTCCAGGGTCTTCTTGCCCGTATACAGCCCTTTGCTCTGATACCACTTGTACTGGAGGTCCATGCTCTTTCTGTCCATGACCCCGTTAGGGTCCTGGTATGGCATCTGCATAAGGTCGTAAAGTTTCACGTCCTTAACGGAGGTGTACTTCACGATAATATTAACTATGTCTTCGCGGCCCTCTTTGGTGGTAAACGCCTTGGTATAATCACGGTTTCCCTTGAGGTAGGCAATCATCCACCGCCGGGCCAGGTCCTGGTCCTTGAGCAAGGTTGAGCCAAAGATGACGTTGGACGTCTCCACTACGCCGCCATAGAACTTGCTGTTGGGGATCCATCTGACTGCAAAGCCCTGCTGTACGGCAGTGGTAATAAAGGGCTCACAGGAGAAGGCAGCAGAGATAGCCTTGTTGCCCAGGCCCGCCGCAGACTCGGCGAAGGGCAGGACTACTATATCGATGTCGCCAGGCTTAAGCCCGGCCTCCTCGGCCATCATCTGGACTACCATGTCTCCCTGCGCGGCCGGGGATGGGATAGCTACCTTGGTCCCCTTTAGATCGGCAGGAGACTTAACCTGTCCGGAGTCCGCCAGGTCTTTGCGCAAGAGAATCTGACAGTACTCCCAACCAGGCTTCCCTTGGGCTTTGTCCGCCACTATCTTGAACTCCACGCCCCGGTCAGCGGCGGTAAGAAGCGGCACGCTGAGAGGCATAGCCGTCAAATCTATCTGCCCGGTCCCGAGGGGGGCAATGAGCTCGGCGATAGTACGGAAGTTGGTCAATTCCATGGTGATGCCTTGCTCTTTGAAGTAGCCCCGCTCGATAGCCACATAGATGCCAGCCTCGGACGCCGTCTGAAGGCCCCCGAACTTCAGGGTCGCCGGCTTGGGCGTGGGGCTGGCCGCTGCAGGCGTAGCCGCTGGCGCCGCCGGCTTGGGCGGCTCCGCGGGCCTGGGGGGGGGCGCCGCCCGGATCGGGGCGACTGCGGGCGCCTTGGTCGGCGTCGCGGTCGGCGCCGCAGCAGGGGCGCAGGCCATGGTAACAAACACAATGATTATGCCCAAAGCCACGAGCATCTTGGACAGTCTGCCGGGTAGGTACCGTTTCCTCATTAAGTCCCTCCTTGTATTCGCCGCCGGCTAATGCGCCTCTTAATGGCAATCACGGGCAGCCTTAACACATAGAAAATAAGCGCGGGCTTCTTGAGACCGTTCAGCAGGATGCTGGTCACCTCTTCCGGGCTGAAGCGGACCTCAGAGTCCCATACACCCATGATCGCGCCGAGCACCAGCTCATCACCCCGGACATCCAATGATTGGACATCCATCTTGATGTCTCCAGCCTGAGACACGATTTGAGCCATCAGCAAGGCCTACTTATGCCAGGTATCGAGATGCTCCCGGATCTCATCCCAGAGGGTTCCGGGTACGTAGTACTTGTCATAGAGGTCTACGTCAACGTGCGACACTTGCACCTGTGTTGGACAGAATATCGGATCGATGGACTTTGGGAACCGGCCATAGGTATCCCAGATATAGTTGGCGATAGCCTTGGCAACTTCCACCGACTCACGGCTCTGGATGCGCGCGGCCCTGGTGTAGCGGTCCGTATCTTGGAACGGCCGGTGAACGGCTCTCGGGCTGGGATCGAAGCCCCGATACATCACCTGGTCACCGTTCTTCACGTCCGGGCTATAGCGTCCACATCCAGCCCCGTACTTGGCGCTCCAGACATCCTCCACGGCCTCGTCCATACTCATGTACGGAGGCATGTGCGCTTCCAGGTGACCGTCCAGCCCCACAGGGTAAGGATAGCCCCGCTTGTCAGAGGCGAATCGGAAGCCCAACCCGCGCATCGCCGGCGTTCCACCCATCAGAATAATGGAGTAAACACCGGAGTAGGGATAGCCACCCAGGCCAAGGGTAGCAGCGCACAACTGGAGGTTCTGCTGCATGTAGGCCGCTGTGCCGTAGATAGCCGCCAGGAGCCGGGGCTCGAAGTCGCTCAAAGCCAGGGTGTGGCCGGTAAGAAATCCGGAGTCAACCCACTTCTTGGTGCCTGCCGGCTTCTTGATGTCATCGTCTACTATCCGCATCTTCTCGTCGTCAGTCATCAGGAGGTAGAGGTTCAACATCTCATAGGTAACGTCTACCACGGGGAAGAACGTGGTAACTCCTGGCTTGAAGACGAAGGGGCCGGTAATCGGCTTGACTGCGGGCGAATCTGTCCCCAGCCGTATGGGGTCCTTCCCAACCTGCACAACGCCCTCCTTAAACGCACGGAAGATAACCTCCAGATCGTCGGCGCTTTCTATCTCGGTGACGCGGGTCGGAACGTGCGGGCGGTACAGAAATATCCCGTCATCATGGTTAAAGATCAGGTGCGTGTACCAGACGTTGCACGGGCTGGGGTAGACGCGACCCTCGAAGAATGGATGGGTTGTCGCCCCCTGAGTGAATGAGACGTCGTTGAGCACCAGTCCGTTGGTCCCCGCCGCGGCCCAACAGAGCACAGCAAGCTCCACTTCATTTAGAGGTACTGGCTCCTTGCACTCGTGCTCAAAGAAGGTATCCTCAGGCATAGGAACGCCCAGAGGGTACTTGTGCGATCTCCGGTGGGCCAGTGCCCAAAGGAGCCCTTTGTTCCAGAGATCCTGTACCTCAGGCCGGCTGGCAACCTCCTGAGGGTCCATAGCTTCGATCCGCTGCATCAGGTTCACGGCGCCACACCTCCGATATTGCGTGATTGGGCCATTACGCGGTTTATGAGCGCGTCAATACAGTCGTGACGGATCCCATTCACCAAAAGGTCGACCAGTAATTGCCTGGTCCTGACCGCCAAAAACGCTAGCCAGCGGAGAAAAACTAGAAAAGTGATGCCTGTGGCATCACTAATTTGTCCGGCTTAAGAACTAAGGGCAGAGCACGTCTCACTTACGAACTGAAGCGCCAGGAAGATAGTATATCACATACGTCAACGATGAAAGACGCTCTACTGTTCAATACTAAGCGGGTATCCAGAAGCAGCCCACTGTTTGCGAGCCTATTCGCTTTGATGTAGAATCGGCTCCAAGCTCACCAAACAAGTCCTGCGCTAGTTTACCCAAGAAAGGGGACATGTCATGGCAGAAAGAGAACAACAAAGGACCAAGGAGGCGGAAGCCCAGCAGGCGCCTTTCTACGAGTTTCTATACGCAATGTGGAATGGGCGAGGCGAGCAGGCCATGACTGGCCAGGTAGTCTACAAGGGTAAGGACCTGCCCTGGGAGCAGGGCCGCCAGGCACGCGTAAAATGGTACTTCCATCCGATGCGGAAAGAGGCCGCCGTAGGCAACTGGCTCTTCTTTGCCCAGGATATCAAGACTCACTCCGGCCGGCATCGCCACCAGGGTGGCCTTGCCATCTACGTGCTGGAGGGCAAGGGCTGGACCACCGTAAACGGCGAGAGGCATGACTGGGAGGAGGGAGACCTGATTCTTCTGCCCACCATGCCCCATGGGGTAGAGCACCAGCATTTCAATGCTGAGCCTGGCAAACCCTGCAAGTGGCTGGCCATCATCTATGATCCTTTCGCACAGGCTATGTCCAGTGAGCTGGACCAGAGAGAGACACATCCGGACTGGACGCACGCATAGAACACCGCTTCAATAACCCCGTGCGTGCCCGGCACAAACTGTGACTCACTGGTTAGGCCGCATTATTAACCCTGCTGCTTCATGGCTCACGCCGCCCTCTGTACCATCGTCATCTGCCAGGGGTTGGCCGGGTACTTGCATGGGGCATCGCCCATGGTCAGATGTGACCAAGTTGTTGGTTGGGATCTTCTTGCGGCATCGCCCCTAGGCTGAAAGCCAACGGCTAAGAGAACCAAGCCCACTGAAAGGGCTGCCTTAGCTGTGGCTTGGGATACTACTGGTGCTCACGTGGAGATGTAGCGTGGGGTTGGGTGCCTGGTCAGGTAGACAATGTAGGTTGGGGATGGATAACGTGGTATCGGGGTAATGCAGCGCGGGGCCTGGCGCCCCGCTACCTCCTTTGCCGTTGTAGGAGCGATGGCACTGCCTCGCCCGACGCCCCATAATCACCCAACCTACTTCCCGGCTACCTATTCGGGGGTTGGTTTAACCAGTAGACCGGGCACAGCAAACGTCCGCAATTACGGTCCCCCGGACCCCTTCTGTTGCCGGTCCTGCAGCACTTCCAACCACCAAACTGGACGTGGATTGCACGTAGTCGAAGAAGAACGCATTCACCTGAGACCAAGCAACTCGCCCGTTCATCCTCCTGGTAATGCAATTTTCATCATCTGACGACTAATCTAATTTGAGATGAAGCAGAAAACTGGACGCTAGCCTTGACGGCGCCAGATGAAGATGAACGATTCCTGGATGAAGGCCGTCGCATTATGAACAGGGATTAAGGAGCGGCTTCCGCCGGCTGGCTCCGGCTGAGAAGCAAGCAGCCGGGAATCAGCTCCGGTCAGTAACAGCAGAGCAGATCGGAAGAAGAGCCAGCTCCGGAGCCCATAGGAGTTAGCATTTACACCATGCATGCAGGTGAAGTAGCCATCCGGTCTTTCCGTCTACTCCGCGGTCCCAACTTGTATGCCTATATGCCTGTCATGGTGATTACTCTCGCAATCGGGAGCTATGACGAAGAACCGAGCACCAACTTTCCCGGCTTTGCCGAACGGTTATCCGCCTGGCTTCCTGGCCTGCAGGAGCACAGGTGCTCCCCGGGCCGGCCGGGAGGATTCATAGAAAGATTGAGACGCGGCACCTACCTGCCCCATATCGCAGAACATGTAGCCCTGGAGCTACAGGGCATCGTGGGATTCCCGTTAAAGTTTGGCCGGACGCGTGGAACGGGCGAGCCGGGCGTCTACAGGGTCGTTATCGCTTACAAGCAGCCCGAGCTTGCCAGGCCCTCTTTCGAGACAGCGCTCGAGTTGGTCCTGGCCGCAATGCATGACACACCCTTCAACGTAGCCAGGCGGATCAGGAGCTTACAGGAGATAGCTGACGAGTACCGCCTGGGACCGAGCACCGAGGCTATCGCCGAGGCGGCCCGCGCCCGCGGCATCCCGGTGGAGAGACTTACGCCTACCGATAACCTACTTCAGCTTGGCTGGGGCATCTATCAAAGGCGGATTCAGGCCGCGGAGACCAGCTTAACCAGCTCCATAGCCGAGGGAATATGCCAGGACAAATCACTTACAAATCAAGTGCTGGAGACTGTGGGCCTGCCGGTGCCGGAAGGATACATCGTTTCGTCTGCCAGGGAAGCCTGGGCAGCCGCTCAAAGGTGCGGTCTACCGGTGGTAGTGAAGCCCGCTAACGGCCATCAAGGAGAGGGTGTAAGCACCAACCTCTCAACGAGGGCTTCGGTACTGGCTGCTTTTGCCCAGGCTCGTAAGCACGCCAGTAAGGTGCTGGTAGAGCGGCATATTGAGGGTTTTGACTTCAGGCTACTGATAGTGAACGGCAAGATGGTAGCTGCCTCTCGCCGGGACCCGCCACATATCGTTGGCAACGGCCGCCAGACAGTCCTGAAGCTTGTGGAAACTGTGAACCGTGATCCTCGCCGCGGTGAGGGACATGGAAGTCCTCTCACCCGGATTCCACTTGATGGCGTCACCAAGCTGGTGCTTAGCAAACAGAACATGACCTGGTTGTCCATCCCATCGGACGGCCAGCTAATTAAGCTCCGTGATAACTGTAATCTATCTACGGGAGGCACGGCGGTCGACGTGACTGATGATGTCCATCCCGATAATTCCCGGCTCGCAGAACTGGCGGCGCAGGTTGTAGGCCTGGATATCGCCGGAGTCGACATCATATGCAAAGACATCAGGCGCCCTTTGAAGGAGCAGGGTGGAGCTATTATCGAGGTAAATGCTTCCCCTGGACTCCGTATGCACCTGTATCCCGCGGAAGGGCGGCCCAGGCCCGTCGGTGAAGCCGTAATTGACTCACTTTACCCTGCCGGCAGCCCTTCACGAGTGCCATTAATCGCGGTTACCGGCACTAACGGTAAGACCACCGTAGTGCGGCTGATCACCCATATGTACAAACTGGCAGGCAAGGTCGTCGGTATGACCTCTACTGAAGGTACATTCGTTGACGGGGAACAGATCATTGAGGGGGACTGCTCCGGTCCCAGGAGTGCGCGCTCAGTCCTTTCCCATCCCCGCGTGGAAGTAGCCGTGTTAGAGACCGCCCGTGGCGGGATGCTGCGGGAAGGCCTGGCGTTTGACAACTGCACAATAGCGGTTGTCACGAACGTGGCTGGTGACCACCTGGGACTGGAGGGCATCGACACATTGGAAGAATTGGCCCGGGTCAAGCAGATAATAGTAGACAGCGTCCCCAGAGAAGGAGCCTCAGTGCTCAATGCGGATGATCCGCTGGTTGCGAACATGGCAGGAGCATCAGCCGGGAGGGTTGTCTATTTCAGTCTGCACGAACAGAACCCGATTATTGCTTCACACCTGGAAGCCGGAGGCGATAGTGTGCTGGTCCGCAACGGAGGGATAGTCCTGGCGTCTGGTAGTTCTAGTCTCGAGCTCGTGCAGCTCAGCAGGATAGGATTCACCGGAGGTGGTAACATTGCTTTCCAGGTCCAGAACACACTGGCCTCCACCGCGGCGGCCTGGGCGGCCGGCCTCAATCCGTCCTTGATCGCTCAGGCGCTAGTAACCTTCCAGAACGATCCGTTTACTTTGCCCGGACGATTCAACGTCATAGACATAGACGGTATCCAGGTCATCCTCGATTACGCACATAACACTGCTGCCCTTACTGCTCTGGGCCAGGCGGTCGAAGTACTCGGAAAGCGCCGGACTCATATGGTGATCGGGCTGCCGGGTGACCGGCGTGACAACGACCTGGTCGAGGCAATATGCGCGACCAGGTCCTACGTGGACGGCTACATCGTTCGGGATGACAGTGACCGCCGCGGACGTGCGAAGAGGGAGATCTTCAGACTGGCGAGAAAATCTCTGACCAGGGGAGTTCCCGCCATGTACGTAGGCTCCGAACGCGATGCAATTCAGAAGGCCCTGAATGTTGTCCAGCCAGGCGAACGCCTGATTATTATTGTCGATAAGATCGAGAACGCACTTAATGTGCTGGATTCACTCAGTGCAACGGCTGCTATAGGCAAGACCCTGACCAAGGTACCCGAAGGGAGTAACCGCGCTGCCTGAACGATCCGGCTGTGGTGTTTCAGACCCGGTCAAGCCAGGGAGCGCTTTTCATGCCGGATTGTCCCGAGATCCGGTGCAGCGACTGTGAGCGAATGGATTTGGTCCAGGTCCATGTACCCAGGCATGCCAAAGAGGAGATCAGTGTGCGCAAGAAACGCAAGGGCGGGCTCATTATCATTGGGGGACGTGAAGAGAAACAGTCCAGTGCTGAACGCATCATCCTCAAGGAGATCGCCAGCCGGGCCAACAAGGACAATGGCAAGCTGCTCATAATCACTGCCGCGACTGGATTCCCCAAAGAGGTGGAAGAAGAGTATCTGGCGGTATTCCGGGAGCTTGGAGTACAAAACGTAGACGTCCTGGACGTCAGAACCAGAGAGGATTCCCATCGCAAATCGCTCGTTGCGAAGATCGCCGGTGCTACGGTCATCTTCTTCACGGGTGGTGATCAACTACGTATTACCAGCCAAATGGGAAACTCCCCGATCCTGGCCAAGATGCGCGAAGCCTTTGAGAAGGGTGCCACGATAGCCGGGACCTCTGCAGGCGCCGCTGCTATGCCTGAGACAATGCTTATCTCGGGAGCAAATGATAAGTCCACGACCATATACACAACAGGGATGGCCCCCGGCCTGGGACTGGTGGACGGCGTTGTTATAGACTCACATTTTGCGGAGAGGGGGCGGTTTGGCCGGCTGCTTGGGGCTGTGGTCGAGAACCCGCGGAACATGGGAATAGGGATAGACGAGAATACGGCAATTATTACCCACGGGGATGGGACCTTCAAGGTCATCGGAACGGGGGCTGTATATATCTTCGACGGTTCGGATATCTCCTATTCCAGCCTATCGGACAAGAACCCCGAGGGCACAGTCAGCATCTTCGACATCAAGCTGCATATTCTGAGAGCGAACGACTGTTTTGACATGCACACCAGACGGCCTGTGCCCGGCGAATCCCAAGACAACGGATTGAGAGGGCAGAGTAGCTAATCGGCTGGGTGCGCCCTCTCAGACTGGGTCTTCTCCCGCAAAGCTTGCAAGACCTTCTCAGGCGTTATCGGCAGGCTAGTTATCCGCACTCCGATGGCGTCCCAGATGGCATTAGCTATGGCGGGAGCGGTCGGAATAATCGGCGCTTCCCCGATCCCTTTAGCGCCGTAGGGGCCCGACCCCTGTCCATCCTCCACCAGTACCGATTTGATGAATGGGATATCCACCGCAGTAGGCTGGGGATAAGGCTCTGCCAGGCCATGCAGGACTACCCCGTCCCGGCAGGCCAGGTGCTCCGTTAGCGCATATCCCACACCCTGGGAGGCGCCTCCCTCGATCTGGCCGGTCACCGAGGCCGGGTTGATCGCCTTGCCTATGTCGTGGATGCTTTCCAGGTGAATCACCGTCACCTGGCCCGTCTCCGGGTTCACCTCTACCTCGGCAACCTGAACAGGATGCAGGTATTCGACATTACCATCAACGGCGATTCCCTCGATAATGCTCCGGTCGGTGCTAAGCAACCGGCCGGTGTAGGATGCGGCCTCCACGAGATTCCCACCGCTGGACAACAGGACCTGCTGTGCAAGCCTTGCCAGCGATATCCGGCATTCAGGCGTGCCTCGTACGAAAACGTAGCCATCCTCAATTTGGAGGTCCTCCGTATTGGCTTCCAGCGCGTCCGCAGCCAGTGCGATTAGCCGGCCTCGCATCTGCTCGGCAGCCTGCCGGACCGCCCCACCAGCTCCGTGTGTGGTGCGGGTCCCAGAGCTGCCGGCGTCGAACGGAGAGTTGTCCGTATCTATCGGAATGATCTGGACATCTGTAAACGCGATGCCCATCTCCTCAGCCACCACCTGTGCAATCATTGTGTCCGAGCCGGTGACATCAACGCAACCGGTCGTCACCGAGACTTTTCCGTATTCGCTCAACTTCAGAATCGCCCCAGATGGCCTTCCACCCGTCTTCCACTGCCCAACAGCGATGCCCCGGCCCCGGTTCCTGGCCCTGGGCTCGTTGCCCCAGCCAACAAAAAACGACGCTCTTCGCAGGTTCTCCTGAAGGGAGACTCTGCCGTATGGCTCGCCGGCGGCGCTAATATCGCCATCACCTACAGCGTTCCTGAGCCTTATCTCTACCGGGTCAATGCCCAGCCTGGCAGCGACGATATCCATCTGAGACTCGAAGGCAAAGGTCGGCTCGGGTGTTCCATGCGACCTAAAGCAGCCGGCGCTAATCTTGTTAGTGTAGACACACAAGGCTTCCAGGTCGATATCGGGAACACGGTAAGGGCCGTTTATCATCTTCACGGCCTCAAATCCGACCCACGGGCCAAACTCGGCATAGGCGCCGGTGTCGAAGACCATTCGTGCCTGCCGGGCGATCAACCGCCCGTCCTTCATCGCGCCGGTCTTGAGGCGGATAATTGAGGCATGACGCGGGCTGCCGTCGGCGAACTCCTCCCGGCAGTCCATGGTCATCTTGACTGCGTGTCCTGCCTTCCGGGCCAGCAACGCGCAGATCGGCTCCAACCGGAGATCGTTCTTTGCTCCGAAGCTACCGCCAACCGTTCCGGCGACAACTTTTACCATGCTTTTCGGGAGCCCGAGGGCATCCGCCAGGTTGTCGCGGACCCTGAATACGGATGGACTCGCGGTCCACACAGTGATTTTGCCGGAAGCATCGACCTGGGCCATTACCGTATGAGGCTCGACGTATCCCTGGTGGACCATCGGAGTATCGAAAGTATCCTCGAAGATGTGATCGGCCCTGGCGAACCCTTCCTCGACGCTTCCGCTCTTGATGCGGCTCACCGAACAGACATTTCCATACCTGATAAGGTTCTCGACAGGGGTCTCATAACTGTCGATCTGCTCGTGAATGAGAGGCGCCTCCGGCCCGAGCGCTTCGAGTGGATCGAAGACAGGCGAAAGCTCCTCGTACTCCACACGGATGAGCTGTAAGGCCTCCTCCGCCGTCTCCAAGTCCGTCGCTGCGACCGCGGCCACCCGCTCTCCAATGTAGCGTACCTTCCCAGTGGCCAGCGGAGTCTGGTCTTTGATGCAAAATCCATAGCGCCGGTCAGGGAGATCTGCAGCGGTGAGCACGGCCCTGACGCCCCGCAGCCTCTCGGCACGAGTCGTGTCAATAGCCACTATTCTGGCGTGAGCCAAGTGACTGCGCAAGATGCGGGCAGCCAGCATCCCCGGTAGCCTGAGATCGGCAGTGTATGCTGTCTTGCCTGCAGCCTTGGCGAGAGCATCGATGCGCGGTACCGGTTTGCCGATGGTGGAAGACATAGGCCTCTCCTTCGT
>ORJL011903876.1_pt1 | contig 38420 bp, 33 predicted proteins | sample 1779941 | NCBI WGS metagenome assembly ORJL01 (sample SAMEA104232317, study PRJEB22302) | groundwater metagenome | biome: forest; feature: aquifer; material: groundwater | place: USA | collected 2011-08-07 | depth 5.8 m | reverse complement strand
GGCAGGTGCGCCTTTATCTTTCCCGGCAAGCCGCTTCCCCATGGCGCTATCTACTAGAACAATCCGTTCTAGGGCTGACAGGGTGGGTGCCGACGCTGGTCGGCATCGCTTTGCGTGCAGCCTTATACCGACTGATACTACAAATGGATGGTTGGGCGGCGATTGAATGCAATGTGCGGCTTCGCTTCGCCAGCCACCTGCAGCTTGGGCATGGTTGTTACCTTGACGAAGGCGTTTATATCCATGCCTGCCCGGCTGGAGTCACAATCGGACCTGGCACTATCGTCATGCACGGTGCCATCTTGCATGTTTACAACTTCCGGGATCTGCCGCACGCCGGCATTCGCATCGGGCAAGACAGCCTGATCGGCGAATATAGCGTCATTCGCGGGCAGGGTGGAGTGACGATCGGCGATCGGGTGTACATCTCACCCATGACTCAGATCATCGCTGTTAATCATGTCTTCGATGAACCTAATCGGCCGTTTATCGAGCAGGGTATCACCGCCGACGGTATCGTGGTGGAAGACGATGTGTGGATCGGCTCAAGCGCTATCGTCACCGACGGCGTGCGAATCGGACGCGGCGCGGTCGTAGCCGCCGGGGCCGTAGTCACCCAAGATGTAGCACCTCACACGGTTGTAGGCGGAGTTCCGGCACGAGTGCTCCGCCAAGTCGGTGAGCAAAACCTCTGAAACGTGGACAACAGGAATCGCTTTGCCTTTTTTTCTTCTGACCACGATGTACTACCCGCTGGAGTGAAAGAAGCACACCTCTATGGCTATGGGGATGGCAATCGCTGGAATAATTATCACAGTTTTGCTAGCGGCCGGATATGTGTGGGGTCGCCGACAGCTGTTGCGCAGCATGCATACAACCAGAAACTGTCCTCGATGCGGGCAGTCGCAATGGCACCGGACTCACCGTCATTGGCCCGAGCGGATATTTGGTTTCGGACTCCGCGCCAAGCGTTATCGTTGCGCGAACCCAGAGTGTGGATGGGAAGGAGTCACCTCATTTCATGATCTTGACTGATAGCATGCCCCGAGCGAACGCAGACAACCGATGGTCGATGTTTTCGATAGTCATCCCGGCTTATAACGAGGAGAGTGGAATTGCGGCTATCCTTGAGCGCGTTCTCTCTGTTTGCCCGGCGCTGTCTGAAGTTGGCATGTGTACCTGTGAAGTGATCGTCGTGGATGATGGATCTTGCGACAAGACCGTTGAAATTGTGCAAGGTTTCGTTGACGATCCGGCGACTACAGCGGTTGTGCGAGTGATACGGCACCGGACTAACCGCGGCTATGGCGCGGCCCTCAAAACAGGTTTCTCACAAGCTTCGGGTCAGCTGGTGGCTTTCCTCGACGCAGACGGAACCTATCCCCCTGAGCATTTTCCAAGCTTGTGCCAGGCGGCATTGTCCGGAGCCGACATTGTGGTTGGTTCACGCATGTCCGGCGAGACCAGTCAGATGCCGGTCATGAGACGCGTTGGCAATCTGCTCTTCGCGAGTCTGATATCACTCCTCAGTGAACGTCGCGTGAGCGACTCGGCCAGCGGCATGCGTGTTATCCGTCGGACTGCTTTGTCCCAGCTCTACCCCCTACCAGACGGACTCAATTTCACACCTATCATGAGCCTGCGGGCTGTTCAAGAGGGGCTGAGAATCGTCGAGGTGCCTATTCCGTATAGCGAGCGGGTTGGCCAATCGAAGTTAAGCGTGGTGCGTGACGGCCTGCGGTACACCCAATCGATTATGTGGACGGCGATGGGTTATAACCCGGTTCGCATCTTCGGCACCATGGGCATTGCCGGGATTGGATTAGCCGGTCTAGTCGGTCTGTGGCTCGTGACCGCACGTTTCAGCGGCGTAACAACGCTCGGACCGTGGGAAGTTGTGGCAATCTTCGCCGCATTAGTTTCTGGCGTATCCGGCATCAGCCTGTTTAACCTGGGCGCTACATTCAATTATCTTGTTGCGCTGTTTCGCAAGCGTCCAGTGCGCATGGGGCTATTTGGGAAGCCGATATTCGACTCGCCCTTGGATCGCCACTTTGGCTGGATGGGTACAGTGGCGGGCGGTGGCGGGTTGGCACTGGCTGCCTGTACGCTGGCGCTGGGTTTGAATGGTTGGGAGATAGACCGCCTCTGGCTGTATCTGGTAGGCAGCGCACTCTTTATTCTCGTAGGACTGCAGCTCGTGATCTCTTGGATACTTATGCGGATATTAGAAGAACTTGCAGAGCGCGAGATTCTGGCTCAGAAGGATTTATTGGGAGCGAGCGATTAGCGGATGTTTCTTTTTTCGTTCTCAATCCGCAAGTGGAACAGAGGAATAGATGACTCAAGCTACCGATCTTAGAGAGAACCTCGGAACGCGGAGAATTATCCGGTTGCCCGAAGCACACTTCCCTGATGCCGACATGGTTGTGAGCGAGCCGGCTTCCACCCGCAAGAAAGAAAGTAAAGTGGATGTATTGCTGGTTAACCCACCTGCGCCCGATGGAGGAATTTGGATTCGGACCCAGTACCGGGTGGGCCGGCGTAGCCGTGAGAACATGATCTGGCCCCAGGTGAGTCTGGCGCAGCTGGCTGCACTGCTAGCGCCTGACTACTCGGTGGAGATCGTTGACGCCATTGCTCTTCGCATGTCGTGGCCCGAGTTTGACGAACTTCTTCGTGACCGGCGTCCGCGTTATTACTTATCTCAAGTTACTGCCCCGACGCTGACAAACGATATGTACGGCGTGTTTCTGGCCAAGAGGCTGGGTGCGGTGACAATGGCCTTCGGCACCCATGTCACGCCGCTCGTTCGCGAGACCTTGCGAAGTTACCCGGCGTTGGACTTCGTGTTGCGCGGTGAGCCTGAGATGACCCTGCGCGAGCTGATCGACACGCTTGAAGTGGCACGTGGGCGGTGGCACGTCACCGAATCCGGCCGGCTAGTGGATCCGCGAACAGGTCTGGAGCCGCGCGGGCATAAAATACTGTGGAAGATGTGGAGTGAATCAGATCCGTCCTGGCAGCCGGCCTGGACGAGAGTCGAAAGTAGCGCCCACAGTCTACATGGCGACAACGGACATCCTGTACCGGATATGTTTTTACCGGTTCTTCCGGCTAACGCGACGGATCCGAATGATTCCAGACCGGGTGCCAACCAACTCGCCGCGATCAAGGGTTTAGGTTGGCGTCGCGCTGACGAAATCATCGTCAACTGGGATAGGCCATTTTTCAAGAGTCTGGATGACCTGCCGATGCCGCTTCACCACTTGCTGCCCATGGACAAATACCGAATGCCGATGATCAAAGGACCGTATTCGTTCATTGTCACCAGTCGCGGTTGCCCGGCCGGCTGCAAGTACTGCATCAAGCACGTCACTTTTCAGAATTCGGTCCGACTCAGGTCGCCTGAGAAATTGATCGAGGAGATGTGGCTGATGCCTGACCTCGGTGTTCATCACATTCATATGTATGCCGACCTATTCACCATCAGCCGTGATCAGGTGATAGAACTGTGCAAACTGATCCTGCGCGAAGGGCTGAAAGTGACCTGGACGTGCAACAGCCGGGTGGATTACGTGGATGAGGAAATGCTGCGCTACATGGGTCGCGCTGGCTGTACGCTGATCTCCTGGGGGATCGAGAGTGGTAACGAGTTAATCCTAAAGCGGGCTCACAAAGGTTACAAGATGGAGCAGGCCCATAAGGCACTGCGCTGGGCCAAGCAGGCGGGCATTAAGAATTGGGGGTATTTCATTGTCGGCTTACCCGGTGAAACGGTTGAGACCATCCAAGAGACCATAGCGCTCTCGAAGGCTTTGCCGCTGGACATCGCGTTATTTCATGTCGCCGCCCCTTATCCCGGCACGCCGTTCTTCTTTGAAGTGGTCGAGAACGGATGGTTCCGTCCCGGTACAAATTGGGAAGAGGTAGACATGGATCAGGCGACAGTGCTTGACTATCCTAACTTCAAAGCCGAAGAGTTGCTTTATTGGCAGAAGCGCGCCTTTCGAGAATGGGCCTTCCGCCCCGGGCCGGTCTGGACGATGCTGACATCTATGAACTCGTGGGCTGGTTTCAAGAGCGCCGTGGATATTGGGTTGCAGACACTCGGCTGGGTGAGGGGATGAGAGGTCAGAGCAGAGGCTGGAGCTTTGGCAGTCTGGGCCGTGAGCGGACTTGTGTCGTCAAGCGCTGAACGGGTATTAGCGCGCCACCTTAGGCAACTTCTGCTTTGGGCTGAGTGGGGATTGACATTGGCGGCTGTTGGTTTGTCGGTCAGTTCAAAAGACTATCAGCCGATATTGTTGTCTATCGGCGGACTCATAGTTACCGCGTGGGTGATGCGATGGGCGCGTATCGGTGTGTTTACCCGGACTACTCTGGCTGATTTCCCTCTAGCCGTATTTCTGTTTAGCGCGTTCGTGGGACTGTGGGCTGCGCCTGATCAGGGAGCGGCGCTCGTGCGCCTATATCTGTTTCTGGCAGCAGCGGGCTTGTTCTACACGATGATTAACAGTAGCCTGGAAACCCTGATAACGTTTTCCTCGGGGCTAAACCTCTTCGCGGTCTTGCTAAGCGTTTATTTTGTCACACAGAACAACTGGATCGAGCAACCGGCGAAGTTTGCTTTCGTCGGGGAGTTTGGCACTTGGCTTAATCGGGTCGTTCCTGATTTTGGACTCTACAAGCCGCATCCAAACGTCGTGTCCAGTATGCTGGCCGTGGTCGCGCCCATAACGCTGGTACGTCTTGTAGAGTCTTTCCATAAGCGAGGCGAACAGCGCAATATAATAGCCATAGTGTCATCTGCGCTGTGGTCGGTGTGCTGCGCAATTCTAGTCGTTGGATTAGTTATGACTGAGTCGCGGGCGGCCTGGCTAGCTCTTCTGAGTGCGTTATCTTTGGCGGCCTGGTGGGCGATTAGTAGAAAATTAGAAGGGCGTGTGGCGAGTCTGAAAGTGGGAATGATATTCTGGGCGGGAGTCGGACTGATGATCGCCGTCGCGGTGGTGAGTATTGCCCTTTATCCAGAGTGGGTCACCACCATCGTCGGCAAATTACCCGGGCCGAACAGTGCCGTTAGTCGGATGGATATTTATGGACAGGTGTGGCGGCTTGCGCAAGATACGCCGTTCACGGGCGGGGGGCTGGCGGCATTCTCCGCTTTATATTCCACTTATATTCTTGTAATTCCCCACCTCTTTCTGACACATGCTCACAACACCTATTTGAACGTCCTCGTCGAACAAGGCTGGCTCGGATTGATTGGCTATATTGGCCTGCTCGGAGTAGCCAGCTGGAAAGGGGTTGCCTCTGTGGCGCAGGGTGCAGGGACGCAACGCATGCTTGCCATTGCCGGTGCACTGGGATTGGCAGTAGTAGCAATTCAAGGTCTTGCCGATGCGACACTCGTAGCCAGCCGTGCCATTCCGGTGCTGTTGATACCGGCAGGGTTTGCGCTGGCTGTCAGCGGAAACTTGAGTACTAAAGAAACAAGCGTCAAATCAACAAACTCTTACGGTTTAAGATTGAGGTTTTGGAGTCTCGGTTTCGCCGTTCTTGTTGCTGGGGTGGCAGTGGTCTTCAATGGTCGGCAACTGGTAGCAGACTTTCACGCCAATGTCGGTGCCGTGACTCATCACCGCCTTGAATTGACCGCCTGGCCGACTGGTCAGTGGGATGACGGACACAGCGCAAAGTTGTATGTTGAAGCGGAGTCCGAACTGCGCAAGGCGTTAGACGTTGACCCGAAGAATCGAACGGCGCTCCAACTGCTCGGAATTGAGGCTGGCTTTCGCCGTGATTTTATTGCCTCTTCCCAATACTTGCGCCGTGCCTACGATGCCGACACTGGGCACAAGGGGATAATGAAGTCCCTGGGCTATGCATATGTCTGGGCGGGCGATCTGGATCAGGCAGCGGGGTTGTTGGCGAGTGTGCCTGAAGCGCGTGCCGATATGTTGGGGTACGCGTGGTGGTGGGAGACGCAGGGTCGCGCCGATCTGGCGGGGCGTGCGCGCACAATGGGACAGCGATTAGGGAATTAGATGAGAGCGGTGCAAACCTCGTTCAAGTGTGATGACGGTAGCCGTTAATAGATCGACGAAATAGGATTCCATTTTGATAAATGTAGGTATGCTGGCAATAGCTGTACGGAGTTCACGGATTTGAAAAATAATAGACGATGGATGTCGGTGTCCGCATATCACCGGATCGCAGTCGTGGCGGTTGTGATGGTCTTGTCGGCGTTAATCGGAGTCTCGACCGAACCTGTTCGCGTGATGGCGCAATCCAGTAGTGAGGTCTGGGCACAACCGATCAATCTTTCCAATTCCGGCGCCGCCTCACAGCCGGTCATCGCCGCCGAATCGAATGGGACACTGCATGCCTTATGGTGGGATAAATTCGACGGGACGAAGTACGCGTTCTATTCTCCCAAGAAAAACGGTTGGTCAACGCCGGTCACGGTGTTCGCTATCGTCGGTGGTCGCACAATTGACGGACGTGGCAAGGTCGTGATTACGCCGCCGAAACAGTTGAAGATTCTGTCCGACGGGCTGGGGCAGGTGCATGCCTTCTGGATTGATACCGAAGGCAACCTGCGGTATGCCTACACCCGGAGCGGCAGTGATATTTGGAGTGGCGGGTTTCCGCTGGTGGAATCTGTGCTGGCCTGGGATGTCATGGCAGATTCTCGCAACGTCGTGCATCTGGCCTTCATCCGTTTGACTGACACTGCCGTCCTCCCGTCGGGTGTGTACTACAGCCGTTCAACTCTTGGCGGGGGAAATTGGGAAACACCCAAACCGATTTATAAATCGCTCTACTTCCGAACAATCGCTCCTCAGGATGCATACGTCACAGTTGCTTCTAATAGCGAGAAAGAAGTGCTGGTTGCCTGGGACGATCCTTTGTTGAAGCAATCCTTTTATACGCGCTCGACCAACGGCGGGGTGACTTTCGGCGGAGCGAATGCGATACTCACCAGCGGTTTGGATAAGAGTGCAGTTGCGCAGCATGCGCGTTTTCTGTCAGAACCGGGTAGCAAATTCCTGATGTTGTGGGAAGTGGGCGGTGCCTGTACTCTATATCAACAGCAATCGAGCGGCAACAATGAATCTTGGGCGCCGCCGGTGCGTGTCTTGGAAACATTGGGTGGATGTTCGCGGATGAAGCGCGAGTATTCGACTGCGGATGGTAAACCGTTTCTTGTCGTCCAACTCGTCGGGGCATCTGGCGCAGTTGTGACCGGCACTTCGTTGATGACATGGAATGGCTCCCGATGGTCGCAACCGTTGATGCCGCAAATTAAATTTGTGGCTACTCAGACCAATGGCTCGACAACATTAGGCTGTATGGATGCGACAGTGAGTAATGACCGGGTTGTAGTGATTGGCTGCGACCAAAGCGGAGATATTTGGGTAACCACAAGCCAGTTAAAGCTAGCCGACCTTTTGCCAGTGTTGAAAACGGCGTGGAGTCCGCCAGTCATTCTATCGAAAAGCAAGGGCGATGCCGGGTTACCAGCTGTGACGGTGGATGCCGACGGCCGATTGCATGTGCTGTGGAGCGTATCGCCTGCTGGTGGTCCGGGTGCGGCTTTGACTTACGTTCGCGGAGACGGCCTGAACTGGTCCGCGCCCGCCGTCGTGTTGAGTTCGCCTAAGGGTAAAGCCGAGTCACCGAGCATCGTCGCCGACCCGGGAGGCATGTTACACACCGTCTGGAGCGGCGGCTATACGGGCGAGATTTTCTACAGTCAGGCCTTCATCCGTGACGCCGTCTCGTCCTCCAGCTGGTCAAGCCCGAAACCGTTGCCAGCGCCGCGCATGGTCGGCGGCTGGCCCGACTTGGCGGTGGACGACTCCGGCAGTCTGCACGCCGTCTACGCCATTCCATTGAACGAAGACCGAGGCGTCTATTACACCCGCTCAAAAGATCGAGGCACAACGTGGTCTGAGCCGCGTCTGGTGTTTGACACCGCGCAGGCCGGCTGGGCGATGGTCCGCCAGACGAGCCTGGTTGTAGATGGCAGGGGTCGACTGCACGTCGTCTGGGCGCGCGCGGCACTCCCCGAAGACAATTCGCCGCTCGGCGTCTATTATGCCCGCTCTGACGATGGCGGCCAGTCCTGGACCGCGGCATTAGAAATCGCTGGGGACGTTTCGGATCGCTCACAGATTATCGCCGCTTCGTCCGATCAAATCCATCTCGTGTGGATCAAGACGGCGACGGCCGGGCCGGAACTCTGGCACCAGTGGTCTCCCGATGGTGGTGTGACGTGGTCGGCGGGGGAACGCGTGCCTGGGCTGCTGCGTAACATATCGCCAAATGTAGGGCTGGTGGCAGATGGAACTGGTGTCGTGTATCTGGCTGGTATCGAACGCACTCAACAGGACTCTGTTGCGCTCTTCTATCTCCGGTGGGACGGCCAGTCCTGGGTTGACCGCGAGAGTGTACGTCTAGGCTACGACCCGGCTGATGGATCGGGCGCAACGGCAATCTTGTTCGCTTCCGGGCAGGGTGGTCAGCCCCGGCTGGGCGTCTTCTACCGCGTGCGTGCGCTGATCGAGGGGGGCGGGTCGCATTACGTCGTCGGATACACTCAACGCCTAATCGAGGGGAGCGTCATTGCCCCTGCTGCCACTTTCACCCCTCGGGCCGTCAAAGGCGTGCCACCGACGACGACCGTCGCATCTACTCTGACCCCGATTGCGACAGCTGATCTGAGCAGCGTGCCGGCGACTGCGGCTGATAATCTCGTCTGGCTTCAGATCGGTGGGGCGCTGGTGGGGATGTTAGTGGTGGTAGTGTTGGCGGCGAGGAGTTTGCGGGGAGGAAGGAGGCAGTAATCAGTGGGCAGTAATCAGTGGACAGTGAACGGTGGCGAACGACGAAGGACCGATAACCAATGCCCGCCTAGGTCCCTGAAGGCGCGGCCAAAGTGCTTGTGGTGGTGCAGGATTTGTCGGGACACGAAGGACGGATGGAGGCGGGTGTCGCGTGGCTTCATCCCCAACTTCTCTCCGGGCGGCAACACGACTGCCGCCAGGAGAAGGGTGAAGGGAGCACGTTTTGTCTCTGGTGGTGATCGTCTCGGGTCAGGGGAGGGGCAGGAAGCCGATGAGGACTGTGTTGCCGATCGAGGCGATTTGAAAGTCAGGAATGTAGTGGCTCGCTTGACAGTTTTCGGAAAATGGCTCTGTTATATCGGGGCGTTGTTAGTTTTGTCTATTGATAACGTCACGTTTGCTCAAGGCAGGGTAATTGACTGGACCGAGCCGGTTAATCTGTCCAACACAGAAGTTAGCTCTAGTCAGCCTGCGGTGGCAGTCGACCCGTATGGGAATGTTCACGTCTTTTGGAGTGAAGATGTGGGCGGGGAGCTGGTGGAAAGGGGAACGGGACCGCGAACCGGAAACACGATCTATTATACGCGCTGGGATGGAAAAAACTGGTCCGAGCCGATAGATATTTTCTTCACGACAGCCCAGGGAAATTACTTTGGCTATCCGTCAGTTGCGGTAACCCCAGATGGGTTTATTCATTTGGCATGGCGCGCCGTTGATGGCATTCATTACAGTCATGTGCCAGCCTACGCGCCGCCGGGTGCCGGGGCGTGGGCAGCTGAACGGATCATCGCACAGGCAGCCGGTGAAGATTCGCCACGTCTTGTGGCTGACTCGAGTGGGGGGCTACATCTTACCTATGCACGATGGCGATCGGCTGTCGATGGACAGAAAGACGGTAACGTTTATTATCAGAACTCAGTGGACGGTGGGTTAAGCTGGTCCAGTCCAATACAAGTTTCTACCATTCCACTCAAAGATAAAGCGATAGCCGGATTGCCTCGTTTGGCCATTCAAAACGAGGGAAAGATAATTCACCTTGTGTGGTACGAAGTTGGACCTCCGGATTGGATAGGGGGAAAGATTTTCTATGCACGCTCGTTAGATGGAGGCCAATCGTGGACGTGGCCACTCGACATTGCCCATGTGAAAGGTGCCGAAAAATGGACTTCGCACGCCAACATCGGCGTGGGAGGCAAGGGGGAAATAGTTATCACTTGGGTTTGTGGAGAATCGGCTGGCCGATGTTCTCGCCAGTCACAGGATCGGGGGCAGACATGGAATGCGGCTCGGCATGTTTTCGGTGATTTGATTTCGCTTGCAGGATGGGATACGTTGGTATCGGATGGCATGGGGAACCTATACTGGATTCTTCAGTTGCGATTTCCCGAAGCTATGTACTACTCGGTCTGGACTGACAGAGGGTGGAGCGACCCTCCGGTACCTTTTATTACATCTGGCCCAATGGCGTATGCACATTATCCAGATGCCACAATCAGGCTGGGTAACAAGATAAGTCTTGTTATGGTGGATCAGAACATCGGCGAAATATATTATGCCAGCGGGCAGACCGACGGGCTTGCGAACCCGCCTGCGCCGACACCGTCTCCCATTCTAACTCTCCATGCCTCGGCGACGCCGCCCCCCGAAAGATCGCCGATGTCAACGGCATCTAGCGCCGCCGATTTGGCGGCCAGCGCGCCACCTTCGGGTTCCTTCGGCGGCCCGGGCGCGGCTGTGCTGGCCGGGGTGCTTCCGGTTGCCATCTTGATTGGGTTGGTTGTGATCGGACGCTTCGGTTTGAAGAGGCGGCATTGACCGTGGCACAGGAAACGATTCTTTCCACCGCCCAGAGCCGTTCAACCGACAACACCCGAGTGATCGAAGCCACACGCGGCTGGTCGTCGCTCAGCCTGCGCGATCTGTGGGAATATCGGGAATTGTTATACTTCATGGTGTGGCGTGAAGTACAGGGCCGCTACCGCCAGACGGCGTTGGGAATGTCGTGGCTCTTGCTCCGTCCGGTGGTCAATATGGTTGTCCTCAGCATCGTGTTCGGTGGGTTGATCAAAGTCCCCTCCGACGGATTGCCCTACCCGTTGTTCTCGCTGGCCGCGTTGTTGCCGTGGGGCTACTTTTCGAATGCCGTTAGCCGGGCGGCGGGCAGTCTGGTCGAAAACATGCACGTCATCTCAAAAGTGTATTTCCCGCGAATGGTGGTGCCGCTGGCCGGCGCGGCCTCGGGGCTGGTGGACTTCGCGGCCTCATTCCTCGTCTTTCTCGGCATGATGCTGATCTATCGCACGCCCCTGCGCTGGGAGATGCTGTGGCTTCTGCCGCTGGTGCTCGTCGCGTTCGCGTTCGCGTTGGCCGTGGGCCTGTGGCTGGCGACGCTGTCGGTGAAGTACCGCGACGTTTCCTTTGCGATCAACTTCCTGCTTCAGGTGCTCATGTATGCCTCGCCGGTGATTTACCCGGTGAGCCTCGTCCCTGAACGCCTGCGATTTGTGTATCAACTCAACCCGATGACCGGCGTGATACAGGGCTTCCGCTGGGCCTTGCTGGGGAGCGGCGAAGCGCCGGGAATGACATTCCTGTTATCGGTAGGTATAATCTTACTCGCGCTCGCCGGCGGCGCATTCGTCTTCCGCCGCACTGAGCGGACAGTGGTGGATATTCTCTGATGTCAGACATTGCCGTCCGCGGCGAGCATCTGTCGAAGAGTTACCGCATTGGCAAGGCCCAGGAGCGCTCCAACGGCCGCTGGTCGTTCTTGCAGACCGCCGCCGCCCCCTTCCGTTACCTCGCCAGCACCCTGCGCCCGCCCGCTCCCGACGAAACGATCTGGGCGCTAAAGGATGTGTCCTTCGAAGTCAAACGCGGCGAAGTCGTCGGCATCATCGGGCGCAACGGCGCGGGCAAGAGCACGTTGCTCAAAATCCTCTCGCGCATCACCGAGCCGACCTCGGGACGGGCGGTGATCAATGGTCGGGTGGGTTCGCTGCTGGAAGTGGGTACCGGCTTTCACCCCGAACTGACCGGGCGCGAGAACATCTACTTGAACGGTGCTATCCTGGGTATGCGCCGGACCGAGATCGAGCGCAAATTCGACGAAATTGTGGACTTCTCCGATATTGAAAAGTTCCTAGATACTCCCGTCAAGCGCTACTCCAGTGGTATGTACGTGCGACTCGCTTTCGCCGTGGCTGCCCACCTTGAGCCGGAGATCCTGCTGGTGGATGAGGTGCTGGCGGTTGGGGATACTGCATTTCAGAAGAAGTGTTTGGGAAAGATGGAAGATATAACCAAGAAAGGGCGGACAGTGCTTTTTGTTTCACATAACATGTTAGCAATTGAGAACCTTTGTCCGCGGTCCATTTGGGTTGATGCTGGGAAAATACGGGAAGATGGAGATTCAAGAAAACTTGTCCATGCATACCTATCCGGTTTTGGCACAGGAAAAGTAGGTTTGGATTTGTGCAGTGACGAGCGTCATAGAGGTACAGGGGAAATCCGATATACTCGGGTTGAATGGCTCAATGCTCAGAAGCAACCTGTAGGTGTTATTCGCTCCGGGGACGATCTGGTTATAAGGCTACATTATCACGTCAATGAGCAGATTTCAAATTCCCATTTCATAATCAGCATTTCTACAGAAATAGGCACAATAATTACTCAGATTGCCACATTCTTAATGGGATATCAAATACCTGCTCTGGAGCCTGGACCTGGGTACATTGATTTGGAGATTTCTTTTCTAAATTTGATGCCTGGACGCTACTACATCTCACTTGCAATATGGAATCAAAAATCGGGCGCTTATCACGACGATCTCAGAAATTGTATTGCGCTTGATGTTGAAGCGTCAGACTTTTATCAATCAGGGCAAGGGATAGAAGGGCGCTATGGCATCATTTTCCTGCCTTGCAAGTGGTACTTTGATCACTCGAATGTTGAGGAAGCGTAATCAATAGGGACAAAATACCTTCGTTGGTGGGATTTTCGGCCTCTCGAGAGTGATCGAACGATTTTGTGCACGCGCGATGAATATTTTTAGAAACAAATGATGAGGAGTTTCTTTGTGCCAATTGCAGAAAATGTAAAATTAGGAACGGGTATTCAGATCTTCCAGCCTGACCTCGTCAATCTATATGGTTGCACGGTTGGCGATGAAACCAAGATTGGTGCTTTTGTCGAAATTCAGAAAAATGTGGTCGTTGGCGCACGGTGCAAGATTTCGGCTTACACATTCATCTGTGAAGGTGTGAGATTGGAGGATGGAGTCTTCTGCGGGCCGCATTCCGCTTTCACCAACGATAAGAGGCCTCGCGCAATAAAACCGCATGGCCCGCTAAAGGAGTCGGATGACTGGGTACTCACTCCGACATTGGTGAGAACTGGAGCTTCCATAGGCGCGCATGCCACTATCATCTGTGGAGTGACCGTAGGATGTTGGGCGATGGTAGGTGCTGGTGCTGTTGTGCCATCTGACGTTCCTGATTTCGGTCTGGCTTATGGTAACCCCGCTCAACTAAAGGGCTTTGTTTGCTCATGTGGGGAGAGACTCCAATTATCAGAAACGAATACCACCGCAGTAGGAAACGGCATTCGTATGCAGTGCCCTCGGTGTCAAGAAGAAATTACAGTCCCCATATCAGATTACAAACGGTTGATCGATTAGCGAGGATGCATGATCCCGATTTCACGACCCTCCATAGGTGAAGCCGAAAAACAGGCTGTGATAGAAGTCCTCGGGTCTGGCATGTTGGTTCAGGGTCCGCGCACAGCCGCACTCGAAGAAAAGTTTGCGGCAGTGTGTGGTGTCAAACATGCTATTGCTACCTCGTCTGGCACTACAGCGTTGCATGTGGCGCTCCTGGCGCATGACATTGGCAAAGAAGATGAGGTGATCACCACACCATTCACTTTCATTGCCTCGGTCAACAGTATCATCTACACCGGCGCGCGCCCAGTGTTTGTAGATGTTGAGGAAGACACATTCAACATGAATCCGGATCTCATCGAAGCAGCCATCACCCCCCGGACGAAAGCGCTCCTGCCAGTGCATCTCTATGGCTACCCATGCGACATGGATGCGATCATGGGCATCGCCCAGCGACACAATCTGGCTGTGATTGAGGATGCTGCACAGGCAATTGGCGCGATGTACAAAGGGAAGCGAGTGGGTAGCTTTGGCACGGGTTGCTTCAGTCTGTATGCGACCAAGAACGTGATGAGCGGCGAAGGTGGAATGATCACGACGAACGATGACCATCTCGCCGAGCGCTGCCGCATGCTCCGAAGCCATGGTATGCAGCGACGATATTATCACGATATGCTCGGCTTCAACTTTCGGATGACTGATTTGCATGCAGCCATTGGGCTTGTGCAGATTGAGCGGCTGGAAGAGTTTACCGAGAAGCGACGGACGAATGCAGCGTATCTGAGCGCAAAGATCAAGTCTGTCGTCACGCCGAAAGTGAAGGAAGGATACGGTCATGTCTGGCACCAGTACACTGTCCGTGTGGACAGTAGCCGAAATCGCGACGTTGCCGTCAAGCGATTGAACGACGCCGGAATTGGCACGGGTATTTTCTATCCTGTCCCAGCGCATAAACAACCACATGTGCGTAAGATAGTTGGAAATATCACTCTGCTAGTTGCAGAGCAATTAGCGACCAAAGTACTTTCGTTGCCCGTTCATCCGCTGCTCACATGCGACGATCTAGACAAGATTGCGAATGAAGTCAACAAGCTATGAATCTCAAGGTTGCCGTAGTCGGCGTAGGTGCAATGGGGCGTAATCACGCTCGCGTGTACTCTGAAATGGCTAACGTGAAACTCGTGGCGGTTGCTGACACTAATGATAAGTTAGTTGAAGATGTGGCTCGATGCCATGGTGCTTGTGGTTACATCAACTATGTTCAAATGCTGGAAGAACAAAAACCCAATGCCATCTCAATTGCTGTGCCAACAATCAATCATTTGGATATTGCGCTTCAAGTCATACAACGTGGGATTCATGTTTTAATAGAAAAGCCGATTGCACTTGATGAAGATGAAGCCCAGCAAATCATTGTTGCGGCTGAGGAAGCTGGTGTGCAATTGATGGTGGGGCATATCGAACGGTTCAACCCAGTTGTCACAACGCTCAAGTCTGCATTGGCAAACGAGGAAGTCATTTCAATCAACATCACACGGGTGGGACCGCTCCCGCCAAGGATCAAAGACGTCGGAGTGATAATTGATCTCGGAACTCATGACATCGATTTGATTCGGTTCCTGAGCGATTCTTCATTCGATGAAGTTTATGCCGTATGCTCTCGAGTTAATGCAAGTAATGAAGACACAGCCCTAATGATCTTCCGGATGCGCAACGGAGTATTGGCACAGATCACCACTAATTGGCTGACGCCTTATAAGGAACGAGAGATTGTAGTGTGTACCCGTCAAAGACAGTTTCGGGCAAATCTCATTACGCAACAGTTAACCGAGTTTTGTGGATACGCTGTGGAGGACGGATCTTACCAAGTTAAAAATTGGGCTGTCCCATACGTAGAGCCGCTTCGGCGTGAATTAGATCTTTTCGTAGATTCAATTATCAGAAAGTGTGCTCCTCCGGTAACTGGTCGCGATGGTCTCTCTGCGTTGTCTATTGCCCAGCAATGTCTTGATTCGGCAACAAATCGGGCAAGGATATAGATCACAGCAATGATCAGAAGACTACGTCGCCTTGCTCAGTTCTCGCGTCTCTTCCCTCGCCTCCGTTCACGTCTTGAATATCCAGATTGTGACAAGTATGTAAACGAAACGTATTGGCAACAAAGGGGAAGAAAATATCTTGAAGAGTTCGCTGAACATGGCGAAGGGACCAAAGTAGCCTTTGCCAAGCAGGAATCTGTATTCTTGGATGTGGTCAAAACGCTAGAGTTCAAGAGTGTACTGGAACTAGGCTGTGGCTTTGGCAGAATGCTTAAACTCTTGGATGATAATTTTCGTTTACATCAAATCTGGGGCATTGACGTCTCTGAACATCAGTTGGGTAATGCTACAAGACTCTTGAATCTCGCTGATAAATCGTATATTTTTCTCCAGCAGGGTAACATTAGTGAGCTTGACTGGATACCGGAACACTCTTTTGATTTGGCTTACACTTCAGAGGTGCTCATGCATGTGAGTGATCCAGAAGGAATTCTACGTTCGATGCAACGCATAACACGGAAGTATATCTTGATCCTAGAATGGCAGGATCTAACTCTTCCCTTTGGTGTATCACTTGTGGCTCCATGGTGCTTTAACCACAACTACCGGCAATTATGTGAGAAAGTCGGATTGGTGATACTAGATGCCAAATCCGTCGTGGAAAAACAGATAATGATTGTCGCACAAGCAACTAGCAGAAATAATGGGAGTCCTTTGACATGAAAATTGCGCTTATCGGTAATCTTGCCGGTGTCGCATATACCTGGTCGAAATTACTTCGACGCAAGGGACTGGCAGTTGATCTTTACCTTACCCCTTGGGAATGGGGACCCGATTGGGAAGATACGGAGTTTAGAAGTGAATCGAATAGATGGATACATTTCTATGACAGACCTGCACCAAGGCTCGAATATCTCCCGATTTTTCGACATAGGGTGAGTAACCTCCACAGAAAAGTCACAGCGAATTTGCTGTTGCGAGAGCTACTTGGTTATGATATCGTGAATAGCTTTACTGGATCGCTATTTCTTTCTCAGGATGCCATTAAGGCATTCGGCAAGGAGCGGCGTAAGCCTTACATAGCTTGCGCGACTGGGAGCGATATCCGAGAAGTAGCAATCCAAGATGGACAGGCAGGGAAACAAATGCTGCAGTTCTTCCAGCAAGCTGCTAGGTCTCTGCTCCTAAATTTGGATATGGTTGAGGTGAGGGACGAACTTGGTCTGCGGAATGCCGAGTTCTTTCCCTATTTAATTGATTTTGATAAGTATTGTCCAGATGTTGTCAACAAAGAATATGGATCGAAAAACCAAACCTTATTCTTTATGTTTTCCAATCTTGACTGGGGTGTAATTGATAACGCTCCTAGAAGGAGTTCGACCAAAGGGAACGACCGCTTCATTCGTGCTTTTGCCAGGTATGTCAAAGAGCATAGCGATGCTTATTTGATGATTCTTGACCGAGGTCCAGACCGAGAACTTGCGAAGCAACTCGTCTCGCAACTAGCAATTTCCTCATTTGTATCATTTCTCCCCGAGATGCGAAAAGACGAACTGGTCAAGCATTTCCGGATGTCAGACGTGATCGCAGATCAATTTGATGTCGGTGCATTGGGTGTTGGTGCTCTGGAGGCTATGGCATGTGCCAAGCCCGTCATGATCTATCTCAAAAGTCATTGCGTTGCCGAGTGCTATCCAGAATTTCCTCCTATCTTGAACGCTCGAACAGAAGATGAAATCTACGAGCAGATCAAGCTTGCTAGCAATCGGGCGCATCGAGAGGAAATTGCGCGCAAGGCGCGCAAATGGATTTTGAAATATCATGATTGGAATATTGTGGCAGACCGGCTCATTCGTTTATACGAGGAAGTTTCGCATGACTGGAAGCGCCCGTGATCCGATTCATGCAATTCTGTGTCACAGCATGGTCTGAATGGGGCAGTTGAGTAACTGCCATGCGTATTGTTTACCAAACGCCTGAATCTCCAGTTAGTTGGGACGAGCAATTGTATGCTGCTCAAAGGGAGGCTGGGTTATGCCAATCTACTTATTGGGCGCGCGTCATAAGCCGCGTGGACCAAGCCAAGCCAATTCATCTCACTGCTGAAGAAGGGAACGAAATTGTGGGGCAACTCTTGCTCTTTCACAAGCCCCCTTTTGATCGGCAGACCCGTCAGGGGATTGATAATCTGACGGGCCTGCGAAGAGGACTGCCCCTTGTCTTGGAATGGCTCGATGGTCCTGTCATTCACTGCCCACAATCTGCCGGGGACATTTTGAAGGGATTTCTCAAATGGGTGGAGCGATATGCTCTGACACATGCGATCGGCGTAGTCCGTTCAAATGGCTTCGCGGTTACAAGTCGCCTCTCGCAAACGCCTTTGATCGTAACGGCACTTGCGGAATTTGGTTACAAGAGTTCCAAATGGGCTACTTTGCTCGTTGATTTGGCGGTTGACGAAGAACATCTGTGGTATCGTCTGGATCAGGCGGCAAGAAATAAAATCAGGAAATGTGAGCGAGAAAGAGTTCGGGTCCGAAAGATTATTGATTTTCAAGACTATATCGTGAATTACCACAAGCCTTACGCTATGGCGAAAGAGGCATATGGTGGAACTCCAAGCCCACTGTATGTCGCGCAAGTCATGTTTGAAGAAGACTTGAGAGGATATAACACCTATTTCGTCGCGGAAAGCCAGGATGGGCAAGTGCTCGCAACGTTGGGAATGTATATTTTCAACGGAACTGCCACCGAGATGGCTTCGGCGCTCACTCCTGCTGCCCACGAGTTAAAGATACCCGCACAAGATATTCTTCACTGGGAAATGATCAAGTACGCTAAAGCACATGGTTGCCACACTTTCAACCTTGCAGGTATCGCTCCAGAACCCCGTGATGCGAAAGAGGCAGGGATACGGCGATTCAAGGAAAAGTGGGGCGGTCGTTATGTGGAATATTACCGCTTTGAGAAAGTGATGTGGACTTGGCGGGTTTGGTGCAAAGCACTCTCGCTGCCGGGGCGCATCAGAAAGATCTCGCGTGGTTTCTTTAGCACGAAAGGGAACTCGGCGTCAAACGTTGTGGCGAGTTGACCAGTTTGTGATCAAAATGGCGCCGACCAATCTGCAATCCTTGATAGTCCCTCATGTCAAACAAATCCTTGAAAGGCACGTCAAAGAGACGGATGTTTGCTTGGAATTGGGATGCGGGCCTGGTCAATACAGACTCGTAGTTCCCGGCAATTACATCGGCTTGGATATTACGGCGCAGGATTACAAACCCGGATTCCCCAGAATGGTGGATGTTGTAGCAGATGCACAGGCATTGCCTTTTAAGAATGTTTGCTTTGATGTAGTTTTTATCGTGGCTGCATTTTATCAGATTCATGACACGTCAGCAGTACTAGGAGGGGTTCATCGGATCTTAAAGCTTTCAGGCAGGTTCTTGATTTTTGATTACAACTATCGTACAACCAAGCGATTAAAGAGACAAGAACATAAAGGAGTCAACAGCAATCATGTTTGGACTCCTTGGGGGCTGAGGAGAAAACTCAGGCAAGGCGGCTTTCAGGCGGAGATAGTTGACTTAGCAGATTTGTACCCGCAAGATCCTAGACCAAGATGGAAAAGGTGGCTTCTTCGCTTAGGATTAGGGAGATGGTTGCAGCTGCTGAGAGCGCAGTTGCGTGAGGGCTGGAACATCGTGATAGGAGTCAAAACAGTATCTGAATGACGATGGTCACCGGGAGATTAAATGGCGGCTGACATCCGAATTGCCTGCATCGGTGCTGGATACTGGGGGAGGAATCTGGTCAGAAACTTCAACGACCTGGGCGCCCTTTCCTGAACCTGTGATTTGGACCCGGAGAGACGTGCGCAGCTTTCGACGCAGTATCCCATGGCGAGGATTACCGATTTGATGGATCAGGTTCTCGCCGATCCAGAAGTTGCCGGCGTGGCCATTGCTACGCCTGCTGAAACTCATGGCAAGCTGGTACAGCGGACGCTTCTTGCTGGGAAAGATGTGTTCGTTGAAAAATCCCTCGCTTTGTCTGTGAATGAAGGGCAGGAGCTCGTGGCCTTGTGGCCTCCGAAAAGCATCGCGTGCTCATGACCGATACGTCTCCCCTCCCCTCTCAGCCCGTTCCGGCTCACCCCCGCTTGGCGAAAGCGTTAGCTACTCAGCCGTGCAGGGCTAACTCGGCGAAATTTATAGGACCCGAAATGGGGTTGGGATGGCCCTGAGCTTATGATCATCGGACCTGTGACCCAGGAAAAACGCGCACTGGAATGGATTCGGCACCACAGCCAATGGGACCGGGGTGTCTACGTCAGTTCCCGGCAGAGGATCTTGTATCCTGAAGTCAGCGGTTATCTTTTGCCTACATTGCTGGCAGTTGGTGAGACGAGACTAGCTTACCGTTGGGCTCGCTGGCTTGCCTCAGTTCAGTTGCCAGATGGGAGTCTGCTAGGGCCTGATAGGATGGCGTATGTCTTTGATACGGCGCAAGTAGTGCGAGGCTGGTTAGCTCTTCATCACGATTTGCCCGACCTCACATGCAATATCGAAAAGGCGCTAAATTGGGTTGTTAGCAGTGCTGGGAGTGACGGATGTCTGCTTGTCCCGTCCACGCACGCTTGGACACTTCCCAACAGCAGGCGTGTGCCTGAAACGATCCATCTCTATGCTGTGGCACCATTGCTCGAAGCAGCCCGGCGACTGCGATCGACTGTGGCATTGGATGTGTTGGAACGATCGCTCGATTATTACAAAACGAATTCTGACGTTACCTCGTTTGCGACTCTGATTCATTTCCATGCATATGTGCTGGAGGCACTGGTCGATCTGGGTGAAACTTCACTGGCTCGGTCCGGTGCAGAGTTGATGGTCAGACTCCAAAACCCGGATGGCTCCCTCCCCGCTTATCCAGATGTTGACTGGGTTTGCTTGCCAGGCGTCGCTCAAATGGCCGTTGTTTGGTACAGGCTCGGAATGTTGAGGCCAGCCAATCTGGCCCTGGAATACCTGATAAGGCAGCAGCGCGCGAGCGGTGGTTTTGTCGGCAGTGTAGGTGAAGGAGCTGCGTACTTTCCTGATGAAGAGGTGAGTTGGGCAGTAAAGTTCTTCATGGATGCATTGTGGCTGAAGCAACAACTCGACCGACCCGATTCCACGCAACGCTCTGCAACTCAGCAAGTGCCGAGGGAAGGATGAAGAGACCCAATCGACTCTTGGTAATCATCCCTGATGCCTTAAGCGAGCTAGTGCACAAAGGAGAGATCACGGCCCGCTACTACAACCCGGGTGACCTATTTGACGAAGTCCATATTGTGATGACGAATGATGATCGTCCGGATCCATCCACGGTGCAAAAGACCGTCGGGCGCGCCCGATTGCATCTGTATAACTTGCCGACGCCAGCGTTCAGACGAACGCTGGGCTGGCAGCCCTTCATGCTACAAGGATGGGTGCAGGCAGGGATCAATCTGGCGCGGCAGGTTCGGCCGGCACTGATACGAACTTATGCCAATTTCGATAATGGTTATTTAGCCGCTCAGATTAAGAAACACTTAATGATTCCACTCGTGGTATCACTCCATGTTCTAGATGTCGCTGTGCCCATGCCCTGGTGGCCGCACTGGAAGTCACGCTTGAAGTATGAGCGGAGGCTGATGTTCGAGCAAGAAACATTGAGAACAGCGGATTGGGTATTGCCCGTTTATGAGCCACTTAGGGCTTATGCGGCGAGGCTCGGAGCAAGGCACATTCAAGTTTGTTACAATTCAGTTAACCCTGAATGCTTGCGCGAAAAGCAGTCCTACGCCTTGCACAAGCCGGCGCGAATCATTTCAGTTGGTCGGCAGATTAAGGAAAAGAATCCCGAAAACCTGATCCGGGCCGTGGCGAGTTTGGAGAATACTGAACTACTGTTAGTTGGCGATGGGATGTACCACAACCATTTGCAACAGGTAGCGCGCGAGTGTGCCGTAACGGAGCGTGTAACGTTTCGCAGGGCGATCCCTAACGATGACCTCTGCCAAATGTTGCCCGAGTTCGATATTTTTGCCGCCCACATTGAGGGTATTGGGATCAGCAAGACGACATTGGAAGCATTCTTGGTTGGTTTGCCATCTGTTCTCAATTATCGAAGCAAAGAACAAGCGCCCGAGTTGCAAGGTGATTGGGTCAAATTGGTAGAGAATAGCCCGGACGGATACTGCCAGGCGTTTCGTGAGCTGTTGAAGGATGAGATAGCCCGCGAAGCCCTGGGACATCGAGCTTATCGGCATGCCCAACAACACTATGCGCCGGCGAAAACTGAGCAGGTATATGTTGACATTTATCGGGATTTAGCCTTGCAGGGGAGCGCGTGATCAACAATCGAGTGAGGTTTGCCGTTGTCGGTTTGGGCAACATCGGGTCTCGGCATTTGGCGGTTCTGGAGGCCCATCCGCAGGCACAGATCATCGCGTTGTGCGACATTGAACTCGGGAAATGTCGCAAGTTCTCAACTCTCTACGGAGGGGCGCCGTTCTTCAGTGAATATGAGGATCTCCTTGGTTGCACGGAAGTTGACGTCGTCAGCATTTGCACTCCCCACGGACTTCATGCGCCGATGGCTATCGCCGCGTTGAATGCTGGCAAACACGTTCTGGTCGAAAAGCCAATGGCATTAACTACGGGAGAGGCCGAGGCGATGATCTCTGCCGCGCATCAGAATGGCGTGCGACTGATGGTGGTCAAGCAAAATCGCTACAACATTCCCATCGCCCTTACTAAACAGGCGCTGGACGCTGGAAAGCTTGGGCGTATCTTCATTACGCAGTGCAACGTGTTATGGAACCGGCACGAGAATTATTATCGCGAATCCAATTGGCGCGGACGGAAGGCTTTGGAGGGTGGCGCGTTGTACACTCAGGTTAGCCATTTCATTGATTTGATGGTCTGGTGGTTCGGGGACGTGGTTAGTGCCACAACTCAAATTGCCACCAAGAATCATGCCATTGAGATTGAAGATTGCGGTACGGCACAACTTCAGTTTGCCTCCGGTGTGATGGGTACCCTCGTATGGACCACGTGCGTCTACAATAAGAACTACGAGGGCAGCATCACAATCATCGGTGAGAAAGGGACAATAAAAATAGGCGGTCAATACTTGAATAAGATTGAGTACTGGGATGTGCAAGCGTTTCCTCTTCCTGACGACATCCAATTTGTAGATAAGCCGAACTCTTATGGAAAGTATCAGGGGACGAGCTCAAACCATGACAAAGTTATCAGAGATGTAATTGCTGATCTTCTGTCCGGGCAGCACATCGTCGTGGATGGGTCGGAAGGCCTGAAAACCGTCCGTGCCATTGAGATGATTTATCAAAGTCTATCTGCATAGATTGCATTTAATCCTCACTACACAGAAGATTCGAAATGGGCTCAGAAACAGCCATTATTTATCCGGGAGTAGTGTGGGGAGGCGAATACTATCTTGATCCATTTGTAATTGTAGGATATCTGGATCATAGGCAACAGGAAGAGGAAGTGTTGACTTTTGTCGGCGCGGGTGCTTTCATTCGTTCCCACACCGTAATATATGTTGGAAATCGCATCGGGCGCAACTTTGTGACCGGTCATGGCGCGTTAATTCGGGAGGCAAATGATATAGGTGATGATGTCAGTATTGGATCGGGAAGCGTTGTGGAGCATCACGTTTGTATCGGGAATCGTGTGCGACTGCATTCGAGGGTATTCGTGCCAGAATTTTCCGTTCTTGAAGATGATTGTTGGCTTGGCCCAAATGTGGTACTCACTAATGCGAAATACCCACGCTCTCCCGGGGCCAAGGGAAAACTCATCGGTCCCCTCATTGAACAGCGGGCCAAAATTGGTGCCAACGCTACAATATTGCCGGGGGTACGTATCGGACGTGACGCGCTTGTTGGGGCAGGCGCCGTCGTGACAAAAGATGTTCCTGCTGGAGCGGTAGTGGTCGGCAACCCTGCTCGGGTGATCAATCACTTGATACGCCTTCCGTATGAAGTCAGTGGAATAAGTGGAATACATGAAAATCCCTCTGATTGACCTTCACGCCCAGTACTTGAGGATACAATCGGAGGTGGACATAGCTTTACACCGTGTTGTTACAAGTGCTTCCTTTATTGGCGGTGAAGAAGTGCATCAGTTTGAAACCGAGTTTGCTGCCTATTGCGAATCCAAAGCCTGTGTGGGTGTTGCGAACGGCACCGACGCTCTCTACCTTGTCCTACGGGCGCTCGGGATCGGACTAGGTGATGAGGTTGTTACGGTAGCGCATACCTTCATTGCTACCGCCGAGGCCATCTCTTTGACTGGGGCGAAGCCAGTATTTGTAGATATTCGGAAAGAGACGCTCCTCATGGATCCAGAGGCATTGGAAGTAGCAATCACACCCCGCACTCGCGCCATTATCCCTGTGCATTTGTATGGTCAACCGTGCGAGATGGATCATATCTTGGATGTTGCCCGACGTCATAGTCTGAAGGTGATTGAAGACGCAGCGCAGGCCCATGGTGCCCGTTGGCGTGGGCGGCGTGTGGGTTCACTAGGAGATGTTGCCTGCTTCAGTTTCTACCCTGGAAAGAATTTGGGCGCCTATGGTGATGGTGGCGCGGTCGTCAGTCAAGACGAAGAACTCATCCGCTGCATCCGCATGTTGGCAAATCATGGTCGAAAGGAGAAGTACATTCACGAGGTTATAGGGGTCAATAGCCGCCTGGATGCATTACAGGCAGCTATCTTACGGGTGAAGTTACGCCACTTGGATGAGTGGAATCTCGCTCGACGAAGGCATGCAGCGCAATACATAAACGCATTGAAGGGAGGCGGAGTTGGCTTACCACAAGTGCATTCCGCGGCTGAGCCAGTGTGGCACTTGTTTGTAGTATGTGCAAAAAATCGGGACACGCTGCGTGCCCGCTTATTGAGTGCTAACATTAATACTGGCGTCCACTATCCTATTCCGCTTCATCGACAGCGTGCCTATGAGCATCTCGGTTACAAACCGGGATCATTGCCGAACAGTGAGAAGGCTGCTGAGGAAGTACTGTCCTTGCCGCTTTACCCGGAATTAGATGATGAGACAATCGGGCGGGTGGTTCAGGAAATTCTGTTGGCGAATGACATCCGTCCCAAAAGTTAGTGTTATTCTCCCGGTTTACAACGGACAACCCTATCTTAGTCAGTCAATCGAGAGTTGCCTCGTGCAAACTTGCGCGCAGTTTGAGTTAATCGTGGTTGACGATTGTTCAACTGACGAAACGCCTTCCATAATTCAGAGCTATCTGGCGTTAGACACCCGGATCAAGAGCGCACGTCACTTGCGTAATTTTGGACTTTCAGCATCGCTAAATACCGGCTTCGCTCATAGCCAAGGTTCATATCTGACTTGGACTTCTGACGATAATCTATATCTACCGAACGCGATCCAAGAGATGGTTACTGTCTTGGAAGCGTGTTCAGATGTTGATTTCGTCTATGCAGACTATGACTACATAGATCAACGTGGTCGTCTTGGCGACCGGATTCGCGTAGAAGAACCGAACACTCTGGTGAATTACAACTGCGTTGGGCCTTGCTTTTTGTTCAGGCGAGTTGTTTATGAAGTGATCGGCGACTACGATGCCCGATTCAATTTGGCCGAAGATTATCACTATTGGCTACGCGTCTGGAAAAAGTTCAAGATGACGGCGTTGCATGAACCTCTCTATTACTATAGGCGTCATCCCTACTCACTAGCCGGAACCCACAGCACCTATCAGACTTCCAAAGCGAAGCACGCAGCTCAACTGTTAGAACTGGGTAATGAAAGCGCTATTGGCACAGAGGCACGGGCCGAAATTCATTTGGTATCGGCTCTTGATGCCTATGCTGAAGAGGATATTGATCGCGGCGCCCAATTACTAACTAAGGCTATAAACTTAGATTGCCATATCATTCATTATCTAGAAAGAACCTACGCAAAGATTTCGCACTATGCCTATGCTATGCTCGGGGATCCGTCCGATTCATTTACCAGAGCGCGGGAGTTTGTAAACAGACTGTTCTCCTATCTGCCGAAGTCCGCCATCTCACTTCGACCCTTGAAAGTCAGGCTGTTAGGCGATTTGCACTTGTCGGCTGTGTTTATCGCGTTTGCGGATGGCGATTTCAAAAGAGTCCGGCGAAATGTGCTGCCGGCAGCAAGGTATCAGCCCGGCTGTCTCCGAAATCGAGGCCTGATATCTATTGCTCTTCAATCGTTGATAGAGCGCAAATTTGCGCGTAAAGTGTCGAGTGTTGAAGCGGCGTAAGACTGGATGAAGGTGAGTCACAAAGAAGGTGGTGACTGATGTGCGGTATCTGCGGCATGGTCGACAAGAGCGATAAGCCCTTGCTTCAGGCCATGTGCGACTCGCTCGTCCATCGCGGTCCCGACGCTGAGGGAACTTACCTTGACGATAATGCGGCCATTGGGGTGCGTCGTTTGAGCATCATTGATCTGAAAACCGGCGATCAGCCCATCAGCAACGAGGACAGTACGCTCTGGATCGTCTACAACGGTGAGATTTACAACTACCGTGAGTTGCGTGAATTGCTGCGGAAAAAGGGACACGTCTTCAAGACCGCCTCAGACACCGAAGTGGTGTTGCACGCCTACGAAGAGTATGGCGACGACTGCGTTCGGCACTTCAACGGCGATTTTTCTTTTGCCATCTGGGACAGCCGGCGGCAGGAACTCTTTGCCGCCCGCGATCGCGTCGGTGTCAAGCCGTTTTATTATTGGGACAATGGACGTTACTTTCTCTTTGGTTCTGAGATCAAAGCCATTCTCCAGGATCCAAGTTTTGAACGAAAAGTAAACGTCCTGGCCCTGTACAACTATCTAAGTCGGCTCTCGGTTTGGGGTGGGGATTCCATATTCCAGGGCATCCGCCGTCTCGAGCCGGCGCACACGTTGCGTTATAAGGATGGCAAACTGACCAAGAGGAAATACTGGGAGCCCGACTTCTCCAGCAGATTAGATCTTACTGAGGATGATTACGCCGAGCGTATACGCGTAGGGTTCAAAGATGCGGTGCGGCGACGGCTGGTCTCGGATGTCCCGTTAGGGGTGTTTCTGAGCGGAGGGGTGGACTCCAGCAGCATTGTGGCCATGATGAGCGAGTTGTCCGACCAACCGGTCCAAACCTTTTCGTTCGGATTTGAGGCTGGAGATACCTACGCCATGAACGAGTTGGACTACGCCCGGCGCGTGGCCCAGCACTTTGGCACTAACCATCACGAATTTGTCCTGGATGCCAAAGCGCTGATCCCGCATTTGCCGCACCTGTTGTGGCATTTCGACGAGCCTTTTGCCGGCACACTGCCGCAGTACTTTGTCGCCGAGCAAGCCAGCCGCTACGTCAAGGTTGCACTGCAGGGAGCGGGCGGCGACGAGCTATTCGGCGACTATGGTCGGAGTTGGTGGGTAGGACGCCGGCTTGATGGACGCGTGCGTCAGTACCGGAGTTTGCCTGAATGGGCGCAAAATGTGGTAAGCGTTCTGGCCGGCGGCGTGCGCTTGGTGCCGCCGGCAGGGCGACTGGCTTACTATCGGCAGCGTGTCCGCGAGATTATTCATCACGCGGCGAGCTTCGGCAGACTATATGCTGATGGCAAAGATGCAGTATTCACAACTGATCAAAAGGCTGCCTTGTGCCAACCCTGGGTATTAGATGCAGTACGCGAGCGGTTGACACTCCCCGATCTCTTTGCGCGCTTGTTCGTAGCCTCCAATGCTCGCGAGTTGATGGACCAAATTTTCTATGTAGACATGAAGACGCAATTGGTAGACGAGTATTGTTACTGGTCCGACCTGCTGACGATGGCTGCCTCAGTGGAGACCCGGGTGCCTTTTCTGGATCACGAATTCATCGAACTGGTGATTTCTATCCCGCCAATTGTGCGGGCACGCTGTGACAACCTTAAATATCTATTTACTAAGGCGATGGCGAGCGATCTACCGGTAGAGGTCATTACGCGCCCCAAAGGAGGCTTTTCGCTACCGCTTGACGACTGGTTACGGAACGGCTTGCGCGGCCTGGCTGAGGAACTGTTAGAAGAAAAGCGAATCCAGCAGCAGGGATACTTCAACTCGAACTACGTGCGCCAAATACTGGCCGAGCATGTGTCAGGGACAAAGGACCACACCTACCAGTTGTGGACACTTGTGGTGTTTGAACTGTGGCACAAAATCTATATAGATGACTATGCCCATACCAAGAGCGATGTGAAACCGCTATGAAGCAGAGCAGAGTGCCCCGGCGCGTCTTCGTGCTCATTCCTGAACTACTTGAGGCCGGAGGGTTGGAACAAAGTTCTACCTTGATTGCACTGGAACTGGTGCGGTTAGGCGTTGAGGTCTTTACGTTTACCAAGAATTGGGTACCTGCCTCCAATCCTTATGTCAGTCGCTTGAAGCAGGGCGGAGGACGTTTTTTCTGCCTGCCTCGATTATTAGATCGACTGGCTGACATAGATTTGGTGTATCAGCAGGCCACATTGACTGTGTTGCTTGCCGGCACTTTGCCCCTGCTCGTGCCGGTGGCCGCGGTGGATGCGTTGCTCCGACGGCGGTCATTTATACGGTCATTGCAGGGAGGCTGGGGGCGGGCCAGAGGATGGCTGGGGATATGGATTGTGCGCGATTTCCGCGCCGACCTGAACTTTCTCCTAGTCAGTTTTTTTCGGCACTTGTTTCCGCCCGATGTTATTCAGGTGCGTCGCGCGGATTTCGGGAGAGCAATTTCCTGGGGAAGGCGTTGGAATCTTCCACTTGTTTTTGCAGAACATGGGTTGCCCAATGTGCAGGTCTCAACATGGCAGTTGCTAAGAAAGTACATCAACGACGCAACTCTGATAATCGCCGTTTCCGAAGCCAGCAAGATCGCTCTGCAGAAGGAATGCGGGGCGACGAAGGCGATCGTGGTCATTCATAACCCCGTAGAGCGACCCAACGGACACATGCGTATGGAGGAGACACGCGATCATACAGGCCTGCTGACAGTCACGTGTATTTCCAGATTAGTACCGCTCAAAGGGGTAGAGGTACTTTTACAGGCTTTCGCTTGCCTTGAGAAAAGACACCCCGATTTGAACTTGATGATTGCAGGCGACGGGCCTCTAAAAGGCGAACTTATCCGGTTGGCTGCTCAACTGGATATTGATGGCCGTGTCAGGTTTATGGGCGCTTTCCCGCCAGATGAACTTCCTGAGATCATGCGGAAGACTGATATCGTTGTTCTGCCATCATTTACTGAAGGGTTGCCCAGGTCAGTTCTGGAGGCTATGGCTTATGGCAAACCGATCGTAGCAACAGCCGTAGGGGGAATCCCCGAACTTGTCGCGCATGGCATTTCCGGCTTGCTTGTATCTCCCGGCGACCCGAGTCAATTAGCCGAGGCTTTGTCTGCTTTGGCATCGGATGCCGACCTGCGGTTTAGGATGAGCCAGGCAAGTCTGGAGAGGTATGAAGAGGGCGACTTCACCCCCGCCCACGCGGCTCGCGCGACTCTGGCCGTCTACAACCGGGCCTTGCAACTCCACCAGGGCGCATATGAAGCCTAAAGTCAGCGTTGTAATTGCAACCTACAATTCAGCCCATTTGTTGCCGCAGGCGATTCAGAGTGTTCTGGATCAAACCTTTGCCGACTTTGAGCTGATTGTAGTGGACGACGGCTCCACAGATCATACACGAGAAGTGGCGCTAGGTATTGCCGACGAGCGTATAAGATATATCTGGCAGAAGAATCAAGAGCGGTCAGTCGCGCGAAATACGGGAGTGGCGGCCAGTCAAGGAGACTTTGTAACGTTTCTCGACGCCGACGACGCATATCTGCCGGAAAAACTAGAAGTGCAACTGCAGGCTCTGGAGGCAGAGCCTAGACTGGGTATGGCCTTAGGCGGCTGGTTGGAGGTTAATGGGGATGGCCGATTGCTAGCGGAACGATCACCGTGGGAAACTCATGTTGAGTTGGGGCTACGGAGTTGGGTATTTTCCAGTCCCACGTGTGTTGGCGCTAATCTGCTGCGCCGCTCATGGTTTGATAGAATGGATGGATTTGACGCAGATATTGTGATTGCCGAGGATGTTGATCTGTGGTTTCGCCTCGCCAGAGCTGGTTGCGTGACCATCTGGACCAAGCGACCTGTTTTGAAAGTCCGTCAACATGTTTACCATGTCCGAGACGCTCGCCGCTTGCGCCGCAGTTGGATGAGGTTGCTCGATAAGGCTTACGCCGATCCGGAAGTTACTACTCTAATTGGAATGACGAAGCCCCAGTCCCAGGCTTTTATCCACTGTTACCTGGCGGGCCGGTTCTATACTGCGGGTGACGCTGAAGCGGCCCAGTTCGATCTGACCCAAGCGGCGTGTCTTGATAGGCGGTTGCTGGACGATGACGCCCCGGCTTTTGACATGCTGGTCAGCTGGGCCTGGCAACACGCAACCGCCGATCCAGTTCAGTATGCTCATTTCGTGCTCGATAATCTCCCCGACGCTTTTCAAAGTTTGCGCAGACGGAGAGGTGAATTTTTCTCGCAGGCCTGGATGGTAGCGATGTTCAAAAGCTATCGTTCTCAAGAGTGGACGCTGGCTCGCAAAGCCGCATTAGAGGCGCTCCGGTACAACCCCTTTCTGGTCCGCAATCGGGGCGTGCTTTCAGTGCTTGCCTCTTCTTTCCTCGGAAGGTTCGTATAAACAGCGCGAAAAGTTACGGCGAATATACGGAATTTGGACTCGCTTCGGCCCGGCGGAAACGGCTGGACTGGGTTGTTGCTAACGTGCAGCAACGTTCAGCCGCACTCGGTGAACCCTTGCGGATTCTTGATGCCGGTTGCGGCGCGGGGAACGTTGCGCTGCCTCTGGCCAGTCTTGGGCATCACGTGGTGGCTACCGATCGAAATTGGACTTCCCTAAACTATGCAAGGAATCGCAACGGATTTCAGAATCTAGACCTAGTCCGGTCCGAACTCGAAACTATTCCGCTTGAAGGCCCCTTTGATGTCATCGTAATTCTGGAGGTTTTGGAGCATCTAAAAGATCCAAGAAGCGTTTTGGGGAGATTGCACGCGCTGGCCGCGCCCGATGGGCTTCTCCTGGTGTCGGTGCCAAACGGTTACGGACCCTCCGAAGCATACGGGCGAATCGTGGATAGCGTTCCCCAAGCCTGGCAGCCATGGGAGATTGCCTGGCGAGTGAAACGCTCTGTGCAGGAAGCCTTGAGGAAAATGAATGCCGGACGAAAGGCACCGGCGCCATCTGCGACTGGTGCATCAAGCCGGGCGCTTTCGCCAGCGCAAGAAGCCCAGAGGCATGCCATGGGAGGCCCGGATGCGTTCGACTCCGGCCCACACGTGCAGAAATTTACCGAGCCTGCGATCAGACATCTGCTCCCCGAATCTGGCTGGAAAGTTGAGGGTATCAGTCATTCGGACTGGATATCAGGGATTGAGGACGTGAGCCGGCTATTCCGTTTTCGTAGTTGGTTCTATATATTGGATCAGCAAGTTGCGGATCGATTGCCAACGGGTTGGGTAAGCGGTTGGTATCTGTCATGCCGAAGAGAATCCGTTGGCTGAGACGCAAGCCTTGAAAGATCGTAGCAAGGTAATCTTGCTTCGACGCCGTTGGTCGCATCATGCGTCGCCTTCTGGGTATGACAGGCTGGGTGACTACGTAGGACAACCTCTGGATGTATCGCCTGTGCGGCGGTGGTTGTTGCCAAACAGACTTCTGTGGCGTTTGGCGCGGGGCGTGATCGCATATGATCGGACCGGAGTCGCGCTGGAATTTGCTGTGGCCAGACACATGACTACTCACTGTGACAATGTTTACCACTTCCTGTACGGCGAGTCAACTTTCAAGCATGCGGCGCGATTGAATGGCTGGCGTGGGCACCGAATAGTAGCGTCGTATCATAATCCACTTCAGAGTTTTTGCGAGTTATTGCAGGACGTGTCCCATGTGCCGCGGCTTTCGGCAGTGGTTATTTTGGGACGCACTCAGTTCTCGATATTTGAGGCTCTTCTTCCACCCGAACGGATTTTCTTTGTCCCTCACGGGGTGAATACCACTTTCTTCTGTCCACCTGCTGAGAATTCACAACGCAAGACAAATCTGTGCCTGTTTGTTGGCCATCATTTACGCGATATTGAGACTTTGAACGAGCTGATTGTTTTGTCGGGCGAATTAGCGCCCCAACTGAAATACGTTGTTATCACTCTCCCGGAGTATAAGCAATGCTTCTCCCGCTCGTCAGGGAATGTTGAAATCCGTACGGCTCTCTCCGATCATAGCTTGGTGGAATTGTATCAGATGGCTGGGCAATTGGTAATACCGTTGCACGATACGGTCGCTAACAATACAGTCTTAGAGGCACTTGCCTGTGGTTTGCCTATTGTGGTGACTGACGTTGGATCTATTCGAGATTATGTAGACGATCGCTGCGCCCTGCTCACGCCGCCGCGTGATGCAAGAGCCATGTTGGCCGCAATTCTACAAGTTGCCGGTACGCCTCGGCTTCGAGAAGAGATGAGTCGGTCGGCCAGAAATCGTGCTCTTGAGTTCGATTGGGAGGTTGTCGCGCAGCAGATGACCGATGTGTACCGCAAAGTCAGGAACTTGCCAGCGGTTGCGGGGTGACTCTGGCGGGGCTCGGGATAATTGGGTTACAGCTGTCAACGACAATTAGAAATACCCATGGGTACACTCTCCACCAGAGATATGTGAACCCAGCACGGGGATAAGCCCGGTCAATCGTCAGGGGGATTTTCTTGCAGACGCTGCGCCGCCTGGTGGGCGCGGTGGCTGGACACCTCCTTTCCAAATTCGACAATGACGCTGTGGTGCACCACACGGTCAATGGCGGCCGCTGTGGTCAGCGGGTCTTTGAAGATCTGGTCCCATTGGGAAAAGACCAAATTGGAAGTGATGATAACGCTCCGGCGTTCATACCGTTCGGCGAGCAGCGTGAAGAGCACCTCCATTTCATCGCGGGATTGCTGCACATACCCGATATCGTCCAGGATGAGCACCGCATAACCATCGAGCCGACGTAGTCCCTGTTCGAGAAGCAAGTCATGTTTGGCGCGCAGCAACTCATCCACCAAGCGAAAGGTCGGCGTAAAGAGCACGCTGAGGCCGGCTTGAACCAATTGGTGTCCCACGGCCGCGGCGAAATGAGTCTTCCCACGAGTAACCTCATGGATAAATGTTACCGAAAGGGGTATGGTGACCGACCTCACGGATAAATGTTACTTTGAGCCATAAGGCGGCAAGATCGCCAGCAGTTCATCGATTTCACGGCGGAGCGCAACGACATCGAGTGAAGCGTAACGCGCCTTGAGTTTGCGTTTGTCAGCCTGAGACACATCAGGCGATTCCAAGAGTCGCGCATATGGCGTTTGTGGCGTGTCAAAAATTTTCCGGACACGACTACCGACACGCTTCTTCTCTTTCAATTTCGTCACCGGCAAATAGAAATTGGCATACACGCTATAACGATCATACAAGCGATTCAACACAGTGAGGTCTCGCCGACTATCATAACGCACATAGCCGACTAACCGACGCACTATCGACCAGTTCTTCTGCTCGACGAAGGGGTTGTCGTTCTTGCGTCCGACCCGTCCGCGGGTGAAGGTGATATGTTCATCGTCACAATAATTTTTTAGATGGGCATTGATGAACTCCGAGCCATTATCCGAATCAATTCCTTTGAGAGGCACCGGCAGGCGTGTCCGAATCGTCGTGAGAGCTTCAAAGACAAACTTTTGCGCTTTGGTCGGCACGGCACGCATTTCTGTCCAGCCGGTACAGACATCGGTCACATCTAAAGTAAAGGCAAAATCGCCTTGATCCAGCCCGCCACTATGATCGACCAAATCAATTTCGACGAAACCGGGTGTGGCATCGTCCCATTCGGCAAAAGTACGAACCGGGATTTGATGCTTAAGTAAGGTGCCGGGTTTGGTAAAGCCTCTGCGCTTCTTCGCAACGAACTCGCGTTTTGCGGCGCGCAGGCGATCGATTGTGGCCGGACTGATTTTGAGTAATCGTTTATAACACGCGGCGCTGACGCGCAAATGATCTTGCCGTCGCAAGGTCGGCAACGTGACATCCAGCGCCGCGCGCAATCGTTTGGAACTGATGTAGTCGAACAACTTGAGTAATTTAAAAACAGTGCGAGTATCTTCCTCCGTATAAATTTTGGCGCGTGGGCGACGAATAATTTCTGTGCGATGAATTCGTTTCCCGCGCAACAGAGCAATAGCATGTTTGCGATGATAGCCGCTTGTTTTGACGAACTCATCCAAGATGGCACCGCGTTCTTTTTTACGGGCATCACGATAACGGCGTTTGAGCGTGCGAAGATATTCATCCGAAGGTTTGGAGTTGCTCATAGAATCTGTTTCCTTTTTGGGTAACATTTTCCATGAGGTCACCAAGCGATTTCGGTAACATTTATCCGTGAGGCGACGATTTCATTTGGGTAACATTTTTAGTGAGGTAGCTCGTGGGTAATTCTAATTGTCGTTGACAGTTAGGTGGCATAAAAGAATAACTCCGCATTTTGGGATGGAACGGTGAGGAAGGGGAGTAAAATATCCAAAACATTTTAAGGATAAGGGTTCTAACGATATGCCTAACGTTGTCCCCATACGTCAATGTCAATGTTCGGATTGTCAAAAATCTCAAGACCATCAAACCTGGTCTCTCCATCATCAGATGAATGTGCTTCTCAGTCGATTGGATGAACAACAGCGACGGTGGTATGTCGCTCTCGAATCGAACCGCTTGGGATATGGCGGTGACACTGTGCTCTCTCAAATCACTGGCTTGGATGTCGAAACGATTCGTCGCGGACGACAAGAATTAGAATCCGACTTAGCCGATCGCCCGGCGGACCGCGTGCGTTTGCCCGGGGGCGGGCAGCTACCGGTTGAAAAAAAGAACCCGAGCTCGTTCAGCAACTGAAAGCGTTGGTCGAACCTGAAACAGGTGGGAATCCGATGAGTCAGCAAAAGTGGCAACGAAGTAGTTTGCGACGTTTGAGCCAACAAATGCAGGGGGCGATCAGCCATACCACCGTTGAACGTTTGTTGAAGGAGATGGACTATTCATTGAAAGCCAACGTCAAGCGTTTGGCGGGTAAATCCCACCCCGACCGTGACAGGCAATTTGTCTATATCGAACAGCAGAAGCAATCTTTTTTGCTGGCGAAACAGCCAGTGATCAGCGTGGATGCGAAGAAGAAGGAATCCATTGGCAACTTCAAGAACTCTGGGCAGAAGTGGTGTCAAGCGGCCGACGAGGTCAATGACCATGATTTTGTGCGCGACGCCATCGGTAAAGCCGTGCCCTACGGAATTTACGACGTCGGACGGAATCGCGGCTGGGTATATGTTGGACAATCGACTGACACCGCGCAATTTGCAGTGGAGATGATTGCTAAGTGGTGGCAGGATGTTGGCTGTCGTGATTATCCGCTGACGAACAAACTACTGATCTTATGTGATGGCGGGGGGAACAACGGATACCGCTTGCGCTTATGGAAGCAACAGGTGCAAGAACTGCTGGCAGATCGATTAGGTTTGGAAGTGACAATCTGCCACTATCCGACTGGAACATCGAAATGGAATCCGATCGAGCATCGTCTCTTTGGAGCGATTAGTATCAATTGGGCGGGACAACCGCTTCGGACATATGACGTGATGTTAGCCTTGATTCGCGGCACTGTCACGGAAACTGGATTGAAAGTAGAAGCGTTATTGATTGAGACGGTCTATCGCATTGGGTTGAAAGTGGCAGATAAAGTGATGAAGACATTGCAACTTGAGCGACATACCGTTTGCCCCAATTGGAATTACACCATTCGGCCGCGCCCTCTCAGTGCAACGTGCTTATGATCTTGCATGCCAAAGCGCGGAGTTATTCTTTTACAACTCCTTACAGGGCAAGTTTGTCGAGATTGCATCCGCCCGTTCTGATGATTGCGTCGAGCGAAACATTCCCGCTCACGAACTGATCAAGTGGGAAATCATCAAGTGGGGGTTTGAGAATGGCATTCTGGAATACGATTTTAGGTGGGGTTGCACCGCAGCCATCTTCATCGAAGGAACTCAGCATCAAGCAGTTCAAACAGAAATTTGGCGGTGACCTCCGCACCTACTGGAGCGCGGAAGCAAAGCTGAATCAGGATGATCCCCTGGGGGCGCGATGGCATGAGCTGTTGCGAAAGGTACGAGGCACAATTCGTCTACGTACTCGTTTGGGCTTGAACAGATTCCTACAACCGGGAGCCAAGTGTTCAGAAGTGTGATGAAACGCGGCAAGTTCATTGTCCTTAACCCGCGAATTCTCCTGTTTCTTTTGTGTTCACTGGGAGTTGCAGGTTGTCTATTTGCGTGGAATCTCAAGATTGACGATTCCTACATAACCTATCGCTTCGGGCAGCGCCTCGCCGAATATGGCAATCTCAACTGGAACTTTGGCTCTGCAGTTGAAGGATACACTTCCTTCCTCTCAGTGTTAATTTCTGCCCTCTTTATCAAGTTGGGATTCGATCCGCTATTGGGATTCAAAATTCTGAGCCTGGTCCTGGTGGTAGCGACCGCATGCCTGTTCTATCAAGCCGCGCATATCTACACGCGAGGACGTTCAAGTTTAGCCGCGCTGATCTTTCCCGCGCTGTTCCTCTTCAATCCACTGACCTGGCTTCATGCCATGAGCGGGATGGAAACCATCTTGTTCACTTTCGTGCTTGTCCTCCAGTGTTATCTCTATTTCTATCTATCCTTCAGTAGATTCGACAATCGTATTCTTGCGCTACTCTGCTTCGTTTCGTTCCTTTCCGGCCTCGCCAGACCCGAGGGTGGACTTTGGTCCTTGTTTGTCATTACAGGTTTGCTGGCTTCACAACCGCAAAAGCGGGTTCCTGTTCTGGTATTCGCTCTTGCGCTGTTCATAATTCCGGGTATCTTGTACTTTCTTTGGAGATGGAACTATTTTCAGTTGTTCCTGCCCAACACCTTTTACGTAAAGGGCAACGGCTTGCTGACTGGCTCGTTTCCATCTGACTGGATTCTCAAAGATCTGCCGAAATTCCTTGTGGGTTTTCTGTTCCTTTACGGCTTTCTTTCTATCTACGTCCAAGATGAAAAGTCGTTGATCTTCAAGTCGTTGTTCCGCACGCGGACAGAATTCTTGGTCTTGGGCGGTGTGCTCTGTGTCGCGTATTACTCCACGACCACAATGTTGATGGGCTATGGCATCCGGTTTGTCTATCCATTTTATCAAGTTTTGTTGGTTACCTTTGCGATTCCCATCTTTGCTGGTGTTGTTATTCAGAGACAATCTCAAGATTCTGTTGAAGGCAAGAGCAGCGTCGAAAGGTTAATCACGTGGAAATTGTCAGTAGCGTTGGGGTTGTCTTTTCTTTTGTATTTTGGATTCATGGCGCGTCTTGGCGTTGAGACTTGGCCCATCTTGCGTGGGAACAATGTCTCGCTTGATGGGTACAAGAGAATGGGGCTGGCACTGGAGAGCGTATCGAATCAATGCGGCTCTTCTCACCTAACCCTTTACCATCACAATATGGGCGAGTTGATGTATTATGCCAAATCGTGGAATTCATTGGATGCCGTCGGTCTTTTAGATACTCACATCTCGCGATTTGGATTGACCGCGGATTATATCTTTGAGGTTGAGCCTGACCTTCTAATCTTGCCGTCTAAAAGTCGGCAGATGATCACGAGGTACAGAGGAGAGATCTATGATGATATATCTCGTTTCCTTGTGGTCGATTTCAGAATTCGTGATTATGATTATGTTGGTTTTTCCGCTTTTGATGAATTTGATGCGGGCACAGTGTACTTCTTTGTCCGCAAATCAACATCTGAGCGATGTGACCCAATTTCAGACGATTTGCGAGCGTCGTTGAATCTCTCAAGTAGCGGTTACCTGATTGAACGATAACGACCCAGATGGATAGTCGTGGTTGAACGGCTATCATTTGGCTGACGATGACTCATGGTGACATAACATGGATCTCGCCATTCTCATCCCCACCTTAAACGAAGCGGACAATGTCGCCAGACTCATTCCCACAATTGAGAGCGCCGTTAGGGAACTTGGTCTTAATTATGAGATTATCGTTGTGGATGGAGGATCAACCGATAATACGGGTGAGTGCACTGCAAAAACTCATCTAAAAATCGGTATAAGGCGAGTCGGAAAAAATTGCGCGACAAATTTTTGGCAAAAAGCAAAAAGGCAAGAAGAGAGCAGATCTGTTTTACCCGATTCTTTCGCCGCATTCTTTGTCTGGTAGTTCCAAATCCTACGTACATTCACGAGAATTGCGGATGAGATCATCATGCAGGTCATGCGAAACCTGCCGCGCACTGGTAATTTTCCTGCCGGGAAAGGATGTTTGATGGAACGCACGGTGGCTTCAACCGCCGCTCGCAAATTGTGTTCGTCTTTTTTTTGTGCAAGGTAGTCTAGGCGTCGTTGCGCCACGCGAAGTTCTTGCAAAGTGAAGTCAATAAAGTAGCGCGGGTCTTGTTTTTGCGGTTGGGCACGACACTGTTTGTTGAGTTGGAAAAGACAGGTCGAACACCCTTCGACAGGAAAACGGGCAAACCATCCGGAGCGAGTACCGTGTGTGACCAGAGCCGATTGTCCGTTAGGACAAGTAGCGCAAATTGGATTGCCTTGCGGATCCTGTTCAATGCGAAAGTCGGAAAGGTTGAAGCGCTCCGAGTCGGGTTTGTTTCCGCGAATGCCTGTTTGAATCAGATGAACTGTGTGCTG
>ORJL010476796.1_pt1 | contig 38565 bp, 33 predicted proteins | sample 1779941 | NCBI WGS metagenome assembly ORJL01 (sample SAMEA104232317, study PRJEB22302) | groundwater metagenome | biome: forest; feature: aquifer; material: groundwater | place: USA | collected 2011-08-07 | depth 5.8 m | reverse complement strand
CGATGGCCGTTCTCGCGGGCTAGCTCCCGTCGGCGCGCGAAAATAGGCTCTTTTTTTTCTGCAAACGTTAAAAGCACCTATTGCGTAACGCATACTGTCCCGAGCTGGGCGAGTGCTGCATAACCTGCAACCAGTTCCCCTCAGGATGGAGCTACACGTCCTGCCATCATGACATAAGTCAAAGAAATACTGACAATGTTATAAAATACAGTCGCAACAGCTGGTAACCTTTCTTGGTGAACGTATGAAGCGACAGTGATTATTCAACGGTGTGCAGGACTACAGAGTCGTGCCTTTGGCGCTTGGTGGTGACTATTACAACAACATCAACAACGTCAACGCCAATGACAACTTCAACAACAATGGCCGTTCTCGCGAATAGCCTTTATCTGAAAGCTCGGGACACTCACTATAATGAAAACATACAATTGTCTTTTCCAAGAATTGATTTCTTTGAAAAACTTTGAAGAAGCATATGAGAAAGCCAGAAAACGCAAGTCCTTTAGCAAAGAAGTACAAAACTTTCAGGAACACTGGCGCTTGAACTTGATAGGTTTGAGAAAAGAGATCATGACAAAAACGTATGCGCCACAACCACTAAAGACATTCATCCTTCGTGACCCAAAAACACGTGTTATTTGCGTAAGCTCTTTTCGTGACCGCATAGTGCACCATATTTTAGTCAATGTACTGCAACCTATTTTTGAGTCACGCTTCATTTTTGACAGCTATGCGAGTCGTCAGGGTAAAGGGACTTTGCTCGCACTTGAACGATTTGATAATTTTGTGCGAAAAGTCTCTTGCAATGGTATGCGTGTGCATGATGCGAAGTCAGCAAATCAAGTTCTCGGATATGTATTGAAAGCAGACATCAAACACTACTTTGAAACTGTTGATCAAAAAATTCTGTTGGGTATTTTGCAGAAAAAAATAAAAGATGTTGATGTGTTGTGGTTGACAAGAATTATTCTTGAAAACTACAACTCAGGCAATCTTGGCAAGGGAATGCCCTTAGGCAACTGGACAAGCCAATTCTTCGCAAACATCTACCTTAATGAACTTGATCAGTTTGTCAAACATCAACTTAGAGCAAAATATTACAATCGTTACGTTGATGATTTCTTGATTTTGCATCACTCAAAAATACAGTTGAAAGACTGGAAGCAAAAAATTGCAAAATTCTTGGAATCTTTGAAGTTGGAGCTTCACCCACAAAAGACCACGATTTTGCCTCTTGGTCGTGGCGTGAGCTTTCTTGGTTTCAGATGTTTTTATCATCACAAACTCGTGAGGCAGAGGAATTTGCGCAAAGTGAAATCAAAACTTACTAGCCTGCTTGAGTATTATTCAGAACACGTTTGTGAAAAAGAGGAAGTCATTAATGCACTTCAAGGCTGGAATGCCTACGCAATGCATGGCAATACATATCGATTACGGCAAAGACTAGTGAATTTTGTTGAGGCAGAGCTTGAACTAAGCAGAAACAACAAAAGACAACATTGAATGGCGGTTGTTTCTGAGGTGCTAGGAAACCGTTTGTTTCTGACATTTCAATACCGCTGCTAATTTGAGTTTGTTTTGCATATGAATTGCTTCTTCTTTACCCTGGGGTGTGAGTTCTAGAATAACTACATATCTGGTGCTCAGAACGCGACGAGCAAGACCTTGCTCACAAAGCCATGTTCCATGACGTTTTACTGCAGGCCAGACAACACCAGTCAAGCGGCTCATAAGATTAAGTGTTTTAGGGCCTGATGCGAGACAGACTATCAAATCATTACGGACTGCTGCAAATGAACGACGAGGCATGAGTTTTGATGGAAGGGCTATTATTTATGTGTTGCCTTGCAATATTTGGAAAGTATTTCATAAGACTTAAAAAACAATAGCTTCGCCTGATTGCATGTCGGATATTAGTGCAGTAAATGCAGAACTTGATTTTATTATCACTCGTGGCGACACTTTTGATAGCCTTAAACTTCTTGTTGCAAAAAGTCTTGCAGATCTTGTTTTAGAAGTGTATCATGCACGTCCGGTTGAGATAGCAGATTTTTTAGCTAAAGAACGCAAAAAAAGACCAAAACTATCAACTCATCAAGGATTTATAGGATATCACTTGCAAGATGGCTGGACAAACCAAACTGCAGCACAACTGCCAGTTCATGAACAACCATCAGATACTGTTTATGGAACTCAATGTGAAGAATTTGAAAATAATGCAATCCAATCTGACAATGTTGCTGATTTGCCACACTTATTTAGTTGGACTAGACGCGAGAATGCTGAAACAAAAATAAAATACGTAAGAGGTTTGTTGAATAAAATGATAGTTGATTTTGATGGAAGCATAGCATTGTGCAAAGCAGTTATGTCACCAGAAAACTCTTTTCAAGAATTAGATTGTGGTTCAAGAGCAAATGCAGAAAAAGCAGGATTGAAATACGGAAATATATTGCATCGCTGGCAAGCGCTTCTTTCTCAGCAATATCAAAGAGAGTCAACAGTTACTGTAAAAATCGGCAAAGATATTATGGCAATTCCACAGCTTACTTTTTTAAATCCTGACACAACATACAATATTGATCCGGCTGAATTGGTTTAGAGAACTTCGCAGAATATTTTTAACGCTTCTTTTTTCTGGCGTGTTCTTTTTTTCCTTTGTGCTCAGTTGGTCTGATTACAAAGAATGAAATCACAAAAATAGCAAGCATGCCAAGAATAAGTCCTGGCCAGAATTCTTGAGGAGTATCAATCACACTGCTTCCTGTTGGCACACTAGCTGTGGGACTGTTTGATACAGAATTCAAAGCAACAACACTTGTCAAAAGTACAGCTAAAAATATTGCTGCAATAATATGAGTGCGCATATTGTTTGTGTGTTGTGGGAGTATATAAGGTTTACTGCGAGTTTGAACTTTCGTTTAGACACGCAGTTTATGCAAGAGGGCTGCATTGCAGAGAAATGCGTTCTTTTTTATTGAAGACTTTGAATTAACTGCCAAAAAGAGTCAAAGTCTTCAAAGAAGAGCTTTGAATCTGTTTCAGAAAGGAGTTAGTCAAAGCTCTCTATTTAAGAGTACATCTTTTAAATTGAATCTGACGAAGAAAAATCTCTAAGCAGTCCATTTCTATAGAAGTTATTTTTCGCAATGTTTTGTCTTTAATATCAAAACTAAGACCTAAAAATACTCTATCATTATGTGGCGGTTTTCCATCTTTTTCAGCAGAATACTCATTATTAAGTCTAGGATATCTATTGCGCCAATAGTTTAATTTGTCAACTGACCCGAAATGTACCCCTGAAGAGATGTTCACATTGGTGGCGTATGGAGCAGTATGTACCATAGAAAAACTACTTGATTTAACATGCAAAACTTCTTCCACTATACGCCGTGCACCATTTATTTCACCCATTAAGTAATTACATCCTTCAAGATATTGTGGTGGTGGAACATTGTCTCGCACATAAATCATTTCAGGTAAAAACTCTTTTTGTGTTTGGTTCATGGCTCTTCATCTCTCAATTTACCCTTAAATAATTTTCCATTAGCAACAGCAAATAGTGTTCGGATTGTTGGACAATAAGCCATTTCTGTAAACATTGTGCCAAATAATTGAGCATTTGGACTTGGTGGATTAAATTCTCCCGGAACCCTAAAAGTGCCTACATAAGTTAATTGTCTAAGTACTGGATCGGATTCTCTAAAGATGTCTATTTCTCTTATTTCAATTTCTTTTGAGGCGACAGGGAGCTTACTTTTTCTTTTTTTTGGGAGTTTTTTATGTGTTGCTGTTTCTACGAATAAAAATCCATACTGGCACCTCATGCTTCTAGGAGTAACAATTTGTGTTTTATCTTCTAATCTTTGATTTTTATTGAAATCATATGCATAAACTTTCCAAGGGTTTTTGAAATCTGAAATCTCATACCATTGGACATATAATACTCTCCCATTGCTTGTTAATTGATCAGCTACGGTACCATGTTGAACTGGTTTGACGCCTTCTTTCAGTGGACAACCCCATAAATCATTCTGACTCACAAAATATAATTGTGTGCCATCTTTTTGAACAACATCAAAATCAGCAATTCTATTATTACCTACACTAAGATTTAACCATTTAGAGGATTCTTTTTTAACAAGAGAGGATAATTTTGTTCCTAAAAAACCATAATCCCATTGTGACAATCCTGCTAAACCATGAGCCACCCAAAAATGCCTACAAATGACAAGATCATCTGATGCCCCATGATATCTTATAGCACCAAGAGTTAATTCTTTATCAGAAATTTGTGGAAGTTCGCAATTTGTAATCTCTAACAAATCATTGACGTCTAAAACCCTTAATATAGATTTACTTCTTCTAGATTGCGGAATTAGCAAATAAGGTTTTCCATCAGATACAGCAACTTCTACGCTACTTAAACCACGTAAAGAATCATCAGCAATACTTTCTAATGTACCAAGTTCAATTTTATCTCTCATAATTTTATTTCTCATAAATAGTTCAAAGAAGTAAGCAACTTATAAATCTTGTTTTCAAAAACTGTTCTGCTAACTCACGCAACCCTTTGTATCCTGAAGTGCAGTGTCTTGTTGCCTAAACGATGTCGTGAAGGATCAGTGCCATATGCAAATTCTGGAGGAATAACTGTTATTGTTTCCTTGCCTACAGGAAGTGTTGCAGCAACTGCTTCAAATCCTTTAATAACTTGTCCCTGACCAAGCTCAAATTCTAAAGGTTTTGTCTCAAAATCCTCAAAACGCGATGTGTTAGTAATGTTTTTCTCGCGCCAGTCTACAATTGAGCTGTCACTAATAGTACCATCATCCAACCAAAGAAGATAATTAACCTTCACTGCGCCAGAAGTTTGAGGTTTTGACTCTTGTTTTTCTTGTTTTTTAAATGCACTAGTTTTTTCAGTGCTCTGCCAGTCAAGTTTCCACACACTTACCCAGCCTCCACCAAGGAATCTTTCAGTTGCAAAATGCTTAAAGTGAGTTAAGTCATGTCCTTGAAAAAAGTACAGTCTTGTGAACATACTTGAAGCAAGTGTAGGACTCATGAAAATTGAAGCAAGACCGCCATAAGGGTGAGGGAATAATGCAACACCCATGCCTATATTTGCATCACCGAATTCCTTGCGCTCAAACTGTCCGTCTTGATTAACAAATACCATGACTTGAGGCACACCAATACCTTTTTCCAGGATCATTCGCACTTCATTAGAACTTAGATTAAACATAAGACCATTACCGCAACGAATAATTCCCTCTTTTTGGTCACATGAAGAAAGAGTACTGCCTATAAAACCAGGCCAGGGAGCAATCCATGCATTTGCATCTTCTTCAGAAGTAATAGTCTGCGCTTCATCATACAACGTGCCTGCTTCATCAGCACTTTTGCCATTTTGAACAAGTACACTAATTGCTTCATCACGCGACTGTTTGCGCAATGTCTGCCACACAAAAGCTTTATCAAAATCCCAGCTGCCAAAATGCGCCCACACTCCAGACTTTCCAATCATATCATCAGATGTGATAAAATAGTCTTCAGGAGGAGTGCAGTGTGTTAAGCTAATTACTTGGTTTGCTACTTCTTGGGAAAGATTTTTGTCAAGCAAAGACTGCAGAGCAGCGCTTTTATTTTGCAGTATAATCTTGTGAAGCAATTGCACGCTTTTAGGAGCGTCTTGCAACACTGTATCAAGAACTTCAAATGCTTTATTGCCTCCACAGTCTAGCATTTTCAAAATACCTACTGCTTCAGCTTCATTATCAGTCAAAAGAACTCTGCCAATCCAGTGCGCTTGAGGCTTAGACTGTGATGCTCCATCAAATGTAACTGCACGATCAGAGAAAAACTTAAAGTGATGGCCATAATCCCACCATGAATTCACAATTGCATCAGACGCTGAACTCTGACGAATCTGAGTAAGCACATTTACCCATGCGTCATTTACAATAGGCACATCGCCATGACCGCTGTAAAACACAGATTCAGCTTGTGGAAGCAAAACCAGTGAAAACAAAATCAAGACAAGAGCTCCGGTGGCAAGAGGAGGTATTTTTATTTTTTTCAACCATGGAGTTATTGTGTTGTGCAGCATTCCTGCAAGAGCACCTAAGCCTAATGCATATGCAGGACCCATAAGTAAAGTAAATCTAATGCCTTTTAGACTTGCGTAAAATGTGGCAATCAGCCAGATTAAAATCAAAATACTATATGTCATGCGCTCAGGACGTTTTCTAAATGCGTACGCAAACCATGCAAGACCAAGTAATGATAAGAATAATGCAAACTTACCTTTTTTTTCCCATCCAGTCACGTTTGCAACAATTCCCTCTGAAGAGCCAGGATTAAGCTCAGCAACAGTTGTGAACACATTAGGCCACAAGTTTTCTCTGCTTGCTGCTTTGATCTGAGTAAATGCAAAAGGTTTTTTGAATGCATTCAAAAACACGTCAAACCCTTGGAATAAAGAGACAAAAAGCATAGAGATAATAAATAATGCAATACCTATTCGCACAATTTTCCATGCAGGATGATGAGTTAGTGTTTGCCAGTTAAACTGTTTGCAGGCAGTTCTTAAGCGATTGTCTACTGTAATCTCATATAGCACATAGACTGCCATTGCTACAAGCAAGAAATCAAACATGTACCACCAGCCACTCCACGCAGTGCTGTACAACCCTATTGCAAACCCAGTTAATGCAGTGAAAATCCATCTCTTTTTTGAATCATGCGCGTCAATAGCTTCAATAAACATCCACACAATAAATAATGGGAAAAAAATGTTAAATACATCGGTATCAGGATGGCCCCAGGTTGTTCTGTTAAAAATCGCTGTGTTCAAGCCAACAGCAGAAGCTGCAGTAATTGCTCCAACAATACCGCCAAGTTTTCTTCCAACAAAAAATGCAGGAATCAAAAATAATAATGCCATTGCAACAGGAAATGAAGCTCCAGACTGCAAAAGATCTATTCCGGTTATTTTAGCGATTTTATGCCACCACGCAAGCAAGTATGGAAGAATATTCTTTGTAACTTCGCTCCCAATAGGTGCAACCATATGATTATCCCACTGTTTGCCATCTTTTATGATGTCGCCAGTATGTCCTTTGTCAATCAGATTTCTAGCATATCTCAAATAATAATAAGGATCAATGTCAGGCATGTACACAAAATCAGTTCCTTGAAAATCATACTGGTAAAAAGACCTGAACTGCTGACCAAGTTCTTTGATTTTTGATGCAAGCTGATCTTTGTTGGCTGTTTTGTACTTAGTCCATTCTTGTTCAAGCAGTTGAGCTCTTCTATCAGAAGGAAGATTAGGATATTGCTGATTAATCATGTTTTCTAACTGGCCGCGGATATTGCTGTTCACAGATGCGCCAGCCCAGTCATCAGCAGCAGGCATATTTGATGCTTGCATACGAGTCCACACTGCGCCCCAAGGACAGTATATTTTGCCGTTACACGGGAAAAAACCATGATTTGGAATAAACTGTAATGCAAGAAGCACAACTAAAATAATCCAGACATAATTTTTTTTAGTGAATTTTTTTGTGCTAAGCCATGCTGCTTTTAGGTCAATTGAGTCAGAAGATGGCGCGGGGGATTCTGAAGAATGGCTGTTATGAATTGTTTTTGTTTCAGAAGAATGCGAGTTTGGGTTTTCGGATTTGCTATCAGAATGCTCTGAAGGTTTTTTCCAAGACTTAAACAGCTTGCCAAAATCAATGCCAATATCATCATCTGCCAAATCAAACCACCTTTTTCATGCTCAACAAAGGTCTGTTTTTAAAGCTTGTTGGAATCCGGGCTGGTTTTTGTTATCATCTTGAAGTGATAAACTTCATAAGCTTTATAAGCTGCTTAATAGTAGTAATATTCATGGAGTGGAGAGCTGTTTATGAGGAAATTAGAGCTCGTGTTAGTGATACCTATCTTGCGATTACTGGCGACGTGGCAAGAGAACGTGCAGAACTTAAAGGGCATATTTCTGGTTTAGAAAAAAAAGTTGCTGAACAGGAAAAGGATCTTATGACTGACCCTTTGACTGGTGCGTATTCTAATAGATTTTTACCTCAATGCATCTCTGCTGAAATTGCAAGACAGAAACGTAACGTAGGTTATAATTGGTCTACTCTTGTTTGTGATTTAAAGAGGTTCAAGAGAATCAATGATGATATTTCCTATGCTGCTGGAAATGATGCTTTGATACAATATGTTACTCAGCTCAAGAAAAAACTGCGAGAACAGGACAAGATTATTAGAAGAGGTGGTGATGAGTTTTTTATTATTTTGCCTGATACGGCATACGATCAAGCAACACAGCACATTGTGCAAAAACTCACCATGGAAGCGCAGGTGCACGATTCATTAGGAAATACGCAAAGTGTTCTTCTTGAATCACATGTACAAGTCTGTCGTGGTTGTTCAGATAAGACTGTTGAAGAATTCATTTGCCTCCTTGATTCTTTGGTAACCACTGCAAAAAGAACTTCTGCACACTAACATTTAAAAAGTTCTCACACCTATCCCTTTTTCATGGATGGGGAGAACAGGAGTAAGGAAAATACAGTTGCTACAACTGCATTTTGTGCTGTTCTAGACTGGTCTTTTGAAGATGGGAAACCCTATTTTTCTTCAATAGAGTCCTGTCTTGAGAAGTTTTTCTCAACACAACATCCTTCATTAGGCGTTGTTCTTGAAACATCTCCAGACGTGCGTTTGGGGAAAAATTTTTCTTTCAGTACTTTTGATAGAACATGCTCAAAAGACGGTTTTCAAGTAGAAACTATTGATGGAATAATACGTGTTGAGTATTCCTTGAATGATTTTTTTACGAAACCTGGTGCAGTTGCACCTTCTTTAGGAAAAAGAGTTGTGATGTATTTAAGTACTCAACCAGAAAATCTGCTAAAAAATATTTTTACAAAACCTATGAATTATAGATTTTCAATTGAGTATAAGTCTTCAGACGTTTAAGCATTTTAATTACAAACTATAATGGCTGAATTTAATTTTGGTATATTGTTTCTTAAATGTCGGAAATCAACAACATTCATTAGGAAAAACCGTTGATTTCAGAGCATGCTCAGAAACAAACACGCGAGTACAAAAAGAAACTGTTTGTTTCTGACATTCAGCGAATATAGAAAAGGAGTAAGTACATACTAAAATTAACTTCCTTTCCTATAGAAACAGTTTATTTGCAAACTTCAAAAATCCAGGCTGTGCAAGCAATAGTTTAAGCATAAATTTTGAGGGAAACTCTCTGGGATGATTAAATAAAATATCCTTTACTTTTGGTGTGTCCATGAGTTTGAGCAAGAGCTCATAGTCTGCGTCAGAGAATTTATTGAGAGTGGTTCGCATGAAATCATGCAATCTTAATTCACGTTTCAAAGGAAGAAGCAATTCATGATAGCTTTTGTTTTGCATGATTGCTTTTGCGCATAGCTGTCCTGACATGATTCCTGTGATAATCCCGCCACCAGTTGTTGCTTTTACTAAGCCGCCAGCATCACCTACAAGACAGGTTGGTAGATTATTGTGCACAGTAAACTGTTTAAGTGAGTTGTTGAACCATGGAATAGGCCCTCCTTGATAGTTTAGAATCTTTTTAATGCGCTTCTTTATGAAAGGCTGAAAGTATCTCTGAGGGGATTGAAGAGCTGCAATACCAATTCTTGCAACAGAATCAGATTCTGGCACAAGCCAAGCAAAAAAACCAGGGCATACATTGCCAAACCATACCTCAAATCTATCTGGAGTGAAGTCGCCAGTTGCAGTTGCCTGAACGCCAAAATAAAATTTTCTTTCTCCAAATATTCTTGTTGCGTGTGCAACAGCACTTCGTGGACCGTCTGCTCCTATGAGAATGTCTGGTTTGGGAGAAAACGAGTCTGACCGACTGAACTGAAGGCTATTGTTTTTCAGGCCAGTAAATCTGTGTTCATATTTTATCTGTGCTCCAGCATCTTGCGCTCGCTCTGCAAGATATTTGTCTAGTCTTGCTCTATCAAGCACAAATTCAGCTAATGGTACATCAATCTGAACATTTGGTGGAGCGTGAATGCGAACACTCTTGAGCTGGTTGAGAATAAGCTCTTTATTTTTTGGAATGTGCTCCCACAAAACATTAGTAACAATGCCGGTGCAGTGACATGGAATGCCAGCTTCTGGATTTTCTTCAAATAGTGTTACATCATGACCATGGTTTGCTAAGTCATGTGCTGCAGCAGAACCACTAGGGCCAGTGCCAATAATTGAGATGCGCATGAAGTGATGCGAGTGAGTGAAGTAATAAAGATTGTGGACACTTGAGCGCAAGCTTTAAAAGAAACTATGCCACTTATTAGTTGTTACTTCACTTAACTCTTGTAAAGGAAGTATAATGGGGATGGGTCATGAATACTAAATCTTATTTGCCAAATATGTACGAATCAGCACATAAAACAACAAAAACAATGTGTAAAAATTTTGATCTTGATCAACTTGCTAATTTAGAAAATTCATACAAAAAGAAACTGTCTGATTATACTAATACTAAAAAAAAGGTTGCTCTTGCGCAAGGTTATTTTGGCTCTCTTGATGCTGTTAGAGAAACTATTCTTGCAAAAAAAGAAGCAGAACAAATCCTAACAACCATCCAACCACTTGAATTGGTTCAACCATTTTTGCGTGACTCAAATGTATACAACTTTGCAAATGCTACGGTAAAATACACTAAAAAAGCAGCTGCAGCAGTTCTTGTGGGTGCAGTCTCTCTCACAACATTGTTATCAAACGTAGCTTCAGCAAGAGCTGATGATGATCGTCGCGCAGTACATCGTGCAAAGTATGATGCAACGCACGATGTGTTTAACAAGCAATATGATGCCTCCAAAAATCCAAAACCTGAATGGAAAGAACGTAGCAAACCAACACTTGGAAATGGTAAGTTTTCGCCTTTAACAAAGCTCGGACTTCCTTATGAAAAAAAAGCAGCTCAGGCGCCAGTTCCTATTACAGCATCAACAAACTCTATGTCTCCTCTTTTTGGTGAACGAAAAAAAATAGAAGAATGGACTGTTGAAGAAAAAACAGCAGGAAAAAACAGCGCCACATATGATTCTAGAGAAGCACATCGTGCAAACTTAACAAGCAGTTCTATAACATCCACAGCGTCTCTTGAAAGTATTCATTATGTTTCAATGCGAGAAATAACCGATGCGCAAAAGCCTAATTATAATTTGGATGTGACAAGTGTTGAGAATGCTAGCCTATTGAATCTAGTGCAAGAATATGGGAAAGCACTTATTGTTGGTGATTTGCCGAAAGTTAGTGAACAAATAAAACAAATTGTTGCGGTAAAAACAAACTGTTTGACTGAAGGGGAAAAAGTGTTTGACAACAATGCTGATTTAAATGTCATTTTGGAAAAAAACAAAAAAGAAACACATTCTGATGCGCGTTCTAAAGAGTATGATTTAAGTGACTCAGTTGTTAGATTGTATAGAGAACCAGTTATGAAGGCAGTAGTTGATAAATCAGGGCTCAAACCAGAAGAAAGATTTGGTGCAGGATTGTATGCAACTAATGAGCTTGTTAATGAAGCAATAACTACAAAGTCAGAATTCTTTCTCTGGCGTGCAATTAAATCAATTTTTACAGCAAAACCAGCTAGAGACCTAGTTACTAAAGATATATCTCATATTTGGCATAAAGATAGACCACAATTGAGCAGCCCTGAAGAAAACGAGTCTGCGCAAAAGCTAGCTCTTGGCTATGAAAGTCCAAGAAATGATTCAACAAAAACAGTATCAACCCTTCTTAATACGGGTATTGATTTGATAGGAACCGCAGGTATTGTAGGTGGTGTTATGGCAGGCGTTTCTGCAGCAACTGGAAACAGTATTAATGGAATCCAATCAGTAACTGGTGGAGCACGTTTAGGTGGTGCTAGAATTGGTGGTTCTGGTGTAGGAGGCAATTAAATAATGGCAATAAATAAAATATTGCTTCTTATTTTTGCGCTTTTGACATTTGCTATTCCTGCAACAGCACTTGTTGATCTGACATATCAGTTTAACACAAACAATGTGCAGGCATTGGCATTTAATTGCTTAGACGCAGGCTGTAATAGTGTTGGGCAGTTTAGTGGGACTTTGTTATCAGGTTCAAGCACAACAAACGGACAGCTTTTGGTTGAGTTTCCTAGCACTCTTGCAACACAATTTGGGTATGCATTGTACTTCACAAGTTCTGGTTTTTTGCCTTGGGAAGACTTTGTTACATTGCACACATTTGGCAATCCTGGAGTGATTTTTACAACAGCAAACATAGATATTGAACGTGCGAACAATTGCAAATCAATCATAGATCAGTTTACTATAACAAATGATGCTCAGCCTAATATTCCTCTTGTTATTAACATGGTTGCAGGATTAGATGCAGTTACCCGCTCAGCATTTGTGTTGTCTCAAAATAATATTGGATTTATTCCGCCACAATTCGTGAATGAATTTTATAGTGCTGACACAACAGTAAGACTTCAAATTTTTGACAGCAATGGAAACCTTGTGCATCAAGACCAGAGACAGCTTGTTTTGTTTGCAGATACAACTCAGCAAGTGCAATTCTCGTGGACACCAACACTTGCTGGCAGGTATACTGCAATTGTTAGTACAGAAGTTATAGACAATCAGTGTGCAAGCAATATTCCTCAAAGTTCAGAAAAAGAGTTTGATGTACTTAGTCAACAACCACAAAATCAATGTTACACTCTTCTGAATAATTTAGCTCTTGATAGAACTCCTCGCGTAGGACAGCAAGTCCAAGCGTCATACAATAAGATAAGCAATCATGCAAGCCAGACAGGAGCGCTTACTCCGACACAAACAAGTGTACAATATGCGGTATTTGATCCTTTTGGAAGCATCCTTAATCAAAATAATGTTCTTCAAGCAAATTCAGATAACTTTTTTTCAACAACTCATGAATTCAGTTTTACACCTCAACAAGAGGGAATGCACACTATCCAAGTGCGAGGCAGTGCATTAGATACTCGCTGTAATGGTCTTCCTAACAATGAAGAGGCAATAAGCCTTAATGTTTTTGTGAGCAATCAACCAAGGTTTTCTGTTAATTTTCAAATTGTTGATTCAACAACAGGTAATAGAATTACTGGAGCAAACATCAACCTTGATGGGCGCATAGCAACTACTGATGGTTCAGGCAGAGCATCATTTGCAAATACTGCGCCAGGAACCTATGATTTTTTGATTACTGCTAATGGATTTCAGACGCGAGTGGGAAGTGTAACTGTGATTAATTCAAATGTTGATCTTTTCTTGAGTATGGATCCTGTTAATGTTGGTAATTTGCATAATGCGTTTTTCAGTATATCTGATGCAATTACAGGAGTTCCTGTGCCTGGAGCAACAGTTATTATGAATGGACAAACTGCTTTAAGTAATACAGAAGGACTCGCAGTTGTGCAAGGACTTGTTGATGGTAGATTTGATTTTGTTGTGTTTGCCAGAGGATATGCAACATTTAATGGCCAAGCAACAATTGCAGGAAGTGATATTTTGCAGTTTGTTCCTCTTGTTCCGCTTTTAAATGGACCATTTAGGGTAACAACTTTTGTGCAAAACTCAGACACAGATGCGCCTATTGCAAATGCACTTGTTCAGATTGATGGTGCGCAAGGAATCACAAGTTCTGAAGGATTTGTAACATTAGGTGATTTTGTGCCTGGCTCATACGGTGTTCGTGTGAGTGCTCCTGGATTTATCACACATACAAGCACTGTGCAAATCATTGATTTAGATGTGTTTCTTATTGTTGAGCTTGAACCAATAGACGCTGAGGAAGAGGATGATATTCCTGACTTTGAGGTGAGTATTGCAAGCATACGTATTCCTGATGCATGGGATGCAGTTGCTGGCATAGCTGTTGAGTTTATAATCTCTTTTGAAAACAATGGTGATTTTTCATTGGAAGACTTCAAAGCAGGTGTGGTAAGCCAAGAGCTTGGATTGCGTATGAGTGTGGGAAATGAAGATCTAAGTTTAGGAGAAACACGAACACATCGTGCGCTTTTAGAGCTGCCTCAAGGAACACTGCCCGGCAATTATCCTGTACGCATCACTCTTAGCAGCGACAAATTCAAACGAGTGGTTTATAGAGATGTGCAAGTCAGTCAGTATGCATGATGACCTGATGGCCTGTGCTATGTCGTTGTGGTTTGTTGATGGTTTGTGACTGGTCTATGATTGAACTGTGACCGCAACCTTTAAAAACAGTTGTCACTAATAAAAGACAAGTTAGTAAGACTACTCTGGAATGGATAATAATAGAAAAGTTTAAATAATTCCATAGTGTTTTAATCGCAAAATAGGGGGTTGTACACATGAAGATTGTAAACATTGTCTTGTCCGCAATATTTTTGCTTGTGCTTTCAGGAGTTGCACATGCTCAGTTAGGTGTCACACTTGAAAAAGTAGAAATTGACGATGTGCAAGTGCTTCGTGCTCCAGGTCAAAACCTGCTCTCTGTTGATAGAGGGCAAGATGTTGAAGTCAGGGTCAGACTTTCCTCAACACGCAATCTTGATGATGTTGAGGTTCATGCATTTATTTCAGGATATGAATATGGTGATGTTGAACCAGTATTTGATACAACACCTACATTTGATATGGATGCAAATGTCAGCTATGTTAAAAAATTACACCTTAAGTTAAATCGTCTTGTTGAAGAAGATGCTTACAAACTCAGAATTCTTGTCACAGACAGATTTAATAATGAGCTTATTGAAAATTTTGACTTAAAACTTGATGTGCCCAGGCATCAGGTTGATCTTGTTGAGGTGATATTAACTCCTCAGGGTAAAATTCAGGCAGGACGAGCTCTTCTTGTCACAGTTCGTGCAGAAAACTTTGGACAGCGTGATGAAGATGATGTCAGGGTGCAAGTGAGCATTCCAGAGCTTGGAGTGAGTGCAGTTGATTACATCAATGAAGTAGAAAATGATGAACAAGAAGAAACAGAAGAATTATATCTTAAACTGCCACGTTGTGCAAAACCAGGCTTGTACCAAGTAAAGGTAGATATCTTGTATGATAGAGGTCACAGAACATTAAGCAAATCATTGTCTATAGAAGTAACACCGGATGACCTTTGCGAACAAGCACAGCAGCCGCAAACACTTATTAATTTACCAACAAGTACAGAACCAGTTCTTGCAGCTAATGCAGTAACCTTTCCAATAACTATTACAAACAATGGTATTGCACCAAGAGCATATACATTAGTGATTTCAGGGAACACAAACTGGGCTGACATCAGAGTTACTCCTTCAACAATGATTGTTGTTTCACCAAAAACCTCGCAAACTGCATATGTCACAATTACAACTGCTCCCAAGATTAGTGCAGGAACAAAAAGCCTTTCTGTAACTATTGTTTCAGGAACAGAAACACTGCAGCAATCTGTGATACTTGTTCCAGTTGAATCAAAGCCAAACAACACAACGCGAAGCGCGCTTGAAGTTTTGCTTGCAGTACTCATTGCAGTGCTTGTCATGCTTGCACTGGTTATAGGTTTTATGCGTTGGAAAAAGCAGGATGAACAAGATACAAAGCCCTATTACTAAGGCGATTCTGCTCATTATATTTGCATTGAGCATCAACCTACTTGCTCAACCAAGCTCTGCACAGCAATTTACTGATTTTTTTATAAGTGCACACGAGACTGTATCTGCATTTCAGTGCACAACAGTGACTGATTATGTGCTGATTACAAATACTATGGGAGAGACTCAACAGTATGCGCTTGAATTAGACAGACCTGGTGCAGTGTGGACAATTGTATTTCCTGAAACCTTTACTCTTTTGCCTGGACAAACCCAAGAGGTAGTTGAACAAATTACTCTGCCATGCTCAGCAAAAGAACCAAAACAACTTTTATTATATGTTACAACTTCAACTCAGCAAGAAACAATTGAGCAGGAGATTGTTCCACAAACACCACTTAATATAGATTTAACTGTTAAACCTATTGAGCAAACTATTAAGCCCTGTGCCAGTGCGCGTTATGAGATATATCTGAAAAACCTTGGAGACTTTGAAGAAACATACACTCTGAGCACTACAGCAGCAGAGGCAGTTTTTAGCAACACAACATTTGTTTTGCAGACCAATAGTAGCGCTGAAGTAGCACTTTGGATTAAACCAAAAGATTGCAGTAACTCAGAAACACAAAACTTTCTTGTTCGCGCTCAAACAAAAAATACTAATCTGGCTGCAGAACAACAACTCAAACTTAGTATCACACGCACAGGAATTGCAGATATTGCTTCAGGAACAAGAACTATTAGCACAACTTATCGTGAAAGTAATGCTAATCTGTCGCTGGTAAATACTGGTTCAGAAAGCATAACATACAGTCTGAGCATAACTGGTGCCAACTGGGCAGTCATTGAACCAACAGCACTTACGATTCCGGCCAACAGCGTGCGATCATTTTCATTACACTTTGCTCCCACACCTAAAACAAGAGAAGGATACTGGCCAATAATCATCAATGCCAGAGCAGAGTCTACTGGCAATACATATAGTAAACAAATATACTTGTTTCTTGAGCGCGATTCAGTAGTTGTTAAATATATTTCAAATCATTGGTTTGGATTAGCACTTATGATAACTGTATTTTTTGTTTTTGTTGAGGCGACTCGCAGAGTTGCAGGATACACAAATAGTCCTGCTTACTTAGCTGCAAAATTAGCCGCAAAAAAACAGAAGACTATTAAAAAAGAGCAAAGAAAAAAACAAGAACTTAAACAAATCCAACAAAAACAAAAACTGCTCTTGAAAAAACAAGAACGAGAACAAGAACAAGAAGAAAAAAAGCGTCAAGGTATGCTGAGACAAGCAGAACTCTCACTTCAAGAAAAATATGATTTTGTGCCAAAGCAAGAAGCAAAACCAGATTTGATGGGTAAAACAATCGCGATCATTCTTTTAATTATTGTTCTTATCATTGGTGCCGGAAGTGCATATTTGTATCGTGCGCTTTTAGCCAAGAATTTATTGTTTTTGTTTTTTGGAGTTTGCCTTTCTGTTGCAATAATTATTATTTTCATTCTTATTCGTGCTGCGGTCTTGTCTCGCAGACATATTGTTTCACAAGCTCACCTTATTAAAAACCATCATATGCTGATCAAAGGCTGGAAAAAAGGAATCTTAAACTGCGCTATTCAAAACACAGATCCAGTATCTCAGCCATCAATCAAGCTTAGCAAAGGCTGTTCTGAGTCTATACCTCCAGATCAGCTCACTTACAAAACATATCAATTGCGCACTACATTTGCTGAACAGATAAAAAAAGTTGAGATTTCGTTTGCCGTGCCAAAGAAATGGATGATAAAAAATCATGTTAATCTGCGCAAAATACACTTTCAATGCTTTACTAATAACACGTGGAAAACAATTCCGGTATTGTTGATTTCACAAAATAATAGCTCTTGTTATTATTCTTGTCAAACATCAGCAACAGGTTCATATGCGATTACAGCAGTAGCTGATGAGGTGATTGTTAAAGAGCTTCATGTTCCAAAAAAAATCAAAAAAGATAATGTAAAGAAAAAACCTTCTCGCATAGCTAAAAGATCAATGGCAGGCATAGTTATTCTTCTCGTGCTCCTCTCAACTGCGCTTACCACATATATTCTCAGCGCGCCAGCGCCATTCCAACAATCACCTGCTGGCATTCCTTCTCAGTCTTGGTATGCAAACACACAACACAGCATAAACCTTGCTCATTATTTCAAAGATCCAGATAATGATTTGCTCAAGTACACAACAAAAGTCGGTCCTCATATCTTTGTTGAGGTTAAGAATAATCTTGCTGTTCTGACTCCAGAAAAAAACTGGACTGGACAGAGCTATATTATTTTTGCAGTTGATGATGGAAAAGAAGGCATGGTTGTCAGCAATGCTGTAAAACTCATTGTTCGCAAGCCAGTTATTCCGCAAGTTGTGTGGGACTATGCAAAACCAGCATTGCTTGGAGTGCTTATATTGTTAATTGCAGTGTGTTGCATAAAATACACAACACAGATTAAGAATTTTTTGATGAAAGATTGAGCATACGGCGCAATTTTTTATACCATGTAATTTTTTTACAAAAACGCGTGCACTGCGCCAAGGATAAACATGAGAATAAGAAGCATTCCAACAAAAAAAGGTGTGTGTAATTCATATTCAGGAATTCTTTCTCCTTTGTTTTTTGCGCGCCAAAACATAAGCACAATCAACACACCATCAATTCCTCCTGCAAGAGCTCCAGCAACACCTAACACACCAGCAAAGCTTTGCACTCCTACGAACAAAGCAAGCAGAGGAACTATCAATGTGGTTACAATTGCTTTTAGTTCAGACCAACCATAATCATAAACAAACATTTCTTTTAATGCAAGACTAAGAGTCATAAACGCAGTGCTCATTGCAATAATTGCAAACAGGTGAATAAAAATTCCTGCTCCAGAACCAAGTGCTAATGAAAGCCCCAGTGTTGCTATTTCTGTTGTATTTATTCCAGTAACTCCTATAACTGCAATGGTAAATAACAAGTAGGCAATAAGAGGTATTAATGAGCCAATAATAAGTATTTTTTTAAGGTCTTTCCAGTGTGATTTAGTTTCTTCTTTTACTTCAGGAATTGAGGCTGTGCCAATAAGAGCAAACAACACAACACCATAAGGAACAAGGAGTGAATTTACAGAAAAACCAGAAAGGTTTAGTGCTGAAAACTTTGAAGACATAAATGCAAAAACCAACACTATTCCCAGCAATGCAAGTTTTCCTGGCGAAAGCCAATCTTCTAGCTTTTCAATAGTTCTAAGACCTTTCCAAAGAATCACACTCATGATTGCATAAAATATTCCTGACCACAACAATGGACTTCCTTTGAAAAGTGTTGCAAGACTAGCTCCTGAGCCAATTGTAAATGCAATAAGCGCTCCATAGATGCCAACAAGCATTGACACAAGCATGGCACGTTCACCCCAGATTCCAAGATATTTTTTTGAATATCCAGTGAGCTGATGATTGCCTTTAGTTCTAAGCACTACCTCGCCGAGCATAAGATTCATTAAAAGAACTGCAAGACCAACAATTATGATCACAGTCAGCCCTGTCCAAAAGCCAGATTTTTGCACCGCATACGGAATTGCAAGAATGCCTGCACCCAAAACTGTTCCAACAAATGTTGAGACGCCTGACCAGATGTGATTTTGCATGATTGAAGAGTTGATTGTTTGTTTAAATAAGTATGTGGTGAAAATGAGTGTTCTGCTTTGCAGATAAATTTCACATCACCTTTTTATACACCTTATTCTTTGTAGAGTCTGTCGGGGACGTAGTATAACCTGGCTAGTACTGGCGCCTCCAGAGCGTCAAATCGGGGTTCAAATCCCTGCGTCCCCATTTATAGATGCTTCGCACCAAATAAATTGCACCAGAGATTTTAATATGCAGTCACTGAGGTTCCTGCACAGTCTCGGTTGATGCCTCGCCTGAATCCCTGCGTTCCTATTCGTTCAAAACTTCCAAACGCCCAGAAAACCTGAAGTATTTCGAGACATTCTGATTAGCCCGTGATTTTTCATGATGATTTTATCATATGTTTAAGTGTAGGATTAGAACTCAACGAGATTTCCAGGTGCTCCACAGGAAATAAATCATGCATTTTTGAAAATCACGGGCTCAGTTTACTGTCTCAGTATTTCATAATCTTTATTAAGTCTAGTGAATCATAAATATAGCATGTCGCTCGAAAGTCTTTCACTTACTTTTTTGCCTTCTGGAAATCTGGATGTTATTCCGGTGCGTATTATTCGCAAGGAAAATGGACGCTGCAATGAAAAAGTACTAAATATGATGGAGAACTTATGCTATCATCCAATTCCTGATAGCCATGCGCGGTGGAGAGGTTATATAGATTTGCCATTACAATGTACTCTTCGTAAAGAAATCTTGGGAAATATTCAAAAGAATGAATTAGGTATGCTGTGGCTGCCTATCAAACTGTGCTCGTACGATTCGCAAATATCTCCCATAAATTGTTTTGCTGTTGATGTGTATTATTTCAGTGGAGTGCATCGGTACTCGAACCAAAGAGTTTTTTTTAAGGATGCAAAACGTAACCTGAGAAAAAGTCTACGTTTCTTCCAAAAATTTAACCGGCCTAAACTTGAAGAATCGTTATCTCAAATAATTAAAGAGGGTGTACATATCGACATAAAGAAAATTAATTCGGAAGGAATTTATAACTTACATGCACAGTACCCGGAGCATCGGATTTCCATTAATCAAGATGTTGCAAAAGACCCTTTTAAGTTTGTATCCACTTTGTTTCACGAACTCGCCCATGCGAATTTTGAACGTAACGGACAATCAAGAAATTCTTATTTAGAACATGAAATCTTTCACTTTCTCGTCGAATACTGTGCCGATTTTGAGGCGGCTCGCTTGACACACAATTCTTCAGATTTGCTTTTAGAGTTAGCGCATCCTGCAATCAGTGCTTCAGTTTGCGAATTAGGCAGAAATAGTCTCCAAACGCGCTAGAAATCCATGGTTTTTTGACCGATTAAGAAAGGCGGTTTTTCTTCTCACTTCTTTTTAGTTCAACTTGAGGATTCCCGTGGCTTGCTGCGGGAGTTTTATATTAATATGAGAACTATCAAAACTCAATCTTGTCTCCGACTTCTGCATGAACTGTTCCTTTTGGTGCTTCAATAACAAACCAACCTGTTTTTTTTGAAGTCCAGAATGTCCAGGGAGTGAAGTTGTGTTTGATTTCAATTACACGATGGTTTCTGTTAAGCAGGAACACATCAATTGGAAAAAACACAAAGAACATGTGCAAGCAAACTCTCTGAGGTTGGCTAAAATGAAACACAAGTGTTTTTGGTTTAGAAAACATAAGACCGCGAAATTGGGACCACAAGGAAGTGCAGTGTAGTGGCTGAATAGAATGTATTAAACTGTTTTTTTTCAGCATGTCTTGTTTCTGCGCATGTTTTATATAATCCTTGTGTTCGCTTAGATGTATGGCTTTGTTTCAGAATCCAGTATTTCTCACGCTCTTGCTTGCAGGCATAGGAGGCCAAGTGCTTAAATTTGTGTTGTATGGCCTCAAACATGGCGTGCACGCCAGAGATTTAATCACAACAGGGGGCATGCCTAGTTCACATACGTCACTCATGACAGGCTTGAGTCTGAGTATTTATTTTAGTGAAGGTGCAACAACTGGTTTTTTTGTTTCACTTGCTGTGCTTGGCATAGTGCTTGTTGATTCATTAGGTGTGCGCAGAACAGTAGGCGAAGAAGGAATGATTTTGCATCGTCTTATCAAACAGACAAAACTGCACATCAAAGAGCCTCACTATTCATCAGGTCATACTCCAGCACAAGTGCTTGCAGGAATTATCTGGGGTGCTGTAGCAGCAGGCATTGTGTTTGCGTTTTTATGAATGTTTTTAGAGAACTTTGAATTAATGGCTTATCAAATGCATATTGAACTCTTTCACGTAGTAATTCAAAGTTCTCTTTGAGGACTCTCAACAGCGGTTGGATCCTCTTAGTGCAAGGCACCTGCGAGGCTTTGACTCTATTTTCATGATTATTCAAAATCCTCTTTACTTTCTTTTGAACGCTTGCATCATCTGCTGTTCACAAACTTTTCAAACCTCTTCCATGACAATGTGTTTAGCACATCATTTGCTGTTGCACCACCACGACGTGCTTGTCCAATGCCTAATTGCATGAATTCAAGATTATTAAGTGAGTGGCTGTCTGTGTTAATAATTAGTTTGCAGTCGTGCTTGAGTGCAAGTTTTACATGATTATCTTTCAGATCAAGTCGGTGATAATTTGCGTTCACTTCAAGAACAACACCTGATTTTTGCGCTGCAGAAAAAACTAAGTCTGCATCAAACTCAGAAGCTTCGCGTTCATTGATCAACCTGCCTGATGGGTGGGCAAGTGCATGAAGCCAGCCGGAATTAATTGCAGTGAGCATGCGTTTGGTCATAATGTCTTTTGGATTTTTTAATCCCAGATGAATTGCGCCAATACGCCAGTCAAGTAGCTTAAGAATTTTTGGCGAATAATCAAGTGCGCCAGAAGAAAGAATATCAATCTCAGCACCTTTTAAAATGTGGATCGCAGGATATTTTTTTTGCAAACCATCTACTTCTGCAAGATACTTTACCAGTCTTTTCTCATCAAGGCCATTGCCTGTAGTGTTTGCTTTACTATGGTCAGTAATTGCAATGTATTCATATCCTCTGTCAATGCATGCTTGCAACATTTCCTCAGCAGAGTTTACACCATCACTCCATGTTGTGTGCATGTGGCAGTCACCCAGAATTGCATTGTATGAAATAATATCAGGTAGTTTGTGTGCTTTGGCAAGCTCAATAGCATTAGGCCACTCGCGTAGCTCTGGAGCAATCCAGTCTAGCTTCAATGCATTGTATAACTCTTTTTCACTATAGCCAGCAACTAATTTTTTGTTTTTGAACAAACCATACTCATTTAGCTTGAGTTCTTTGCTGATTGCAATCTGTCTTAGGCTAACATTATGATCTTTGCTGCCTGTAAAGTAGATCATTGCAGAGCCATATTCTTTTTGAGCAAACACGCGAAGATCCGCATTGAGTCCTTGTAAGAGACGCACAGAAGTTTTTGCTTTTCCTTTTACAATAATGTCTTGCACATCAGAAAGCGTTACAAATTCTTGCATTACTTTCTCAGGCTGTTTTGCAATCACAAGAATATCAATATCTTTCACACTCTCCTTCATTCTGCGTAATGAGCCAACAATATTAACACAAACAACACCTTTTACTTTACGTAGAGATGCTGCGATTGATCGGGCAATAGGAAGAGCTTGGCCAAGCAGCATGTGTTCAGCACCTTGTTTTAGCAAGCTAATTCCTTTGAGTATTTCCTTCTCACTTTTCATTCCAAAACCCTCAAGTTTCTGAATCATTCCTTGTTTTGCTGCTTGCTCAAGTTGGTTGACAGATTGTATGTTTAGTTTTTTGAAAAGCACAGCAACTTTTTTTGGGCCAAGACCATTTATATTCAGTAATGCAAGCACTGATTCAGGAATTTTCTTTAATAATTCTTCGCGGTCATCAATCTTGCCTGTTTCAATGAATTGCACAATCTTTTTTGCAATACCCTCACCAATGCTGGGAAGCTCTGTGAGTCCAGTCAGGCCTTTACTATTATATAGCTCTTCAATATTTTCACTAAGTCCTTCAATAACTCGTGCTGCGCGATGAAATGCAATAGGCTTCCATGCAATGCCAAGCATTTCTTGCAGGTAAGCAATCTCATTCAGAACATTAGCTATTTCCTGGTTAGACATGTGCTTAGTATAATAGTGATTGTTTTTATGTGTTGTGCATGCGGTCTTATCTGTTGCAACCCTACCAAGCCATAAACTATATAAAACACAAGGCTTAACTTACTATTTAATATGACGCGCGATGAGTTTGATTCAGAAATGGATAACTACCTTGCAGAAAGAAGAAAAGAGCCATTGCTGAGCACAATTCTCAATCATAAAAAAGAATCTGAATCAAAACTTTCTGAAAGCTCTGTTGTGACTTCAAGTCAAGATAATTGTTCAGTTCAACATACTTCAGAGCCAGGCTTTGCTTCTGCTGGACCTGCTGCTGTTCAGGAAGCCACAGAACCAAAACAAGGATTTTGGTCAAGCTTTTGGAAAGGAGTCTCTGCAAAAGATCCTGAACCAAGCATAACTGAAGCACCAGCACAGCCTGCTGAACTCATGCAAGACTTTAAGTCAGTTGCAAAGATAAGCCTCACAGTAATGAAGCAGTTGCCAGAAAAAGAATTACTGCAACTTAAAGCAAGCCCAGAATTCATCAAGTTCAAAGAAATCCTTAAAAAACACAGTATTATTAAGTAGGTGCTGTTGAGTGCGGTGATATGCAGCATAAACCGCAGTTAGTTGGTCAGAAAATATCTGATCAGAAAATAGTTGCGCATTATCTTATGCTAACTGTTTTCATGATTCTTTTGTTGCTTGTCATAGCCTGCACGCCAACTCAACAAGACTCAGCTGTGCAAACACCTCCAAAAATTGGAGGACAACGAGGCAGCTGTGTGTGCGCACAATATTATGAACCAGTTTGTGGCAGTGATGGAAAAACCTATGGCAACAATTGCGAAGCAGGATGTGCAGGAGTTGAGTTTCAACAAGGCGAGTGCGTTTTGAAATAGTTGATAAAATGGGTTCTCCCAAATAAAAAAATTACTTTTCTTTTGCTTGATTTTTCATACTTGACTCAGACCACAACCCAATTTGTTTCTTCATTGCTTGTGCTTCTGCTTCAGCAAGAATTTTTTTATATTTTTGTGCTGAATCATAATACTTAGTGTGTACAAGACCCTGCTCAGCTAGTAATTTAGTTATAAGGGTGTTGTTCACAAAAACATGCCTTAACAACCTGTCATAACGATCTTTGTCAGGACCGTCAGACTCAAGAATCACTTCTTTGTTTAAAATCAATTGTTTAAGCATGTTTTTTGGTCCAGCATAGCCTAGCTCTCCGCGTTCAGGAGCATTAATGCCAAGCAAACGAACTCTTGCACCACCTGCAATTGTAATTGTGTCACCATCAGTTACTTCAGTAACAAACCCTGTCTCTTGTGTGTTTGATATTGAGGTACAGCTTAGCAGCGTGAAAAGCATTACGCAAAATAAGCATTTGTTCAGCATTTTGCTCTGGATTATTTTGTATTAAAAAACCTTTGTGCTTTTTTTCCGCAAAAACACATGATAAAACCGGAAAGTTTCCGGCGCGAACATCTGTTGAGAGCTTATTTTATGATGTGTTTTCCGACATGTTTATAAGACTCATGCCTTTTGTGTGTGTTATGGTGATTTTGTATAAGCAACAATGTATTTTGTGCAGAAAAAATCTTGTGCTTATTTCTTCACGAGGAAAACACCCAATATGTTACAATTGTCAAAAAAAAGAGCTTGGCCAGCCAGTGAAAAATCCTACGATGAAAAAAATGTTTGCAATACCAGAGGCTTTTTATCAAGAGCACTCATTTTTGCGCAGCATAAAACTCAATTATCTTAGGTATGGCAGTCTTACTCCAAAACAAATTGATGCATTTAAGAAAACAGTTGCTGAACTAGAAGTAAAGCCAAGTGCGAGTTCAGCATAATCTTTTAGTGAGCAATAAACTTTCCTGTTTTTATGTTGCTTCTACGAGCTGAATAAGATGCCAGCCAAACTGTGTCTTAACTGGTTTAGAAATCTCTCCATGCTTGAGTGCAAATGCTGCAATCTCAAATTCTCTGACCATCATGCCCCTGCTAAACCAGCCAAGGTCTCCGCCTTTTTTTCCTGACGGACACAAGGATTTTTCTTGAGCCACAGCATCAAAATCTTTGCCATGATGAATGTCAAATAACAAAGCATTTGCTTCAGCTTCAGTTTTTACTAAAATGTGTTTGGCATGAACTTTTGTTGGCATGTTTCTTGTTATTGTTGGTGGTATAAATATCTTGCGCGTGTTTTTTTGCTACTAATAAATGAATAACAATGTTTATATAAGAGGTTTGTGCGCCAACCACTAGTATGAGGTCGGTCAGAATAGTCATTGCATTTATTTCTGTTCTTTTTAGCATACTTTTATTCTCAGTGTTTGTGTCTGCACAACAAGGACCAGCGTGCTTTAATTTCAGAAACACAAATGCAACAGCATGTCTTACTGCATTTAATTCAACGTGTAACTGGTTTAATAGTTCAACAATGCCCTGTCCAGAACCAGTAGGTTGTTGCGCGCCAAAAGGATGCTGGGATTTTAAAAATGAAACAAGATGTGGCAATGCAACAACTCTCGGCTGTTTTTGGAGAAATGACAGTTTCTCACTACAAGGTGGTTTTTGTGAAAAACTTAATTGTTTTAGTGGAGACAAAACCAATGCAACTTACTGTCAGGTGACACTTAATAATACTTATGGTCTTAGGTGCGCTTATACTGCTGCAACAGCACAATGTAGTCCTGATTTTAATTTTATTACAAAATGTTCTGACTTTGTAAACAATAGTGCAAGCTGTTTAGGTCTTGGATTTTGCAATTGGTTTCCTTCAAATTCAACATGCACTGACAGACCTCCGCCTACTTTTTTCAAAAACCCAAATTGTGACTTTTTTTCCCTAAATGATACTTGCTCAAAAATTTCAGGATGCACTTGGAATTCAACATTTAGCCAGTGCCGAGGAAGTCCAGGAGCATCTTCAGGGATTCAGTGCACTAATATCACTAATAACACCCTGTGCAGTGAAATGACTGCATTATCAAGCTGTTGCGCGTGGAATGGAACAACTTGCTTACAATCACTTACAAATACTTGTTATAATAACAAAAAAGATCCCCCAGAAGGTGCAAAATTTTGTGAAGACTTTAAATCATTCAAAAACCAAACACTCTGTCTTAATATTTCAGGAACACCATGGTACATGCCCTGCAAATGGAATAACTTAACCAGTGAATGCCAGTTCAAAGGAAGCACAGTAACTGGAGGCAGTGGCGGATTTAAAGATATTAACAGTAAATCAAACTGTGAAGCAGGTGGCGGACAGTGGAGAGAGAAAAACTTTATTGAAGCAGGAATAAGCAGATCAGATTCATGGTGTGAATTTAAATTTGGAAGCAGTGGCAACTGTAATTCAAGCTGCTGGGCTTGTGAAAAACAAAATAATGGAACCAACTGGCCATCACTCTTACTTGCATCAACTGCATGCAATCAATCAAGTGTTGGTTTTTGCAATTTTAAAATCAATGATCGCGCAGAAAACAGGTTTGGCTATTGTGATGCAAAAAAAGAGTTTAACTTTGCAGGAGGCAACTGCCAGAAAAATTGCGGTGACTGTAATGTAATGAACAATCCTCAGAATTCTTGCACTAATAGTCCTGCAGATTGCAAATGGGTTCTGGATCCTGTTGTGATGGGAAAAGGCTTTTGTGAAAAGAAAAGCGCAAAAACCTGCAACACAGACTGTTTTAAGTGCCAAGACAGCCAGAGTTGCACTACTTTTGGCAAAGGAAAAGAAGGAGCATGCAATTGGGATGGACAAGGGTTTTTCTGCAAGCCTTCAGGTTTTGATGGAGAAATATGTTTTGATGGAGAGGATAATGATAATGATGGAAAAACAGACTGCGGAGACTCAAACTGCGGGTTTGATGCATTCTGTGGCGGAGATTTTATTGATGACAAAAACTGTGGTTTCCAATCAAATGAATCAAACTGCAATTCAACAGGGTGTGTGTGGCTTCGTGATGACTTTGACATAAAATTCAATACTACAGGCCATTGCGGTTTCCCTGGAGAGCAATGCATGCAGTATGATGAAAACGAAACAAAGTGCAATGCAACATCAGGTTGCGGATTTTTAACACAGCCTGACGGATTTTGTGAAGTTAACAGAACAGTAGAAGATCAGTGCTTTAATTTACGAAATCTTTCAAGCTGCGATGGAAACATTAATTGTAGCTGGAAAGCAGATGGATTTAATTCAAGCTTTGGTTTTTGTGGACACAAAATGTTTACCCAATGCGAGATGAACTTTAGCAAGACTAATAATAGAACTGCCTGTGAACTAGACCAGTTATGTGCTTGGGAGTTTGCGCCTGACCTTCCGCCTCAAGGTGAATGCGCACCCAAATGTTTTGTTTTAAATAGCACACAATGCCGTCAAAATAGCACGTGTGAGCTTATCCAAGGACTTTGTGACCCTCTTACATTCTCAAGTGACTGTGCAGACAATGATGGAAATAGAACAAACTGTGCAAACAAAAATGTAACATGTGAATTCATAGTTCCTCCTGGTGGTGCTGATGCTGATGGACTTTGTGAAAACAAATTTGGAAATAAAATGTTTCAAGACATGGGAAATCAGCCTCCAGTAATACTTGGTTTTGATGTATGGGGAGATGTTTTATTTGGCACTGCAAATGCCTCTAATGTAAGTAATAGTTTTGTGGATATTGAAGGCTTTGGAGTAAAAGACAATAAAAATAGTTATATGTTTGGCACACGAGTCCGTGATATTGGCAGCTCAGCAGCATGCAGAACAAGATTCCTTCAGAATATGTCAGTTGGCATGCAAAACTACACTGTAAAATTCTTCTGGTATTTAGATACTGATGGCAATAGTACCAACCATTGTACTGTGCATAATAATAGTGCACAAAAAGGATTTGAGTTCTTCTTCAGCTACACTGCATCAATAGTTAACAATCAAACAGTAGAATCTACAAGCTCAAAATGGTGTACAAATGCAACTAATGCAAGCTGGGCCCCAGTACCTATTCCTGTAAGCGTGCCTTCAGATATGTTTTGTTCAGTCATTGGAGGACCTGCTATTGGCATTGATAAAAAAACAATCCAAGGATTTGACACTTTTGACAAAAGCGCAAACATCCGAGCGTATGTAACAACAGCAGATGCAAGTAGAACTGAAAATAATGTGTCAGACTCAGCAGGACCAGGATTTTACACTCAAGGAGCAGTAGACTTTGCATTTGAAGACTGCCAGGCAAAAGGACAAGACCTTGATGGCGATGGACTTAATTCAGAAAATGATCCAGACTGCACAGACTTCCTTAGAAGAGGCTTTGTCACAATAGAATCAGGACCTATGTGCAAAGATGGACAAGACAATGATCAGGATGACTTAACAGACTGCCTTGATACAGGTTGCAAACAAGACCCATTCTTTTGTGGCGGAAATTATAGTGCAGATGCAAATGATAAAACAGCACCAAAACTTGTCTGGTTTGAAACAGATGAATTCCCTGAAGGGGCACACATACGCTTTGATACTAATGAGCCAAGCAATGGCACAATATTATTTTATCATAATGACAGCTCTTGCATTACTATAAACAAAACTATCAATGACTTTGCATTGCAAGATGTATTCATGCCAGACTATAATGTATACCACCAAGTTGGTATTGATAATTTTGCATTCAACCCTATTAAATTAGGCTATAACCTTTTGAACGCAACAGATTATTACTACAAAACACAAAATTGTGACCCAAGCAATAATTGCGCAATAAGCAAATGTCTGAACTTCACCACTGAAGCAAGCATTGATGACTGTACAGCATGCAGAGCAACAATTGACATGGCATTTGTTCCACGATCTGGCTCAGCAGTATCAGACGCAATGGGCAATGTTGCCTTTGGAATTAGGCTACCTAATGGTACATCACTAAATTTGACAAGCACAGTAAGCATTAACCACACTAGCGCAACAAATGTCACTATCACTCTTGAAAATCCAAATAGCACAACAGGCTGGAAAATAGAATTTGAAGAAGCAACACTCAAAAAATTATCTGCAACAGCAAGCAACATGTCATCTTCTAGCATTTCCTACAATGTAAGCAACATAACACCATATGTAGGAGTAGCATCAGATACCTGCCAGTTGCTTATTTCAGAACTCAGACCAAAGACACTTAAGATGTGCATTCCAGGAAACATAACAGATCTCTACCAATGCGGTGATGAGCTCAATCTCAGCAATTGCGTCAACAAATCAGCAAACGCAACAAAAATACCCTATAACACAACAAGTAATAATACCTGCTGGAGAGTGCCAGCAGACTGGGGCTGTTAAACCATGAAAGTCATAAAACGATTCTTGACATTAAGCATTATTTGTGTAGTGTTGCTTGCACCACAAATCTTTGCAGCATATGGCGGAGCACCAAACAGTGGCTCAGGAAATGTTGTTGCAGCAGCTGCAGCACCGGCATCTCCTAGCAGCGGTGGTGGTGGCGGAGGAGGTGGTTCAGCAAGCCTTACTCCAGTTGTTTCATGCAATGAATGTACAACACTAGGAAAGCTTCAATGCATTTCAGGAAGCACTGAACAATACAAAGAATGCATACTATTCAACAGCTGTAACATTTGGAGTGCAGTCAAGTTTGCACCAGAAGGAAAATCATGTGTGAATAATCTTATTGTCAATGCAGTGCCAGTAAGTGCAACACCAGCTAAAAAAACAAGTACTGCACCTTCAACAACTGTAGCAACAACACCTGCTTCACAAGCAGCAAGCACAGCTGTAACAACACCTGCTCAAAGCACTACAGGAACTAAAGCAAAACAAGATGCAAAATCAGGAGTTCTTACAGGAAGCATGCTTCTCTACACACTCATTGCAATCATTGGTGTAACAATAATAGCCCTTGTCTGGGAATGGCATGAAAAAAGAAGATAGTTCTGAGTAACATTACCTATACCAAAAAAGAGATTTCATTAAGCAATCATTAAATACTGCACCTATTTACAGGCATGATATGAAAACAAATACACTTCTCACTATTGTTGCGGTGGTATTTGGGATTATTGCAATACTGCACTTTTTGCGTGCACTACTTGGTATTCCTGTCTTGTTTGGCACGTGGAGTGTTCCTATTTTGTCAAGCTGGATTGCAGTTGTTGTTGTAGGATATCTTGCATATGCCTGCTGGAATGCACGATAAAGCTCTTGTTTAGTTAAAAACTCATTAAAGGCGCACACCCACCAACACACCAATCACATACCCTGCCAGAGCAGCAAGCAAGCCTATTACAACCAATTCTATGCCAGAACGTAGCGGTTGTGTCTTTGTGAGTCTTGCTTTGAACGCTCCTGCGCAAAACAGCACAATAGCGCAGAAAACCAAAGAAAAAATCATTGCTTGCAGCACACCTAAAAACAAAAAAGAAACTAGAGGAATAAGACTTCCAATAACTGAAGAAAAACCAACAACAACTGCTTCATTCAAGGGGTGCAGAGTTTTGCCGTGCTTATCACGCACAGATTTATCAAACTCTTTTTCAGCTTTGCTTGAGGTATATGCAACAGCAGCCATACTCACAGACTCAGCAGCAGCAGCTACCAAGCCAGTCAATAAAATCAATCTTGCATTCTGTGTGGCAGTTCCAACACCAAGCACAATGCCCAATACATTCACTAAACCATCCTGGCCGCCAAGAATGATGTTGCGCAGCATAGTTCCAGAAAGCTTACTCATTTCTCTGACGAACATCAACAGTATATTTAAGATTATCTTCTTTAGCATCTTTAGGATAATCTTCCGGAGTTACTTGTATCAAGCATGCCTTCCTACTAGAATGCAGTCTATTCCAATCATGAATATTATCTGAAAAATCATGTGCTTTGCCATACACTGTCAAGAGAACAGGTTGTTGTTGCTTTTCCATGATATGCAAAAATGCGTTCTCTCGATTATCCATCAATAAAAAATGCTCTGACCATCTTCTTTTTTTCTTTGCAACCTTTAAATTTTCCTGAGCAGCAATGGCTTCTTTCTCAAGCTCAGCGCCTTGAAGCACAACACTGTCTTCAAATGCAATACGTACTGCTGCATTGTATGCTGAAAAATTAGTCCAGAATACACTGCGATACTCGCGTTGTTGTTGTAGCATGAAAAGTTCTTTGAGAATAAGGTCAAGATCTTTTTTCAGTTTGTGTTCAAAGCCAGTTCCTGCAGCATATTCAAGCAGGCTATGGTGAACACTGCTTGACTCATACAATTCATCCATGCGCACACTGTCTCTCTCATTTAGCAATCTTGTTTTTTCTATGCACAGTTGAATTATTTGTGCACGCTTTTCAGTAGCACCTTCCATGTACACAGTATGGCAATTTGTTTTTTCAATCAGTTCTTTTAAAATATTGTATATGGAGTCTTGCACAGATTCTATTTCAGCCTCTTCTTTTGTACTCATGTTAGGAATTTCATGAATTTGCCTCACATGAATTATGCAATAAGCTGGCTGTTGCACTTCTACTTGCTTATGAACAATTGCACTACCAACTTGCCAGGGAAATGAGTCATATGCTTGTTTTGCAGGTGTTGGTTGAGATACACAACTTGTCATGCTTGCAATAATTGCAAGAACAATGCTTGCTAGTGTTTTTTCTCCTTTCATAAGAACTTAAAATTGCTAGCTGCTTAAAAACCCCCATAATGTTTAAAAACTAAGGGCGTGAAAGCTTCTCTATGACCACATACTATGTCACCACAGCAATAGATTACCCTAATGCAAAGCCTCATATTGGACATGCATATCAAAAAGTTGTTGCTGATGCTCTTGCACGCTGGCACAAACTTTTAGGAGATGATGTTTTTTTCTTGACTGGAACTGATGAGCATGGAAAAAAAATAGCTAACACAGCCGCACCTCGCGCGCCACAACAATATGTTGATGAAATGGTATTAGCATTCAAAAAAGCATGGTCTTCATTAAATGTGGCATATTCTCGTTTCATACGAACAACTGATTCAGACCATGTTTCCACGTGTCAAAAAATATTTCAAAAAGTGTTTGACAAAGGAGATATTTATTTAGGAGTCTATGAAGGGCTGTACTGTGTTAGTTGTGAAGCCTACTACACAGAACTTGAAGCAGAAGACAACAAGTGTCCTTTTCATAAGAAAAAACTTGAATTAATCAAAGAGCCAAGCTATTTTTTCAAACTATCTGCGTATGCTTCCAGAGTCAAAAAAGCAATTGAAGCAGGACTTGTTCTTCCAGAATCAAGAAAAAATGAAATGCTTGCAAGAATAAACCAAGGGATTCGCGACATAAGTGTCTCTCGTTCAACATTCACATGGGGAATTCCTCTGTTAAATGATCCACAGCACGTGATGTATGTGTGGTTTGACGCACTCATGAACTACATAACTGGCATTTGCTATCCTGGGCCTCAATTTAAAAAATACTGGCCAGGAGTGCATCTTCTTGGCAAAGACAATGCATGGTTTCATGCAGTTCTCTGGCCAGCAATGCTCATGTCAGCAGAAATACCACTTCCTGCAAAAGTATATGTGCATGGATTTCTCACAGTCAATGGAGAAAAGATAAGCAAAACATTAGGAAATGTGATTGATCCGGTACAATTGGCTGAAAAATATGGTGCTGACAGCATCAGGTACTATCTCTTGCGCGAAATACCAGCTGGACAAGACGGAGACTTCAATGAAAAAAGCCTGATAAACAGATCAAATGCAGACCTTGCAGACAGTCTTGGCAATCTGCTCCAACGCACAAGCGTGCTCATCAACAAACATGCTGAAGGAAAAATACCTGTTCCTGATCATTTTACTCCAGAAGACCAAGAACTTGCACACCAAAGCAATATTATGCCAGAATTAACAGAACTTATGAACAATTACCAGTGGCACAAAGCACTGGAAAAAATATGGGAATTCATCAAGAAATGCAACAAATATGCAACAGACCAAAAACCATGGGAAATCAAAGACGATAAACGCAAAGCAACAGTGCTTTATTGTTTAGCAGAAAGCCTGCGCATTATCAGCATACTTGTCTGGCCCTTTATTCCACAAAGCTCAGAACACATTGCAGCACAGCTTGGACAGCCAGCACCCTGCAGACTCTCGGATGCCATCTTTAAAACAACAACTCAGGGAGCACTTGAAAAACCACTCATACTATTTAAAAAAAATGATTCACTCTTGTTTACTTCAATTGATTCAAAAACAACATCTCAAATTGTGACAACAACTCCAGTGGCAAAAGATCCTCTAACATTGCTTGATCTTAGAGTGGGTGTTATTGTTGCTGCAAAACAACATTCAAATGCAGATAAACTATATGTTCTTGAGATAAATCTTGGCACAGAAACAAGAACTATTTGTTCAGGCATTAAGCAGTGGTACACAACAGAACAGCTTGTGGGAAAACATATTGTACTCTGGACAAACATTAAACCAGCAACATTTCGTGGTGTTGAGAGCAAAGGAATGCTTTTAGCAGCTGAGAAAAACAATATTGTGCGTGTGCTTGAAGCACCAGATGCTTTGGCAGGAACCATAGTTAGTGTGCAAGGGCTTGCTCCAGCTCCTGAACAAGAAGTAACTAAAAAAGAATTAAGCATTGATGCATTCAAACCAATCAATTTGGTAACAAAAAAAACTGCAGTATTATATAAAAACAAACCACTTGTTGCAGGTGCACACACTGTTCAAGTAGAGATTGAAGATGAAGCAACAGTCAGATAGTCACGTAGCGCACGAAACAGCAGACAATCTGGATATAGTAAAGGACACAAATTCCCGAACATTAATCTGTCCTTCACTATTACGAACGGGCAACTATTGCACAAGTATTATTGTCCGTGAGTATAAACCAGCTGCACTTTCTTGTAAGGAACATAGGCTTATCTTGTCAATTCTTGCAATGAGTTTTATTATTTTATTTACACCTATATTTTATTCGCTTATTGCAGGAGGAATAATTCTTGGAGACACACCTCAAGGGAATGCAGACCATGCAATACGGTCTTATCTCCTAACTAACCAGACAAGTTTAGATTTGCCAGATATTACTCTGTCTGAAGCTTCACACATGTATGATGTGAAAAAAATAGTGTGGAATACAAGCATAGTGTTTCTTGCAATTCTTATGAGTTTTATACTGCTTGGCGCAACTGTTCCACAATGGTTTTGCAAAGGAATCTTCTTTGGAAGCATTATTGCAATAGGACTGATTTTGTTGCTTTTTGTTCTTTCCCTTACAGCATTCAACACATTTTTTACAGGGTTTCACAAAATATTCTTTTCTCAAGGCAACTGGCAATTTCCCTTAGATAGCATACTTATTCAAACATATCCAGAACAATTTTGGAAAAATATTACTCTGCAGTGGATAGTGCTCTTTGTAGTCCAAGCAGTATTTGGAACAGTTTTTGCATACACTTTTCTGAAAACCAGACTACAAGACTTTTTCAAATAAACTACTTTCAAGTTAAATATACCTATTGGAGAATAGTAAAATATAAAAAGGAGTGTTTTTACGCACTTGTAATACCACTATTGGGGTGACCTCATGAAGAGTTATGCAAGTACTATATTGTTATTTACTGTCTTGGTTGCAACACTGTTGCTGATGAGCGCATGTGTTCTGCCACCACAAGGTGTTAATGCAAGCTTGAAAAACACAACACTTTCTGCAAATAAGACTGTTGCAGCAACTCCTCAAAATCAAACAGTTACTAAGTCTAACCAAACCCTATCTACTGCTAAACCTGATGAAACAAAAACCGCAGAAAAACCAAAAAATACAGAAACAAAATCACCTGAAGGAAAATTGCCAACTAAATTTGCAAAAGAAGGAGAACTCATAAGCTTTCCTAACCTCAAAGCAAAAGACCCAGAAGGAGACACAATCTTATACACTTTTTCAGCACCTCTTAATGATAAAGGACAGTGGCAGACAAAACCTGGAGACGCAGGAACATACAAACTGCGCATAACAGCGTCAGACGGAAAAAATACTGCCAATCAAGAAGTTATTCTAATTGTTGAAGAAAGAAATGGCGCACCAGTACTTGAACTAGGAGACATAGCACTCAATGAAGGAGAGCTCGCACGACTAGCTCCTAAAGTTACAGACCCAGACGGAGATGCAATCACACTACGTTATTCAGGCTGGATGAACACAGAAACCAGACAAACAACATTCACTGACGCAGGAGTTTATGATGTTACAGTCGTGGCAACAGATGGAAAATCAGAAGCTAAGAAAACCATACGCGTTACAGTTAAAAACATAAACCGTGCTCCAAAGCTTGACGCACTCAATGAAGTCATAAAAATAAAAGAAGGAGACAAAGTAAGTGTTTTACCAACAGCAAAAGATGCTGATGGAGACAAAATAAGCTTTAGCTACAGTGCACCACTTGATACAAAAGGACAGTGGCAAACCAAAAAAGGAGATGCAGGAAGCTATCGCGTAAATGTCACTGCAAATGATGGAGATCTCAGTGATGTTCAGAGATTTTTCATTAATGTAGAAACACTCAACAACAAACCAACACTTAGTGTAGAACAAGATAAAATCACTCTGAATGAAGGAGAACGCGTCACTATCAAGTACACAACAAAAGACTCAGACAATGACCCTCTCAAAGTCAGTTTCACAGGCTGGATGACAACACCAGAATACATGACAACTTACTCTGATGCAGGAACACATGTAGTCACAATAACAGTCAGTGATGGAAAAGAACAAGTCAGCAAAACACTCACTGTCCTTGTCAATGATGTGAACAGACCACCAGTATTTGACCCAGGAGCATTCCAGTAGGAAAGTTTCTCATTATTTTTTTCTTTTTGTTTCAGTTTTGTCTTATTGCGCCAAAAATGCCCGCCGTGAATGTGGCATATGTACCTGAGTCGTATTATGAATCATATTTGTCGACGGGATAAAAAACAGTGTGAGCCGTATTATGAGGCATAATGAGGCATATTGAGCCATAATGATGCATAAATGAGTCAAATGTGAGTCGTATTGTGAGTCATATTTTGAAGCATATTTTGACCTATATTTTGAAATGAAGAACCCGACAGCAGTCACTTTGTTCCTGACGCAGCTCAGTAATGCTTCGCTGGCGCCGCAAAGCATATAAACTAGATTCTGTGCAAACACAGCATGCGAACAATTGGACTGGTGCTGTTTGTTTTACTGTTTGCTTTACCAATAGTATCTGCCAAACTACCATATGACACCATGTTTTGGCAAGAAGACTTTAACACAGTTGCCATAGGAATGCCTGCCAAAATAGAAGTACCATTTCTTGCATTAGACATATGGCAAGTAGATCTTTTGGTGCAAAGCTCAGATCCTTTAGTAAAAAACATTAACAATGTATATGTCAACATGACAAAAAAAAACCTGCCTCAAGAATATAAAGCGGTAACTGGATTTTATGGAGCATGGATGTTTAATGGAACCATTGGGAGTTCAGGCACTTTTAGTCAGATAAATATTACCTACAGAGTGCCGTATTCATGGCTGGATAACCAAAAACTAAAGGCAAACCAGATATCACTCTATTTATACACTAACACAAGCACAGTGCAAGAATTGCCAGCTATTCATTTACAAGACTACAACAGCGGAAGAGGTTTATTTGCAAAAATGAAAAGCACAGTACCTGTATTTGGAATGTTTGTTGTTGGGCAAAAAAACAAAACACTAGAAGATACTTTGCCAGTTGAAAACCTCACTCAAAACAAAACACTTGAAAACCAAACAGCCATCAATCAGTCTCTCAATCAATCAAACCCAATTATTGCAAACCAAAGCAGTAATGAAACTCAATCAATTGCGTCTGACCAGACAGCTTCTTGTGATGAAGTCTGGCTATGCACTGACTGGACAACCTGTAGTACTGGAACACAAACGCGCCAGTGCACTGACAAAAACAATTGCAGCACAACAGCATATGCTCCGCCAAAAACACAAATCTGCTTGGACGCAGTAATAACAGTAAAATCAGCACTGCCAGCAGTTTCTTTACCCAACACAACAAGCTTGCTGAACAAAACAACAGCCATCTGGGGTATTACAAAACAAAAGTTCACTGCGTCATTCAACAAGATACCTCTTGCGGCAATTTATGCTATTGCAGGGGTTTTGGCAATGCTTATTGCACTCTTTGTATGCAAACCAGTTCTCACAAAACTCGTGCGCTTAGTAAACTACAAAAGATTAGACAGGGAATTTGACAAACGAGTAGAAGAACTCTGGAAAAGAAGACAAAACAAAGAGCAAGAAGAAAAAAAACAGAAAAAAAAAGAATTTGCTCAAGAATATTCAGAGCAAAGCACTTCAGGCAGAGACCTTCCTGGTATGCCTCCGAAAAGACCGCAGTCTTGAGGAGGCTACGAAATCCTCAGATTGAGTCTGCCGCGAAAAGACCGCGGTCTTGAGGAGGTCACGAAATCCTCAGATTGAGTCTGCCGCGAAAAGACCGCAGTCTTGAGGAGGCTACGAAATCCTCAGATTGAGTCTGCCGCCGAGACGATAGCCGAGGAGGTCACGAACATAGTGAGTTTTCCACCGCAGAGACGGTAGTCTCAAGGTGGTGTTAGGAACAAAGTGACTGCTGTTGGTTGCAATCTTGACAATAACAAATTGCAACCTCCGAAACTACAGTTGAGATTTGGTTCTTCATTTTTCAACAAATTTTCCGCCTGCATCTTTTCTGCATGTATTCCAAGAATATACTCTTCCATTCATCGCAACATATATCCCGCGCTCAATTACATTTAACGCACCAATGGCTGTGCCAATATTAACTCCTGCATCAGAATCCCGAAATTTATGAGGCAAACCTGCGCCTGTAAGCACTATGGCTATTTGCTCTAAATCTTTCAATGATTTGTCCTCAGCCAACTTTCTGGCAGTATCCGGAAAATTTTTAGGATTGTTGGTCATTGTATCTGTCCCGTGCGTTATGAGTATTCTTCTAGAACCTGCGCAATGTGCTTGGCAACATGTTACATAAATTAATTGCCTGTCTTCATCTGTCAAATCTAAGCTATCCTTCTTTAACAACTTAATAATGTTATAATCAAAATTTGGATTTACCTGCTTTAATAT
>ORJL010621765.1_pt1 | contig 38575 bp, 35 predicted proteins | sample 1779941 | NCBI WGS metagenome assembly ORJL01 (sample SAMEA104232317, study PRJEB22302) | groundwater metagenome | biome: forest; feature: aquifer; material: groundwater | place: USA | collected 2011-08-07 | depth 5.8 m | reverse complement strand
GGCGGCGGGCGAAAAGCCGCCGGCGGGACCTGAACCGCCCCCGGCCTCGCCGCTGGCGCTCACGGAGCACCAGGCACACGCCATGGGCCAGATCGAGACCGCCCTGGACGAGCGCCACCACGAGGCATTTCTCCTCCAGGGCGTCACCGGCAGCGGCAAAACGGAGGTGTATCTTCAGGCCCTGGCCCGCTGCCTGAGCCAGGGCAGGCGTGGCATCGTTCTGGTTCCGGAGATATCCCTGACGCCACAGACCATGGAGCGCTTCCAGGCCAGGTTCCCCGGTCGTGTGGCGATATTGCATAGCCGTCTCACTCTTCCCGAGCGTCGCCGCATGTGGTGGGGCGTTTTCCACGGCTGGTACGACGTGGTGGTGGGCTCGCGTATGGCTCTCTTCGCTCCTGTGCAGCCCCTGGGACTCATCGTCGTGGACGAGGAGCATGAGTGGACGTATAAGCAGCAGGACTCGGAGCCGCGCTACCATGCCCGCACCGTGGCCCTACGCCTGGCCCAGGATACGGGGGCTGTGGTCATCCTGGGCAGCGCCACTCCTGACGTGGTCACCTACCACCGTGCGTTGCAGGGCCAGCGGCTGCGCCTCCTGGAGCTTCCGTATCGCATTGGTGCCGGTAGCGCCGGTGCAGTGGAGCGCCAGCCCTTGGCCCAAGTCCAGATGGTTGACATGCGGGAGCAGCTTAGAGAGGGCAACCGGGGCATCTTCAGCCAGCCATTGCAGCAGGCTCTCAAAGACACCATGGCGCAGGGCAACCAGGCCATCCTGTTCGTCAATCGCCGCGGCAGCGCGGGCGTTGTCCAGTGCCGCGACTGTGGCCAGGCGGTGCGGTGTCGCAGTTGCGACATGCCGCTCACGTACCACGCCACGCCAGAAAGGCTTTTGTGCCACCAGTGCAATCGAAGTTCCAGGGTGCCAGCCCAGTGCCCGGCATGCCGGAGCTCCCGCATACGATACCTTGGCCTGGGCACGCAGCGGGTGGTCAAGGAGGTGGAGGCGCTGCTGCCCGGCGTCAGCGTCTTGCGCTGGGACCAGGATGTGGCCACCCTGGACCGCGCTTCGGAGCGGACGCTGGAGCGGTTCGCGCGGGGCGAGGCCCAGGTGCTGGTGGGCACTCAGATGGTGGCCAAGAGCCTGCACATCCCGTCGGTAACCCTGGTGGGGGCGGTCCTGGCGGACATCGGCCTGAACTTGCCGGACTTCCGCTCCTCCGAGCGAGCCTTCCAGCTACTGTGCCAGGTGGCCGGCAGAGCAGGCCGTGGCGCCAGCCCCGGCCTGGCCATAGTGCAGACGTACCGCCCCGAGCACTACGCCGTTGATCTAGCGGCACGGCAGGACTACGCCGCTTTCTACCAGCGAGAGGTCAGCTTCCGCAGAACGCACAGGCTGCCACCCTTTACCCGGCTGATACGCCTCCTCTACGCTCACACCAACGAGGGCAGGTGCCAGGCAGAGGCGGAGCGCGTGGGCAGGGAACTGCGCCACCAGCGGGAGGTGTTGGGGTTGAGGGAGGTGGACATGGTGGGGCCAGCGCCGGCCTATCCTCCTCGTCTGCGAGGCCGGTACCGATGGCACATCCTGCTCAAGGGTCCTGACCCGCGCGACCTGCTGGACAGGGTTGAGCTTCCAGCAGGGTGGGTGGTGGACGTAGACCCTGCGACAGTGATGTGACGGCAACTCACCTCACCAGGACGTATGGGAACTCCCCTCATGGCGAGCCTAGTGTGCCATGGAGTGCGTTTGGTTAGCAGGGCAGCGCAAACTTACCATGCCACCATCGGCGCGGCAGAAGGGAACCACATGAGTAGGGTAGCTCGTCGTCTCTGATCATCAAACAATAAGACGCATTAGGCCTGCCACGCGCCTACTTTCGTATCCTATGACGCATTGCTGTGTATCGTCGCTGAGTGATGCGGCAGTGGTATGCATTAGTAGGCCAGTTGTGGTATAAGAAACAATAAACGTTTGCCTTTACGCTTCTAAAGGTTGGCTTATGGACAAGGGATACAACGGAAAGGTAGGAAGTGGGTTGACCAAAATGGTTTCCACATGGCTGCACAACGTGCGAGTCACCAGTTCACAGCACCCCTGGCTGGTGCTTGGCCTTACCCTGGTTACCGTCGTGCTATCCAGCGGCGACCTGCTGGAGGTCATCCCTCGCTTCGCTCCTGTGGCCGCCTCGCCTTATTTCCCATACATTCGCAATGCCAATGAGATGCTTGCCGTGGGCGTTATAGTCTACGCAGCTTTCACGGGGCTCACTGCTGTGGCTACAGGCCTGGTCTTTTTGTACCTGATAGTGCATGTTCCATACGTATTCCTGGACCAAGTTTCCAACGGTTCACAGCTTCTGAGGTTCGCTGTGATGGGCGTTGTGGGGTTGGTTGGCGTCCGGCTAGTAAGACAATTGCAAGACGTGGCCAAGCGGCTGGAAGCAAGTGAAACTAAAGCCGCTGGAGTGATAGAGACCGCCGTTGATGCCATTATCGTTACAGACGAGCGTGGAACCATCACCTCGTTCAACGCGGCGGCGCAAAAGATGTTTGGCTACCAGGTGCCCGAGGTCGTCGGGCAGAACGTCAGGATACTCATGCCAGAACCCGACCGCAGCACGCACGATGGCCATATCAGTGATTACCTGCATACCGGCGTGCCGAAGATGATAGGGATAGGCAGGGAGCTTGTCGGGCAACGTAAGGATGGGACGACATTTCCCATCGAGCTATCGCTCGGTGAAGTCCGCCTGGACAATGGCTCCCTCTTCACCGCCATTGTGCGTGACCTCACCGAACGCAAGCAGATGGAGGACGCGCTGGTTGCTTCAGAAACCCGCTATCGCCGGCTCTTCGAGGCAGCTAAGGACGGCATTCTGATAGTTGATGCCCGGACGGGATTGATCGTTGACGCAAATCCATTCTTGACTGATTTGTTGGGCTTTTCAAAAGAGGAGTTTGTTGGCAAGGAGTTGTGGGAGATTGGGGTCTTCAAGGATATCGTGGCCAACAAGGATAGGTTTGAGGAGCTGCGTCAAAAAGGCCGCGTTCGCTATGACAACTTGCCGCTGAGGACCGCCGATGGACGGCAAGCAGACGTGGAGTTTGTCAGCAATGTTTATGAGGTTGACCATACGACAGTAATCCAATGCAATATCCGCGACATCACCGAACGCAAGCAGATGGAAGACCGGTTAAGGGAAACCGAAAGTAACTTCCGTCGCTCCTTTGATGATTCCCCGCTGGGCATCCGCATCGTTAGGTCCGGTGGCGAGGAGACGCTTTATGCTAACCGGGCTTTGCTGGAAATCTTCGATTGCGACAGCCTCGAAGAACTCAATCGGGTATCCATCGTAAAGCGCTACACCCCGGAGAGCTATGCCGAGCGCGAAGTAAGATACCAGATGAGACAGCGGGGGGAGTACGTTTCGCCCCATTATGAAATCAGTATCGTGCGCAAGGATGGCGAACTCCGGCGCCTTGAAGCCTTCCGCAAGGAAGTCCTCTGGAATGGCGAGCGGCTGATCCAGGTGCTCTACGGCGACATTACTGAACGCAAGAAACTGGAGGAGGCGCTGCGGGGCAGCGCGGAGAGATATCGGTCCGTCGTTGAGAACATACAAGATCTGGTCTACAGAGTCAGAGGTGACCCACTAAAAGGAAGGGTAGACTTTGTCAGCCCTCGTGTAAGCGATGTTCTGGGGTACCGGGCAGAAGACTTCTATAAGGATCCTGAACTTTGGTTTCGTTCCCTGCACCCAGAAGACGTCTCCCGAGTAATTGAGGAGACGCAAAGGATTGTCGCAGGCTCCTCCGATAGCCAGAGGACCTACAGAATTCGCCGCAAAGGTTCCAAAGAATACAGGTATATGGAGGATAAGGTGTCGCTCGCCTTTGATTCTGCGGGCAACATCATCGGAATTGACGGCGTTGCAAGGGATGTCACCGAGCGCCAGAAACTGGAGGAGGCGCTTCGGGAGAGCCAACAGCTATACCAGGCAGTGGTGGACAGCGCACGGGATGCCATCAGTATAACCGTGGCAGGTTCCAGGGTTCTTGCCAACAAAGCATTCCTGGAAATCTTCGGCCTCCAGGAGATGTCGCAGGCAACGGCTCCTCCGGTCGGGAGTTTCATCGTGCCTGATGACAGGGAACGCGTGGTTGCTTGGCTCTTGGCGCACCAGCATGGGGAACCTGTGCCAGGACTCCTTCGATTCGGCATCCGCCACCCCGATGGCCAGGAGAGGACATTGGAGGCTTCAGGCTCGTTCGTTACTTACAAGGGCCAGCCTGCGGTGCTCACGCTGAGCCGCGACGTGACCGTGCAAAGTCAGATGGCGGAAGCGCTCCAGGAGAGCGAGCGGCTATACCGCGCTGTGGTGGACAATGCCAATGACGCTATCGCCATTAGCGTGGGGGGAATGAGGGTATTCGCCAACCGAGCCTTTCTTACGCTCCACGGCCTCACGAACCGAGATCAAGCAGTAGGTTTGCCCGTAGACCATTTCGTGGTGCCTAGGGATAAAGCTCTGGTGAGAGCAGGGGTTACGGCGCGGCAAAGGGGAGAGCGGGGGGCTGAAGTCTTCGAATACCATATTCGACGGGCAGACGGTGCAGAGCGTACCGTGGAGGCTTCGGCCTCCCCGGTCACGTACAGAGGCCAGGCTGCTTCTATGGCTGTGATCCGCGACGTCACCGAGCGCGAGAATCTTGAGTCGGCACTCCGCGAGAGCGAGCAGCTATACCGTGCTATCGCAGACAACGCCAACGACGCCATATCCATCAACGTGGGAGAGAAACGGGTATTTGTCAACAAGACGTTCCTGCCACTCTATGGCCTTCAGCACATATCTCAGGCAATGGAGGCGCCGGTGGCCCACTTTGTCGTACCGGAGGACAGGGCGCTGGTAAGGGAACGAGAACTGGCGCGGCAGCGAGGAGAGCACGTGCCTGCGATCTATGCAATCCGCATCCGCCGGGCAGACGGAGAGGAACGCACCATGGAGATATCTATCTCACTCATAACTTACAAAGGCCAGCCAGCCTCTCTGGCCATAATACGCGACGTCACCGAGCGCAAGAAACTTGAGGAGGCATTCCGCGAGAGCGAACAGCTATACCGCGATGTGGTAGACAATGCCAATGACGCTATCTCTATCAGCGTGGACGGGATAAGGGTTTTTGTTAACGAAGCGTTTCTGAAGCTCCATGGTCTTCAGAATGTGTCTCAGGCAGTCGGAATGCCCGTTGAGCAGTTTGTGGGACAGGAGGACAAGGATCTGGTGCGACAGCGGACTATGTCGCGGCAGCTGGGAGCACGCTCATCTGCTGTCTACGAGTACCGCATTCATCGGGTGGATGGAGAGGAGCGCACCGTGGAGGTTTCCTCCTCCACCGTGGTCTACAAGGGCCAGCCTGCTGTACTGACAATACTCCGCGACATTAGCGAGCGCAAGAGAGCGCAGGAGCAGATTCTGCGGGCGGATAAGCTGGCCTCCGTCGGCACCCTTGTCGCAGGGGTTGTCCACGAGGTCAACAATCCTCTGACTGCTGCCGTGGGCCGCGTGGAACTGGTGCTGATGAAGGACATGGAAGAAGGGACACGGAGCGACCTGCAGATCGTTCGGAGCGAGACCTGGAGAGCCGTCAACATTCTGCGGTCCCTCCTGGCCTTTGCGCGGGAGCGCAAGCTGACAAAGGAGATGGTCTCCTTGAACGATGTACTGGAGGCAACACTGGAACTTCGGGTATATGAAATGCGGGTGAACAACCTGGTGGTGGTGAAGGACTTGCAGCAGGACTTGCCAAGGATCATGGCTGACCCGCACCAGATGCAGCAGGTCTTCCTCAACATCGTTATCAACGCAGAACATGCCATGAGCGACGCCCATGGCCGGGGCACTCTTACCATGAAGACACGCCAGGTGAGGGATGCTGTATGGATCAGCTTTGCCGATGACGGGCCAGGGATACCCCCGGAGAACCTTGGCAAGGTTTTCGATCCGTTCTTTACCACCAAGCCGGAGGGAAAGGGAACTGGCCTAGGCCTGAGCGTCTGCTACGGCATTGTCCAGGCGCACGGAGGCAGCATACGGGTGGGCAGCGGGATGAGCCAAGGAGCCACCTTCATAGTGGAGTTGCCCATAATTACGGAAAGCTCCGACACCGATTGATGATTGGAGATGTGGAATGTATATGGCAGGGATGCGCACCGTTCTTATCGTTGACGACGAAGCTACCATAAGAGAGAACCTCGATAGGTTGTTGAAAGGCAATGGCTATGCAACTACCTTGGCGGCTGATGGCCAAGAGGCCTTGGACGCGGCCGCTGGGCGTGAGTTCGATGTGGTTCTCCTGGACATCAGGATGCCGCACCTCTCGGGCATGGATGTGCTCCGGCGGCTGCATGAGGATCACCCTGATACAGCCGTGATAATGGTCACAGCCGTGGCCGACGATGTGACAACGGCGGTGGAAACCATGAAGCTGGGTGCATACGACTACGTTATGAAGCCTTTCAACCTGGGCGATGTCCTCATCAGGGTGGAAAAGGCGCGTGAGAGGAGGTTTCTGGCCCTTCAGGTAAAAAACTATCAGATGGACATGGAAAAGAGACTCGCGGAGCAGGCAGAGGTACTGCACGAGATGATGACTCAGACTGCCCAGGCCCAGCGTGAGGTGCACGGGTTAAGCTGGCTGCTGCAGCGGGACGTCTTGTGGGTCCAGGAGATGAGAGAGCGGCTGCAAAAGTTGCGGAAAGACGTGGCGGCCACCCCGGAGGTGGCCGGTGACCCAGCGGGCCTGGCATCACGCTATACTGACCTCAAGGCCCGCATAGATGCGATAGCTGATTTTGCCAACACCCCGCCGGTTTGACGTGTCTTTTCTGTCATTCTGAACGAAGTGAAGAATCTGGTGCGTTGTGGCAGTCATCTGTCCTCTACACTTTGTGCGCCGCGTCTTCTCCCGTTGTTAGTAGCTTGTCGAATCTCGGAGAGGCGAGATGTGCCTTGCCCCTGTCCCCCTTAGCCTTTACAGCGGAATACCGCCCTCCTATAATGCTACCATACCTAATTTGTACACCATGTCCTGTATCTTCCTGGTGAGGTATTCCCGTGGCAGTCCTGGATATCAGAGTAGTTCCTGACCCTATCCTGCGCCGAAAGACCAGGCGGGTTCGTGACATAGACGCCTCCATCCAGCGCCTTCTGGACGACATGCTGGAGACCATGCACTATGCAGGCGGCGTCGGCCTCGCGGCCAACCAGGTGGGAGTTCTCCATAGGGTCGCCGTCATACAGCGCCCGGAGGACCAGGAACCCCTGTTCCTCGTCAACCCGGAAGTGGTGCGCCGCGAAGGGCAGCGGGAAGTTGAAGAAGGGTGCCTCAGTATCCCCGGGTATCAAGGCACGCTCTTTCGCTCCGTGACAGTACGGGTCAAGGCCCTGGATCGCAACGGCAAACCCTTCCGCATCAAGGCTGAGGAACTTTTGGCACAGGCCCTGGAGCATGAGATCGACCACCTCAATGGCATTCTCTACATAGATCACCTGAAAAGCCACGAGAAACTGCACAAGATCGAGACGGAGCAGGACCCGGTGGAGGCTGGAGCCGCTAGCTGACGCGGGACTCTGCGTGAACGCCATACTAACTGCACCTGTGGCCTCTCTGAATCCAGCAGCAACCGCTTTCCTGCGTAGGTTGCTCCCTCTCCTTTCCCCGGAGATGGCTCCCCGTGCCGTGGGAGGCTTCGTGCGCGACGCTTTGCTGGGCCGCCAAACCATTGACCTGGACGTGACCGTTACCGCCAACCCTATCGTTGTCGCCCGTGCTGTGGCTGGCGCCCTGGGTGGAGTGCTGGTGGTCCTGGACGAGCATCGCCAGGTGGCCAGAGCGGTTGTCCAGCATGAGGGCGTTTCCTGGCGCGTGGACGTGGCCCCTATGCAGGGAGACCCCATTCAGGATCTGGCGCACCGCGACTTTACCGTGGATGCCATGAGTGTATCTCTCCCTCTTATGCTGGAGGATGGATGGCAAGACCGCGTTCTTGACCCCTACGGAGGCAGGAGAGACCTGCAAGACCGTGTCATCCGGGCTGTGGGCCCGCAGGTCTTCCAGGAGGACGGTTTGCGGCTGCTCCGCGCCGTACGGCTGGCTGGCTCCCTGGGCTTCGATATCGAGGCCGGGACTCAAGACCTCATACGCCGGGACGCCCAAGCTCTGGACGGCATATCAGGAGAGCGCATCAGGGACGAGTTCCTGGCCATCCTGACGGCCCGCCACGCGATCCGGCGCGTGTATCTTCTGGACGAATTGGGGTTGCTCTGCCGCGTGGTGCCGGAGCTGGAACAGAGCCGTGGAGTGGTCCAGCCTAAAGAGCACTATTGGGATGTCCTGCATCACAATATCGAGACTGTGGGAACCGTGGAGGGACTGCTGGAAAGGGAATGGGAACCCGGCTGGGTGCTGGACGCGGTGCCCTGGGACGACTCGCTGGCTGCCCACTTTCGCCAGATTGCAGGCGATGGCCACACCAGGGCCACTATCGTGAAGCTGGCCGGCCTGCTCCACGACATCGCCAAGCCGGCAACCCGTACGGTGGACGCCGAAGGCCGCATCCGGTTCCGGGGCCACCACAGCCAGGGCGCCGAGATGGTACACATTATTCTTCAGCGGCTGCGCCTCAGCCGACGGAGCACAGACATGATCGCAACAGAGATAGAGCATCACCTCAGACCTGGCCAGATGAGCCAGGAGACGGAGTTGGCCACGCCTCGCGCCGTGTACCGCTACTTCCGCAGCGCCGGCGACGTGGCCGTTGACACCCTGTACCTGAACATGGCCGACTACCTGGCCGCTCGTGGGCCTCTGCTGGAACGGGAGGAGTGGGAGACCTACGCTGGTAGGGTCAGGTTCATCCTGGACACCGGCCTGGCCCAGGTCCTGCCTCCAGCTCCCCCACTGGTGAACGGCCACGACTTGATGGAATTGTTAGGGTTGTCCCCTGGCCCGGGTGTTGGGCTATTGCTGGAAGCGGTCCGGGAGGCCCAGGCCGCCGGCGAAGTAGCCACCAGAGAGGATGCCTTGGCCCTGGCCCGGAGGCTGCTGGACGCCCGGGGAGAGGAGCCGCATGCGTAGGATAGGCTGGCCCAGAGTCCTTCTCGTCCTCATAGTCCTGGTGGTGTCTGTGACCACCGTGGCTGTCCAGTCCTTTGACATCCATTTCCTGGGGATGCGCCTCCAGCGAGGCAGCGACTCCGTTCTTGGCATGAAGCTTGGCCTGGACCTGCAGGGTGGAGTCCATCTCCTCTACCAGGCCCGCGGCAAGAAGGACATCACCGTCACGTTCCAGGACGCTCCCTCATTGGACTCTATTCGCACAGTGTTAACCGGCCTTGGCAAGACCGACTTCCAGGTCAGCGCCGTTGACAATAAGATAGTGTCCATCACGGTTAACACTCTCAACCCGGAGCAAAGGGACGCTCAGGGGAACGTAGTGCAGTCGGCGGAGCAGGATTCCATACGCCAGGCCTTGGAAAGTAAGGTGGGGAAAGTGCAGTCGTTGACTATTACTGATATCCCTGCCGTCGCCACCAAGGACCAGATGAACGGCGTCCTGAACACCATTGCTCGCCGCATCAACCCCGTGGGCATTACGGAGCCGGTGATCCAGCTCATGGACAACAACCGCGTCCTGGTGCAGTTGCCTGGTGTAAAGGATGTGGATGAGGTAAAGCGTTTGATAGGCCAGACGGCGCAACTGACATTCAAGGAGCGCACCTGTCTCAAGACAGGCTCTACAGTTCTGTCCAACGGGCAAGTAGGAGACCTCTGCGACGTTCCGGAGAACCACGTGGACAAGGACACGGGCCTCACCGGCCAGGACCTGACGCGGGCCTTCCCGGGTACCCATCCCCAAACCGGGGCGCCCGTGGTGAATATCCAGTTCAACTCGCGTGGGACCAGCATATTCGGCGAGATGACCCAGCGCCTGGCAGGGACACCCAATCGGTTCGTGGTCTTCCTGGACCAGGATGAGCTTATCGCCCCCGTAGTCAATGAGCCTATCCTGGGAGGCAGCGCCTACATAGAAGGGCCTACCTTCACACCTCAGCGGGTGCAGACCATTTCCATCCAGTTGGAATCGGGACGCTTGCCTGTGCCCATAGAGGTCGTCCAGGAAAGCCAGGTGGACGCTACACTGGGAGCCGACTCCCTGAAGAAAAGCCTGGAGGCAGGAGTGGTAGGTCTGGGTCTGGTGCTCCTGTTCATGGTGGTGTACTACAAGGCCCCTGGCGTGGTGGCTTCCCTGGCCCTGGTGCTATATACCACGACCGTCCTGGCTATATTCAAGCTGGTGCCTGTAACCCTGACCCTGGCGGGCATCGCTGCGTTCATCCTGTCCATAGGCATGGCGGTGGACGCCAACATCCTCATATTCGAGCGGATGAAGGAAGAGCTCCGTGTAGGCAGGACCCTGGTTTCCGCCATAGAGATCGGCTTCAACCGGGCCTGGCCGTCTATCCGCGATAGTAACGTGTCCACCTTCATCACCTGCGCCATCTTGTTCTGGTTCGGGCAACGCCTGGGAGCCAGCCTGGTGTCCGGCTTTGCCGCTACCCTCGCCGTGGGCGTTGCCGTCAGCATGTTCAGCGCCATCTTTGTCAGCAAGACCATCCTGAGCCTGTTCAGCATCAGCTTCCTGGGCCATCGGCGGTCGCTCTTCAGCCCTGAGCATTTGCCCACCGCGACGCCTCCGCCTAGTGCTGGTGCGGCCAGAGGAGGAGCTAGCAGATGAATCTTGTAGCCAAACGTCACTGGTTCTACCTCTTGTCAGCGATCATTATCGTGCCTGGGATAATATCGCTTCTCATCCCGCCATCGCTGTACCTTGGCATTGAGTTCACCGGCGGCTCTACCATAAGCGTCGAGTTTGAGGCTCCCGTTACCCATGCCCAAGTACGCGAAGTCATGAACAAACTGGGGCATTCAGAGGCTGAAATCCAGACCGCTGGAGCCAACTCGTACTTCATCCGCACGACTACCCTTCGGGAAGCTAACGTTCAGACAGGCGCTAGCTCGGAGCAGGATGTCATCAAACAAGCCTTTGGGGGCCTGGCGACGGTAAGTCACATGGAGGTTGCTTCGGTCTCGGGCGTGGTGGCCAAAGACACGGTTCGCAACGCCTTCATCGCCGTGGTGATTGCCTCCATCGCCATTCTGCTTTACATAACCTACGCCTTCCGCCACGTCCCAAACCCAGTTCGCTTCGGGACCACCGCGGTCATAGCCCTGATCCATGATGTCCTGGTGGTCACGGGCATCTTCTCTATCTTGGGGAAGATGCCCGTTCACATGGAAATCAACGCCATGTTCATAACCGGCCTGTTGACCGTCATTGGCTACAGCGTCCATGACACCATCGTGGTCTTTGACCGGATACGGGAGAACTCAGCTCGCCTTCCAGGGGAACGGCTTGAGCGGGTCATAAATATTAGCATCCTGGAGACCCTGGGCCGTTCCCTGAACACCAGCCTGACAGTCGTCTTCACAACGTTGGCCTTGCTCCTCCTGGGCGGCGAGAGTATCCGTGGCTTCCTGCTGGTGCTGCTGATAGGAATAGTTACCGGTACATATAGCTCTATCTGCGTGGCCAGCCAGTTGCTGATGTCGTGGGAATCGGGAGAAATAGGATCGCTTCTGCGGCGGTTCCATCTATTGCCTGCCAGGTCTCAGGCATAGGGGCGTGGCGCAACCCATGTCGATGGTATCCTGCTCATCCTGAGCTTGTCGAAGGACATGAGCGGGATGTGGCTACTCGCTGCTTTTCGCTCAGTGGAGTGCTGCTAGGAAGGGTAATGTCCACCGTGCCACCCTCTTTCCTCACCAGTCGCCGCAGCGTTCCACTGCTCTTCGCCGTCCTCCTGGCGATGTTCCTGCTGGCTGCCTGCGCGCAGCCGCCTGCGACACCCACGCCCACGTCGACGCCAACTCCAGCCCAGCCACAGCCCACTGCAACCCAGGCGCCTTCAGCCACCGAGGCTGGAAGCACCACGCTCATCCAGGGCCGGCCATACCTCAAGGCCACTGTCCCTGGAGCAGCCATCTATTACGAGTCCGGAGTCAGCGACCAGGTTGTCCTGGTGTTCCAGCAGGTCTACGCCCTTACCATGGGTGTGGTCAAGAAGGAGTTCGCCATCTCCGACATGGCGCCGATGGAAGTGTACATTTCCTCGGATGCGCAGTTCCAGCTATTCGCCCAGGCCAACGACTTCTCTCATCCGTCCTATCTGGCCGGCTTCTACTCCTACAATGTGCGGGACGGGCGGGCGGTGGATGCCAAGGTCTACTTGAATGCCGAGGCCCAGGATATTGTGCCCAACATGGCCCACGAGCTGACTCATGTGGCTACGCCATGGCTGCCTGCCTGGATCAGTGAGGGCGTGGCCAACCACGTTGGCTTTCAAGTAGGGTTCACGGCAGACCCCTATCAAGGGGAAGTCCGGACGCTCCGGGCGCGCAAGACGCTCCGGGACGCCCTGCAAAGCAACTCCTTCCTCTTTTGGGACGAGCTTCGAAGCTTTGACTGGGTGGCCTCTAGCGACTACACCAAGCTGGACCTGGCCTACAACGAGTCGTGGCAACTGATGGACTATATCGCCAATCATTACGCTCCTGACGGCCTTCGCAACCTGGTGGACCTCTACCGCCATGATGTGCCCGATGGCGAAGACCCATTCCAGACGTCGCTGGGTGTGTCTGCCGCAACGCTGTGGCAGGCGTTCAGCGACGACATTACCAAGGCCCTCACTTCGGAGGAGGAGGTTGGACTGAGCCTCTGCGTCTTGGGCCAGATCGCAACCCAGGGCGCGGCGGTGACAAACGACTGGAACCAGCTTGTCTCCCAGGCTGGCCCACTGTTGGCAGGCGCTGGGCCTGAGCAGTTCCGGTCCTTCGGAGTGCGGTGGAAAGCCCTGGCGGCGCAGACCGGCCAGACCGATGCTCCTGGCCAGGCTGTAATCGTGCGCAACCTTTGGCTGGCCTATTTCCAGAACATGGCGTCAGCCACGGACGCCCTGGTTGCCGGAGATGCTTCTACTGCCACCACAAGGCTTGCCTCCGCCAGCCAGCGCTTATCCCTGGCGACATTCTCTCTTCAAGGCGCTATGACCGGACGGCCCTGGCTCACCTGTGACTAGCAGGCTGCTGGTTAATCGCCTGTAAGGGCATGGCATGTCGTGCCCTTACTCCTTGCTACTTCGGCTGTTCGCCAGGCAACGTCTGAGGCGGCTCTTGCCGGGCACGGCGAGCGACACGATAGGACGTTCGTGATTTTTGGGCACCCAACGTGCCCAGGAACGGAGAGCCCGCCCCAAGCAGGAACCCGAAGTCATACCAGTTCCCGCTCTTCGCCGCGTTGTACACCGCGTGCGTATCCCATCCGCTGAAGACGTGTACGATGAATACAATCCACGCCGTGAGTCCGTTCCATAGTCCCCAGAGCAGGTCTTGCCACCACATAGCGGTTCCCTCCTACTATCGGTGTATCGGTGTACCGCCACGCCATCGTCATTCAGCCCCCCCCGTCGAAGCATCGCCCTTAGAGCGTGTGTGCCAACGTCACTGCGAGGGCGTCCCCGTCCCAATTCTGTCATTCTAGAGCGAAGTGGTCAAACCACTCTCGCTCTCCAGCGCGTTCCGCTTCGCGAAGAATCTGGGGCGTGGCTGAACACCATCGCCATTAATGCCCACTATGCCCTATGCCAACTTGCCCTTTTGCTCGTTTGCCTGTCCTCCTACCTGAACAGGTCGTCAATCCCTTTGTACGTCCCTTCGCTACGGCGGCGGATGCCGCCTACGTCAACTCTGCGGTTCTCATCGTCCACTAGGTAGATGATGCGCCGGTCGCTCACCCGTATCCTGTGAACATCGTCGTATAGCTTCTCGCAGCCAACGGGCCGGGGTTGAATGGCAAGTCCCCGCATGGCGGCCAGGACTCGGCGATGGTCGGGCTCCCGCAAGGCATCAAGCTCCCTGCGTACCCGGCGATTCCGCAGCCTAACGGTGTAGCTGGGCGACTCGCTGGCGCTCATACTCGTCCAGGCTCATGGCCTCTTCCTCCGGGCTTGCCAGGGCCTGCTGCATCGCCAGGGCATCCTCCAGGTTTTCCAACTTCTCCTGCAGTGCCTCATACTCTTCGTAGTTCAACAGCACCGCGTGGGGTTTCCCGTATTGCGTTACATATATAGGCGTGGCATCAGTCGCCAGTTGGGCCATGATGCCGGCTAGGTTCGCTTTCAATTCGCTGACAGGCACTATCTTGGTCGCCATCTCCGTATCCTCACGATTTAGTACCATAAACAGTACTATATTATGGCCTAAACATCAACCAACACACCCGCCATCGTCGTTGCGAGCGAGCCCCGATTCATCGGGACAAGCGTGGCAATCTGGAGGAGCAACGAATTCCCTTCCCCCCGTCATTGCGAGGAGCGCAGCAACGAAGCAATCTGGCGGGGTGGTGGTCCTGGCACGGCCATTGGCACGAAAACCGTGTCCCCAATGCAGTATAATTCCAACGGTCATCACCGCGCCGATGGATCCCATCAATAGTTCCTAGAACTAATCTGTAATGGCAAGCTGCGGCGAAGCGAAGGCGAGCCTTCACTGGAGGAGGATGAGATCAATGTCTGACTCACTTCAAGACACTGCTTTCCATATTGACGCAGCGGAGAAGAACCTAGAGCGCCTTCTGGAGTGGAATTCACGGTATGACACTAGAGCCTCCTTGCTATTAGGAATCACAATCGCAATGATGGGTGCATTGGCATCGTCATTCTACCAAGTCGGCGACCGGACATGGTTGATATATCTAGTAGCAGGGATATCGGCGTTAGCGCTTATAGGCAGCCTGTTCGTTCTCTATCAGGGCTTTTTCCCTAGAACCAAAGCTCCCAATGATTCCCTGGTTTACTTCGGGACAATAGCCCAAATAGACTCTACGGCATACATTGACTCATTCTCAAAGCTGACCCCCCAAAGCTATCTCGACGATCTTTTGAATCAGTGTCACATTAATGCCCGAATAGTTAACACAAAGTTTGAACGACTGAAGTGGAGTCTTAGGCTACTTGCTGTTTGTTTGCTACCTTGGACATGTGCGCTCTACCTTCTCAAGATCTCAGGAGATACCTAGTCATGCCAGAGTCCGATAACCTCAAAGCTCAAGTTAGGCGAATCATTGCACAGTCCTGGGTAATTCGAGATGCACGTTCCGTGCCCCAAACAGCAAATGTTGCCTTGGCAAAAGGTGGTGTAAGGCTTGATGCTGCGTTTCTGTATGCTGACCTGACCCAATCTTCATTGCTGGCAACAGAACTCCATCAAAGAACCGCAGCAAAGGTTGTTAAGGCATATCTGTTTTGCATGGCAAACCTCATCAAGAGTAATCATGGCGAAGTCACAAGCTTCGACGGAGACCGTGTGATGGGTGTTTTCCTTGGCAACAGCAAAGAAACAAACGCAACCATATGTGCATTAAAGATGAACTACGTGGTAAAGCGTATCCTGGGACCAAGTTTGGAGGCTCACTTTACTAGTCTGCGAGATGCTGGTTACAGAATAAGTCATTGTGTTGGCGTCGACAAAAGTAACGTCTTGACTGTACGCGCTGGACAAAGGGGCACTAACGATCTAGTGTGGATAGGGCGGGCACCCAATCTTGCTGCAAAGCTTAGCGAAATCCGTGAGGATCCTTATTGCAGCGTCATATCAGAGGAAGTCTACGCTAGTTTAGACGACTCTGCCCAAATAGGAGGTAATCCGCCTCAGTATATATGGGAATCCAGAACATTTCAGTTCCTGAATTCGCCTATTAGTGTTTATCGGTCAAAGTGGTATTGGGACCTTGGATAAATACGCAAGAAGCCTTATGCCAACGTTTAGTCACCGCTTTTGAGCAAACCCTAGTTGAGTCGCTCCCCCCGGCCATCTCCTTTCATTCCATCCCCTCGTCATTCCATCCCCTCGCTTCCTGCCTATCATGCGCACACGAACGCCGTTGCCTACAGTGCCCGCGTGCCTCTATGCCGTCAAGGATTCATGGGGTATGGGTCACCTGTCTGCCGCTGTCTCGAACTGGCCCCTGCTCAGACCAGCTTGACGAAGGATAGATGCGAAAGTCCCAGCAGGTATCTCCCGTGCTCCCATCTTAACAATTACTGTACGTGTCCCTTCGGGTGTCCGTCGTCTGAGCTTTAGATGACTCCCCCGTTGGGATACCCTTTCGAATCCCAACCGTTCCAAGCCCGCACTACGTCCCGGCTGCTATGCGGTCCCAAAGCTGAGCGTTTCCACTGCTACGTCGGCAACCTGAATGATCTCTTGCCCCAAGGCGTCTTCAAAGTAAAGCTCTAGAGCTTCCTTGATCGCAGCCCGTGCATCCTCGCGCGTATCACCAAAGGAAGAGACATCAACATTGAGGGCTTGAGCCACCCACGTCGTTCCATCCCTGTAGAACACCACCTCAATTGTACGCATAGCTATCACCTTCTCCTTGGTTACTCAATAGGCCCAGCTTGCTTATTTGTGATCATAACCTATATACGAAGTGCCTCTCTGTGTCCTCGCCCCCTTCTCTCCCTGCCATCCTCTCCTATCCCATACCCTCGCTTCCCGCCTATCATACCTCCATGAACGCCGTCGCCATCCTTGCCCGCTTGCCAGTTTGCCAGTTTGCCGTATGCCCGCATGCCTTACGAAAATCGGATTCGTTTCTTCAAAAAACTTTTTTTGCCCAGATATGGGCTAGCTTCAACAGTTATACATAACGTCAGAAACGAATCCCCATGTCCCACCGGCCATGCATCCGCAAACCTGGGAAAAACAATCAGACCGTAGCTTTGGACTTTTGGCGCGTTTCCGTATTTGCTCGTAGCTGCGAATTCTTGCGCAAACAATCAGTCACAAAGGATGACAATCAAACCCGCGTGGCCGTCTTGCCTCTTATGCCAGAATGCCAGAATGCCAGAATGCCCGTCTGCCTTTATGCCACTATGCCCGCATGCTCGAATGCCCCCATGCCCGCTCCCCCTACCCAAACAGGTCCTTCCCGTCCTCCTCCGCCTGCCGCTTCAGCTCCGCCGCGTCGCGGAACCCAAACTCCCGGTACGACTCCTCGCTACCGTACTCCCGCGCTCTCACCACCACCGGCATCGGCAGCGCGTGCCCGAATATCAGCGCCTGCTGCTGCGACTCCAGCCGCGACAGCACTGTCCGCAGCTCTCTGGCTCCGGCAATGCCTGCCAGCACGGCGTCCACGTCATGCTCGTTGTCCAGCAGGTACACAAACCGCGTCCCCAACTGGCTCAGCACCTCCTCGTCTATCCCGCTGGGCCGCTGGTCCACCACCAGCAGCGACACCCGATACTTCCGCATCTCTCGCGCTATTGTCCCGAAGATGGTCTGCCCTGCCACCGCGGGTGTCAGGAACCGGTGCGCTTCCTCGATGGTTATCAGCAGCGGCCGTGGCTCCTGGTTTCGGCCTCCCGATGCCTGTTCCATCCGCTCCACGTATCTGTCGTGGATGCGCCGTGTCAGCAGGTTGGCCACCAGGATGTACGCCGAAAGGTCGTTGCCGTACCGCCCGAACTCCAGCACCACGTGGACTCCTCGGTCCAGGTACTCCAGGATGCGTCGCACGGCATCCTCCGGCGCCTTGGGCGTCAGGAACCCCATGCGGCCCACGGTGCGCAACCGCCGGTGCAGCGTGAACAGCACCTGGAAGTTCTCGTTCGTCTCGTCGGCCAGCGATGCCAGCTCCTCGCGGTTCTCCCGCGCCAGGAACTCCTCCAGCCACGACTCCTGCCCGAAGCGACGCACCAGGCTGTACACGGCTGTCACACCCTGTGGCGTCAGGTTCAGCGTCGCCGCCAGGATTTCGATGTCGGCAGGCTCGATCTCACCGTACCCGATGCGCACCTCCGCGTCCGGCGATACGCCACGCCGCCGCGACGTCTCCGCGTCCAGTGAGAACACCGCCACTCTGGATGGGAAAAGCTGCTTCAGTCCCTTCACGCCTGGGCCGCCCTCGCGCGTGCCTTGCCAGCCGTACTCGTTGTGCATGTCGAACACCAGGTTCACCGCCACGTCCTTCTGCAGGATGCCCGCCAGCAGGATGCGAGTGAGGAACGTCTTGCCCGTGCCGCTCTTGCCGAAGACGCCGTTGGACCGCTTGACCAACTCCCCCAGGTCCAGGCACACCCGCGTGCCCTCCATGTCCAGCGGGCTGCCTATCCAGATGTGGCGGTCGTCCTCGGTGCCGAACACGGCTCGGACGTCCTCCTCGGAGGCGGCGTACACCGGCGCGAAGTGGGCTGGAATCGACCGCGCGGGCTGCGGCCCCGACAGCATGTCGAAGGCGTCGCTGCTCAGCGTGAGCTGCGGCAGCACGTTCACCACCGCGTACGCTCCCGTGCCGGACATGACCGACGCCACGAACGGGTCGGAGGCGTCCGGCGGCACAGCCCGCAGCGACGAGTCCGATGCCTCCAGCGTTACGTCGGAGATGATGGCAAAGAACCTGCTCGATTGCCCCTGGATGGTCACGAAACCGCCTACCTTCACCTGCTCCACGGGGAACGAGGCGTCCAGCCTGACCTCCACGCCTCTGGACAGCGACCCGCCGACCACTACGCCCATCGTTGGCGGTTTGCCGGAAGCGCTATTCATTGCTTTGCCTCAAAGCCCGTTCGCCCTGAGCCTGTCGAAGGGCGAGTTCATGGTTCGACAGGCTCACCACGAACGGATGCTTATGATGGCTTCCCTTCATGCCCTCAGCCTCCCGAGCAAGGAGTTCAACCTCTGCAAGTCCCGCGACAGCAGACGCGCCACCTGCCGTCCCGCCGTCACCAGGAACGCCTGCGGGTCCTCGTGTGCCGACGCCGCATGCCGCAGGAACGCCGCCACCACCTCGTCGGCCTCCGGTGGCGCTCCGGCCAGCACCAACGGCAAGAAGCGCAGGTCTTCCGTGAATGCGCGCACCTCTTCCGGAGCGCATGCCTGTACAAAGGCGTGGATCCGTGGCGGTTGCGACGGCAAATACCGGCGAAGCTGCTCGCCATCCTTATAGCCGACGATGGCCGCCTGGAACTCGGTATGCAGCAGCTTGTCCAACTGGGGATTGCTGCGGTAGACAGCCTCCTCGTCGGCTTCATCCTGGCCCCGCGCCACTGGACGCCGCGCCGGGTCCATGGACGATGTCACCACGTTCCGCACCACGCCGTAGACGGGGCTGTCCTTCCCCGTGCGCACCAGCGCGCCCAGGGCCGGCGCGCCATACAGGTCATAGCACTGCACCGTGAAGCCAGCGCTGGACGCCTCCACCACCTCGCCGAGACGGGGGTTAGTTTCTGCTTGTCTCATAAGTCTCAGGCTATCTGTGTCATAGTGTGACTAACCATTCGTGATGAGGGATTGAACTACTGGCTAAGCAATACCTTTGGTTCCTAAATCTAACATAGGGCAAAATTTTCCAAAACGCGCTTTAGCTTTGTGCAGCAATTAATCGTCGCTTCGTTACGGTTCATGCTCAGCAGTGCCCTTCGGTGGTAAGGATAGATGGGTAAAACCAAGTATCTGTAAGTGTCACACGCTCCCCCTTTGTGCAGATGACTTTTATGAACTCGCTTGAAACCCTATCTCGGTCTCCTTGCAAAAGAATGCCATCTAGTGTGATGGTAGATCCAGGAAAACTCAGATTTGCCATTGCCATTACATATTCACCAGCTAGAAGTTGATCTGCCTTTTGAGAATCTACTCGGAAGTGTTGTAACACCAGTAAACCGTCGCCAGGCAAGATGTCCTCAACGTAGAAATCCTGACGTGTGGCATAGGTTGGGATTTCATTTTGAGGCGCAATAATGATAGTCCCTCTCCCTACTTGATGTATTGGGGTGGTAACCATGGTGAGATAAGCTTGCGGCTCTCCAGTCGGTTGCACTCCTTTTCCGCCAAATACTATGGTGATGGCTGCTCTATCTACGCGAGCGGGTCCATTGTTACCTAGCCAAATGAGAGCCACCCAATCAGAGGATAGACTTGCGTCTGAATTCGCGAGAACCATCACATCGGCACGAGTAACCTGAATGTGCGCTATGGTTTCCTCACGTCTCGTTTGCGCTTCAGACTGCGTGTATAAGAATATGGCAACAGCAATGATGATCGCAGCAATCGCTCCGACCCCCTGCCACTCAGGCTGTGCAAGTAGTCGGCGAAAGCTATAGACAAGCAGTCTGGGAATTGCCCTTAATCGAGAAATTGAGCCCCAGGCGCGAACAAAGAGAGAGGTATACCGTCCAAATGAGCGAACTTGGGTTACTATTTGGCCTTCCGTTGTTTTTGCCCTTGTTTCTCTCTCGGCGTCTGAATCCTTCACATCCTCACCCTCGCCACATGATTCGCATCCACGTATTGGCCTTCTGCTTCCCTTTCCCGCATCGGGAAGGGGGAACAAGGGGGCTAGGTGCTCCTACACCCACCTTCCCCTCTTCGACCGCACCTTCTCCGAAGTGGCTATTGCGCTGAGGGCTGCCGCTTCCACACCAGCCTCGATATCAGCGCGCCAACCATGGCCAGCACCGCTGCGGCTATGCCGGCAACCACCGCAAATATCACTATGGCCAAGTCCTGCGATATGTTAGCGGTGAAGCTACCAGGCTGGAAAATCGCCGTGTTCACCAGCGAGTAAACGAATGCCAGCACGAACCCCCACAGCAGGCCCAGCTTCACTCGTCCCAGCACTATGCCGACTATGATCGACGTGGGGATGGCAAGGAGGACCTGGAGTCCCTCCTGCTTTGCCAGCCCGCGCAGCGCTATACCAATGACTATAAGGACAATGCCAGTGATGATGCCGTACCCAGTCCTGTTGGCCATATCGCCTCCTTCTACACCCACGGCGTCCTCTTTGACCGCTCTGACTCCGAAGTGTACACGGTAGGGTGCTGTCGTTCTAGGGCCTCCTCTACCGTGCGGCGGAACAGGTAGTGCCAAGGAGAGAGCATCTCATACGGCGGAAATCTCCGTTTGAGCCTGAAGGCGGCGGGCCAGGGTCAGTTGATAGCGGGCCTCCAGGTTCAGCCAGATCTCTGCGTCAATACCGAGCACTCGTTCCAGTTGCAGTGCGGTGTCGGCGGTGATGCTTTTTTTGCCCCGGATGATGGCATTGACGCTTTGCAAGGGCCTGCCCATAGCCCGTGCGAGGGCCACTTGCGTCATTCCTCGTTCGTTCAACTCCTCCTTCAAGAACTCACCGGGGGGGTAGACTGCGTTGGTCCGGAAGCGGTTAGGTGTGCTAGTTGCCATAGTGATTGCTTACCTCCAGGATCTCAAGCTCCGTTTCGTTGACTTTCTGCAGGATCAATCGCCATCGCCCGTGAAGCGTCACTGAGTAGATGTCATTCCCGACTCCGGTGAGCTTGTGAAGGCGAAGCGAGCGCATCGGGAAAAGGAGCGAGAATGAGGGTACTTCCGCCAGGAGAATCAGCCTGCGAACGTACCAGCGGCCTATCTCTTGCCCCCATTTCCGAAAGGCCAGGTGTTCATCCTCACCACATTCCTGAAGTTCCTTTGTGGAGAAACGAAGTAACACGTTTGAATTATAGTGTTACAGTGAAAGACTGGCAAGGTCGCAAGACGTGGCAGCCATTACCAGCGTGGGCCCTTGCCATGCCTACACCCACGGCGTACGCTTTGAACGTGCCTTCTCGGAAGTGTACACGGACAGGTGCTGCCGTTCCAGCGTCTCTTCTACCATTTGCCGGAACAATTCTCGTTCGTGCCCGCCGATGACGGCCTGCTCGTGCGCCTCCATGATGGCGACCGGGTATCCCAGCCCCTTGCGGCACTGGTCCAGCAGCAGCGACTGCGTCAGCGCCAGCAGCGCCTCGTCATCGGCTACCCACGCGGGCACCTCTACCCGCGCCATCTCCGTGCCAGCGTTTAGGTAGTAGAAGCCGACCTGGTGGCTGCCGTAGTACCGCTCCACCATGGACGACCCGCTGGCGAAGAGGGCGGAGCGCTGTCCTGGCGCCAGGGTCTGTCCGAAGATATCGCGGTCGTTGAGCCCGCCGACAACGTCGCAGGGACGGGCGCCGGTACTGAGGTGTCCGCACGAGGCGTCGCACTGAGGCGTGGGGTAAGGGCAGTGGGCCAGCCGTAAGGCATTCGCCACGCCTGCGCTGCCGGGCAGGCTGACGTATGCAGCTAGCGCCAGCGACCCTTTCTCCGCCAGCGTGTGCAGGCGGTCTAGGGCCGGCAGTAGGCGCTCCTCCACCAGCGCTTGGCGTACCTGGTCGGGGTAGCGCTGGCCCTCCGGCCCCCACACCACCAGCGAGCCGTCCACCAGGGCCAGTGTAGGCGTGCCGTCAGCAACCTCCTCCGCCAGCTCCGCCAGGGCAACCACCTCGTCCACGGAGCGTTTGATGCCCATTAATGGCCCTTCCAGGGGGTACTCCTGGGCCGATTGAGGCACCTTGATAGAAAGGGCTTCGCCGGTGTAGAGGGTTGGCGTGCTCTCCAGGCGGGCGTCCGGGTGCGTGCCGTACTGGAGCATGACCTTGCTGATGTTGACCAGGGCGCAGCGGGCCGCCAGGTGGCGTTCCACGTCTATGTGCGAGCCATCGGTGGCCAGGGCGCGATAGTCTACAGGTGCAGGCGGCGCCTCGAAGCGTGTCGATGCGTCCTTTGGCAGGCGCGGCACGGGCCAGGCGAATCGCCCTGCCTCACGCTTGCGGTTGAGGGCATCGCCATCGGCGCTATTGAGGGCCTGGACAGCCTGCGCCAGACGCGTGGCACGGGCGTCTCCCTGGCCGCGGAGGTCCGTAGCCAAGCCTTCAATCTGAGCAGCGACCTTATGCAAGTCTAAAGGCATATGTTACTTTTTATGCTCTTTGCAGATTCGTTGCCACCAAACCTCATAGGACTCTCCAGTGAACTTTTCGTGTTTGGCTCGATAATGGGCGTCAACGCCATCCCAACCTTTGCCTAGAAACTCTTTGCTGCAAATTGGGCAGATTCTAGGGCGGTCCTTTGGTCTTCGCCACAATGGGCATTCTGGCGTACATGTGTCCATCATTCCTACCTCAGCACCCGTTCATCACCCACGCGACGGGTGACGCGCTGCTGGTCCAGGTGCTCCATCAGGGCCAGGGCATACTTGCGGCTGGTGTTGAACATATCGCGCACCTGCGCCACGGTGATCTTACCTTCACTCTTGAGATGCTGCACTATCCTGTCCACCATCTGCTGGTATGCGGTGGCGGTGAACACCACGTCGTCGCTCACCTTGACCGCCTTGCCCTCCTCCACCAGCAGTTGCACCAGGTCAGGCTCCGGCGGCTCCGACAGCGATGGAGAGTACGGCTGGGACTCCAGCAGGCGTAGGTATCCGTCCATCCTCTGGCGCTGTGCCTGGGTGATGGCTACCCGGTGCTGCGGCAAGCGTAGCAAGGCGTCTTCTTCCACGATGACTTTATCGCGGATCAGGCGCTGAAGGGCAAGGAGCGATACCTGGGGTTCCAGCCCGAGGCGGGTGCGGATGTCTTCCCTGGAAGCGCCTCGACGGAGAGGTGATTGCCGGTGGTACGAGGCCAGGGCCTGGCTGGCGCGGGCGACTACGTCTTTCCATAGGGAGGTCGAAAGGAGGATGGCGCCCTCCTCGGCCGGCCCGTTTCCCAGGGCTATCACTCGCGCTTCTTCAACCAGCGCTTGAACATGATGACGGGTCTCCTCCAGGGAGAGGTTGGCCTGCTGAGCCAGCGCTTGCAGGCCAGAAGGCCCGTGAGCCTCCAGCGCTTCCAGGAGGACATCTGCCGCAGTGCCTGCCTGGAGCCTGTCCAGGTGTTGCAGGGTAGCCTCGTTGAGCCTTCGGTGGCGTTTCGCGTGAGGGTCGGCCACGGTGCCTCCGCCTAGGGTGGCGTCGGCGGAGCGTATCACGAAGTAGTCGTCCTTGACCACGGCCACGGGGTTCTCCAACCGTAGCTGCGCCCAACCTTCCTCGCCGGGAGCCAGTTGTGCGCGATCCAGTAGCCGCACCCGGCACATGGTCTCGCTGGTGCCCGAGTGGAAGGTTACAACGGTGTCGTGCTTCAGCGGCCTGATGGCGTCCCGGACGAGGCGGAGGCGGACATCCATGGCAATCGTGGGCTGGAGCCAGCCTGGTGTGGTGAGGACATCGCCACGTTGCACCTCTTCGTGGGATATGCCGGCCAAGTTGACGGCGGTACGGGTGCCTGGCAGGGCTGTCTCGACTCCTTTGCGGTGGGTCTGAAGGCCGCGGATGCGCGCACGCTTTTGGGCCAGCACCAGCTCGACCTCTTGCCCCACGGTGAGAGTGCCGTCCGTGAGGGTGCCCGTCACCACCGTACCGAAGCCGCTTATCACAAAGGAGCGGTCCACCGGCAGGCGAGGCCGCCCCTTGTCGGGCCTGGGTTGGGCGACATTCAGCATCTCGTCTATGGTGGCCACCAACTCCGGCAGTCCCTGGCCTGTGTACGACGACACGGCGCGGACGGGGGAGCCTTCCAGGACCGTGCCCTTCAGTGTCTCCTCCACCTCGGCGGTGACCAGGTCCAGCCAGTCCTGGTCGACCAGGTCGCGCTTGGTGATCACAGCTATGCCGCGCTTCACCTGCAGGATGTCCAGGATGGCCAGATGCTCCCTGGTCTGGGGCATCACCGCCTCGTCGGCGGCTACTACCAGGAGGGCCAGGTCGATGCCGCCGACGCCAGCCAGCATGTTTCTGACGAACCGCTCATGCCCAGGCACGTCCACAATGCTGACGTCTCTGCCGCTGGGAAGGGTGAGCCAAGCGAAGCCCAGGTCAATGGTCATCTCGCGGTCTTTTTCCTCCTGGAGGCGGTCCGGGTCTATGCCCGTGAGCGCCTTTACCAGGGTGGACTTGCCGTGGTCTACGTGGCCTGCGGTGCCAATAACAAACATAGCGGGGCGTTTGCCTCAAGGGAATGCGGTGGAACCAGGATAGCACAAAAGGGGTGTAGCTGGGTCTAGGCCAGGAAGCGCTGGAACACCTCGTTGCCCAGTAGGTGGCCCCGATCGGTGAGCTTGAGGCTGTCGTGAGCCCACTCAAGAAGTCCCACCTGCTCCAGTTCCGCTATTTGAAGAGCATACGTCTCCCGGAGTCCCACCCCGAACCTCTGGCGGAAGCCTTCCTCGGAGACGCCTTCATCCAGCCTTAGCCCCAGCATCATGGTTTCGGCCATGGCCATGCGAGCGTCTATGACCTCCGAAGTCTCCACAGGGCTTCCTTGGCCAGGAGATGACAGATCGAGGGCCTGGACGCCTTCTTGCGACCACTGCTTCACTCTGCGGATGTACTCCTGCGGCGATTTGAGGTTGGCGAACCTGAAGCCGCCCAAATAGGAGTGGGCGCCGGGGCCTACGCCCAGGTATGGCTGGTTTCTCCAGTACACCAGGTTATGGTCGCATTCCCGCTCTGGCAGCGCCCAGTTGGATATCTCGTAGTGCTGGTATCCCGCCTTGGCCGCCATGTCCTCCGCCAGGCAATACATATCTGCGGCCAGGTCAGGGTCGGGGTCGGGCAGCTTTCCCTGGCGTACCCACGCTTCCATGGGCGTTCCGCCTTCCAAAGTGAGGCAGTACATTGAAAGGTGGTCAGGACGCATGGCCAGCATCTCATCCAGCGTCTGCCGCCACTGCTCCAGCGACTGGTGGGGGAGGCCGTACATCAGGTCCAGGTTCACATTGTCGAAGCCTGCCTGGCGAGCATCGCGGTACGCTTGGCGGGCCATTTCCGCATCGTGTCGGCGTCCCAAGAGTCGCAGCAATGCGTCATCTAGGGACTGTACGCCCATAGAGAGACGGTTGACCCCTGCGGATTTCCAGGCTCGCAGTCGGTCTAGGACGATATCTCCAGGGTTGCTCTCCATGGTGATCTCGGCGGCGGAGTCCAGGGCGAAGGCTGAGCGCACGGTGTCCAGCAATCGCCTGATGTATTCCGGCGGCAGGTATGACGGCGTGCCGCCGCCGAAGAAGACGGTCTTGATTTGCTGTGGTTGGCCAGCCTTGCCTCCATCCTGGCGAAGATAGCTGGCCCACAGGCTTATCTCCAAGGCCAGGGCGTCGACGTAGGCCGGTATGAGGTGTTCGATGCCTGAGTAGGTGTTGAAGTCGCAATAGGGGCACCGCACCTCGCAGAATGGAATGTGGATGTAGAGGGCCATGGGCTGGCCTGCCCGTATGAGGGCCTTTTGTGTTGTGGCTGATGGTGCAGTGGTCTGCGACATATTCGTGTCAGATACGGGTAGTGTTTACATAACCAACGAGAACGGCTGTGGACAAGGGGCTAGACGTTGAAGAGGAAGTTGATGACGTCGCCGTCCTGCACCACGTAGTTACGGCCTTCGGCGCGCAGGACGCCCTGGCGTCGTCCCTCCACCAAGCCCCCGCAGCGTACCAGGTCAGCGTAGGCTATTATCTCAGCGCGGATGAAGCCCCGCTCTATATCAGTGTGGATTTGCCCTGCGGCCTTCACCGCGGGCGTGTCTTTGCGTATTGTCCATGCCCTTACCTCATCCTCACCCGCGGTAAGGAAAGATATAAGGCCAAGTAGGTGGTATGAGATGCGGATCATCCTGGCAGCCCCGGATTCCCCAGCGCTCAGGGAACGGCGGAACTCCTCTTCTTCCTCCTTGTCCATCTGGCTAAGCTCCGCCTCCAGCTTGGCGCACATTGTGGTGCATTGGACGCCGGGCCGGTTAAGGCGTTTGCACATCTCCTCTTCCATGGTTTGGGTCTGAGGAAGCTGTTCTTCGCCGAGGTTGAACAGCACCAGCAGCGGCTTGCCTGTGAGGAACTGGTACCCGCTGAGGAGCCGCCTTTCGTCGGCGTTCAGATCCTGCTCTCTGATGGGGACGTCTTTCTCCAGACCTTGTTTCAGGCGTGTTAGTAGTTCCTCTTCCTGGCGGAAGCGGTCCCGCTCCTGGGCTTTGGCGCTTTTGAGGCTTGTCTCCAGGCTGCGTGTCCTGCGTTCCAGGATTCCCAGGTCGGAGAAGGCTAGTTCCAGGTTCATGGTGGCCACGTCTCTATATGGGGCCACGCTGCCCTCCACGTGAGGCAGCGAGGGGTCTTGGAAGGCGCGGACCACGTGCAGTAGGGCGTCGCAGCGCTGCAGCAGATTGAGGTACTCGCCGCTGATGCCCTGGGTCTTCCCCACGCCTTCGGGGGCGCCTGGAATATCAATGTAGCTTACTTCGGCCTGGACGGTGCGCTTTGGTTTGAACATCGTTGTAAGGATGTCCAACCGCGGGTCTGGGACTTTGGCAACGCCAAGGTTTGGCTTCATGTTTTGGCCCCCGAAGCGCGCCGCCTCGGCATGTCCACGGGTGAGAGCGTTAAAAACTGTGGTCTTGCCACTTTTGGGAAGGCCTATGATTCCGATTTCCACTGGTGTCCTCTAGTGAATGGCGTAGAGGCTGCCCTCATTGGTTGGTACATAGAGGACGCCTTCTGCCAGGATGGGCGAAGCCGTGATCTCTTCTCCGATGGACACCTTCCACTGCTCGTTCCCCGTGCTAATGTTGAACCCATGGATGGTGCCATCAGAAGCCGCCTGTACAACCGTATCACCGCTGATCATAGGTGCGGAGTACAGCCGTGGTAGGCCCTTTGCTTGCCACACATCTTTCCCTGTCTTCAAGTCCAAGGCACGCAGGTTGCCGGCAGCGGTGGCGACGAAAAGCTTGCCATCGGCGGTGGCCATTTCCGCCATTATGGGCTCTTTCAACTGGCGGGCCCATTGAAGGCCAGGGAGAGCCGGAGGTTTAGAGATCACTTCCCAGATGTATAGATGGTAACGGAGCCATATGCTCGCTTTTCGGAAAGATACATCCTTTTCTAGGTAATTAAAGGCTACGACGGTGCCCGTGCGACTGCTAAGGTAAGCTACGTCTCCGACGATGGTAGCAGCCTTGTCCAGGGTGGAGTTGGTGTTTACCTGGTAGCGGAGCGTCCCGTTGGAGGCGTTCACCATGTACAGCTCTCCGTCCTGGGAGCCGACGGTCACGACGCCTTTCTCCACGGTGGGAGCTGCGAATATCCAGTCCCCCGTTTCCAATTTCCATCGCAGATTCCCCGTCTGGGCGTCCAGGGCCTAGAGGAGATGGTCCCCCGCTCCCAGGTACAGAGTCCCGTCAGCCACGGTGGCCGAGCCGTATATGGGGTTGTGTGTCTGGTAGCTCCACGCCAGATTGCCGGTAGCCGCATCCAGCGCCAGGAGTTGACCATCACGTAGGCCGACGAAAACCAGCCCGTCGGCCACGGCTGGACTGGAGTTCACCGGTCCACTCACTTCATATGTCCAGGCGATTTGCCCGGTCGTCTTGTCCATGGCTACTATCCTGCGGTCACTCGTAGATACGTAGACCTTGCCGTTCGCCACTGCGGGTGCAGCCATTATAGGGCCGCTGGACTGGAAGATCGGCTGTACGGCGCCTGTGGGCACAAAGGACGCACCGGGAACGACGCCGGTATGGAGTAGGTCATTCTGTACCATAGTCCATTCTCCCACGGCAGACTGAGAGCTGATGGCAGTGGTGGGAGATGGCAGTGGAATTCTTGGTTTGATTACGTCGGAATACACCCACAGCGCCAGCAAGATTGCCAGCACGCCGACGGTCGTTCCCCAGATGATGCGCTTCTTGAGGCGCAGCCGTCGCCAGTAGCGGCGCAGCCACTGTTGCTCCTGTTCTTGCGTCATGATGGGCTGCGCGGTCAGGTCGCTCCAGCACGTCTGGCAGCGGGTAGCTGTGGACGGGTTGCCTGAGCTACACCTTAGGCAGATGATTCGGCCTTCTTCTATTGGCTGAGGCGTGGAAACGGCCGGGCTATTCGCTTCTTCTTGGATATGCTGTGTGCCACGTATCCCCGCTACTGCTGGCTCGTGGAGCGCGAGGGGGCCGAGGGCGTGCGCCAGAGCATCTACCAACTCTCCGCACGTGGCTTGCCGTTCCTCCGGCCTGCGATTGAGGGCTTTAATCACCACGTTGTCCACAGCGGGGGGCAACGTACTGTTCAATAAAGAGAGCCGCTCCGGGATGGTGGTGAGCTGGCGAGCCAGAAGCGTGTAGGGGCTCAGGGCGTCGAATGGCAACTCTCCCGTGAGAAGTTCATACGCCAGCACTCCCAGGGCGTAGATGTCGTTCCGCGGGTCAGGGGGTTGTCCCTGGATCTGCTCCGGAGGAGCGTAGTTGGGGGCCGGAGTATTCACCGTCGTTCGAAGTAGAGGATGGCCACTCTCTACCAGAGCAATGGTGCCAAAATCCGAAACCTTGGCCTGGCCGCTTTCTTGGTCGTAGAACACGTTGGCGGGTCGCAAGTCCCGGTGCACCACTCCAAGAGTGTGGGCGTAGTCCAGTGCCGCCGCTACCTGGCGCAGGATGGACACAACTTCCCCGGGAGACATGCTCTGGCCCCTTTTGGCCTTCAGCGTGGGCCAGGAAACGTAGTCCATAACTATGGCCGTCACGTCGCCGTCCTTCTCAATGTCGTGGACGGCCACTATGTTAGGATGGTTAAGTTCCCTGACCCGCTCCATCTCCTGGAGGAAGCGGTCAAGGGCGCCGGCCTCACGGGAGAAATAAGGATGCAGCACCTTGAGCGCTACCACCTTGTCGCTGGTGGTATCTCGCGCACGGAACACTGAGGCCAGCCCGGTCGTTGCTAATTGGCCCAAGACTTCGTATTTGCCGATGGTTCGCGTGTCAAGACGATTCATGAACCAACATTATATACTGTATCGGACTATTTTAGGCGAGTGCACGAACATAGTGGCCTGCCGCTGAGGCCAAGGCAACCATTATCGATGATCTATATCCTACAAGGCGACGACGATTTCTCAAAGCACGAGTTTCTGAACGGTCTTCGCAGTAGCATCGGCGCTACGGACTTGCTGGAGGCCAATACTACTGTTATGGATGGCGCTGGCCTGAACCCAGGCATACTGGGGCAGGCATGTTCCGTAGTGCCGTTCCTTGCAGAGCGCCGCCTGGTGATAGTGGAGGGGCTTCTGGCCCAGTTTGACGAGTTGCCAAGGGCCGGTCGCAGGGAGGCGAGGCAAGCCACCGTGCAGGCGGCGCTGGAGCAGTGGCGGAAGGCAGCGCCCGCCATGGCAGGGATGGCGCCGACTACTATCCTTGTCTTTCTGGATGGCAAGCTCCGCAGGGAAAACCCTCTGTTGCGGGCGCTGGCGGAGGTCGCTGAGGTTCGGGAGTTTTCTCCCTTGGCCGGCGATGCCCTGGAGCGGTGGGCCAGGCAACGAGTGGAAGCCGGGGGTGCAACCATAACACCCGCCGCATTGCGACGGCTTGTGGAGCTGGCGGGCAACAACCTGTGGACGTTAAGTGGCGAGATTGAGAAATTGGTCCTGTACACCGGCCCAAAGGGCTCCGTGGATGAAGAGGCGGTGGATACGCTGGTAGCTCACGCCAGAGAGGCCAACATATTCAGGACTGTGGACGCCATCCTGGAAGGGCGGTCTTCCACCGGCCTGCAACTGGTCCACCGGCTTCGCCAGGACGGGGCAGAGGTCTCATACATTCTCACGATGCTGGCAAGACAACTGCGATTGGTTCTCCTGATGCAGGAGCTACTGGCGCAGCGAGTACCCAGGACGGAGATGGGTTCCAGGTTGGGCCTGACGGCGGAGTTCGCTTTGCGTCAGGTGGAGGAGCAGGCCCGGCGCCACACGTATCAAAGATTGGCGGAGATGTACAACAGGCTTGTGGAGGCGGACGTGGCTATCAAGCGCGGCGATATTGACGAGACGCTGGCGCTGGAGACGCTGGTGGTGGAACTGGGGGTTCGTCCAAGGAAGAGTCCGAGACCTAGTCCCGATCGTGCTGGATCTCGTTGAAGCAGGCTACTGAGTGCTGGACCTCAAGGGGTCGCAGGGCTGGCTTTGGGCTTAAGCGGCAGATGTTGGTGGCCTTTGGGCATCGGGGTAAATAAGGGCACTCGTCGCTCAAGTTTGCCAGGTCGGGAGGTCGGCCTCGCAGTGAACGGAGCGAGCGCCCTGCGTCATCCAGTCTGGGAAGTGCTTGGAAGAGGCCCCAGGTATAAGGATGCGCGGGCCTCTGGAAGAGGCTTAAGGTGTTGGCTTGCTCCACTACGGAGCCCGCGTATACTACTGCCACAGAGTCGGCCATCTGCGCCACCACTCCCATATCGTGTGTAATCAGGAGGATGGTGGTGCCATGCTCCTTTCTCAGTCGCTTCAAGTAGTCTAGGACCCAGGCCTGGAACGTAGTGTCCAGGTTGGAGGTAGGTTCGTCGGCGATCAGCACTCTGGGTTTCATAGCCAGGGCTATGGACAGCATGACGCGCTGGCACATTCCACCACTCAGTTGAAATGGGTACTGGTTCAGAATACGGCGAGCATCTGGGATGCCCATCTCCCTCAGGACCTCTTCGGAGCGCTTTTTGGCCTCCTGCTTGGTTATGGACGTGTGGGCCAACCAGACCTCCTCGACCTGGGTGCCGATGGGCAGGCGGGGGTTCAGAGCAGCCTGGGCATCTTGAAAGACGATCCCGACATCCTTTCCTCTAATCTCCCGCATCTGCTCCGGCGCTATCTCCAAAAGGTTACGGCCGTCCAGGAGGACCCGGCCATCCATAATTTTGCCCGGGAATGGTACCAACCCCAGAACAGCCAGGGCCGTGACCGTTTTCCCCGACCCGCTTTCCCCTACGACGGCTAGGATCTTTCCCTCCTCTAAAGAAAGGTTCACGCCGTTCACCGCCTTGACTATTCCCTCTTTGGCGAAGAAGTGGACGTGGAGGTTTTCTATTCTGAGTATTTCTGCCATGGTTCAACCGTTGCCTTGTTCAAGTGTGGCAGTCCCATCCAGTAGCGTCAAGCATCCAGCGGTAGTACTTGGTATTGTGTATTATTTCACTTGAAAGCTGAAAGGTACCCGTGGTATATTAGGCCGAAATTCACCTCTAGGCCTTCCGAGGCACCATGATCGACGACTACTTCCGGCAGTATGGGTTGATCGTTATCTTTGCAGGCGTTGCCGTTGCCGTGCCGGTCGTCATGCTGCTCTTGTCCTGGTTGGCCTCTTTCGTACGGATACGGCCTCACAAACCGGACCCGGTGAAGGCCAGCCTCTACGAATGCGGGGTGGAGCCCATAGGCCCAGCCAGGTGGACGAGGTTCAACTTCCGCTACTACATATATGCCCTGCTCTTTGTGGTCTTCGATGTAGAGACGGTGTTCATCTACCCTTGGGCCGTTCGCTTCCATCAACTGGGCGTCTTCGCTTTCATCGAGATGTTTGTGTTCGTTCTGATTCTAGTCGTTGGGCTGGCCTACGCCTGGAGGAAACGGGCGTTGGAGTGGGAGTGATGGCTTTGACCGAGCAGAACGAGAACCCCAAACTGATACCTCTTTACGTTACGACCCGCGACCTGGACAAGGTCGAGGGAGAGCGGATACAGACCCTCAAGGATACCGCACTGGATGCGCTCTCTGAGCCTCTCCTGGAGGTTCCCGCCGACTTTGAGCGCAACGTCATGGTTACCTCTGTGGACGCTCTGCTGAACTGGGGAAGGCGTTCGTCAGTGTGGCCCCTGTCCTTTGGGTTGGCATGCTGCGCTTTTGAGATGATTGCCAGCGCAATGTCCCGTTTCGATATAGCCCGTTTCGGCATGGAGGCTATGCGGCCCTCACCAAGGCAGGCGGACCTCATGATAGTGGCTGGTACCGTGACGTGGAAAATGGCCGAGGCCATCAAGCGCCTGTACGCTCAGATGCCGGAGCCCAAGTGGGTCATCTCCATGGGCGTGTGCGCCACCAGTGGCGGCCCATACTACCAGTCGTATAGTGTGGTTCCCGGGGTCAACCATATCATACCTGTGGACGTCTACGTACCGGGATGCCCACCTCGCCCCGATGCGCTTCTCTATGGCATCATGCAGCTCCATGAGAAGATAAAGAAGTACAGCTTGTCCAGGGAGCCCGCGGGGGCGTAGATGATCAGGCCCATGTCAGGAGAAGAGCTAGGTAGGTATGTTCAGGCAGCGGTGTCGGACGCGGTCCAGGGATGGATGGGGGACGACCTGCGCGTTAAGGCAGAACGGGTGCTGGATACGTGCCAGTTCTTGCGGAATGCTCCGGCCTTACGCTTCGACCTCCTGAACTCCATATCGGCTGTGGACTACGTGGATCACTTTGAGGTGGTCTATCACATGACCTCCACGGTGCATTCCCACAGCGCTGTCCTGAAGACTACAGTTTCAGGCCGCGAAGACCTCTCAGTGCCGTCGGTAGTGAGCGTGTGGCAGGGCGCCGACTTTCAGGAGCGGGAGATATGGGACCTGATGGGGGTTGCCTTCTCCGGGCACCCCAACCTCAAGCGCATTATGCTCTGGGAGGGATACCAGGGCCACCCGTTGCGAAAAGATTACCTGGAGCCACCACGCTAGCGGAGCACCTATGCCCATTCGCACGGAACCATTAACTGTAAACCTTGGGCCGCAACACCCCAGCACTCACGGCGTATTTCGCCTTCGCGTTACCTTTGACGGTGAAGTGGTAGTGGACGTGGAGCCGGTGTTTGGCTATCTGCACCGTGGTTCGGAGAAGCTGGCGGAGGAGCGCACATACACCCAGGTGATCACCCTTACCGACCGCTTGGACTACGTTTCCCCTATGACCAACAACCAGGCCTACGTCATGACCTGTGAGAAGCTGGGCGGGATAACGGTACCTGAACGGGCTATGTACCTTCGGGTCATCGCTGCGGAACTCCAGCGGATAGCCAGCCACCTCATGGCCACGGGCTTTCTCCTCAACGACCTGGGTGCTATGGCCACTCCACTCATGTACTGCTTCCGCGAGCGCGAGAAGATCCTGGACTTGTTCGAGATGATGTGTGGTGCCCGCATCACCCTGTCCTATATGCGCATAGGTGGAGTGTACCAGGACACGCCTCCGGAGTTCTGGCCGGCTCTGAAGAAGTTCGTCCAAGAGATGCCGCACTACATTGACGAGTACGAACAGCTACTGACCCAGAACGAGATATTGCTGACCCGCACCAAGGATGTTGCGATTCTTGGGAAAGACAAGGCCCTGAACGCCTCGGTGACAGGCCCCGTCCTGCGGTCTAGTGGGTTTCCTTGGGACCTGCGCAAGGTTGACCCTTACGAAGTGTACGACAGGGTGGACTTTGAGGTGCCGGTGGGAAAGAGGGGAGACAATTACGATAGGTACGTGGTGAGGATTCTGGAAATGCGCCAGAGTTTGCGCATCATTGAGCAGTGCATCCAACAGGTTCAGCCAGGTCCCGTGAGGGCTGAAGACGTCCCCGCCCTCTTCCGCCCCCCGGCGGGTGAGGCCTACGGGCGAGTTGAAGCGCCCAAGGGAGAATTAGGTTTCTATCTGGTGAGCGACGGCGGCATTGCACCATACCGGTGCAAGATTCGCTCCCCGTCTTTGATGAACCTTACCGTCTTGAAAGATCTGATGGTGGGTTGGAAGCTGGCGGACATTATAGTGACCTTTGGGAGTATTGACGTGAATATGGGCGAGGTGGACCGATGACGCCATCGCCTCTTGAAGGAAATGCTCTGTTCAGGGGCATCTATTGCTGGCTTGCGGCCAACAATGGCAACGCCCAGTACTGCACGCCGATAGTAGAGTCGCATGTGAGGCGCGGTCTGCTGCTGCCTGGGTGGGAGTGGTTAGCCTACACCATCGCTGGCGTGGTGATTGTGGCGTTGGTGGTGACCGCTTTCCTCGTCTTCACCATGTTCTATACCTATTACGAGAGGAGACTGCTGGGTCGTTTCCAGGGCAGGCTGGGACCCAACCGCACCGGCCCTCTGGGCCTCCTTCAACCTGTGGCGGACGCCATCAAGCTCCTCACCAAGGAAGACGTTGTACCAGCGAGTGCGGACCGCTGGATATTCAATATAGCTCCCATCGTAATGGTGGTGCCGGTGCTGCTAGTCTTGGCGGTGTTGCCATTCGGTAGCTCCACCTTTGTAGCCGATCTGAACATCGGAGTGCTGTTTGTGGTGGCGGTCACGTCCATCAGCATCCTGGCGATGCTCATGGCGGGGCTTGCCTCTGGGAATAGGTACGCCCTCTTCGGTGGTGTAAGAGCGGTGGCGCAGCTCCTGAGCTATGAAGTGCCGGTGGTGCTATCCATCGTGGGCGTTGTGGTGCTGGCTGGGTCGCTATCCCTGGTGGACATAGTCAATGCCCAGCAGGTGCCATTTATCCTTTTGCAACCTCTAGCCTTTTTTATATTCGTGACGGGAAGCTCCGCCGAGATGAACCGGACGCCTTTCGATCTTGTAGAGGCGGAGTCGGAGATCGTGGCAGGGTACCATACTGAGTACGGCGGCATGAAGTTCGGCATGTTCTATTTGGCTGAGTACGGTGCTGTCCTTACCACCTCTGGCATCGTCGCTACGTTGTTCCTGAAGGGCTGGGAAGGGCCTCTCTTGCCATCGCACCTGTGGTTCCTGATCAAGGTGTTCTTCATGGCCTTTCTTTTCATCTGGATCAGGGCCACCTTGCCGCGCCTTCGTATTGACCAGGTCCTGGCCTTCGCATGGAAGTTCCTGCTGCCCCTTAGCTTGCTGAACATCTTCGTGACGGCGGGAGAGGCGGTGCTGCTGCGGTCGGAGAGAACGGTGAACGGTGTGGTGGAGTATTACTTCACGGCGCCGGCCCTGTGGGCTATTGGGATCGCCAACCTTGTGGTGGCAGTGGCGGCAATCGTGATATTCTCCAGGATCGTACGGCTGAGGGCTGGCCCTGTAGAGGTGGCGGCGCCAATGACCGCGGTGGGGGTGCGCTGAGATGTATGGACTGGGCATCCTGAACGGCTTTCTGGTGACGATGAAGAACTTCGTCAGGAAGCCTTTTACCATCCAGTACCCGGAGGAACGTATCGCCCAGCATCCACGTTTCCGGGGGCAGGACTTTGTCTGGTACGAGGAGCGGTGCACAGGCTGTGCAAGCTGCGCCAAGTATTGTCCTCTGGGTACGATCAAGATTGTCACACACCCCAGCCGCGCCAACCTTCCTGAAGGCGACTCTTACGCCATTGACGTATTCGATATAGACATAGGACGGTGCATGTTCTGCGGCCTCTGCGTGGAAGCGTGCCCGTATGATGCGCTTTTCATGGGCAGCGGCTTCGAGGAGTCCAAATACACCCGTTCAGGCCTGGTGATCACAGTGGACCGTTTGCGCAACGCGGAGAAACGGCCCAGCACATGGTTCCGGCCTCAGCTTGAATCGAAGGGTTATGACCCTCGTGGCGCTTCGGCTATGCCATGGCAGCAGGCTGGGCGGGAGCCATGGCCCTACCACCTGCCTCAGAGGCCGGCGCCGTCTGAGGACAAGTCCGTGGATGCCGCATCCGTTTCTAAGGGTGGAGAGCAGCAGTAATGGTGCAGGAGATTCTCTTCTGGGTGCTGGCGGTTACAGGCGTCGTGAGCGCTTGGGCGGTAATACGTCTCAATGACCTGCTCCGCGCAGCCCTCATGCTGGTGGTTACATTCCTCACCGTGGCAGGGCTAATGGTGCTGCTCAGCGCCGAGTTCCTGGCGGTGGTGCAAGTGCTCATCTACGCCGGCGCAATATCGGTGTTGATCATCTTCGCGGTGCTCTTGACCCACGATGTATCGCGTGGCAACATGCCCAACAAGCTGCGGGTGCCTGCCTTTGTGGGGGCTGCGCTGGTCATGCTGGTCCTGGCCTTTGTAGAGGTGCAGGGGGAGTGGCCCCTTTTGACGCGCACGCTCTCTCAGGACGGTATGGCCCAGGTGGACAAGGTATTCGCTGGTACAACTCAGTGGCTGGCCGGCCTGCTGCTACAAGAGTGGGCGTTGCCCTTTGAGGTGGCCTCCGTGCTTCTGCTGGCCGCCATTCTTGGTGCCATCGTTTTGGTTAGGGAGCGAGAGCCATGACTCTAGAGCGGTTTCTGATGCTCTCGGCGGTCCTGTTCGCCATTGGGCTTTACGGAGCGCTGACACGGCGTAACGCCATCGCGGTGCTCATGTCCATTGAGATCATGTTCAACGCCGTAGTGGTGGCGGCTGTGGCCGTGTCCAGGTATGTGACGCCTGCGGCCCTCCGTGCGGATCCTGGCGCCGCTGGAAACGCAGCGGTCCAGGGCTTGCTGACAGGACAGGTTTTATCTCTGTTCATTATCGCGGTGGCTGCAGCGGAGGTGGCCCTGGGGCTGGCCATCATTATTGCGGTCTATCGCTCCAGAGGCACCGTGGATGTAACCGAAGTGAACCTCATGCGGCGGTAAAGAGCTATGTGGGTGGAGTACATGAAGGCGCCGAATCTTGCGATGGCCGAGATGTGGAAAGAGGTCTTGGAGGGAGAGGGTCTTCCCACCAGGCTCCTTCCTGAAGGCGACATCTTGGACTGGAGTGAGTTGGCGCCTTTTCGGATAATGGTGCCCCGGGGGCGTGAGCACGTAGCGGACGAGATTCTACGGAAGCTGTAATTGTCATATGATATCTGAGCAGCTAGCGTGGGCTATTCTGTTTCTGCCGCTGGCGTCCTTCCTGGTTACCGGTCTAGTTATTCGACCCTTTCTGGGTGCTAGGTACGCGCGCCTCAGTGGCTATGTTACTGTCCTGGCTATAGGCGCCTCTTTTATTCTGGCGTTGCTGGCTCTGCGCAGCACTATCGTCCACGAGGACCCCATCGGCTGGCCGTCTCATACCTGGCTAACGATTGGCCCTCTGGAAATACGTATCGGCATCCTCATGGACAGTCTCACCGCCATTATGCTGGTGGTGGTGACAGGTGTCAGCTTCCTGGTGCAGGTGTATTCTCTGGAATACATGCGCAGTAACTCCGATGCCCTGGGCCAGGCCGCCGACGGGCTGGGTTACTCACGCTTCTTCGCTTTTATGTCCTTGTTCACCACCGCAATGGTCGGCGTGGTGACGGCCAGAAGCATCCTCCAGATTTACGTCTTCTGGGAGTTGGTAGGGCTGTGCTCCTACCTCCTCATCGGGTTCTGGTACCACAGGCCCTCGGCGGCTGCGGCGGCCAAGAAGGCGTTCATCGTCACGCGTATCGGCGATGTGGGGTTCCTCCTCGCTATACTCTATTTGTTCCTTCAGAAGGACCAGTTCATAGCCCAGGGGCTGAACCCCTTCGAGATTCCGGACATATGGAAGGTTGCGGCGGTGCTTCCATCCTTCGCGGTCACCTGGCTGGCCCTGGGGATATTCGCCGGCGCCATGGGTAAGTCTGGCCAGTTCCCGTTGCACACATGGCTGCCCGATGCCATGGAAGGCCCAACGCCGGTGAGCGCCCTCATTCATGCGGCAACGATGGTGGCAGCGGGCGTTTTCCTGGTGGCACGTTTCTTCCCCGTCTTTGAGGAATCGAGGGCGGCCATGACCACGGTTGCGCTTGTAGGCGGATTCACGGCGGTGTTTGCTGCCACTATGGGCCTGGTGATGTACGACATCAAGCGGGTGATGGCTT
>ORJL011626149.1_pt1 | contig 38636 bp, 33 predicted proteins | sample 1779941 | NCBI WGS metagenome assembly ORJL01 (sample SAMEA104232317, study PRJEB22302) | groundwater metagenome | biome: forest; feature: aquifer; material: groundwater | place: USA | collected 2011-08-07 | depth 5.8 m | reverse complement strand
GGCCGAAGTTGGAGATGGAGACCATCACCAGCCGGGGATTGACCCGTTCCAGGCGGGGGTAGTCCAGCCGCCAGCCCTTGAGCACGCGCGGCTCGAAGTTCTCCACCAGCATGTCGGCCCCGCGCACCAGCTCCTTCAGGATCTGACGCCCAGCGTTGGCGCGCAGGTTGAGGGTGATGCCGCGCTTGTTGGTGTTGAGGTACAGGAAGAGGCCGCTCTTCTCGGGGTGTGCTCCGTCGCCCAGGAAGGGCGGCAGGAGGCGGGCGGGGTCGCCCTCGGGCCGCTCCACCTTGACCACGTCGGCGCCGAAGTCAGCCAGCAGCTTGGTGCAGTAGGGCCCGGCGATGCTTTGGGTCAGGTCGATGACCCGGAGCCCCTCAAGGGCCTGCATAGCCACGTCCATCCCGGCGGCTCCACGTAAAAAGTTCCTCGATTTTAGCACCCTTGGCGGTAAGCTGGGAAAGGACCAGAAGCCCCGCCCGGTGCCCCACATATCTTCAGTCCCGGCCTAGCTGCGGGTTCGCCCCTCAGCAGTAGTTGTCCAGCAGACAGGCTAGGCTGCGGGCGGGCCGGAAGCAAACAGCTCCACCATCATGGGCAGGTGCGAGCCAGACAGCTTGTCGGGCACCAGGTGCACCACAACCATCGGAGGGTCTGGCTGCGAGCCTTCGGGCAGCCGTTTGATGACCTCCCGTGGAGCGACGTAGCGGCCCCAGATGCGCCGGCGCCAGGCCTGGACGTCGCCGCGCTCGATGGTGGCCCGCCCACTGAGCACCGCGTACTTTTCGCCGTTGGGTTCGGCATGGACGCTGGCCGTCAGGCGCGGGTCGCGCTGGAGGTTACGGTGCTTCAGGGTCCGCTCCTGGACGGCGAAGGTGAACGTCCTGCCGTCCCAGTGGTACCAGACGGGCGTAAGCTGGGGCGAGCCGTCCTTGTTGATGGTGGCGACCACGGCGTGGGCCCGGCTCTGGCGCAGGAAGGCGTCGGTCTGCTCCGCAGTCATCGGTGGCATGTCACACCTCCCTCACCGGCCAGCCAGCCTCAGGGCTCAGACCTCTACTCCTTGGCTCAGGCCTCTGTATTTATTATCGCGCCGGCTTTAGCGCGGAGATCTCGCTGAAGTATTTCACCAGCGCCTTGATGCCCCCGGAAGCCTGGCCCCAGTCAAAGTGCTCGTTGGGGGCGTGATAGCCGTGCTCGGGCAGGCTGAGACCAAGGAAGACCAGGGGCACACGCAAGTGGCGGCGCATGGTCACGGCGGCGCCGATGGAGCCGCCCTCGCGGGTGAAGGCGGGCTCTCTGCCGAAGCCGACGCGCAGGGCCTGGCGCGCCGCCTCGGGGTAGGGCCCGGTGGACTCGCCCAGATAGGGCTCTAGCGAGCCTCCGCCCTCCACCTGGACATCGGGGTTGATTTGGTGGACGAAGGCCTCCAGCAGGCGCAGCACCTTGCTGGGCTCTTGCTTGGGCACCAGGCGCATGCTCACCTTGGCCTCCGCCCTGGGGGGCACCACCGTTTTTACCCCCGGGCCGGTGTAGCCACCGGCGATGCCATGTACCTCGAAGGTGGGGTAGCACCAGATCCTCTTTATGACCTCCCTCTTGTCCTGGGTGCGTAGGGCTTTGAGACCGTGGACACGCATGAAGTTGGCGACATCGAAACCGGTCGAGAGGAGCCCGTCCATCTCTTGATCTGTCGGCTCGACCACAGCGTCGTAGAACCCCGGGATGTTCACCCGGCCGGTGGCGGGGTCATGGCAGCGAGCGATGACCGTGCATAGCTCTCCCAGGGGATTGCGGGCCGCGCCGCCGGTGGTGCCCGAATGGGCGTCCTGCTGCCCCGTCTCCAGGGTGAGCCTGGCCACCTGCAAGCCCCGCAGGCCATAGGGGACCGCCGGGATGTCGCGGGAGATCCACACCGTGTCCGAGACCAGGACCGAATCGGTCCTCAAATCCGAGAGCTTGTTCAATACGAAGTGCTCGAAGTTGGGGCTGCCTATCTCCTCCTCCAGCTCCCAAATGAAATGGAAGTTGAGGGGCAGCCCCTTGTCCCTGGCGTAGCGGGCCGCGAACAGGCCAGTCAGGGCCGGACCCTTGTCGTCGGTGGCGCCGCGCCCATAGTAGCGGCCATCCTGGATATGAAATACGAAGGGGTCGCGCGTCCACTCCGGCTCTTGAGCGGGTTGCACGTCCAGGTGGTTATAGATAGTGATGGTTGGATGGACGGGAGCCGTGAGCAGGCGGGCGAACACGACGGGGTTGCCCGGCGTCTCTACAATCTCCGCCCGGGCCCCCAGCTCCTTCAGGTACTGGGCCGCCAGCTCCGCCCCCCTCCCGATCTCTGCTTTGCGCTGGGGGTCCGCGCTTACGGTCGGAACGTTCACCAGGGCGCCCAGCTTGCTCTCGAACTCCGGGCGGGCGCTCTCCACGTAGCCGTCGAGCCCCGCCAGCGCCGCAGACGGCTCCGCCATCCGGTGCCTCCTCTATCCCTGCATCAGGTTCTCTGACCGCGGGGCCGCTTGCTGCCGCGCAGGAGTCGCCGCGAGTACGTCAGTCAATCGTCGTCCAGGTTGTGGCCCCACTGGCCGCCCCAGGTGCTGTCTCCGGTATCCCGCGGCAGGTCGTGGAGGTCGTCGTAGAGGCGCACCTTGCGCTTGATCTCTTTCTCAGCGGCCTCCCGCAGCCGGGCATCGGGCTCCGGCACCACCCGCAGCTCCAGACCGTCCAGGGTCAGGGGCTCGGGCTGGTAGATGTCCAGCCGGCAGCGATAGTCCCCCAGCTTGTTGCCGACGATGCTCACCATCCAATCGTTGCCGAAGTTTACGGCGGTGTGCTCGTCGGTGTCGCTCCAGAAAGCGGGCATGCGCACGTGGCTGTGCCACCAGAGCTTGAGCTCGGAGGGGTCATTGCCATCCATGACCAGCTGGATGAGGAAGTTACTGATTTGGCTGGCGTCTAGCTCGGTGGCGCCGGGCGCTACCTGCTGCTCCAGGATGAATAGGTCGGTGACCAGGAAGTCGTTGCCGTCCAACTCCACGGAGCCCAGGCCGCTGATCTCCATGTCGGCGAGGTCGATATAGGCTTGTAGCTTGGCGAAGGCGGCAGGGCGGATGAGGACCTTGGGCATGGGCACTGTCCTGGGGGGCGTGGTAGCCATCCTGGTCAGCCTCCCTTGGCGCGGCGGATGGTCATCATTCCATTACTGTTTGGAGTCGGGGTAGGGCTGCCGGCTGTCGTGGAAGACGTTCTCGGCGCGTCGCTGCGCCGCCTCCAGCTCTTCCTTGGCGCCGGTCTCCAGGTAGTCCAGGTCCATGGGCCAGTTCTCGATCTTCTTCCAGGCCTCCTTGGGGTCATAGGTCTGGAGGAAGTTGATGATCACATCCACCGCGGCGGCGAACTGGAACTCCCCCACCAGCTTGGCCACCCCTTCCTGGACGTTGCCCAGACAGGGTTGGCCCCGCGTGATGTGAGGGTGATCGTAGACCACGCTTTCCCCGTAGTTGTGAATGTTCTCCAGGTCCACCTCGCCATTCCAGCCCAGGCGGATCTTGAAGTCGCCGATCTTGTAGGGGATGTCGTCCCAGTCGATGCGGATGGGCTTGGTGTAGACGGTGACGGCCTTGGCATCGCACTCGACCCTACCGACCATGGGGTGACGGAGGAGGGCCTCGAACTCACCCGCGTGCTGCTGCTCGGCCTCCTCCAGCCAGCCCTGGACCGCCTCCAGGCGCTTGCGGCCGGCGCGGACCCGCCTGGTCTCCTCGGTTATGCCCTTGCCCAGCTCCGCGATCCGCCGCTGCGCCGCGTGGACCTCATCCTGGGCACGCTCATACTCTTTCTGCAGCGATTCCGAGGCGGCCCTGATGTAGGCGGTCTTGACGGCGCCGAAGTCAGACTCTGCCACCGCTGCACCTCGTGCTTTTCTTACCCCAACTTGTCGAGCGACGGGTCTGGTCACCAAGACTCCATTATGAGGGGTTAACGAAGGCCCGTCCCGCCAGTCGCTGCCGCATTTCCTTGGCTACCCGGGCCAGCTCGCCCTGCTCCGCCATCTCCAGGTAGCGGCGGGGCAAGAAGCGCCGGGAGGAGCACTGGGTGACCGCCAGCAGCTCCTGGAGCTGGATCGCCTCGGGGTCGAAGAGGGTGATGAAGTCCTCCACCGCCCAGATGTAATCCTGTTCACTGACCACCGCCCGGCCTTCACGGCGGGCCCGCTGGTAGGCCCGCAGGCTGATCTCCTCGATGTCGGCGCCCGAGAGGGCGTTGCCGTGGCGCTGCTGGCAGGCCTGGACAATGGGCTGGAAATCCGTGACCTCCGTCTGGAATGCATGCTTAACGGGCATCACGGTGAAGATCAGCCCCTGCTCCTCCGCGTCGGGCATGAGCAGAGGGATGCGGTCGCTGGAGCGCCCGGAGCGCTTGTCGGCCATGTCCAGCTTATCAGGCCGGTTGGTTATGCGGATCCAGAGCACCTTGCCGCGGATAGCGGGGTCGCTGGTGAAACTGAAGCGCATCTGGCGGAGGCGATTGGACACGCCGGAGTCGCCGGTGTACTCGTCCCGGGACTGCTCGCTCTGGTCGGCCTCGTCCTCCAGCACCACCACCGGCGCCAGGGACTGCAGGGCCATGAGGGCGCGCCAGAAGTTGCGCTCGCTCTGGCCCACCCACCGCTCCCGCGGGTTCACAATCTTGGCGAAGCCAAAGCCACATTCGAAGGCCAGGGCCTCCACCAGGGCAGTCTTGCCGGTGCCGGGGGGGCCCATGAGGATGATGCCCATGGGCACCATCTTGGCGTCCTCGTCGCGGATGGCGCGCACCACGTCGCGGAAGTAGCCCTTGACCCCTTCCAGGCCGCCCAGGGCCTCCAGCCCAAAGCGAGGCTCCAGGAGCTCCACCAGGCCCCCGAACTCGGCGTCCAGGGCCTCCTTTTTGCGGCGCTTGACGTCGTCGAAGGTAAGACGCCGCTCCTGGCTTCGGGCTTGCAAGAGCAGGCTCTCGATCCGCCGCAGCGAAAGGCCGGCAGTGGCGTTGGCCAGCTGCTTCGGCGTCATCTCCACGCTGAAGGAGTCGCCCTCAAGGAGATGCCCGATGAAGGCGTGGCGCTCTTCGCGGTCCGGCAAGGGGATGCGGACCGCCTCCAGACGCGAGCCCGGGGCGCGCAGGGAAAGATGGACGTCCACCAGGTTAGCCGCCGTCAGGACCACCACGCTTCCAGGGTTGATGACGCCTGGCTCTGTGGCCCAGCGCTGGAGGGTCACCAGGTGGGTACGATCCTCGTCGCTCATGGTCGCCAGGTCGCCCGCCGGGAAGAGGCTCTCGGCGTATTCCATGACCAGGGCCAGGGAAGAGTTGCGCTGGCCCGCGTCCGTCGCTCCCCGGAGCGCTAGCTCAAAGAGCGCCAGCGCCCGCGACGGCTCCCTGGGCAGCGAGGGGGCGGGTAGGGCGATGTTCAGCCGCGCCAGCTCCTGGGACTGCTCGGCCAGCACCTCCTCCTCATCATCGAGCCCGGCCAGCTGGCGGAAGCGCTTCTCCGACCCGGCGCCCGCGAAGCTGACGCCGCCGCTGCGGTTGTAAAAGGCCCGCACCGCTCGGTCCCGCAGCAGGTAGGCCAGGTATTCCCGCAACGAGACGTAGCGCCCTTCCAAGGGGAAGTAGTCGCCGATGTTGAAGTGAAGCAGGAACAGGCTGGCCACGCCAGCCCGTAGCTTATCCAGCAGCTCCTGTGCCCAGGGAGGTGTTGCGGCGGAAGCGGCGCTCATGGCTCTGGCAGCGTAGCATGAGCCTTCTGGGGCGTCAACGAATCCAGGTAGGTGCCCTGGGAGCGGACGCGGGCCGCGGCCGAGGGGGACGACCACGCGCTCTGATGGGCCACCCCCGTCGTATTAGCCCGGGCGTTTGGGGGCAACGCCTTCGGATTTCGTCGAGATGTGGTATAATCAACCCAAAGTTGGGCGTTCGGGTCAACAATCCCGGAATGCCCGGCGGTCAAGGAGGCCTGATAGTAGGCATGAAGATCCTCCTCGTGCACCCCAAGCAGAGCGAGCTGATGGTGGGCTTCACCACCCTGGTGCAGCCCGAGCCCCTGGCCCTGGAGAGCATAGCCGCTGGAGTCCTTGACCGCCACGAGGTCATCCTCATAGACAAGCGGGTTGACCCCATCCCCCTGGAGACCGTCTTCGCCGACTTCCGCCCCGACCTGGTGTGCACGACCGGCTACACCACCGACGTGCCGAACATGATGCGTATCTGCCAGGCCGCCAAGGCGTGGGACCAGCACGTGGTCACTGTAATAGGCGGCTATCACGCCAGCCTGGTGCCGCAAGACTTCGACCTGCCCTATGTGGACTTCATCGTGGACGGCGAGGGCGAGATCACCTTCAAAGAGTTGGTGGACTGCCTCGCAGCCAAGGACGACCCGGCTAAGGTGCTGGGCATCCTCCTCCGCAAGGATGGCCAGCAGGTGGCCACCCCCCACCGGCCTCCGGTGAAGAGCCTGGATAGTCTGCCGCCCCCGGCCCGCCACCTGGTGGACCACTACCGCAAGGACTATCATTTCCACTTCTGGGAAAACGTGTACGTCATGGAGACAGCGCGCGGCTGCCCCTTCCGCTGCAACTTCTGCTCAGTGTGGGTGTTCCACGAGGGGCGCTATCGGGTCCAGCACCCCGAGCGCGTGGTGGAAGAGCTGGCGGCGATGGAGACCGACACGGTCTGTTTCCTGGATGACATCTTCATGGAGACGCCGTCCTATGCGGAGCGCATCGCCGACCTGTTGAAGCAGCGCGGCATCAAGAAGCGCTACTGGTCACAGCTGCGCTCCGACAACATCGTCAAGCGCCCCGATCTCATCCAGAAGTGGGCCGAGGTGGGGATGCACACTTGTCTGGTGGGCTTTGAGAAGTTCCGCCAGGCCGAGCTGGACAATGTGGAGAAGTGGAACACCGTGGCCAACAACGAGAAGGCCATGGAGATTCTCGATCAGCACAACATAGACATGTGGGGCGCGTTCATCGTCGACCCCTCGTACGATGACACCGATTTCGAGGAGCTGATCCAGTACGTGAAAAGCAAGCGCATGGCCTTCCCTCAGTTCACTATCCTGACGCCGCTGCCCGGCACCGGCCTGTTCAAGGACAAGCTCCACGAGATCACGCATTTCAACCCCGAGCTCTTTGATTTCCTGCACTCGGTGTTGCCCACCAAGCTGCCCGTGGAACGCTTCTACGCCAACATGGCCCGGCTGTACCAGGAGACCCAGATGGGTTTCTCGGAGGTGCGGCGGCGCATCCGCGATGGGCGCATCCCCAAGTCCAGCCTCGAGCGCATGCGAGGCCTCTTGAAGAGCGTCACCGACCCCCAGAGCTACCTGCGAGGCCTTCAGACAGGGCTACAGGAGAGGTTTACCGAGATCGGCCAGAACGTCCGCTCCCACGTCCGCCAGGAGCCCAAGGTCATCCACCGCAAGCCTATCGAGGGCCTCAGCCTCAGCGCTGGTGTCGGTCATACCTCCAGCAGCCAAGTCTGAGGTTTCTTGTTCCGTGGCGACCCTCGGGTGCCCTCTTGTCTGGACTAGCCATGCCTCGGCTTCCGATGCCTTGCGGATTGCCTCTTCCCTGACCTAGCTTAATATGTACGTTCAGCATCTCCCTAGCTGCCGCTCGCGCCCCTGGAGGCCGTTGTGGTGACTGTTTCCTCCCCGCCTGCTACCCGCCGGGTGGTCGTGACGGGCATGGGCGCCATCTCCCCCGTGGGCAACGATGTGCTGAGCCTGTGGGACTCCCTGGTGCACGGGCGTTCGGGCATCGCCCCCATCACCAGCTTCGACACCGCTGGCTTCGAGACCACCTTCGCCGCTGAGGTCAAGGGGTTTGACCCTACGGCCTACATGGACCGTAAGGACGCACGGCGGCTGGACAGGTTCATCCAGTTTGCGGTGGCGGCCGCTCTGCAGGCGGTGCGGCAGTCCCAGCTGGTGATCAACGAGGAGATCGCCCCCGAGGTCGGCGTCCTCATCGGCAGCGGCATCGGGGGGCTGGCCACCCTCTCGGAGAACCTGGATATCCTGCGCGCCAAGGGCCCGCGGCGAGTAAGCCCTTTCCTGGTGCCCATGATGATCCCCGACATGGCGGCGGGCCAGGTCTCCATCGTTTTGGGGGCCAAGGGTTTGAACTACTGCATCACCTCCGCCTGCGCCAGCGGCGCCGACGCCATCGGCACCGCCTTCGAGACGCTGCGCCGGGGCGACGCCAAGGCGATGATCACCGGGGGCAGCGAGGCCCCGGTCACCCCCATTGGCCTCGCCGGCTTTCAGCAGGCCGGCGCGCTCTCCCGCCGCAACGACGACCCGCAAGGGTCCTCGCGGCCCTTCGACGCCCAGCGGGACGGCTTCATCCTGGGCGAGGGCGCCGCCATCCTGGTCCTAGAGGAGCTGTCCTTCGCCCTAGAGCGGGGCGCCTCTATCTTGGGTGAGATCATAAGCTATGGGCAGGCGGGCGACGCCTACCACATCACCTCGCCGGCGCCCCAGGGCGAGGGCGGCGCCCGGGCGATGACGCAAGCCCTGCGGAAGGCGGGCCTGCGACCGGACCAGATCGACCACATCAACGCCCACGGAACCTCCACTATCCTGAACGACAAATACGAGACGGCCGCCATCAAGGCGGTGTTCGGGGAAGCGTCCTACGGCATCCCCATCAGCGCCACCAAGTCCATGACCGGCCATCTCATCGGCGCCGCCGGGGCCCTGGAAGCGGTGGCCTCTATCCTGGCCATCCAGCACAGCCTCCTGCCACCGACCATCAACTACCAGGAGCGCGACCCCGAGTGCGACCTGGACTATGTGCCCAACGTGGCCCGTCCCAAGCGGCTCACCTACGTGCTCTCTAACTCCCTGGGCTTCGGCGGCCACAACTCGACCCTTATCTTCGCCCGCTACGACCGCTAGACCGGTGGGGCCTTAAGGTGCCAGCGCCCTCAACCCTTCAGCCCCGGAGCCCGGGCGAACGCTTCTTCGCCTGCGCCGCCCACGGCAGCATCGCCTTATCTTTCCTCGCTTTTATGGCGGGGATCCTGGCGCCCTACGTGGCCCTCCTCGTCCCCCTGGTGCTGTGGACCATCTTTGTGCGCCGCTCCCGTTGGGTGGCATTCAACGCCCTAGAGGCGCTTCTCTATCAGATAATCGTGCTCGCCGGGGGCGTGCTGCTGACGCTGGCGATATTTCGGGCCCTGGAGACTGATGCGATCTGGCTGCTTTCGGTGATCTTGCTCGCCATCCTCTTCCCCTTCAGCCTGCTGGGCCTCTGGGCCGCCCGGCGCGCCCTGGGTGGCGGTGTCTTCCACTACCCGCTCCTAGGCGCTGCCCTGCGTCAGCTGGCGGGCACGGCTTCCTAGATTGGAGTGTAGATGAACCACCCGCGCTGGCAGCTTAGCCCGACTCCCTTGCCCGAGGCCCTGGCAGCCTTGGGGCCGATGCCCCGCCTGGCCGCGATCCTCCTGGCCCGCAGGGGAATCACGGCGCGCTCCCAGGTCCGCCCCTACTTGGAAGGTTCCTCGGCGTTCGCCTGTGACCCCTTCGCGCTCCCCGACATGGGCGTGGCCGTCCCGCGCCTCCAGGAGGCCCTTCTCCGTAGCGAGCTTATCGCCGTCTACGGCGACTTCGACGCCGATGGGGTCACCGCCACCGCGGTCCTGATGGAAGGGCTCGGGGCTCTGGGCGGCCGCGCCACTGCCTACATACCCCACCGCCTGCGGGAGGGACACGGCCTGCGCAGCGAGGCGATCCAGGAGCTGGCCCGCCAGGGCGCCTCTGTCCTGATAGCCGCCGACTGCGGCACCACCTCCCTGGAGGAGATCGCCCTCGCCCGCGGGCTGGGACTGGATGTCATCGTGGCCGACCACCATGTGCCTCCACCCCAGCCCTCCCCTGCCCTGGCGCTGGTGAACCCGCACCGGCCCGACTCGCGCTACCCCTCTCCCGAGCTCGCCAGCGTGGGTATCGCGGTCAAGCTCATCGAAGCGCTCTACAGCGCTCAAGGGCGAAGCGGCGGGCCGCCGGAGTCCCTCTACGAGCTGGTGGCCCTGGGCACCGTGGGCGACGTGGCGCCCCTGATCGGAGAGAACCGCTACCTGGTGAAGCGGGGCCTCGCCGAGCTCAACCGCACGGCGCGTCCCGGCCTGCGCGCTCTCCTGGCCTTGGCGGGCCCGGGCCGGGTTGACGAAGAGTCCATCGGCTTCGCCCTGGCGCCGCGCATCAACGCCGCCGGACGCCTGGACCACGCCCGGGTGGCGTACGATCTCCTCCTGGCGCCCTCGGCCGCGGCAGCGGAGCCCCTGGCGCGGCGCCTGGACGACCTGAACCGGCAGCGCCAGGAGCAAACGGCGCAAATACTGCAGGAGGCGGAGGCCCAGTGGGCTGGTCAGGCCCAGGAGGCCATCATCATCGTGGGCAGCCCCCGCTTCCCGGCGGGGCTGGTGGGGCTCGCGGCGGGGCGGCTGACGGAGGCTTACCATCGGCCTGCCATCGTCATGGAGCTAGGCGCCACCGAGGTGCGGGGGAGCGGCCGTAGCATCGACGAGTTCAACCTGGTCCAGAGCCTGCACCTGCGCCCCGAGCTTTTCCTGCGCTACGGCGGCCATGCCAAGGCGGCCGGCTTCACCACCACCCCTGACCAGCTTCCAGCTCTGACGGCCCATCTGCGCCGCCGCGCCCAGGAGGAGCTAGCGGGCGTGGAGTTGCGCGCCGTGCTGCAGATCGAGGCCGAGGCGGAGCTGGGGGAACTCACCCCTCGCATTATCGCTTTGCTCCACTACCTGGCCCCCTTCGGCGAGGGCAACCGGCCCCCCGCCTTCCTGACGCGAGGCGTGGAGATCGCGCAGGCGCGCCCTCTGGGAGCGGGCGGGCGACACCTGGGCCTCAAGGTGCGGGAGGGAGGGGTGGTCTGGGATGCGATTGGGTTTGGCCTGGGCGCGGTCCCCCTGGCCGCCGGCCAGCGGGCCGACCTGGTCTACACCCTGGGCAGCGATAACCGCAACGGCGAGCCCAGGCTGCGGCTGAACCTCCTGGATGTGCGCCCGCAAACGGCATAGCGCCTGCTGTGGCAAGGGGCCTTGCCCCAAGACGCCGCCTGCCGCCCCGAGTCTTGACCTGTCGCCACTCAGAGCCAGCAGCCGGCTTTGCACAAGAAATGCACTTTTCACCCGACCTTTTGTGCAAGGCCGATGTGCCCCTAGACTGGTTCGTGTATGGAGGCTACGGTGAAGGCGGTGTACTCACGATCTGCTGATACCTCTGATATGGCACGCCCGCCGTGCGCATGATCTGATGCACGTTGCTGTCTGGGATTTGATCTTCCCTGTTACACGGGACTGTCACATACTTTGGCGAACTCGTTCTGTTTCTGTAGACAGCTTCCGCCTCTGAACCACGATCGGACATATTCAGCATTTCAAAGCCGTGGGCTACAAGGATTGCGTGAATAGCATCGTAATCAGCCATCCCTTCAGTGCCCACCAGCCTTGATGGATGATAAACCGTATGGCCGATGCAGCAATTCGCCAGTGAAACTGAAAGAGGGCCCACTCATGATATTCGTACCAGGAATCGGTGGCATGAACTGCGATCCCTGCCCCAACGACGAATACATACGAATACTACGGGACTCAAGTAGCGGAGTTATCTCGTGTTGCTTCGTTGCCTCGTTGAGCAGGAGACCAATTGCCTTCTGTAAGCGGTGGCTAGCAGCCTTCTCAGAACTAGCAAAGGTTGCTATCCCTAGTTCATCACAGAATGCCGAGAAGCGCCCGTCCTTTTCTCGCTCAATGCGTTCCGAAAGGAGAATATACTTCCCTCTTAGTTCTTCTTGTTGCCTCATCCGACAACCTCCTACCCCTTTTACGGCCTATCCGGGCATAGGACCAAGAGGCTTTAAGAGAGGTTACCCCTTCTAATAAACGCCCCAGGCTCCCTTCTGTGAGCCCTGACACCTTGCCAAAACCAGGTCTAACCTAGAACCCAGTCTCAAAACTCGATTGCAGTTTTGGAACTTGTTCTGAACATATTCTATCACGGCTGAGTATATACCAGGTAGTAACCTCTTTGTCAAATGACGCTTAAGTTAGGTCTGCCTCTTGACTACGTGTCTTGTCGGGTATATCGCGCCACTAAATTCTTGTGCAGGAGCTCGATTATTTGTGCAGGAGGCATTTCTTGTGCAAAGCTCCCAGGAGCCCAGCCCTGCACAAAAATGGCGTCCTGCCGGAATAGAGGGATTGCAGAGGGTCCTCCCCTCTGCCGGGGGCCAAAGGGGGTGTCCCCTTTTCTCTCCCCTTTATAACCCCCTTCCTGGCCAGGAAGGGGGCAGGGGGGGGGGCGGGGGGATGCGCGAAGCCATCCTCAGGGGAGGGGCCTAGCGGGGGCTCACGGCCAGCGCCCGGGCGAGCCAAGCCCGCAGCCGACGCCTGGTGAAGGGCAGGGACAAAAGCCGGCCCTCCACCGCCACCACCGGGACGATGTCCTTGAAGTCGCGGTAGAGGCTCTCGTCGCTGAGGATATTCACCTCCTCGGGCTGGACGCCCAGGTCTTCCAGCCAATCGCGCACCTCATCGCAGAGGGGGCACCCCGGCTTGACGTACAGGCACACCCCCATGGCTAGGCGGTGGGGCGCGGCTGGCGGAAGGAGCTCCGGAAGGCGAGGAGGGGGACGGCTATAGCCAGGATCGCCAGGGAGATGAGCTGTGCCTCCTGGAGCTGTACCAGGTGCAACTGCTCCTGGCGCAGGAAGGTCAGGAAGAACCGGGCCAGCGCATACAGGGTCACGTAGACGATGAAGATGGAGCCCGCGGGCTTCAGCCGACCCCATAGCCGTCCGATGATGAACAGGGCCAACCCGTTGGCTATGATCTCATAGACGGGCCAGGGGTGGGTGGAGACCCCGCTGGCTACCCACTCCGGCGGCAAGTAGGAGCCGGGGTGCGAGTACACCACGCCCCAAGGCAGGGTGGTGGGGCCGCCGAAGGCGTCGCCGTTGATGGTGCAGCCCACCCGGCCCACCATCTGGGCCAGGAGCACACCCGGCGCCGCCACATCGGCCAGCTTGCCAATGTCGTAGCCCTTCAGCTTGGCCGCGATCGCCCCCGCCACAAACCCGCCGATGACGCCGCCCCAGATGGCAATGCCGCCATCGGTGAGACGCCAGGTGGCGCCGAGATTCTGGGAGTAGAAGTCCCAGCGGTCTACCACGTGGAAGAGCCGGGCGCCGACGATCCCTCCCGGTATCGCCCAGAGTGCGACGTTGTAAACCTCGTCGGGGACCATGCCGGCACGCTTAGCCAGACGCGCGGCTACCAGGACGGCGACCATCACACCCAGGGCCGTCAGGAGTCCATGCCAGCTAATTGTGAGCGGCCCCAGGCTGAACAGAACGGGGTCCAGGGAGATCGTCATACCTGCTGCCTCCTTCGCTTGCCCCAGTATAACAACGGCCGCGCCAGGGCTGGGCGGCAGCCGCCGGTAGCAGCGCCTTTCAGGCGGCACGGCGTCGGGCTCAAGCAGGTAAGCGGGCCCACTTAGCGCGTACGTGATTTTACGGTAGACCGGCCTTGACCGTATGCTACAATCGCCCGGGGAGAAGCAGTCGGGCATCCGGCGCGTAGCTCTCCCCAGCAGGGAAGATTATGAAAGGGCACATTGAAAAGTTCCTGGGGTATCTGTCACTGGAAAGAGGGTTCTCAGGCAACACCGCCGCCGCTTACCGCAACGACCTAGGCCAGCTCGTGTCCTTCCTGAACGGCCACGTCACCCACCTCGACGGCGAGCCTCGCTGGTCCGAGATATCGACGGCCGCGCTTCAGGAGTACCTGGCGGACCTCAGCGCCCGGCGCTACGCGCCAGCCACGCGGGCCCGCAAGATCGCCGCCCTGAAGTCCTTCTTTGGCTTCCTAAGCGGCGAGGGCCTGGTGGCCAGGGACCCCACCAAGAGCCTGGGCTCACCCAGGGTTGGCAAGTCTCTCCCCTACTTCCTCTCCGAGGAGGAGATGGAGAGGCTGCTGGCCGAGGCGGCGAAGCGCCCGGGCCCCGACGGCCTGCGAGACCAGGCGATGCTGGAGCTGCTGTACGCCAGCGGGCTGCGGGTCACGGAGCTCGTGTCTCTGGACCTAGGGGACGTGGTCCACCAGGGCAGCTCGCCCCATGTCCGCTGCTTGGGTAAGGGTGGGAAGGAGCGCCTGGTGCCCATCCATGAGGTCGCGGCCCAGGCGGTGGGCTCGTATGCGGACAGGGGGCGGCCGGCCTTACTCGGGGCCAATCGGGGAGAGCAGGCCCTCTTTGTCAATCGTCGTGGCCAGCGACTTACCCGACAGGGACTCTGGCTGATCCTGAAATCTTACACCGGGGCGGCCGGGATCAAGGGGCATATCACCCCCCACACCTTGCGCCACAGCTTCGCCACCCATCTGCTGCACCGCGGAGCTTCCCTGCGCGAGCTCCAGGAGCTGCTGGGCCACGCCAACATAGCCACCACAGAGATCTACACCCACTTGACTGACGAGCATGTACGCCGCGAGTACGAGAAGGCCCACCCCAGGGCTAACTGAGGGAGCCAGGCCGCACTTGACTATTCCCTGAAATAAGCAGTCGGGTGTACAATATTACGTCAAGTGGTGTCGGGGGGCAGCGAGGTGAGTACGACGAGGAGGCTCCCGATGGCAGTAGTAACCGTCGGAGGTCCGCGGGGAGGTGGGCGGGAAGAGCTAGCCCAAGAGGTCGCCCGTCTCCTGGGTGCAGAGCTGCTAGACCGGGACGCCATGGCCCGGGAGGCGCAGCGACTGGCGGGAGCGCCCCGGGAAGAGATGGCGCAGCGTTTCGAGCAGGGCCCCGTCGGCGGCCGCGTCGCGCGGGCTATCCAGGCGTTCCTGGAGCGCTCCGCTACCGCGGGCTCCGCAGGCGACCCCTTCCTGGGGCCCACCGGCGTCGAGGTCCTTCTGTCCCGCTCAGTGCAAGAGGCAGCCACGCCAGCTACCTCGGCGAAACAAGAGCTAGATGACAAGCACTACCTGGACGTCCTGACCCTGGTCACCAGGGAGGTGGCGGCGGCGGGAAATGTTGTCATCATGGGTGGCGGCGCCCAGCTGATCCTGCGCGACGTGCCCCACGCCCTGCGGGCCTACGCCATCGCCCCCCTGGAGGTGCGCCTCCGGCGCCTGATGGAGGCTGAGAAGATAGACAGGCCCACCGCGCAGCGCCTCGCCAAGGAGTCCGACGAGAGCCGGCGAGCCTGGATCAAGAAATACTTCAAGTGGGACGTTGATGACCTGTATTTATACGACCTGCTCGTCAACACCGGACTGCTCCCGATCAAGAGCGCTGCTCAGATTCTCGCCGACGCTGCCCGGGCCAAGGAGAGGCTCTTCGCCGTTTAGGGCGCCTCCTTGTCCTCCGGGGCCTCGCTCCCCTATAATGCCAGCGCTATGCCCAGGAAGTATCATCCCCTCTCCAAGGGTACCGCCAGCCGCCGCGAGCGTCGGCGCCACCCTGCGCCGGCGGCACCGCCGGACGCGGGCGTAGGCGTTCCACCGGGCGACGCGGCCACCCAGTCGCCTCCCAGCCTCGAGGCGGCTCCTGGCGCGGAGGAACATCTACCTTTGCCGGGGAGGCGCGAGGCTGCCGCCAGTAGACCGCCCCTGGGCAATGCGAGCCCCGGCTCGGCCGGCAGAAGCCATGTCTATCTCACCCCTGAGGCCAAGTATCTGGGCCACGAGTTCCGCAACATCATGGTGCTCACGCTAGGTATGTCCCTGGTCATAGTCGTGCTCTCCTTCTTCTTGCGCTAACCCGCGCGCTTTGCACAAAAAGCCACCGAATGCCTGTCACCCTGAGCGAAGCGAAGGGTCCGTACCTGGGCCCCATGCAAAAAGCATGGTTACGGATTCCTCGCTTCGCTCGGAATGACAGCCATTGTGCAGAGGCCCGCTAAACCATCTCCGGCCAGGGCCTCTGCACGCCTTGCCCATCCTTGTGGTGCCAGCAGCCCGGCGCTAGACTGATTCAGAGGGGCCCCGGCGTTGCCGGCCCCAGGCTCTAGACAGAGGCGACCTGGATGCTGCCACGGAGCGCCGAGGTGGTGGTCATCGGCGCCGGAGTCACCGGCGCCAGCATCGCCTATTACCTCGGCCGGCGCGGCCTCCGCAATGTGGTCCTGCTGGAGCAAGACGCCCTGGGCTCCGGGGCCACGAGCAAAGCGGCTGGCGGTATACGGCAGCAGTTCTCCTCCGCGGTCAACATCCGGCTCTCCCAGATCAGCCTCAGGGTTTTCGAGCACTTTGAGGAGGAGTTTGGTGCCAGCCCAGACTTCCACCAGTACGGCTATCTCTTCCTGGCCTCCACGCCTGAGGAAGCCGCCGAGCTGCGCCAGGAGAGCGAGCTGCAGCGCAGCCTGGGGGTCCCGGTGCGGCTCGTTTCGCCTCTGGAGGCCAGGGCGATCGTCCCGCCGCTGTACGTGGGCGACATCCTCCTGGGGCGCTTCTGCCCCACGGACGGGGTGGCGGGCCCCTACGAAGTGACCCAGGCCCTGGCGCGGCGGGCGGCCCAGCAAGGTGCGCACGTCTGGGAGCACACCGTGGTCACCGCCATCGACACGGCGGGGGGTCGCATCCGCTCCGTGACCACGGACCACGGCACCATCGAGACGCCGGCGGTGGTGAACGCGGCGGGCGCCTGGGGAGGTCAAATAGGGAAGCTGGCAGGGGTGAGCCTGCCCGTGGTGCCCTCCCGGCGGCATATCTTCGTCACCCATGCCTTCGAGGCCGTGCCCAGGGGCATCCCCATGACCATTGAGATGGCCCACGGCTTCTACTTTCGCAAGGAGGGGCTGGGGGTGCTCATGGGGATGTCAGCCGAGGATGAGCCGCCCGGCTTTAACCTGGAGGTGGACTGGAACTTCCTGCTGCGCCTGGCGCCGGTGGCCGCTCACCGCGTGCCCGTCCTGGAGAGGGCGCCCATCATGCGGGGCTGGGCCGGGCTCTACGACGTGACCCCTGACGCCCACCCTATCGTGGGCCCGGTGCCGGAGGTGGAGGGGCTGTACTGCGCCGTGGGCTTCTCCGGCCACGGCTTCATGCACGCCCCGGCCGTGGGGCAGATCATGGCCGAGCTGATCACCACCGGACGCTGCGAGTTGCTGGACATCGCGCCCCTGAGCCTGGAGCGGTTCCGGGGCGGCGCTCTGGTCAGCGAGCGGGCGGTCATATAAGGGACCAGGCGGCAAGGAGTCACCTGGCCGATAAGGAGGCGCCAGATGCCAGGCCAGATCATCCACGGCAAGAACTACATCGGCGGCCGCTGGGTGGAAAGCTCCTCCCGCGCCACCTTCCGCGACCTCAACCCCGCTAACATCGAGGACGTAATCGGCGAGTTCCCCGAGTCCACGGGCGAGGACGTGCTGGCGGCGGTGACGGCCGCCGAGGAGGCCTACCCCGCCTGGCGACGCCTCTCCCGGATCAAGCGGGGGGAGCACCTGGACCGCTTCGTACAGCTGGTGAAGGCGCGGGCCGAGGAGCTGGCGCGCGAGATGGCGCGGGAGTGCGGCAAGCAGATCAACGAGTGCCGGGCCGACGTCACCGAGGGCATCCACATGGCCCAGTACGAGTCCGGCCTGGCGCGCCTGCCCTACGGCGCCGTGGTGGCCTCGGAGGTGGCCGAGAAGGACGCCTACGTCCTGCGCCGGCCCAAGGGCGTCGTCGCCTGCATCACTCCCTGGAATTTCCCCTTCGCCATACCTCTCTGGCTCATCACGCCCTCGCTGCTGGAGGGGAACACGGCGGTCTTCAAGCCCTCGGAGGATACGCCGCTGATGGGCCAGCGGATCTTGGAGCTGCTGGCGGAGGCGGGGCTGCCGCCTGGGGTGCTCAACCTGGTGCAAGGGCACGGCGAGGGCGCGGGCGCGCCCCTGGTGGCCCACCCAGCGGTCAAGGTGGTGCTCTTCACCGGCTCCAAGGCCGTGGGCGGGCTCATCCGCCAGGCCTGCGCCCGCTCGCCGGACAAGCTGGCGGTATGCGAGATGGGGGGCAAGAACGCCCTCATCGTCTGTGAGGATGCCGACCTGGACCTGGCGGCCCGGGCCGCCGTGCTCTCGGCGTTCAAGACTACCGGCCAGCGCTGTGTCTCCGCCGAGCGGCTCATCGTCCACCGCCAGGCCCTCAGCCGCTTCCAAAGCAAGTTCGTGGAGCTGGCCTCCCGCGTGGTAAGCGGCGACCCGCTGGACCAGAGCGTGTTCATGGGGCCGCTTATCAACGCGGACGCCGCCCAAAAGGTAGCCCGGTACAACCGCCTGGCGAAAGCAGAGGGCGCGCAAGTGCTGCTGGACGGCGGGCGGCTGCGCGACTCGGCGCACGCCCAGGGATACTTCTTCTCTCCCTTCGTCTACCGCTTGGACCACCGCTCCGACGCCCGGGTGCTGCGGGAGGAGGTCTTCGGCCCCCACGTGGCTCTGATACCCTATGGCGATGACGAGGAGGCGGTGCGCATCCACAACGACACCGACTACGGGCTCGCCTTCTCCGTGATCACCGAGGACTACCGCAAGGCGCGCTACTTCCGCCAGGAGTGCGAGACGGGCATCGGCTACTGGAACCTGCCCACCATCGGCGCCGAGGTGCAGCTACCCTTCGGCGGCGCCAAGGCCAGCGGCACGGGCATGCCCAGCGCGGCTGCCCTCAACGACGCCGTAAGCCACCGCACCGCCTGGACCGTGAACCACGCCCGCGAGATCGTCATGGCCCAAGGTTTGAGCGCCGAGGTCAAGGGGGCCCTCGCCCCTCCCTCTCCCAGTGGGAGAGGGCTAAGGGTGAGGGCGCGCAGCAAAAGCTCCCCGAACAGGTACGAGGCATGAAGACCTACACCGAGACCATCGAGCTGAAGGGACACCTGATCGACTCCTTGATCCTGCCCAAGGTGTTGGACGAGGTGTTGAGCCAGGGCGGCTCCTTCGACATCAAGGAGCTGCGCATCGGCCACACCCGCTCCGAGCCCTCTTACGCCCAGATAGAAGTCGCGGCGCCGACTCCCGCGCTCTTGCACAACATCCTAGGGCGGGTGAAGGCCCACGGCGCCGACGTGGTGAACGAAGGGGATGTGGTGCTAGAGCCAGCGCCCCAAGACGGCGTGTTCCCGCAGGGGTTCTACGTGACCACCAACCTGCCCACCTCGATCAGGCACCGGGGGGAATGGGTGGCACTGGAACGCACGCGCATGGACTGCGGCATCGCCTTTGACCCCCAGACCAGGCGCGCCTGGCCGCTGCGCTTCAGCCACGTCAAGAGAGGGGACCTCATCGTAGTGAGCCACCTGGGCGTGCGAGTGCAACCCAAGGAACGCGCCCACCCAGGCAACGTCTTCGAGTTCATGAACTCCGAGGTCTCGGCCGAGAGGCCCAAGAGCGCGGTCATCCGCGAGATCGCCCGCGAGATGCGACGCACCAAGGAGGAGGGGCGCAAGCTCCTCTTCGTCGCCGGACCGTCGGTGGTCCACACCGGCGCCGTCCCTCATGCCGTAAAGCTCATCGAGATGGGGTACGTGGACCTGCTATTCGCGGGCAACGCCCTGGCCACTCACGACATCGAGCAGGCCCTGTTCGGAACGGCCTTGGGCATCTACCTCGACAAGGGAATCCCCGCTCGGGAGGGGCACGAGAACCACATGCAGGCCATCAACGCCATCCGCGCCGTGGGGAGCATCCGCGCCGCAGTGGAGTCGGGCCTGCTCAAGAGCGGCGTCATGCACGCCTGCATCACCCGCGGCATCGAGTTCGTGCTCGCCGGCTCCATCCGCGACGACGGCCCGCTACCGGACGTGATCACGGATGTGATGGTGGCGCAGGAAAAGATGGCTTCCCTGGTGCCCGGCGTAGGGCTGGCCCTCATGGTGGGGACCATGCTCCACTCCATCGCGACCGGCAACGTCCTGCCCGCCGAGACCCGCATCGTGGCCGTGGACATCAACCCCGCGGTGGTCACCAAGCTGCTCGACCGGGGGAGCTTTCAGACTGTGGGCATCGTCAGCGATGCCGAGCCCTTCCTGCGGGAGCTGGTGGGCGCCCTGGAGCGGGAGCCGCTGCCATGACCAGCGCCCGGTCCAGGCGCTAGGCGACCGTCACTTAGGACGCTTGGCCTTGGCCGCGGGCCGAGGGGACTTCCGGGGGGCGCTCTTCGCCGGTTTTACGGGGGCCTTGCCCTTGCTCTTGGCGCCGGCGACGACCTTGCCCGACCAGGTGCTGCCCTCATCCCGCATCGGCTTTTCGGTGGGGCGAGTGTAGAACCCCATCTTGAAGGCGTAGCCCGAGATCAGCTTCTCGCCAGGGCCACGACAGGCGGGACAAGCGGCGGGCTTCTCCGACTCCGAGAAGAGGCGGCGCTCCTCGAACTCCTTGCCACACTTGCGGCAGCGGAACTCGTATACGGGCATAGTCTTCCTCCACGCACGGGCGACAGGCGCTCTGGATCGCCATCGAATTCTACTGGCGACCAGTGCCGGAGGCAAGCCGGGGGCGAGACGTTGACTGTCGGCGACCGTGCCGCTACAGTGGCCGTGAACAGCGTTTTCTCGGGGAGTAGCTCTGCATGGTTGATAACTCCCTTTCGCCCCACGGCGGGAAGCTGGTGGAGAGGATTCTCCCACCCGCGCGGGCCGCGGCCCTAACCCAAGGGCTGCCAGCCATCCCTATCCGGGACCAGATCGCCCGGGAGTGCCTGGGCATCGCCTACGGCTTCTTCTCCCCCCTGGAGGGCTTCCTGGGCGCCGCCGACCTACGCTCGGTGAGCGAGGAGATGAGGCTGGCCAACGGCTATGTCTGGAGCATGCCCATCGTCTTCGACCTGGCGGAAGAGGAGATCAAGCGCTTCGGGGTGAAGGAGGGCAAGACCGTCCTCCTGCTCCATCAGGACCAGCCTTACGCGACCCTCGAGGTGGAGGAGGTCTACTCCTACGACAAGGAGGCCCTGGCCCGCCAGGTCTACGGGACCAGCGACGAGAGGCCCCCCGGCGTGCGCCGGACCTACTCCTACAAAGACAGGTTCGTGGCGGGGAAGGTGAACCTGCTGCGGCCCCTGGTGGTCCACCCACCCTTCACGCCATTCTGGTACACCCCGCGCGAGCTGAGGGCCGAGATTGCCCGGCGCGGGTGGAAGCGGGTGGTGGCCCACCAGACGCGGAACGTGCCCCATACCGGGCACGAGTGGCTGATGAAGGGCGCCTACTTCGCGGCCAATGCCGATGGCATCCTGGTGAGCGCGGTCATCGGCGAGAAGCGGCCCGGAGACTACATCGACGAGGCGATTGTGCTGGCCCACGACCGGCTGCGGGAAGCGGGGTACTTCCGGCCTGAGATCCACCTCACCTCCATACTCCTGTGGGACATGCGCTACGCCGGTCCCCGCGAGGCGGTGTTCCACGCCCTCGTCCGCAAGAACCTGGGCTGCACCCACCACATGTTCGGCCGCGACCACGCCGGCGTGGGCACCTACTACTCGCCCTACGCCGCCCACGAGGTATTCGCCCAGCTGCCCGACCTGGGGATCCGGCCCGTGCTGGCGCGCGAGTGGTACTATTGCCCGGTCTGCGGGGGCATCGCCTCCGAGGAGCTCTGCGGGCACGCCAAACAGGCCCAGCAGTTCAGCGGCACCCTGATACGGGGCATATTGCAGGACGGCGTCAAGCCGACGCGCCTCATCTTCCGCCCCGAGGTCTTCGACGTGGTAATGGAGTGCGCCGAGCGCTACGGCTTCGGCTCGGCCTTCGTCGCGGAGCGCTACCTGCGGGATAGAAATCCCGTGTTTTCACTCGCTTCCAAGGAGGTCAGCCGCCCAGGCCCATGAGCACCAACCGGACAGTCTTTCCCATCAACATCTGGATCAACGAGGAGCGCGAGAGCCGACTGCGCGAGGCCGGTCTGGCCGCCACGGCCAGGGAGGTCCTCGCCGGCTTGAAGGTGATCTCTATCCCCGCCGATAGCCAGCAGAAAGACGTCCTCCTGAACCGCTTCCCCTCGGCCAAATGCGACACCGCCACCACCAACACCATCGAGCTGCTGCCCCGCGAGGTGAAGGAACGGCTCTTCGCCCTGGTGCTGGAGCGGCGCAGCCTAGATATCCTGGGCCACTTCCTCCTCTCCCTGGAGCAACAGCGCCTCTCTCCTTGACGAAGCAGGGGCAGGCGCTCCCCCGGCCCGCCGCAAGGGGGCTATGGACAAGAGGCCATCCGCTGGTCTAGCATTGGCCCTCGGGCGCAAGAATCTTCGCAAAGGAGGTCGAGGGGCTTATGAACTGGATTCCAGAGCCCTACCGACAGAACATCCCGGGCTTCGATTACGACCTGGAGGCGATGCGGAAGAAATACATCGGGATGGAGACTACTCCCGTACAGGGGAGTTACCCGGTGGAGTACGACGCGATCCGCCGTCACTCCCACATGACCAAGGACCTCAACCCGCTGTATCTGGATCCGCAGTACGCCGCCAAGAGCAAGTACGGTGCCGTGATCGCGCCGCCGCCCCTCGTCGTTTACTTCGCGGGGCGTGGCAACTGGCCTCCCCGGTCTGAGCAGGAGCCCGCGCTCCCTCCCATACCGACGCCGGGGCAACGCCCCATCGCCATGGCGGTGGAGACAGAGTGGCTCAAGCCGGTAAAGGTGGGAGACCGCCTCAGCAGCAAGGCGCGCTACGCGGACTTGTACTTCCTCTCCATCCGCCTCGACTGGTGCGCCGTCTGGAGCACCACCCAGAGCATCATAACCAACCAGCAGGGCGAGACGGTGGCAATCATAACGAGCCTGGGCCTCCGGCACCGTCAGGCGGACCAGGTGCCCGAGGGCCAAAAGGGCCCGCCCAACGTAGCGCCCGCGGCCGCTCCGCCCATGCCCCAGGCTTTGGGCGCGAACAGGCCGCCCGCCAGCAAGGCGCGCAACGTGCGGCTCTACTGGGAGGACGTCAAGGAGGGCGACTCCCTGCCGCTGCTGGAGAATACCATCACCGAGACTTGCGTCGTTGAGGCGGTCAGCGGCACTCAGGACTTCCAGCCGGTACACCATGACCGCGCCTATGCCAAGAGCGCCGGACACCCTGACATCTTCGTCAACAACGGCTTCACGCGCGGCTGGGCGGCCCGCGTGGTCACCGATTGGATGGGCGACGAGGGCTGGCTGCGCAAGCTCCGCGTGGAGATGCGGCGCATGAACCGCCCGGGCGATGTGATGGTCTGCACCGGGAAGGTGCTGCGCAAATACACGGAGAAGGGCGAGCACCTGGTGGACTGCCAGGTCTGGATCGAGAACGCCCGGGAGGGCGTGGCCACCACCTGCCCGGCCGTGGTGGTCCTGCCGACCCGCTCCTGACCCGACTCACTCCTGAGAGGACAGCTGGCCTCTAAGAAAGGAGGCGACCTCTTAAATGAACTGGCTTCCGGAACCCCATCGTCAAAACATACCCGGTTTCGACTTTGACTTGGAGGCGGCGCGGAAAAAGTTCATTGGCCTGGAGACCAAGCCTGTCCAGGGCCGCTATCCCGTAGAGTACGATCCCATACGCCGCCATTGCCACATGACGGGCGATAACAACCGCCTGTTCCTCGATCCCGAATATGCCGCCAAGAGCAAGTATGGCGCCGTTATCGTGCCGCCGCCTTTTGTAAGCTACTTCGCCGGCCCCGGGATCTGGCCCCGCGGCCAGGAAGCGCCTCGGTTGCCGGCCATCCCTACCCCCGGCGACCGCAACATCAACCTGACCGTGGAAGCGGAGTGGCTCCAGCCGGTGAAGGTAGGTGAGCGTCTCAGCGTGAAGAGCCGCTACGCGGACTTATACTTCCTCTCCATCCGCCTCGACTGGTGCGCGGTGTGGACCACGACCCAGAACATAATCATGAACTCGCGGGGAGATACGGTGGCCATCGAGAGCAACCTGGGGCTGCGACACCGGGCGACCGACAAAGTGCCTGAAGGACAAAAAGGAGCGCCCACCGGACCGGTAGCCCCACCCCCTACAATGCCGGAGCCGCTGGGTTCGCGACGCCCTACCAGCAGTGCGACAGCGGGCCAGCTTTACTGGGAAGATGTAAAGGAGGGCGACCTCCTCCCCATTGAGGAACACCCCATCACCGAGACCTGTATCGCGGAGCAGGTCAGTGGCTCTCAGGACTTCTACGCTGTCCACCACGACCGCCCCTTCGCCAAGGCGGCGGGCCACCCCGACATCTTCGTCAACACCGGCTTCATGCGCGGCACTCTGGGACGAGTGGTGACGGACTGGATGGGCGACGAGGGCTGGCTGCGCAAGTTTCGCATGGAGATGCGGCGCATGAACCGCCCGGGGGACATGATGGTCTGCACCGGGAAGGTGCTGCGCAAATACGTGGAGAAAGGCGAGCACCTGGTGGAGTGCGAGGTATGGGCCGAGAACGCCCGGGAGGGCGTTACGACGCCCTGTCGCGCCTGGGTAGTGTTGCCCAGCAAGCCACAAGCGGTCGGTCAAAAGCGCTAAGAAAAGGAGACGACCTTGCCTTGGTCAATGCGTGATAAGACCTGCATAGCCGGCATCGGCGAGACAGAGTTCCTCCCCTGGGGGCAAGCGCGGCGCAGCGAGTTCCAGATGGCCTGCGAGGCCATCATCAAGACCTGCGAGGACGCCGGCCTGCCCATCGAGCAGGTGGACGGCATCTTCAGCTACGCCGACGATCGCAATAACGGCCCCTGGATCGCCCGCGCCCTGGGCATCCCCCAGCTCCGCATCAACAACATGTTCTGGGGAGGCGGGGGAGGCGGCGGCTCCGGCGCCGTATGCAACGCCATGATGGCCGTCTACAGCGGCGTGTGCAACTACGCGATCGCCTTCCGCTCCCTGGCGCAAGGGCAGTTCGGGCGCTTTGGTCAGTCCCGCGCGACCGAGCGCGTCCAGGGGGAAGGCGCCCATGCCTCGCCTTTCGGCCTCATGAACCCGGTGCACCGTTACGCGCTCCATGCCCGCCGGCACATGCATGAGTTCGGCACCACCGAGGACCACCTCTGCAACCTCTCCCTGGCCAGCTACAAGCATGCGCAGCGCAACCCCCGGGCGGTCATGTACGGGCGTCCCATCACCCGCGAGCTCTACCACAAGTCGCGCTATATCTCCGAGCCGCTCCACCTTTACGACTGCTGCCAGGAGAACGACGGCTCGGCGGCCGTGCTGGTCACGACTCCTGAGCGAGCGCGCGACCTGAAGCAGAAACCGGTCTATCTGGTGGCAGCTGCCCAGGGGACGGGGCCCCATGAAGGCGGCTACGCCGGCCGCGAGTACCCCACCTCCAACTTCAGCACGGTGGCCAAAGACCTCTGGCAGCGCGCCGGCCTCGAGCCCAAGGATATTCAGGTAATGCAGATCTATGAGAATATGACTTCCATGGTGCTCATGTCCATCGAGGAGCATGGCTTCTGCAAGCGGGGCGAGGGCGGGCCCTTCAGCGATGGCGGCCGCTTGGAGCATAAATCGGTTGCCGATCCCGGCGCCCCCCATGCCGGCAAGTTGCCCATGAACACCAGCGGCGGCAACCTCGCAGAGGCCTACATCCACGGGTTAGAGCTGGTGACCGAAGCCGTGCGCCAGATGCGGGGCCCCTCCACCTGCCAGGTGGAGGGCGCCGAGATCTGCCTGGTCGCTTCCGGGCCGGGTGTGGCACCGGTAAGCGACCTGATCGTGAGGAGGTAGCCGTGGCTGATAGCTATTTCCCCAAGGGCATGCCCTTGCCCCGAGGCGGGATGCACGACCAGGAGTATTGGGACTGGACGAAGCGGCATCGCCTCATGATCCAGCGCTGCACCAAGTGCGGCACCTTCCGTCATAACCCCATACCCCATTGTTACAACTGCCGGTCGCTGCAGTACCTGTGGGTGGACCAGGTGCCGCCCATCGGCGTGGTCTATACCTTCACCATAGTACGGGCGCCGGCCCACCCCGCCCTGGTGGGGCGCACCCCCTTCAACCTCACCATCGTCGAACTGCCTCGCGCCGGCAACGTCAGACTGGCCACCAACCTGGTGACCTTCCAGGCCACCGAGGGCAAAGAGCCTGTCACCCAGGTGGCGCGCTGGAACAACCCCGCCAAGGTGCCGGCGTTCGAGCCCGATCCCAAGAGCATCCATATCGGGATGCCCGTGGAGGTGGTGTGGGAGGACCACGAGGACGTGACCCTACCCCTCTTCTGCCCCTCCACCGACCCGGAGGCGGTCGCTGCCGCCGAACGCCACACCAAGGCTGCGCCCCCCAAGACCAAAGGCGCCGCCTGACACCGCGCACTCGAGCGAACGCGAAAGGGGGGCCACCACGGGTGGCCCCCCGCCATTTGGCACCGGCAAGTTGCCAACTAGTGTCGCCATGTAGCATCAGCTACACTTCTGGTGCAGGAATAGGGGTGCGCTACAGGGGGCTCCGGGGGAAGCGCAGGCCAGCTAGTGTCCTGTCCCTGAAAAATGTTGAATAATGAGGTGCAGGGGCAAGCCCCTGCCAGGGGCTTGTGGGTTAGGTATCGGCATTCACTAACGTGCCGTGCTGCAAACCTGGGTGCTTTTTGCAGCGAACTACAGGGACAAGATACTAGTAACTAGGGAGGAAGTGCGCTATGGCTGAGCATCGCCCGCCGACCCGCGAGCAAGTGGTGGGGTACCTTCGCGAGCGCCGCAACTGGGGACGCTGGGGCAAAGACGACCAGGTGGGCGCCATCAATCTGATCACGCCGGCCAAGCGCGCCGCCGCCGCCAAGCTCGTGCGCAGCGGCCGCTCCGTATCCCTCAGCCGCGACTTCCCCAAGCTGCCGGGGCCCGGCAACCCCCAACCGGCGCAACACTGGATGCGCAGCTCCCAGCGCCCCAACGGTGGCGGCGCTGCTGTCGACTATTACGGCATCGCCTATCACGGCTACGCCGCCACCCACATCGACGCCCTCTGCCATGTCTGGGACAGCGGCGGCATGTGGAACGGGCGCGACCCCCAGGCTGAGATTGCCGGTGACGGCGCCCATTTTGGGTCCGTGGAGGGCTGGGGCGACGGCATCACGACTCGCGGCGTGCTGCTGGACATCCCCCGGCATCGCGGCGTGCCATCAGTGACCCTGGAGCGTCCGGTCCACGGCTGGGAGCTGGAGGAGGTCGCCAGCGCCCAGGGGGTCAAGCTGGAACCTGGCGACGCCGTGGTGGTCTATAGCGGCCGCGAAGCCTGGCAGGCCGCCAATCCTGCCTGGAGCGGATATCAGCCCCCCAGCCCCGGCCTGCACGCCTCCTGCTTGCCCTTCCTGCGCGACCACGACGTGGCGCTCCTGGTCTGGGACCTGATGGACGCGGCGCCTAACGAGTACGACATTCCCTGGACCGTCCATGGCGCCATCTTCGCCTACGGCGTGGCGCTGGTCGACAATGCCCTGCTCCAGCCTCTCGCCCAGGCCTGCTCTCAGGAAGGCCGCTACGAATTCATGCTGACCATCGCGCCGCTCAGGGTGCCAGGTGGCACGGGGTCGCCTGTCAACCCCATCGCCCTTTTCTAACGCGCAGACGCGGACCTAGCAGGCTCCTGAAAAGCGGGGAGCCGAGAGGGGCCTGCCTGGGCGGATGGCGTGGAATGCTCCCTGGGCGCTACATCGGCAGCTGGGGGAGCTGACTGCTAGAATTGTCATAGAGCGCCGTGCGCAGCCACGGCAGCAGAGGCGTTGAGCTGATGGCCAAGCAGATAATCTACGGCGAGGAGGCCCGCAAGGCCCTGAAGGCGGGCCTCGACATCCTGGCCGATACGGTCAAGGTTACCCTGGGGCCGCGGGGCCGCAACATGGTGCTGGACAAGAAGGAGGGACCCCCCATCGTCTGCTCCGATGGCGTGACCATCGCCAAGGAGATCAACGTCCTGGGGTCCTTTGAGAACATGGGGGCGCAGCTGGTCAAGCAGGCCGCCAGCAAGACCAACGACGTCGCCGGCGACGGCACCACCACCGCCACCGTGCTGGCCCAGGCCATCATCCGCGAAGGCTTCAAGAATGTCGCCGCCGGGGCCGATCCCATGGCCCTCAAACGCGGCATCGAGAAGGCGGTGGAGGCCCTCAAGGAAGAGCTCAAGGGGATGGCCACCCCTTTGAGCGGCAGAGAGCAAATCGCCCAGGTGGCCGCCCTCTCCGGCCATGACAGGCTCCTCGGCGAGCTCATCGCGGATGTCATGGACAAGGTGGGGAAGGACGGTGTCATAACCGTCGAGGAGTCCAAGGGCACCAAGTACGCGGTGCAGTACGTGGATGGGATGCTGCTGGACCGGGGCTACATCAGCCCCTACTTTGTCACCGACGCCGACCGCATGGAGGCGGTGATGGAGGACCCCTACATCCTGATCACCGACAAGAAGATCACCGCCCTGGCCACCCTGATACCCGCCCTGGAGAAGATGCTGCAGGTGAGCAAGAACCTGGTGATCATCGCCGACGACGTGGGCGGGGAGGCCCTGGCGGTGCTGGTCACGAACAAGGTGCGGGGGTTCATGAAGTGCCTAGCTATCAAGGCGCCGGGGATAGCGAGCCGCCAGCGGGCTAACCTGGAGGACATCGCCATCCTCACCGGCGGCACCTTCATCACCGAGAGCGGCGGCCGCAGGCTCGACTCCGTAACCAGCGCCGACCTGGGCCGCGCCCGCAAGGTGGTGGCCCAGAAGGAAGAGACCACCATTATCGATGGCGGTGGCTCGGAAGAGGCGGTGCAAGCCAGGATCGGGGCGATCAGGAACTTGCTGGCGGACATGGCCGATCGTCTGGACGCGTCGGCGACCTTCGACCGCGAGAAGCTGCAAGAGCGGCTGGCCAAGCTGGCGGGCGGCGTCGCCATCCTCAAGGTAGGAGGCGACACCGACGTGGAGCTGCGGGAGAGGAAGAGCCGCGTGGAGGACTCCCTCTCCGCCACCAGGGCCGCCGTGGAGGAGGGAATCCTGCCCGGCGGCGGGGTGGCCCTGATCCGGGCTGCCAGGGCGCTGGACAAGCTGAAGCTAGAGGGCGATGAGCAGACCGGAGTCAGGATAGTCCGCAGGGCGCTGGAGGAGCCCCTGCGCCAGATAGCCGAGAACTGCGGCCTGAACGGGGGCCTAGTGCTGGACGCTGTCAAAAGAGATGAGAGCCCTAACTACGGCTTCGACGGCGAGAAGCTGGACTACGGCGATCTGATCGCGAAGGGGATCGTGGACCCGGCCAAGGTCACCAGGGTGGCCCTGGAAAACGCCGCCTCCATCGCTGCCATGATCCTCACCACCGAGTCCCTCATGAGCGATATTCCCGGCACGGAGCCCGCGGAGCCCCCGCCCGGCGACACCCACGGCTGAGGCCCTGCCCGGCCTGCCGCGAAGTGCGTCGGCGCACCTAGCCCATTGGCGTCTTCCATAACGAGGCCAGCGCCAATCGGTTGCTCTATGACGTCACCAAAGTGCCTGCATCGGAACGGCCTACACCCTGTCCAATTCTCAACTGGGGCACAACACAACGCTCATAAATGTCATCCTGGAGCCGAGCACCGCAAGAGCACCTCGACGGCATCGAGCATGCATTGAGGTATCGGTGAAGAAACTCCGCTACTGCCGAATGACCTTTCCTTCGTCCTCCTCGATTACTTTGCCGCCTACGCGTGTATTGATCAGGGTGATTTTGCTATTGTGGCGCGCGAGGACATCGCCTAGTACTCGTGAGTCGCGAACAGTCATTTGCATCTGATCGTTTGCGCGCAGGAATTGAGCCGTGCTTTTCTCGATTATGACTTTGGCGTCCCCGCCGCTGAACGCGTTATCGGCGAGTTCGCAGTCGCGCAAGATCAATGTGTTGCCCTGTCCTCCGATTATGGGACTCCACGGGTTAGTTGTCGTGTTTACCAGGCGGAAAGTCGAGCCTGCAAACTGCCATTTCGCATCGTCATAATGCTTCGCCCTCAAGCCTTCCAGTTCAATCGTGCTGTTATCAACCCCGTAGCCTATCGAGAAAGTAACGGTCAGGTGGTCAGTATTGCGTATCGTCACGTCGCTGCGCGGCGTGACTGTGATTCCCCAGTTCTTAGCCACCGAGTTTGCCACGTGTAAATAGATGCCTTTGGTCTCTTCACCCGTATTTTTGAAATCGAGCACCCCGATCTTTTGTGGCAGCTCGGTGTCGAGTGTTGTGCCTGGCGCGAAGACTAATTCTATGAACAGCTCCGGAGAATCCTCAATGTTGCCCTGGGCGCGGTGGTCCAGAGTCCCCCAAAACTTCGCCTTGCGTACATATACTTGCGAATCGTCAGGAAAGTAATGCCATATCTGGGAGTTTTTGTTCTCTATATTTTCGAGCCTTAGCTGGCTTTGCTTGCGAAAGTTCCAGTTGATCCATGGGCTTGACTTGATCGTGGAGTTTTCCACCGTTACTTTAGCCCGGTCGCTTGCCTCTAGCACAAACTGGAACGAATAATCGTTTGTGTGCTCGAAAACGGCGTTGCGGATGATAAGGTGCGCATCGTCTCGTAGCTCGATGGAGCCATGTTGGATGTAGTGCACATCCTTGATCTCCATCACCTGTATGCCTGTAAGAACGATTCCCTCATTATGACTGACCTTTGGCAATGAGTTGGCGGATGGCATAGATGGTGGAGTTGACACGTCAGCTGAGGCTGGCGTTTGAGATGGAGCCTTTTCGCTCGAACATGCTGCGAGCAAAAGCGTCATGCTAACCAAGAAAACAATTAGGCTATTCAATGTTCCTAACTTCATCCTGACCTATTCTGCCTGTCCAATTCTCAACTGTGGCACAACATTTGCCCTGGGTAGACCGATCGGCACTGGGCGCTCATTCAAGTTTTGAAATCGCTCTTAGCGAAGTTCCTGAGCGGCTCCCGCAGGGCTCTGGCCTCACCACCACCAGCATCGGCTCCAGGAGCTCAGGGAGAGCGGGCGCCGCCAGCTACCCGGCCTTCCGCGCCCTCCTTCTGGGCGCTTCCCCTGAGTCCGCATCCTCCGCCGTCGCGGCGCGTTCCCTCTTGGTGGCGTCTATGCTGGCTCTGAGGGCCTCCATCAAGTCGAGGACCTTGCCCCTGGCAGGGGCCGGCGTTGCGACCAGGGGCGCGGCGGCGCCCAGCTTGGCCTCGATCACCCGCTCCAGGGCGGCCCGGTACTCATCCTGGTATTTCTCCGGCTCGAAGGGGGCAGCCAGTTGGTCGATGAGAGTGGCCGCCATCTTCAGCTCCTGGGCGCTGAAGGAGACCTGCTCCTCGGGCAGGGTCAGCTCGCTGGTGCTGCGTAGCTCGTCGGGATAGTACATCGTCTCCAGGGCGATGGCGTGCTGGTAGGGACGCAGGCAGGAGAGGTGCTCCTTCTGCCGCAACGAGACCTTGGCGATGGCGACGCGGCCCGAGCTTTCCAGCGCCTGCTTGAGCAGGTAGAAGGGCTTCACGCCCAGGGTCTCCGGCTCCAGCACGTAGCTGCGCTCATAGAGGATGGGGTCGATGCTGGGAAGCTCCACGAACTGGGTGATCTCGATGGTATGCACAGAGGGGACGGGCAAGCCCTCGAAGTCGGCTTCATCCATGACCACGGACTGGTCTTTGGCGTACTCGTAGCCGCGCACGGTATCGGCGGCCTCCACGTCCACCTCGCACTGGGGGCAGTAGCGCTTCTGACGCAGCCGGCTATGGCAGGTGCGATGCAGGGTTACAAAGGCGAGGTCCTTGCTCTCCGTGGCGATGTAGAGCTTGATGGGGATGACAACCATCCCAAAGCCTATGGCGCCCTTCCAGATCGCTCTTGGGGGCATTCCGTCACCTCCTGCCGCGACGCCACCTGCCCATCCCCGACCCCGCCCGGCGCCTTTGTGTAGTGCGAAGGTCAACAAACAAAGTATACATTGCGGCCGAACGGAATCTCACGCGAACAACCACACCCGGGCGACCGCGACCTAACAGTAACAACTACTGACAGTTGCCTACGGACAAAATGTCCTGAAATGTCCTGGTTGCTACCATCACTGTGGAACTGGCATTACCTTCAATTGTGCGGATGGTTGTAGCGTCCGTTGGACTTGAGGCATCGTCAATGTACTCGATGAAAAGTCCGCTATGTTGTCCACCGCTAGACCATTCGAAACGAATGTAGTCGCCCGCAACGAGCTGGTATCCTCCATCGATTAATTGATCGTGGGTGTACATACGGCTTAGGCTGGAGAAATAGTCTTCCATCGATTGAGAGCCGATGTTCCCAGCGGGCGTTTCCCACATCGCTTTTCGTAAGCACCACGAGGCAAACTCACTACACCATGCACCTGTGCTTCCGTATTTTGAACCATCTGATTTGCCTATCTCTCTAGCTCCCCAATGAATCTGGGGAACCCATAGGTTCTGAATCTGACCGAGCTTCGTCTCGAGAATCTTGCCAGTTAGGACAAGTTTGCCATAGGGTTCTAGCGTGGAACCATCCAGCCACAGACCACATTCCCAATCGAGAATAGTTTCGCCGCTGTGTATGATGCGAATGCGATCCATTTTGATGCCATCGTTTGAATCGGTCGTCAGTGCAATCTCGTCCCACAGATCGGTTTCTACGTTATCCTCAAGCCAATCACTGATGTCATTGAGGTCCCAGGTCAGCGTCTGGCCTGAAGGGAATTGCTCCCGGTCCTTGCCCCATAGCTTGACACGCTTGTTCCGCCCGAAGTACATCCAGATGTAGTCCGCCTCACTCCCTGTGGTAGGGTTGTCAGCGCTGACCCAGATAGTGATCGAATTCTCTCCAATAGTCGGCCCACCAGCGCTATCAGAGACGAGCCTTTTGGCCAGTTCCGCGTGCTTGAAGACCTTCGTTCCCTCGAAGAAAGCTCGCGAGATATCCTTTCGCTTCAGCCCCGTCTTCTTTCCCAGCCTTTTGGCAAAGGCAAAGCCTGATACCCCCGTCTGCTCAGCGATGTTAAGGGGGGTATAAATCCTCACCACCTTTTCGGTGGGAGCGACGCTCATTTCTGCTGCCTTTGCCATGATGCTTCTCCTTTCACTTGAATGATCTACCTAACGTGCCAAATGAGCCGCGCGCGTTCACCGTCTCGCGCGCGTCGGCTCCATTTGGGTGTTAGGCAGCCTCGTGTCTATCAGCGTGAGCTAAGGCCCGTTGTGTTTGGTCTCTCTGTGAGCGCGCAACCGTCAATTGTCACGACCCGGTTCTCTATCTCGGTGCCGTTGGCTGTCGTCGCCGACGATGATCTTCACCTGGGAAGCAGTCCGGCACCACACGTACCACATCACGAACCATGGTACGGACAAACGTGTCATCCACGTTTCGAGGCTCTGTACTGCAACACCAGATAGTACGAGCCCGATGCAGACCAACAGCGCGATCGCCGACGATCCTCCGAGCGTGAGGCCTGCGCACTCGCGGTAGCTGGCGAAATCAAAAGGACGCTTCACTGCTTCCCCCGCAACGAGCGCCCGAATTTTCGAGCACGTTCAACCAAGACGACTGCTATATCTAAGGTGATCCAAATCGCATAGCCGACGATGCCCAGAAGAGCCGCATACGCGTCAACGATTCGAAGCACCTTCCCGAGCGCTTCAGTTGGGGGGAAGAACCAAGGAATCGCAGTTTTGACGACAAACAGACACACTAGAATAACCAAGAACAGGGCGGTGATTTCCGCTATGTGCTTGGCCAACGGGTACGTCCCGCCGAAGACCTTTTTCCCCCAACTCATCGTGATCTGACCGCTCAAATTACTAATTCTGCTTGTCCGCCTAACTACTACTATGCTGGTCTACCTTCGCCGCCCTGGGCTCCTACTCAGGGCCTCCAGCGGGCCCGTAGACGATGACGCCGGCCTCCTCCAGCTCACGCACCTCCTCCTCGCTGTACTCCAGGAGCTCTTGCAGCACCCAGCGGTTGTGCTCGCCCAGGTCGGGGCAAGGGTCCCAGCGGGTCCGGTAGCCGCGCGAGAACTTGATGGGCAGGCCCGGATAGGGCAGAGGGCCCACCTCGGGCTGGTCGATGCTCACGTAGAAGCCGCGCGCTTTTAGCTGGGGATCCTCCACCATCTCCTTGACGTCCAGGACAGCGGCGGCGATGACGCCCTGGCGCTGGAGCAGGTGCATGACCTCATAGTGGTCGCGCTGGGAGGTCCACGCCTCGATGATCTGGTCCAACTGGGCCTGGTTGTCCCAGCGGCTCAAGGGCTCGCAGAAGCGCTCGTCGCGGGCCAGCTCCGGCTGGTCCATGGCCTGGCAGAGGGCTTGCCATTGCTCCTCGGCGGTCACGGTGACGGTCACCCACTTATCGTCGCCCCGACAGCGGTAGACGTTATGGGGAGCGTAATAGGGGTGATGGTTGCCCAGCCGCGCGGGGAGTCTCCCCGTCAGGGAGTAGCCCACGGCCGCCTCCCCCAGGAAGGTGGTGATGGCCTCGCCGTGGGAGAGGTCGATGTGCTGGCCGCGCCCGCTGCGCCGCCGGTGGTGCAGGGCCGTCAGCAGCGCCGATGTGCCCATGATGCCGGCGATGGGGTCGCAGATGCGAGGGCCGCTGGCCAGAGGGCCCCTGTCAGGATAGCCCATGAGCCATGAAAGCCCGGCGAAGGTCTCGCTGATGCTGCCGCCGGTGACGTAGTTGCGGTAGGGTCCTGTCATCCCGAAGGCGGGCATCTGGACCTGGATGATGGCCGGGTTGATGGCGCTGAGCACCTTGTAGCCCAGGCCGAAGTTATCCATGACCCGGGCGCTGAAGTTGTCAACCACCACGTCGCTGACGCGGGCCAAGTCCTTGAACACGGCTGCGCCCTGCGGGGCGGTGAGGTTGATGGCCAGGCTCAAGCGGTTGCGGTTGAACTTGTTGTAGATACCCTCCCGGCGCCAGGGATGGGCCCCGGGCTCGCCCCCGGGATAGATGCCGCTCTGGCGCTGCTTGGGGGCAATCGTGGCAGCGCCCCGGCCCGTGGGCCGCTCGACCTTGATGACCTGGGCACCCATGTCGGCCAGCAAGCGCACGCACAGCGGGCCAGCCCAGGCCCTGGTAAGGTCGAGCACCCTAATGCCTTCGAGGGTCATGCCTGTCGTAGCCATCGCCATCTCCCCGCCTTATGAAGCGCTCAGACCTGCCCTTGGGCGCGCAGCCGCGCCAGCTCCTCCGGCGCATAGCCGAGCCTCTGGCAGTAGACCTCCTGGTTGTGCTCCCCCAGCAGCGGCGGTCTCAGCGTCTGCCAGGGGGTCTCCCCCAGGATGAAGGGAGCGCCGGGGTAGGTGACCCGCCCAGTGGCGGGGTGCTGCACATCTACCCAATAGCCTCGGGAGTTGTACTGGGGGTCGTGGAGCAGCCCTTCGACGGTCATGGCGCTCCCGGCCAGGATCCTCAGTTCCTGGAGGGCGTGAAAGAGCTCGTCCTGGGTGTACTGCATCAAGCTCGGCGCCAGGGCGGCCTCCAGCTCCTTGAAGTTGACGTAGCGGTCGTAGGAGGTCTCGAAACGGGTGTCTCGGGACAGCTCTGGCCTGCCGATGAAGTCGCAAAAGAGCTCCCAGTTCGGCTGGCCTCCCAGGCTCAGGTGAAGGTAGCCGTCCTTGCAGGGGAAAATGGTGGTGGAGCCTCGGAAGTAGCGGTTGCCGCTCCGCCGCTTGACCTCGCCTTCATAGGTATACATCACTGTCAGGTAGTAATGGAGGGCGGCCATGCACTCCAACCCGGATACCTCTAGCCGCTGGCCCAGGCCCGTGTCGGCGCGGTATTCCAGGGCCGCCAGGGTGCCGATGTAGGCGTGGGCGCCGGTCACGTACTCGGCCTGGGGCCCCGCCATCCGCGCCGGGGGGCGGTCTTCGTCACCGTTGATGTAGATGTAGCCCCCCAGAGCGTCCAGGGCCATGCTATCGGCCTGATACCCGGCGTAAGGGCCGCTGCTGCCGAAGGGCGTGATGGAGGTCCAGATGAGGCGTGGGTTGCCCTTCTCTAAATCGTCGTAGGCCAGGCCCAGCTTATCGGCGGCACCGGGTGGGAAGCTCTCCACCAGGATATCGGCCTCGGCGGCCAGCCGGCGCAGCGCCCGCTGGCCGAAGGGTGAGCCGACGTCCAGGGTGATGCTCTTCTTGCCGCCGTGAAGGAAGTGATGGAGCGCGCCCTTCTCCAGATGCGGCTCATCCCCCTGGAAGGGGCCCTGGCCGCGGCTGGGGTCTCCCCTACCCGGGGGCTCCACCTTGATCACCTCGGCGCCGCAGCCGGCCAGAAACTTGGTGCAGAAACCGCCCGCTATGGAGTCGCTAAGGTCCAGGACCAGCAGGTCGCTCAGGGCCGCGTCCGCCATGGCCAGCGCCTCCCTCTAACGCCAGGTGATCCACTCCAGGCGGGCCGGGAGCCCCGGGGGATAACGCCAGTCCACCTTGGGCCCGATGCCGTGGTTATCCACGATGGCGTACAGGTCTACCACCAAGGCCTGGTCGTGGATGTAGTGGAACAACTTCTTGGTGCCCTCCAGGTATTTGTCATCAGTCCGCGCCTTGCGGAACTCGTCGAAGATCTGGTCCATGGCGGGGTCGTTGTAGAAGCTGGAGCTTCCCTTGCTCCACATGTAGCTTTGGTAGTGGCTGCCCGGGTCCTCGACGACGCTCCAGGAACGGACGAAGCTCATGGGCCAGGCCTCCTTGGCGCGCCAGAGGCGGATGAGGGAGGAGACCTCAACCAGGCGGTACTGGGCCTTGATGCCGACGGCTTGGAGGTAGTTGGTGAAGGCCTCCACGGCCTGGGGCGCCGGAGCGCTGGCGATGTAGGCGTAGACCGGGACCGTCATGTCGAAGGGGAAATTAGCCTCGCGCAGGAGCTGCTTCGCCTTCTCCGGGTTGTACTCGTAGTCGGTGATGTTGTCGGGGTCGGCACCGCTGTGGTAGGTGCTGTAGGGGCCCTTGACGGCGACGCCACCGCGCCCCGCGATGCGCTCCACGATGGCCTTCTTGTCCACCGCGTGGGAGAGCGCCTTACGCACCCGTATATCCCGGAACGGGTTCGGCAGGTCAGTCCCTGGGATCTTCTCGTGGAACTGCAGGATGTTGATAACCACCTCTTGGCCGGAACGCACGGTCAATATCTTGGCGCCGGGGAGTTTCTCCAGGTCCGACAGGTACTGCGGGGCGATGGACTCGGAGATGTCGGCCTCGCTGGTGCGGAACATGGCGGTCCGGGTGCTGTCCTCAGGTGTGATACGGAAATCGATGGTCTTCACCGCCGGGGGCCCAGTAAAGAACTTCTCATGCGCCTCGAAGATGACCTTATCGGCGGGGAAGCGCTGCGCCAGGCGGTAGGGGCCGGCCGCGATGGGCGCTTTGCTGAAGCCTTCGGTGCCTCCTACGCTCTCCCAGTACGCCTTGGGGATGATCCCCAGGCCTCCGGAGCCTATGACGAGCACCTGGGAGGCGAAGGTGGGATCGGGCTCGGGGAAGGTGAAACGCACCTTGTCGGGCGCTATCTGCTCAATCTTCGTAGGAAGGACAGCCCGGATGGGCGGCGGCACCTGACCGAGGTAGCGCTCGCCCGAGAAAGCCACGTCTGCCGCCGTCACCGGCGTCCCGTCCTGGAAGAAGGCGCCCTGCCTGATGGTGAAGTCCAGCAGCAGGCCGTCAGCGCTGCTCTCCCACTTGCTGGCCACGTAGGGGACCAGCTTGCCTTCCAGGTCCTTGGCCGTCAGACCGGCGTACATGCCGCTGGTGAAGGGGTTGTCGGGGCCGCCGGCGCCGCCCACCGCGTAGATGTTGGTGCGGCCCAGGTCCACGGGCTTGGCGTAGACGATCTTACCCCTTGAGGCCGCGACCCGTGGAGTGGGTGTGGACGCAGCCACGGCGGGGGTTGCCGTGGGCGTCGGCTGGACCGCCGCCGACCTCGTCGGGGTGGCCGCCGCCGCGGTCGCTGCGGGGCTCGCGGTCGTGGCGGTGGGCGCCGCCGCGCCTCCGCAGGCGCTCAAAACGACGGCCGCGAGGGCCAGGACCGCCAGACTGCGGGGTATCCTTCTGCTATCTCGCATGACACTCTCCTAGCGCCTTCGCGCCTCACTACCGCCGGTGGCACAGCCCGGTCCACCCTAGGTACGTTCCCGCGACCCACCTGGCTCTCTTGGGGACACGCGGTGTGCGCCCTTATGATGGCGCCACTGTAGTCAGGGCTCCACTCCCTGTCAATCCCTGTATTTGACGTTGGGCCGCGCCAGCCGCTACCATGCCAGTAACAGGGGCGGCCGAGGGGTTATAGATGCGAATCTGCTCCCTTCTCCCCAGCGCCACCGAGATCGTATTCTCCCTGGGGCTGGGCGACCAACTGGTGGGGGTCACCCATGAGTGCGACTACCCACCAGCAGCGACGCGCCTGCCCGCCGTCACCCGCAGCGCCCTCGATCACACGGACGCCTCCAGCCGCGAGATACACAACCACGTCGTCGCCTCTCTCCACGGCGGCAGCAGCATCTACTATCTGGACCAGGAGCGGTTGAAAAAGCTAGACCCAGACATCCTCCTCACCCAAGAGCTCTGCCAGGTCTGCGCCGTCTCCTACGGCGAGGTGCGCAAAGCGGTGCGACTGCTCCCCGGAGAGCGGCAGGTCGTCTCCCTGGAGCCCACCAGTCTGAAGGGCATCCTGGAGAGCATCGAGCAGGTGGGGCGACTG
>ORJL011151226.1_pt1 | contig 38701 bp, 30 predicted proteins | sample 1779941 | NCBI WGS metagenome assembly ORJL01 (sample SAMEA104232317, study PRJEB22302) | groundwater metagenome | biome: forest; feature: aquifer; material: groundwater | place: USA | collected 2011-08-07 | depth 5.8 m | reverse complement strand
GCGCCCCGGCTTAAATTTCTGGAGGGTGGTGTCGCCGTGCCCGGGGGGGAGCGGGCGTTCCAACGCCCCCGCCGGTCCGAAAAGGCCCGCGAAGGCGATCCCCGGGCGAAGCATCTGCTAGACCGGGTGAAGGAGCGCCAGCGAAACCTGGCGGGCCAACGTGAGCGGGCCTGCGCGGAACTGGTGATGGAGCCGGACCTGATCCGGGCGGAAGAGCCGGAGTTCATCGCCCACGCGCTGGTGGTGCCGTCCACGGACCCGGAAGAGCGGAAGCGGCACGACCGGGAAGTGGAGAAAATCGCCATGCTGAAGGTGATCGGTTTCGAGGAAGAACATGGCCGGCTGGTGGTGGACGTGTCCACGCCGGAGAAGGCTGTGATGCAAGGGCTGGAAGCCTGGCCGGGGTTTGATCTGCTGTCGCGCCATGCCAAGGGGCAGGCAGGCAACGGCAAGGTCGGTCCGAATGCCATCGAGGTCAAGGGCCGGGCCGGCGTGGGGGAAATTGAAGTGTCGGACAATGAGTGGGCGAAGGCGTGTAACCTGCGAGAGCGGTATTGGCTTTACGTGGTGTTCAACTGCGCGGGGTCGCACCCGGAGTTGCATCGCATTCAAGACCCGTTCGGAAAACTGATTGCGCGTGCCAAGGGCGGCATCGTGCTGGACGCGGCGAGCATATTGCAGACAGCAGAAAGGAAGCAATGAACAGCCCGCAGAACACGCAGAATACGCGGAAGAGGCGCCCGCGAATGACGCGAATGGACGAGAACATGAAGATTCAGCATCTCCCGGCAATTGTGCAGACAGCGTCTGCACAATTGGCCCTGCCGGCTGGCGGGCCGAACGAGTGACGCTCATGAAAACTCAAGAGATGATGATGGCAAAAATCACGGCGGGCAGCGTCAGCAAGACGGTTGCAGGGATGCTGCCAGAAATCCGCTTGCTGATCGAGGAGGCACGGCACCGGGCCGTGACGGCGGCCAACCTCTCGATGGTCACGCTCTATTGGAATATTGGGCGCGTCATCAACACGGAGCTCCAGAAGGCTCCGGGACGGGCTGATTACGGAGGCCAACTCATCGAACGGCTGGCTGTCGGCTTGAACCGCGAATATGGCCGGGGCTTTTCCGCGCCCAATCTCTGGGACATGAAGCGATTCCACTCCGGCTTTCAGATTCTCCAGCCAGTGGCTAGAGAATCCAGGATTCTCTCGCCAGCGGCTAGAGAGTCGGCGCCCCTGATCAAGGCTGAAACTGTATGGGCGGTTGTTGGAAGAAGACACGGAGACGCGGAGACACGGAGACACGGAGAATAAGGCATGAACATCCGGCATTTTCGAGAACTGACCGTTTGGCGCAAGGCGATGGATCTGGCCATGGAGGTGTTTCGTCCTACAAAGGCATTCCCTTCCGAGGAGCGGTTTTCGCTCGTGGACCAGGTCCGCCGTTCTTCCCGCTCTGTTCCGGCCAACATCGCGGAAGCTTGGAGAAAACGGCGTTATCCAGCCGCCTTCGTCAGCAAACTCAACGATGCGGAAGGCGAAGCCGCCGAAACCCAGACCCACCTAGAAATCGCGCTACGTTGTGGATATCTCAGCCAGGCTGACTTCGACCGTTTGGATGCCGGCTATGAAGAAGTCCTAGCCATGCTAACTCAAATGGTGTCCCATCCCGAACAATGGACCATCCGCGCATGAACTCACCCAACTCAAATCTCCCCGTGTCTCCCCCTCTCCGTGTCTCCGCGTCTTCCGCGGACGCTCCGCGTCTTATCGAAGTGGCGTTTCCGCTGAAGCAGACGTCGCTGGATTCGGTGCATGAGAAGAACGTGCGCCACGGGCACATTTCCACGCTGCACATCTGGCCGGCGCGGCGTCCGCTGGCGGCATGCCGGGCGGCGCTGATTGCCACCCTGCTGCCGGACCCCGGCAATGCCGAGGAACGGGCGAAGATTCTGGAGAAGCTGGCGGGGCATGTGGTGCCAACAACCAAGAGGAAGAAAATGCCCAGTGGGAAGATCGAGGAAATCAAGGCTGAGGAAACCGTCGGCGGCATACTGCACTGGGGCCGGGAGAGCGGGCCGGACCTGGAATGGTTCCGTGAAGAAATCCGCAAGGCATACGACGGGCGAGCGCCGAAGGTGCTGGACCCGTTTGCCGGCGGCGGGGCCATCCCGCTGGAGGCGATGCGGTTGGGGTGCGAAGCCACGGCGATTGACATCAACCCGGTGGCATGGTTCGTCCTGAAATGCACTCTGGAGTACCCGCAGAAGCTGGCGGGGCAGAAGCTGCCGCTGCCGGACTTCGTCCTGCGGGACCGGGAGTTCATGGCAGAGTATTTTGAGCGAGGCCTGGGGCTAAAGGGCGCGTCACTGAAGCGGCGGTTGAAACAGCACTTCGGCGACCATGAGCAGGAGGGCGAGTTTCGCGAATTCCGGGAAAGCCGCACCACTGACGCCACTGACCTGCAAGCCGACCTGGCGTGGCATGTGCGGGCGTGGGGCAAGTGGGTGCTGAAGCAGGCACGGAAGGAACTGGCGGAATTCTATCCCACCTACGCCACATGGGAACCGGTTTTGGAAACGGAGAAACGAAAACTACCCAAGGACTGGCTGGTGGAGGGGAAGAAAGGCAATGCGGCGGAAATTGCGGGGCAGGGCCTGCGACTGTGCCCACTGACCGCTGATGGGGATGTGGATCTAAAGAAACTGAACGCGGAGTTTGCGGCGGAGTACCTGGCAGAGCCGACGAACCCGCGCTGGGTGCCAAAGCCGACGGTGGCCTACCTGTGGGCGCGGACGGTCAAAAACAAGCACCATCCCGAAACCACTGTTCCACTGCTCAAGACACGGTGGCTGTGCAAAAGGGACAATAAGCGCGTGCTCTTGACGATGACAACCCTGGTGGATGGCACGGGTGTCGAGTTTGGGATTGAGGATAATGTGGAAAAGGTCGGCGGCAACACTGCGCAGCGGCGTGAGCATGATCGGAAAATCGGTGGTGGAACGATGTCTCGCGCGGGCGCGACGTGTCCGGTTCACGGAAACATCCTGACTCAGGAGGACATTCGGCTGGACGGTGTAGCGGGGCGGCTGGGTGAGGTTCTTACCGCTGTCGTAATGGAAGGATCTTCGGGGAAAGAGTATCGACTACCGACAGATTTAGAAATGCGGAAGTCGATCGAGGCGCAGGGTCGCATCGAGGGCGTGTTTGCGGGGATCCCATTTGACCTACCTCGCGACCCGATACCCGCAGGCGCGAGTAGGAAAGGAGGGGGTTCCGCGTTTACAGCCAAGCTTTTCGGATTTGAACAATGGAAGGACCTCTTTTCCCATCGGCAGCTCCTGGCTCTGGGAACCTTGGTCAGAACGGTCTGCGCCGTCCGATCAGCCGCTATAGAAGGGGCTGTTCCGAAAGAGTGGGTTGAGGCCATCTTGGTTTACCTTGCTCTCCAGAATGACAAAGTCGCTGACTACAATTCCGAAATTTGCGTGTGGCACATTTCAGGTGAGAAGATTGGGCATACCTTCACGCGTTTTGCGCTGCCAATCACGTGGGATTTCGTTGAACTGGCGGTGGTAAATAATGTAGGTGGCGCATACGCGGCCCAGTTGGACTGGATGTGCCGGTACATTGACCACGCTCTCGTTGCGGCAGATCGAGCTGAAAAGCCCTCGTTGCACAGAAAGTCGGCAATTCAGATTGGCTCCGGCGACTTCGACGCGGTAGTCACCGACCCGCCATATTACGATGCAATACCATATTCGGACTTGATGGATTTTTTCTATGTCTGGCTGAAACGAGCGCTTTACGGCCTCTCGTCGGAGATGGACGCAGCATTAGCCGAATCGCTCTCACCCAAATGGAACAGCGAAGAGGAAGACGGTGAACTGGTTGACGATGCAGGCCGGCACGGCGGCGACAGAGAAAAGTCGAAAGCAGCGTATGAGAAAGGCATGGCGCAGGTTTTTCTGCGATGCGCCAGCGTGCTCAAACCCACTGGCAGAATGGTGGTCGTTTTCGCCAACAAACAACCAGATGCTTGGGAAACGCTCGTTTCGGCACTCATTCGATCGGGTTTCGTGGTGGATGGAAGCTGGCCGATTCAGACAGAAATGAGCACTCGGATGCGCGCCAAGACATCGGCGGCACTCGCGTCCTCGGTGTGGCTTTGCTGCAAAAAGCGGAATCCGGCTGCGCGTCCCGGTTGGGACAACACAGTCCTTCAGCAAATGCGAGAACGTATTACCATCCGGCTGCGCGATTTCTGGGATGCGGGCATTCGTGGGCCGGACTTTGTTTGGGCCGCGACCGGCCCAGCAATGGAGGCTTACAGCCAGCATCCGGTAGTGAAGAAGGCGAACAAGCCGAATGAACTGATGAGCGTGTCGGAGTTCCTGCGTCACGTTCGGCGCATGGTGCTGGATTTTGTTGTAGGCCGGGTGTTGTCGAAGGCGACCGGGGGCAACGAAGCGTCGGTGGGGGAGCTAGACGACGTGACAACCTACTATCTGCTGCATCGAAACGATTTCAAGATGGGCGAGGCCCCAGCGGGCGCATGCATTCTTTATTGCGTATCGTGCAACCTATCCGACCGCGACCTGGTGGATGCCTTTGACCTGCTGGTGCCGAGCGGCGGGACCAGCGATGGCGACGAGGAAGACGAAGCGGAGGTGGACGATGACGCGGAAATGGCAGAAGGATCCAGCAGCACGTTCAAGCTGAAGCCGTGGAACAAGCGGAAGCGGCCAGGCATGGGCTACGACCCGGTGGTGGACAGCCCGAAGGCGCGGCTGGATGCGGCGCAAGGGAAGCTGCTCGAGGAAGCGGCGGCGGAGACGCCGCGAACGCGGATTATCCCCCTGATAGACCAGATTCACCGGCTGATGCACCTGTGGAAGGCTGGCGATGTGGTGAAGGTGGATGAGTACCTGAACGGCAAGGGGCTGCGGACGAATGCGCTATTCCCGCCGGTACTTCAGGCGCTGATCGAGATGGCGGACGGCGGGTCGGAAGAGCGGGCTATCCTGGAGAGTCTGAGTAATCATGTTCAGGGCCGTGGTGCGCGAGCCGGTTATCAACAGGAGTTGCCGGGTCACGAAACTAAAGAATGAGCGGGCCAAACCCGCCATTGAGCGCGCAACAAAATGCTGCCACTGATTCAAAAACGTGCGAAAGTAGAACCCTATGATCAAATGTCTGCGCCTGTACGACTACAAAAGCTTTGAGGAGGCGGACTTGGAACTAGGCGCACTGACCGCCCTCGTGGGGAGCAATGCTTCCGGCAAGAGCAACCTGCGGGACGCGTTGAAATTCCTGCATGGAGTGAGTCGAGGCTACACGTTGGCGGAAATATTCGGGGGGAAAACCGCATTTGGCGCCAAGGTTTGGGATGGTGTGCGCGGTGGAGTGTTTGGAGCGCCACGGCATGGGCAAAACCGATTTGATCTTTCAGTGACGTTGGAGATTTCCACCGGCAACGGCAGCGGGGTCACGGAAGCGACCTACTGCGTTGCCGTCGAAGCGGTGGGGAACGAACCCCGCGTTGTAGCCGAACATCTGCACTGCAGCGGCCATCCAGGTTATGACACCCATCCGGACAAACTGCCCAGGCAAGCCACAGACACCAAGGTGGTCGAGACATGCCTCACTTCCGAGGACGGTCGCGTCAAGGGCAACAAAATGTTCGCGGCCCACCAGCCCATTCTCAGCCAGGTGGCAGAGATTGCCGAAGGAGACTCAGCCCCCTCCGCGCAACGATTGTTAAAGGTTGCGAATGAGGTTAGGCGAGTTTTGGGTGGAATGCGCTTCCTTGAATTAGACCCGAAGCAAATGCGCCAGGCCGCCGTGCCGGGGGCCCTGACGCTCAGTGAATCCGGTGATAACCTGTCCTCGGTTTTAGATGCGATCAGCAAGACTCCCGAATTGAAGCGAGCCATGGCCAGTTGGATCGCAGAATTGACACCGATGGATGTAACCCGGGTGGAATTCGATCCCTATCCCGACGGGAAAGTACTGGCGGTTTTGACCGAAGGAGATGGACGGCGTGTGCCGTTGGGCAGCGCCTCGGATGGAACGATTCGTTTCCTGGGCATCCTGGCGGCCGTTTTTTCTCCAGAAGCCCCCTCCTTGCTATGCTTCGAGGAATTGGAAACGGGTTTTCATCCGACCCGCCTGGCGTTGGTCTTGGACTTGCTGGAACTTGCAACCAAAGGGAAGGCCTTGCAGGTGATGGCGACGACCCATTCCCCCCAACTGGTGCGGTTATTGCTGCCGAAACACCTGGAGCATACCTATGTCACCTACCGGGTTGAGGGCATGCAGCAAACCAAATTGAAGAAGCTCAAGGATGTGCCACACTTCCTCGAGGTTCTGAAGGAGAGTGACGCGGCGCGCCTGCATGAATCGGCATGGATTGAGCAGACCCTCTTCTTCACCGAGGGTACACCCCGGTCGTTTGAATTGGATCCCAAGGAGGGAACACGGTCATGAACGTGCTGATCATCGCGGAAGATCCGATCAACGATCAGCACGTGCTGAAGCCCGTTATTGAGGCGATGCTTCGGTATTTGGGTAAGACCGCCGCGAAGGTCGCGGTCCATCAAGAGCGCTTGGGGGGGTTCGGGCAGGCGCTCCGAAAGGAGCGGATTAGCCAAATTGTGAGAGAGCGTCGGCATAACGTGGACCTCTTCCTCGAGTGCATTGATAGGGATTGTCAGTACGAGGGGAACCCAGAGGCGATACAAGACCGCCGACGGGCATTGGATTTTATCGAGCACCACGTTCGGGAGCAGTTTCCCGGGGTGAACTTCCTTGCGGAAAATGCGATTGAGGAAATCGAAGTCTGGGTGCTGGCCGGATTGGACTGGAGCGCTGCATTCCCCGAGTGGAATTGGCAGGGCATTCGGACTCACTGCAATCCCAAGGAAGCGTTTTTCGAGCCGTTGGCCAAGCGGCTTGGGGTATTTGCAGAACCTGGACACGGCCGGCAGCCGCTCGGGGAACAGGCAGCTAAACACTATGCCAGGCGGCTCCGGGTCCTCTGCAAGGAGGACCTGCTGGCTTTAGAACGGCGCATGCACGACAGCACGTAACGAATCAATCTATGAGTAACGGAATCAAGCCCTGGCACCAAGTCGTCAAACTGCGCGAGGACGTCAAGACGGGCGAGCTGACCCTGGCGATGTTCGCGGCTGATCTTTACGACGTGAAGATGGGCACGGCGAAGTCCGTGTACCGCGACCCGACGGAGTTTTTCACCCTGACGTTTCCGGCGAGCGGCATTCGGGCGCTGGCGCGGGACGTGGCTTACCGCCTGGCCGGCAAGAGCGACAAGGCGGTGCGGCAACTGTCATTGACTTACGGCGGCGGCAAGACGCACACGCTCATCGCCGAATACCATCTGCACAACGACCCGGCAAACCTGCCGGATGTGCCGGCCGTGGCGGAGTTCCGGGCGGAGATGGGGGGCCTGGCTATTCCAAGGGCGCGGATCGTGGTGCTGCCATTCGACAAGCTGGATGTGGAGAAGGGCATGGAGATGGTCTGCCCCGCCGGCAAGAAGCGCTGGCTGAAACAGCCGTGGAGTCTGCTGGCCTGGCAGATTGCCGGCGAGGCCGGGCTCAAGCTGCTGCGCGCGGACGGCAAAGCGGAAGAACGGGAGTCCGCGCCAGCAGAAAACCTGATGCGGGCGTTGCTGGAACTGGGCGTGGAGGAAGGCGGATCTCTGCTGGTGCTGCTGGACGAAGTGTTGATGTATGCACACGAGAAGGTGCGCAAGGACCGGGGCTGGCTGGAGACGTTGAAAAATTTCTTCCAATACCTGACCCAGGCCGCGACCAAGACGGACCGTTGCTGCGTGGTCGCGTCGCTACTGGCCTCTGATGTGGAGAAGAACGACCCGACCGGGCGCGAGATTGAATCCGAACTCTCGAAAGTATTCCAGCGCGCGGGCGAGCAGGAGATTCAACCGGTGACAAAGGAGGAAGCGGCAGAAGTGCTGAAGCGACGGTTGTTCGAGTTGGAGTCCATCAAGGACACGGAGAAGTTCCGCCCGCAGGTCATCGCCGCGCTCCAGGGCATTGGGAAACTGGATGAAGCGACGGCACGGGGCGGCGGAACTGCGGAGCAAAAGTATCTGTTGAGCTATCCATTCCATCCCGAGCTCACGGAGGTCTTCTACGCGAAGTGGTCCGGGATGCCGGGGTTCCAGAGGACGCGCGGCATCCTGCGCACGTTCGCGCTGGCGCTACGCGATTCAGCGGGCTCGGACCCATCGCCGTTGATCGGTCCAAGCGTGTTTCTGCCGAAAGGGAATGAAACGAAGATCCCTGAGGGACTACGGGAACTGGCGGAGGTGGCGCGGAAGGAGACCTACGAGGGGGCGCAGAGCAACTGGCCGTTCATTCTGGACACGGAACTGGCGAAGGCGCGGGAGATCGAGCAGGACTTTGCAGGGCTGAAAGGGCGGGAAATCCAGCAGGCGGTGATTGCCGCGTTTGTGCATTCGCAGCCGATTGGGAAGACAGCGGACCTGAGCGAGTTGTTTGTGCTGATTGGCGCAACGAACCCGGACCGGATCACGCTGGAAAAGGCGATGCGGCGATGGGTGGACGTGTCGTGGTTCCTCGATGAGTCCAACTTCCCGGCGGATGACAAGGTGCTGCCGAAGACATGGCGCATGGGGTCGCGCCCGAACCTCCAACAGATGCACGACGTAGCCTGCGCCGACCGGGTGAGGATCGAGACGGTGGAATCCCTGCTGAACACGGTGATCGGAAAGGCGAAGGATTTGACCGCCGGGGCCTCGGCAGCCGGGGCCAAAGTCCACAACCTGCCGGTGAAGCCAAGCGACGTCGAGGATGATGGGGAATTTCATTTTGCGGTGCTCGGACCGAAATGCGGATCCATGTCGGGGAATCCGAGCGCGGAAGCCAGGCGCTACCTGGAAGAGACGACGGGGGCGGACCGTCCGCGGGTGAACAAGAACGCGGTGGTGCTGGCGGTGCCGTCGCGGGACGGGCTGGACGCGGCGCGGGCCACGGTGCGTAGCTACCTCGGATGGGAAGAAGTGCGGGAGATGCTGAAGGGGCAGGAACTGGATGAAGTCCGCCGGGTGCGGTTGCAGGGCAACACGGATAAGTCGCGGGGCGACATTCTGGAAGCCATCAAGAACGCCTATTGCATCGTGGTGACGCAAAGCGCGGGCGGGGACATCCAGGCGTTCAAGATTTCGCCAAGCGATGAGCCCTTGTTTGTGACCATCAAGGGCGACTCGCGGTCTCGGATTGAAGACAACCCGGTGAGCGCGGATGCGCTGCTGCCGGGCGGGCCTTACGACCTGTGGCAGCAGGGGCAGACAGCGAAACGCATCAAGGACCTGGTGGGGGCTTTCGCACAGGTGCCGAAACTGCCGAAGATGCTGCGGCGGGGGGAGATTCTGGAAACGCTGGTAGAGGGGGCGCGGCATGGGTTTTTCGTGCTGCGGAAGATGAGGCCGGACAAGTCATTCCGGACGATCTGGCGGCAGGAAGTCTCGGCAGCGGACATTGAGAAGGACCCGACGTGGGAAGTAGTCTTGCCAGAGTCGGCGCAGCTTGATGAAATCTCGGCGTCGCTGCTCACGCCAGAGGGGCTGCCGGAACTGTGGCCTGCGGCGAAGCAGATCACGGTGGCGGATGCGGTGAACTACTTTGCGGGGAACAAGTATGTGACCACAAGGAGAACAGCATCGGATGGCACACTATATGACGAGTCAACGCCGATTCCCTCGGCCAAGATTGGGGCGGTGCAGGGAGCGGTGAAAGCTGCCGTGGAGGCAGGAAGACTGTGGCTGGTGTCGGGGGTGGCGAGCATCTGCGGGGAGGCCATTCCGACCGGGGTTCTGAGCGATACCGCCCTGCTGTATCCGCCGCCGGATCCGATTGATGTAAACCGACTAACACCGGAGCAACTGCCGGGGGCGTGGGAAGGGAACCAGACGACGGCGCTGGGGTTGTCGAACCAGTTGTCAGTCCAGGCGGGCAGGGCGTTGCCGTGGCCGGTTGTGAGGGATGCGATTGACGGCGCCATCCGGGCGCGACTGCTGGAGCGCACGGCGGATTCCGGCCCGTGGCCGTGCCCGCTGAGCGGCGCAGGAGCAGTAAGGCTGCAACGGCCGCAGAATGTGCCAATGCCGCCGCCGCCGCCGCCGCCGAAGCCCGGAACCTTCACCGCGCAGTCGGATCTGCAATCGCAGGAATTGCAGGAGCTTGCTGAGCACATCGGCGAGGTACTGAAGGCTGCGGTGCCAAACACGCTCAAGCTGAGTGTGAGGATTGAGTTGGGCGGGGAGCCGAAGGCGAGCGAGGCCAGGCTGAAGGCCATCAACGCGATTATGGCGAAGGTGAAGAAAGGGCTGGAATTGAAGTGATCACGGGGACTTGGCGAATCCCGCTGAGGTCTGTGAAGCCTGAAATCGGTGAAGGCGGTGGCCTGGATTACCGGGTTCTAAGACCATCCAAACGCTCCCGGAGCAGGTGGCGGAAGGAGGCGCCCGACCAGCGCCAACCGTGCTGAAGGAATTGTTGCACCCCCCGCCGATTTCCTGGCCATCCCCGGCAGCGAAATCATCCTCCATCGTGACGGCAGTATCACCACCACGGGAATTGCCCCGCTCCTCTTGGAAGGCACCGGTGGTGTTGGACTGCCATCCGGAGGGCATTGGAAACCGAGTTGATTCTCGCGCGAGGCCGCGCGAAGAGGAGAGAGCCGGGAATCCCCTTTCCGGCTTTGATTCTCATGGGACTTGAGTTCAATCCGTCGGACATCTGCCTTCGAGAATCGGGCCATGCTTGCGTTTGGCGTGGAGAACGGCAAAGACTACCGGTTGGTCACTGATCACTTGAAAGAATACGCTGTGGGGAAATCGCCGCAGGTTCGCCCGGCGCCAGTTGCCAAACCGGATGCTGTAACGGAGGGGGTCCTCGGCGATGAGACTGATGACGCGCTTCACCTCATCCATGAAATCGGCGCCCAGCCCGGGTTGGTGGGCGTCATACCAGCGGGCCTCGTGCTCAATGTCCGCTTTAGCGAGCGGATGCCTTCTGGGCGCGTTCATCCGCGAGTTGGCGCTTCAGGTTCTCGAAATAGTCCGGCTCAAAGGGTGCCGCGATGGCCGGATTCGCGGCGAATTCCGCGAGGCGGCGATCCAACTCAGCCACAAGCTCTGGCGTCTCCTGCCAGTCGCCATCAGCCGAGGTGGGTGCGGGGGCATGGGAGGCCAGAAAACCGTTGAACCATTCGGCGAACCGAATCACCTCGCTGGCCGGCAACTGTTGAATCTGCTGCTCAATTTGCTCGACGCTCATGCGTAGAATGTAGCAGCCCAAGCCGGGTTTGCGACCAGAAAGAACGGAAAGAGGGCGGGAGACAGGAACCAGCCGGAGGTTCGGAGTCCCGGCTTCAGCCGGCGGGACGGTCGTTTTGCCGAGAGCCTCAAAAGTCTTCAACCTCATCATCCCTCCGCGCATTGTGCCGCCTGAAGGCGGGACTACTAACCTGATGCCCGGCTTGCGGCGCCTCTTGACAAGGCCCGCGTCTTCCGCCCTGCTCTCAAGATGTTCAAAGCGCAATCACGGTTTCTCAGACGGTTGAGTTATAACGCGGCCTGCTTGCTTTCCATGGCGGTGTGGGCCTGTGTCGGCGCCGACGGCAGGCGTCCGATGGAACTGGAGGATTTGTTCCGTCTTCGACGGGTGAGCGATCCGCAGGTCTCACCGGACGGGCGTTGGGTGGCGTATGTGGTGGGGAAGGTGGAGAAAGCGGAGAACTTCGTCAACACGGACATCTGGCTGCTCCCCACCGGGGGAGGGGAACCCAAGCAACTGACCAACGGCCTGCGGCATGACCGGCATCCACGGTGGTCGCCGGACGGGAAGTCGATCGTCTTCGAGTCGAACCGGGGCGGGGCGTTTCAGCTTTTCGTGATCAGTGTGGAGGGGGGTGAGGCCAGGCAACTGACCACGATCAGCACGGAGGCAACACAACCGGTCTGGTCGCCTGACGGAAAGCGGATCGCGTTTGTGTCGGCGGTTTTTCCCGAGTTCTCGGACAAGCCGTTTTCGGAAAGCGACGCGCTCAACAAGAAGGCGAATGACGAGCGCGAAAACAGCAAGGTGAAGGCCCGGATCATGACCCAGTTGCTCTACCGGCACTGGGACAGTTGGGTGGACGGCAAACGCCAGCATTTGTTCGTCATGCCCGCCGGCGGGGGTGAGCCTCGCGACGTCACACCGGGAGACAGGGACGCGGTGCCGACCTCTTCCACGTTTTCCGCAGGCGACGATTTTGCGTTTTCCCCGGATGGGAAGGAATTGGCCTATACCGCCACGCCCACGCCCACGCGCGAGGAGGCCTGGAGCACCAACCACGATCTCTATGCCGTGAACCTGGAGACGGGTGAGCGCCGGCAAGTCACCACAAACCTGGCGGCGGATGGATATCCCCGCTATTCACCGGACGGAAAGTACCTTGCCTACCGCGCCCAAGCGCGCGCGGGGTTCGAGGCGGATCGGTGGCAGCTTCTTCTGCTCGATCGCGGCTCGGGAGCGACCCGCAGCCTGACGGCGGGCCTGGACTCGGGTGTCGAAGATTTTATCTGGGCGCCGGACAGCCAGTCGCTGTTTTTTGGGGCGGAGGAGAAGGCAACCCGGCCTGTGTGGAGAGTCACGCTGGCGGGTAACGACGCCCGGAAGGTGGTTGAGCAGGCGGCCAATTCGGAGGCGAGTCTCACGCCCGATGGACGAACCTTGGTCTTTTGCAGGGATTCGATGGCCCGCCCTGCTGAGGTCTGGACGGCCAGTTCGGATGGCGGCGGATTGAAGCAGCTCTCGGACGTGAATGGGGCGGTGATGTCTCAAATCGAGCCTGTGGCGCCTGAATCTGTCTGGTTTCCCGGCGCGGCTGGCGCGAACGTGCAGATGTGGCTGCTCAAACCGCCCGGCTTTGACGCGGCGCGGAAGTATCCGCTGGTGTTTTGGGTGCATGGCGGGCCGCAGGGGGCGTATCTGGATTCGTGGTCGTATCGATGGAACGCGCAGCTCTGGGCGGCGCAGGGCTATGTGTTGGCCCTCCCGAACCCTCGCGGCAGCACCGGCTTTGGCCAGAAGTTCGTGGATGAGATCAGCGGCGATTGGGGTGGCAAGGTGTACGAAGACCTCATGAACGGGCTCGGCTTGATTGAGCGGTTATCCTACATCGACACCAACCGCATGGCGGCGGCGGGAGCCTCTTTTGGCGGGTACATGATGAACTGGTTCCAGGGCCATACCGACAAGTTCAAGACGCTGGTCACGCATTGTGGGGTGTATAACTTCCAGAACTCGTTTGGAGCCACGGACGAACTCTGGTTTGACGAATGGGACCACGGCCTGCCGTGGGTGAACAAGGACTTCGAGAAATGGTCGGCGCACCAGTTCGCCGGGAACTTCAAGACCCCCAACTTGATCATCCACAACGAACTCGATTTCCGGGTTCCGCTTCACGACGGGCTGAACCTTTTTTCGGTGCTCCAGCGCAGGGGAGTCCCATCGAAGCTGCTCTACTTCCCGGACGAAGGCCACTGGGTCCTCAAACCGCAAAACAGCGAACTCTGGAACAAGACTGTGTTCGACTGGCTTGCGGTCTATTTGAAGAACTGACGGTGCCTCACGGCAGGGCCGCGGGGTACACCTCCCCGCCTTTGGCTACGAACTCCCTGGCCTTTTCGTCCATGCCGAGTTCGATCGCCTGATCGTCGGACACACCGTGCTCGGCCGCGTACTTCCGGACGTCCTCGGTGATCTTCATGCTGCAGAAGTGCGGGCCGCACATCGAGCAGAAATGGGCGGTCTTGGCCCCCTCCTGTGGGAGAGTTTCGTCATGGAATTCGCGAGCGGTGTCAGCGTCCAGGGCCAGGTTGAACTGGTCCTCCCAACGAAATTCGAACCGCGCCTTGCTCAGGGCATTGTCGCGATATTGGGCGCCGGGGTGGCCCTTGGCCAGATCGGCGGCGTGCGCGGCGATCTTGTATGCGATGACGCCGTCCTTCACGTCCTTCCGGTTGGGCAGACCGAGGTGTTCTTTTGGAGTCACGTAGCAGAGCAGGGCGCAGCCATACCAACCGATCATCGCCGCGCCAATGGCGCTGGTGATGTGGTCGTACCCGGGGGCCACGTCGGTGGTGAGTGGGCCCAGGGTGTAGAAGGGGGCTTCATGACACCATTCGAGCTGCTTTTCCATGTTCTCCTGGATCATGTGCATGGGGATGTGCCCGGGCCCTTCGTTCATCACCTGGACGCCGCGATCCCAGGCGCGCCGGGTGAGGTCGCCCTGGACCTTGAGTTCGCCGAACTGCGCCTCATCGTTGGCGTCGGCGATCGAGCCCGGACGCAGACCGTCGCCGATGGAGAAACTGACATCATAGGCGGCCATGATCTCGCAGATGTCGTCCCAATGGGTGTAGAGGAAGTTCTCCTGGTGATGGGCCAGGCACCATTTGGCAAGGATCGAGCCGCCGCGTGAGACAATGCCCGTGGCACGGCGCGCCGTCAGGGGAATGAAGCGGAGCAGAACACCAGCGTGGATGGTGAAGTAATCCACCCCCTGCTCGCACTGTTCCAGCAGGGTGTCGCGGAAGATGCCCCAGGTAAGGTCCTCGGCCTTCCCCCCCACTTTCTCGAGGGCCTGATAGATGGGTACTGTGCCAATGGGGACGGGGGAGTTTCGTAGAATCCACTCGCGGGTGGCGTGGATGTTTCTCCCGGTAGATAGGTCCATCACCGTATCGGCGCCCCACCGCGTGGCCCAACGCATCTTTTCGACTTCTTCCTCGATGGTCGAGGCTACCGCCGAGTTGCCGATGTTGGCGTTGATCTTCACCAGGAAATGACGACCGATGATCATCGGCTCCAATTCGGGATGGTTGATGTTCGCGGGGATGATCGCGCGTCCGCGCGCGACTTCGTCGCGGACGAATTCGGGAGTGATGAACGCGGGAATCCGGGCGCCAAAGGGGGTGCCTGGGTGTTGTTGGTTCAGCACGTTGCGGGCTCCGCGCTTGTTTTCCACGGTTTCCAGGGCCTCCGCGCGGCCCAGGTTTTCCCGGATGGCGACGTACTCCATCTCGGGTGTAATGACGCCTTTTTGCGCGTACCAGAGTTGCGTGACCGGATGGCCGGCGTTGGCCCGCAGCGGACGGCGGGTGGCGAAGTGGGATTGCCCGGCGCTGGTTGCCGGCTCTGGAGGTTCCACAGCGAAGGGCATGCGCCCTTCGTATTCCTCGACATCGCGCCGGGCGGTGATCCAGGAGTGACGCACGAGGGGCAGCCCATGGCGCGCGTCCCCGGCAAAGGCGGGGTCTCCCCACGGGCCGCTTGTGTCGTAGAGTCGTACGGGTTCGTTGGCCTCGACCGAACCGGTGAACGATTTGGTGGGGCGGAGCGTTACCTCGCGGAAGGGTACCCGGAGATCCGGGTGCAGCGTGCCGGGGACATACACGCGGGCGCAACGGGAGGCGGGTTCGGCGCCCTGAAGTCCAATAGAGTCTTTCGTCGCGATCATATCGTCGTTGTGTGGGAACCGGCGGTCGGGCGCGAACGACTCGCGACAAACGGCCGGGGAGGGAAGTCGGAAGGCCACTGGACTTTCCCTTCGCCAGCATTACCTGGATCAGGTTCCACGGGTCGGCGGCGCTCGAGCGCCACCCTCTCAGCCTTCCTCCCGTGGGCGCATAAGCCTACGGGAGCGGTTGGCTCCCCGAAACTAATGGGAAGTTACGGCTCGATGGGTATCCCGTCAAGGCTCAGAAAAGGGACTTGCTATTTACGCCGGGCATCGGCATAACGATCCCCTAACTTTTAACATGATCTATGGCTGACATCGCAAACAAATATCCTGAGAACGTTGCCGGTAAGTACTACGTCGATAATCAATGCATCGATTGCGACCTTTGCCGCGAAACCGCCCCCAACAACTTCAAGCGCAATGAGGATGGCGGCTATTCCTTCGTGAGCAAGCAAGCCGATGGCCCCGAGGAGGAAGGCCAGTGCAAAGAGGCCATGGAAGGCTGCCCGGTGGAAGCCATCGGCAACAACGGCTAGCCCTGAGCGGCGGGCCGTTTCGGCAGCCGGATTAATTTAGCCAACCCGCAAGGCCGACGGCCTGCGGGTTTCTTGTTTTAAAGGCGGTCGAACGTGGGGAGGCGGCGGTCTGGGGGGGGGAGCGCTACCGAGCGTTACCGCGGCCTTCGGAGCCAAAGCGTCGCCGTAGCAGGCGCAAGCCAAAACCCGGTGGAGTTTCAGCCGCGCAAATCGCGATGCGGACGTCCGCTAGTTCTGGACGTTCGGAATCGAGGTCTTGCTGTCGATCGCTTTGGGGTCGATGCTCCGGATCGAGTTGATCGCCTGCATCATGACTTGGCGATCCCCGTCCTGGAGCAGCGGTTTGAGCGCGGGCACTGCCTTGATCGCCGCAGGCCCCATCTCGCCCAGCGCATAGGCGGCCAGACGGCGGATTTCGGGATCGGTGTCCTTTAAGCATTCGATCAAGTCGGGCACGGCCGCCGCCGCCGCTTCCTTCAACGCCCCCAATTCCGTGCAGGCAGTGAGTTTGGCGTCTTTGTCGGTGCCCTTGAGGGCTTGGACCTGTGCTGAGACATCGGCCTGCTTCTTGCCGCCCCCGCAGCCGACGAGGAGCCCGGCAAGCGGGATGATGAGCAGAGCTGTCGCGAGGATTGCGTGGAGTTTGGTTTGCATATATGGGGAGAACGTAGCACACCCGCCCACCCGTCCTCAACTCAATTCTGGCTGGAGCGAGCAATTGGCTTCCCATTTGATCCAGGGGTGCGGATAATCAGTCATGCATCGACGAGAGTGTTCGCGGGAAACGCGCGAGGGTTTGCACGTGCTCCAACTGCTCAACGGCAGTTTGTCGGAGGCGTTTATCACCGTGCCGGCGGTGGGCGACGAGTTGCCGGTTTGCCTGCTTCAACGGCTTTATTCTTATCTTGAGCAGAACCCTCAGCTTCGAATCGTGCGCCAGGATGTGTTCGGCCTTGTGGCCGATCCCGCCCGGGATTCGGCTGGGCGCGCTTACCGTTTGGACGGTTCTGAGTGGCCGGTCACGTGGGTGGAGGAGGGCAATGGGGGTGGGTGCCCTGTGGCGGGCATCCAGGTGCACGCCGTTTCGGGAGCCCCAGTCACACCCATCCGCATGGATGGGCGTGTGGTGGGGGCGGTCTTCGAGGACGCCTATGCGCGCTACTGCGTGCTGGGCGGTTTGCGGCCTGACCTGGCCCCATTGTGTCGTGGTGAGCAGGTATGGCGGACTTTCGAGAAGATGGAGGCGGCTCTGAGCCTCGCCGGCATGCGGTTCGCGAACGTGGTCCGGACCTGGTTTTACCTGGACGATATCCTGGACTGGTATGATGAGTTCAACCGTGTTCGCAATCGATTCTTTCAGGAGCGCCGGGTGTACGGCGCGCTTGTGCCGGCGAGCACAGGGGTAGGCGGCAGCAATCGGGAGGGCACGGCGGTGGTGGCTGACCTGCTGGCCATCGAGCCCAAAGGCCCCGAGGCGTCTCTTCAGATGGTGCCTTCCCCGCTGCAATGTGCCGCCCTGGACTACGGCAGCGCGTTCAGCCGCGCGGTTGAGCTGACGCTGCCGGGCCAGCGCCGTCTCTTTGTTTCGGGCACGGCCAGCATAGCCCCGGATGGCCAGACTCTGCACGCGGGTGATGTGGATGCCCAAGTGGCGCTCTCGATGGAGGTGGTGCGGGGCATCCTCAATTCACGGGGCATGGGGTGGGCGGAGGTGACGCGCGCCATCGGCTACTTCAAGCATGCCGAGGACGTCGTCGCGTTTGCGCGCTACTGCACCGCCCACCGCATCCCGCCGCTGCCCGCCGTGATCGTGAAGAACGACATCTGTCGAGATGACCTCTTGTTCGAGATCGAGGTTGATGCCGTGAAGTAGTGACTTTTCCAGGGCAAGTTTGGACAAAAGGGCGCATGGTGCAAGGCCATAGGGCAATGGAAGCGTTGTTGCCTCGGGTGCGTGAGCCGGTGGATGAAAGATTTATGAAAACGGTGGTTGCATTCCTCCAGGGCGAGGAGTAGGTTGATTCCGTAATAGGCAGCTTGTCGATTTCGAGGCGTGTAAGATCCTCAGTTGAATTTGCGTTCAGTGATGATTTGAGACCCGATGGTCGGGAACAGTCTGGGAAGGGCAGTCGGTCTATCATAGAAAGTCATCATGAATACTAAGTTATACGTTGGAAACCTCTCCTTCGATGTCATCGAAAACGACCTCCAGGATATGTTTGCCCAACACGGCCCTGTCACCGAGGTTAACCTCATTATGGATAAGGTTAGCGGGCGGCCTCGCGGTTTCGCGTTTGTCTCCATGGCCACCAAAGAAGGTGCCGAGGCGGCTATTTTGGCCCTGAATGGAAAGCAGGTTCAGGGTCGCGCCCTGACCGTCAATGAAGCCCGGCCTCGCGAAGAGCGTCCGGCTTACTCCGGCGGTGGCGGCGGCGGCGGCGGCGGCGGCGGCGGGCGTTCCCGTCGTTACTAAGCCGTAAGGCTGAAGTAGGAATTTGCGGGGTGGAATCTTGCCAGGCAGGGTTCCACCTTTTTGCATTTTTGTCCTAATACCATCGATCACCTCTCCCCCCAAGAACCGCATGCCACGCTTCCACTGGAAAAAGGTTCACTGGTCAAACAGCCTTTTCTTGGTCTCCACATTGGTCCTGACGTTGACAGCGGTGCCGGTTTACGTCTGGCGCAACGGTCTGGACCGGTTCCAGATCGCGCTGTTTCTATTCTTCTTTGCCGCGACGGGGTTGAGCATCACGGTTGGTTACCATCGATTGTTTTCCCACTTGTCATTCAAGGCCTCGTGGCCCGTGCGATTGTTCACGCTTCTGTTTGGCGCGGCGGCATTCGAGAATTCGGTTTTATGCTGGGCGTCCGACCATCGCCGGCATCACAAGTTCGTTGATCATGAGGAGGATCCTTACGATATTTCAAAGGGCTTCCTTCACGCGCACATTGGCTGGATACTCTTTCGTCTGCAGCCTGAGGGTTCTTTTGATGGGGTGAAAGACCTGCAGGAGGACAGGCTGGTGATGTGGCAGCATCGCCGTTACAAGCTCATCGCGCTATCGACCAGCTTTGGCCTTCCCTCCTTGTTGGGATGGCTGCATGGCGGGTGGCGGGGCGCGTTGGGGAGTCTGTTGATTGCGGGTGTGGCGCGCGTGGTGTGCGTGCATCACATGACTTTTTTCATCAATTCCTTTTGTCACACCCTGGGGCGGCAACCTTACTCGAGCCGTTGCACCGCGCGCGACAGCGCGATCATGGCTTGGCTTACGTTCGGGGAGGGGTATCACAATTTTCATCACGAGTTCCAGCATGACTATCGGAATGGGGTGAAACCGTGGCAATTTGACCCCACCAAGTGGTCCATCTGGATACTCCACAGGCTGGGGTTGGCCCGGCAGCTCCGACGGGTGCCGGAGGAAAAGATTCTGCTGGCCGAGGTCGCGGAGCAGCAGCGCTTGATCGCTCTCAAGTTGAGCGCCACAACGGCGGTGGTTGCGGAGCCAGTCCATCGCATGCTCCACAGCGCGCATCAGCGTCTCCAACACGCCGCCACCCAATGGGAACAGTGCAAGGCTAACTACCGGCAGGCTGTCGAGATGCGGATGGAGGCGTCGCGGGAGAAGCTGGCGGAACTGCGGCGGGAATTTCGCAGAGCCCGGGCAAACCTGCGTGCCGCGTTGCGGGAGTGGCACCAAGCGCAACGACTAGCCCATGCCCAGCTAGGCTGATCGGAGTTTGCGGCCTGCTGCGAATGTAATTGGCATGGTTCATGCTGCGACGGGCGTATGAGAGTGTGTTGGCAACGGCACTGCGCGCCTCATTGGCCCACCACCCCGCCTAACCGCGCGAGGTCGCGCGAAGCGGTTACTTGGTTTCCAGCAGTAGGCGGCGGACGATGAACCCGCCTTCATTCAAATGAAAGCTCCCCTTGTCTCAGTCAGAATCGTTCGGAACCTGCTCCGGGTTGCCGTTGTGACTCTTTTCGTTGTCAACGGCTTGGCCCAGTCGATGGTGCCGGGTGCCGGGTGCCGGTCTTGCGCACAGGAACAGAATGCCCTTTCCCGCACTCACTCGGCAGAAGTTGCCTACCGCGGCCGGGAGAGAGCGGCGCTTCGATGCCCGATCCGGAAAGATATTCCTTGTTTCAGCCAGGCTGCGCTTTCGGGTTTCTTCTCCTGGCCGTCGTTTGCTGCGGGGGGTGTCCTGGCTCTGGGCATTGGTGTCCTTGGCTTACACAGGCAACGACGCTGTGCCCAGCGCCACCGGGAGCGCGAGTTGGAGTTACAGGCATCCTTGAGCCAGCGCACGCACGAGCTGGAAGCCGAGATCGGACGTCACCGGACCACGGAGTTTGCCCTGCGCGAATCCGAGTCGCTTTGCCGGTCCTTGCTCGACAATCTGCCGGTCAATGTCTATCAGAAGAACCTTGAAGGCAAGTTCACGTTTGCCAACAAACTTTTCTGCCAGACCTGCGGGAAGTCTCCCGAGGAAGTGATCGGCAAGACGGATTATGACTTCTCCCCGCCCGCCCTGGCGGAGAAATACCGCAGCGATGATCAGAAGGTGCTGGAGGCACAGAAACCGCTCAAAGACATTGAGGAGCACCGTCAGTCCGACGGGACGCGTCTGTATGTGCAGGTCCTGAAAGTGCCCGTGCGCAACTCGCGGGGCGAACTGACGGGCACGCAGGGAGTCTTCTGGGATGTCACCGACCGCAAGCTGGCGGAGGAGGCGCTCGCCTTTGAGCGCGATCTGCTGGACGCCCTTCTGGAGAACATCCCTGACGCCGTCTATTTCAAGGATCGGGAGTCACGATTCCTGAAGTGCAGCAAGGCGTTGGTCACCGGCCTGGGACTGACTCAGGCCAGGATGGCTGTCGGGAACACCGACTTCGATTTCTTCACCGAGGAGCACGCCCGGCCCGCTTTTGAAGACGAGCAGGAAATCATGCGCTCCGGCAAGCCGATTATAGGCAAGGTGGAGCGTGAGACCTGGACCGGCGGCCATGTGACGTGGGCGCTTACCACCAAGATGCCGCTTCGCAACAAGACCGGCGAGGTTATTGGCACCTTCGGCATCTCCAAGGACATCACGAGCATCAAGGAGGCGGAGGAAGCATTGAAGACGGCCAAGGAAGCCGCCGAGCAGGCGACTCGCGCCAAGAGCGCGTTCCTCGCCTCGATGAGCCATGAGATTCGCACTCCCATGAATGGTGTCATCGGGATGACGAACCTCCTGTTGGACACCAGCCTCGATTCCGAGCAGCGTGACTATGCGGAGACCGTCCGTAACAGCGCCGAGGCGCTCCTGAATATCATCAACGACATCCTTGACTTCTCCAAGATCGAGGCGGGCAGGCTGGCGCTGGAAGTGGTCGATTTTGACTTACGTGAAGTTGTCGAGGAGACCACGGAGCTTCTTGCGGAGCGAAGCCGCCAGAAGGGCATTGAATTGGGGTCGTTCGTTCCGATGGAAGTATCCACCCGTCTGCGCGGCGATCCGGGCCGCCTTCGTCAGGTCCTCCTTAACCTGGTGGGTAACGCCATCAAATTCACCGAGAAAGGGGAGGTGTTTGTCAACGTCACGCAGGAGCGTGAGAACCACTCGATTGTCTTCCTTCGCGTGGAAATCATTGACACCGGCATCGGTATCTCCTACGACGCTCAGGCCCGGCTTTTCGCCCCCTTCATGCAGGCGGACGGATCGACCACGCGCAAGTATGGCGGCACCGGCCTGGGATTGGCTATCTCCAAACAACTGGTCGAGCTTATGGGCGGTCGCATCGGAGTGAAAAGCGCTCCCGGCCAAGGCTCCAAGTTTTGGTTTACGCTGGAGTTGGAGAAGCAAACCGACTCGATCGAGACGGAGTTCGAGGAGATCCGGAAGCTGGCGAACGCTCACATATTGGTAGTGGATGACAACGCCACCAACCGGCGCATCCTGCACCACCAGGTGCTCGGCTGGCGCATGCGCGGAGGACAGGCCGCCTCCGGGGCGGAAGCGCTGGTTGCTCTGAGGGAAGCCGCAGCCGACCGCGATCCTTACGATATTGCGATCCTCGACATGCAGATGCCCGAGATGGACGGTCTGATGCTCGCCCGAACCGTCCAGGCTGATCCCAGCCTCGGCGGTATCCCCTTGATCATCCTGTCCTCGATGGGACAAAAGCTTAGCCGGGAAGATATGCGGGCGGGCGGCATCACCAGCAGCCTCATCAAGCCTGTCCGCCAGTCTGAGCTCTACGACGCTCTGGTGAACGCCCTCGCATCCGCCCCTCTGCCTCTGGGGCGCCGGCGCTATTCGGAGAATGCTGCCGCCCCGGATGTTCCGACGGTCTTTCCAGCTCCGGCGGATCCGGTAGTACCCCAGCTTACCCTCAAGGGGCCGCGCATCCTCGTGGCTGAGGACAATCCCGTCAACCAGAAGGTCACCCTCCGTCAGTTGGAGAAGCTCGGCTACACCGCCGACGTGGTCGCCAACGGGCTCGAAGCGATAGAAGCCATCGAGCGTATCCCCTATTCGGTGGTGTTGATGGACTGCCATATGCCCGACATGGACGGTTACGCTGCCACGCAACGGATTCGCGATCGTGAGCGGCAGGGGACCTTGAACTCGCGCCTGACCCAGCCGGTGTGCATCATCGCCCTCACCGCCGACGCGATGGAGGGCGACCGCGACCGGTGCATCACGGGGGGCATGGATGACTACGTTTCCAAGCCTGTGAAGATCGAGGCACTGCAGGCTGCCCTCGGCCGCGCCTTCAAGCCCATCCAGGAGGCGGCGGCCGGCCTGAATGGGTCATGAGTGGCGAGTGGCCATGCGACCAAACCTGCCATGAACCGAGCAGCGTCCGCCAGCGGGAATGAGCGAGTGACGCGGCGATACAGCCGACGGTGGTGGCTTAGGACGGTGGCGTCCGGGGGGACAGCGGCGGCTGCCGTGCGACTGTTCGACGGCCCGTTTGTGCTCGCTGAGTCTTCACCGAACTCGAAGCTGGCGACCGCTATCATTGGCTGCGGAGGGAGAGGCGAGGAAAGCCTCAGGGCTGCCTCCGGGGAAAAGCTCGTGGCGATCGTGGACGTGGAGGAGGGTCGCCTTGCCGCCGCCGCGAATAAGGTCTCCGGGAATGGCGCCAAGCCCAGGGTTTTTTTCGACTACCGCCGGATGTTCGATGCCATGCACGGGGAGATCGATGCGGTCTTCGTCGCCACCCCCGACCATCACCACGCGCCGGCGTCGATGATGGCGATGAAACTCGGCAAGCACGTGTTTTGCGAGAAGCCGTTGTGCCATGATATTTTCCAGGCCCGCGCCTTGGCCAAGGTGGCAAAGGAGACGAAGGTGACCACGATGATGGGTAACCAGGGCCACTGCGCCGAGGGGTATCGGCGGTTGTGCGAGTATATTTGGTCCGGGGCGATTGGTGACGTCCTGGAAACCCACAGTTGGAGCGGGTTTGTCAACGGCGGCGCCGGAGGGCGTCCGGCTGCAAAGCCGGTGCCCGCGGGTCTGCACTGGGACCAATGGCTTGGGCCAGCCCCCTACCGTGATTTTCACGAGGGTCTGCATCCGCTGTATTGGCGCTACTATTCGGACTTCGGAACCGGCGGGCTGGGGGACTGGGGCTGCCACAACCTGGATGGTGTTTTTTGGGCGTTGCGAGTCGGCCACCCATCGGGCATCGAGTGCCTTGGCAGCATCGGTGGCGGTGACGAGAAGTATCCCCAGGCGAGTGTCATCCGCTGGGATGTTCCGGCTCGTCGTGACATGCCGGCCCTGAAGGTTCATTGGTACGACGGAGCCAAACTGACTCCGCAGGCGAAGCCCCATGAGCTGAAGGGGCGTATCGCGAGCCCCAATTACCCTCCGATGCTGGCCGCGTTCGAGAAAAAGTACGAGTGCGATTTCAGGGAGGGATGGGATGGTGGAACCTTCTACATCGGCACCAAGGGCGTCATGCACACGGGTTGCTATGGCGAAAGACCCCGGATCCTCCCCGAAGAGGCGCATAATGCGTTCCCGGTTCCGCGGGAACGGATCCCCAGGATCAAGGGTTCGCATTTCGAGCACTTCATCCAATCCTGCAAGGAGGGCAAGCCGACCTGTGCTGATTTTGGATACGCCGCCGCGATTACCGAGTTTCTCCTGCTGGGGCACCTGGCAATCAGGGCGGGTGACGGCGTCAAAGTGGAGTGGGACGGTGCGAACATGCGTTGCGCGAACCTTCCCGATCTCAATCACTGGCTGCGCCGCGACTGCCGCAAAGGGTGGGAAACGTAGCCGAGTGGGCTGTGCTCCCAGCGCGCGCCACACATCAGTCGGCTTTGACGGGGCCCGTTTCGCCCAGCGGAAAACGGACGGCTGCGGTCGTCGTGTTGCCGGGTTCAGTAGCAAATCTGGCGATTCCTGCGTGGGCTTGGACGATCAGCTGGACGGACGCAACTCTTTTCGCCAGACTGCATTTCGACGAGGCTGACGTGCGCTTCGTTGCCCCGTCATGGCGTGCCGGGCCTGAGGAAGCGCTTGAAAGCGGGACGAGGTGCCATTAGAGTCACGCCCCGTGGCTGACGCCGGTAGTTCCAAAGACGCCTCTTGGTGCGAGCGATACTTCGCGCTGTCCGCGCGGGGCACCAGTTGTCAACGCGAGGTGGTGGCCGGCCTGGCCACGTTCATGACCATGGCGTACATCATTTTCGTGAATCCCATGATCCTGGCGGGGGCGGGGATGCCGGCGCCGGCAGTGGTGGCAATGACATGCTTGGGGGCGGCCGTACCGACGCTGATAATGGGCCTGTGGGCGAACTACCCGCTGGCGCTGGCCAGCGGCATGGGGCTAAACGCAGCGCTGGTGGCTCAGGCTATGGAACCTGGAATGAACTGGCAAACGATGATGGGCGTGGTGGTGGTGGAGGGAGCCCTGGTGACAGCCTTCGTGATTACGAACGTGCGCGAGCAGGTCATGCGGGCCATTCCGTTGAATCTGAAGCGGGCGATTGGAGTGGGCATTGGGATTTTTATCGCTTTTCTCGGGCTCCAGCAGATGGGCTGGGTTGTGAAAGGGACGGGGGGTGGGTTGCTGACGCACGGAGCCTTCACCCTGAGGACCACTGTCATCGCAACCGCGGGTCTGTTGCTCCTGGTGACATTGCAGGCGCGCAAGGTGCGGGGATCCATCCTGCTCGGGATTCTGGGGACCGCCGTGATTGCCTGGGTGGCCGACCTGGCGGCGCCAGCTTCCACGCCGCTGGCGCGCATGCCGGAACGGATCTTCTCAACCCCGGATTTCTCGACGTTCGGCCAGGCGGATGTCCTGGGTGCGCTACGCCCGGGGCTTCTGGGGGTGATCTTCGCGTTTCTGGTCACCGATTTCTTTGACACCATGGGGACGGTGATCGGAGTGGGTGGCCAGGCGGGCTTCCTGGATGCTCAGGGGAATCTGCCACGATTGAACCGGGTGCTGCTGGTGGATTCGCTCGCCGCCGTGTGGGGTGGCGTCTGCGGAGCGAGTTCCGTGACCACCTACATCGAGAGTGCCGCCGGGGTGAGTGAGGGAGGAAGGACCGGCCTGGTCTCCGTGGTGGTGGCCGCATTGTTCCTCATGGCCATGTTCACCGCCCCTGTGGTGGGTGCGGTTCCCGCGGTGGCCACCGCGCCTGCGATGCTCGTGGTTGGCTTTCTTATGATGGGCGTGGTGCGGGAAATGGACTTGAGTTCGGTCGAGGAGGGGGTTCCGGCGTTCTTGACCCTGCTACTGGTGCCTCTTACCCAGAGCATTTCCTGCGGGATTGGCGTGGGGTTCATCAGCTTCGTGGCGCTGAAATTGGTGCGCGGACGTGGAGGGGAGATCTCTCCTTGGCTTTACGGGCTCGCTCTCCTCTTTGCCGCCAATTTCATCTGGGGCGGCTAACCAATTCCCATGCGCGCAGTGATTCAACGGGTATCGCAGGCTGCTGTCAGCATTGACGGCCGTGTCAAGGCCGGGATCGGCGTGGGGCTCGTGGTGCTCGTGGGGGTTGAGGAGGCGGACACCGGCGAGGATATCGAGTGGCTCAGTGGCAAGATCGTTCGGCTCAGGGTCTTTGGCGACGAGGACGGTCTGATGAACCGTTCGGTTCAAGAGGTTCAAGGCGAGATCCTTGTCATCAGCCAATTCACCCGTTTGCCAGCACGAAGAAGGGGAATCGGCCCTCTTACAGCAGGGCAGCCAGGCCGGAGATGGCCATCCCGCTCTACGAGAATTTTGTCCTGCGATTGGAGCAGGACTTTGGAAAGCAAGTAGGGACCGGGGCGTTTGGAGCGGACATGAAAGTGGCGCTGACCAACGACGGCCCCGTAACCATTCTGATCGACACCAAGAACCGGGAGTAACCAACGCAACCGGATCCAAGACCCAACAAGAGCAACTATGCGAACATCCATTAATCGACGAGGTTTCCTTCGCTCCACCGCCCTGGCAGGCATGAGCGCCCTGGCCGTCAAACAGTCCCTATCAGCGGCCGAGAGCGCGGCCCCCGCCGCTGTCAAACCTATCGTCCTCTCCAGTGCCAACGGGCTGCAGGCTTCCGCCAAGGCCATGGAAATGATCCAACAAGGGGCGGACGCCCTCGACGCCGTCGTGGCTGGCGTCAACATCGTCGAGGACGACCCGAAAGACACCAGTGTGGGATACGGCGGACTGCCAAACGAGGACGGCGTGGTGGAACTGGACGCCTCAGTCATGCACGGCGCCACGGGCCGGGGTGGAGGGGTGGCCGCTTTGCAGAACATCAAGAACCCCTCCAAGGTGGCGAAGTTGGTGATGGAGCGGACGGACCATGTGTTGTTGGTGGGCGCCGGGGCGCTGAGATTCGCCAAGGCTCATGGCTTCAAAGAGGAAGACTTGCTTACGGATGAATCGCGCGAGGCATGGTTGAAGTGGAAGGAGACGCTCAGCGATAAGGATGACTGGCTGCCGCCTCACGGGATCGACACCAAGGACGTAGGCCAGGCGAAGGAGTCCCCCCTCCGTCCCCATGGCACGATCAATTGCAATGCGATTGATCTCAAAGGCAACATTTCCGGGTGCACCACGACCAGCGGGATGGCTTTCAAGCTGGCTGGGCGCGTGGGGGATTCCCCCATCCTCGGGGCCGGGCTTTGGGTGGACAACGATGTGGGCGCCGCGGGCTCCACCGGACGGGGGGAGGCGAACCTCCTGGCGTGCAGCAGCGTGATGGTGGTGGAGTACATGCGGCAGGGCAAGACGCCCGAGGAGGCCTGCCTGATGGCCTGCAAACGGATCGCCGCGCAGACACGAATGCGGCGCCTCTTGGACGATCAACGAAGGCCCAAGTTCAATGTCTCTTTCTACGCCCTGAACAAGCGGGGCGAGTACGGGGGCGCCTCAATCTGGCGCGGCATCCGTTACGCCGTCAACACCGGCGAAAAAGAGAGCCGATTGATCGACGCCGCGTACTTGTACTGATTACTGATTAGCGTTTGCCGTAGAATTCGTCGATGGTGGCGCGGAAGTTGTTTTCGCCCACATTGACGATGCGGATTTCGCGCCGCGCGTTATCGGCGGAGTCGCTGGCGTGCGCGGCGTTGACCATGATGTTCGAGCCGAACTCGCGCCGGATCGATCCGGGCGGCGCCTTGGTGGGATCGGTGGGTCCGAGAACATCCCGAATCTTGGCGACGGCGTTGACGCCTTCATAGACGAGGGCGATGCATTTCTCGGTGCCCGGTTGCGTCATGAGCGCCGGATCGCACTCGCTGGGGCTGCGTCCCGCCATGAATCGAACAATGTTGTCGAACTGGTTTTCACCAAAGAGGGGCCCGAGCAGGTCGCCCATCTGGCGTTCTTCGGCGCCGGGCACCTTGAAGCCGAGCTCCTTTTCAATGGCCGCAGCGGCTTTGGCGGCGATCATGTCTTTGAGCTTGGTGCGAAGGATCTCGCGGACCGGCCCGTAAAATTCCACCGCCTGGGCCACGCTCATCCTGTGCACCTTGATGGCCACGATGAACAGCCCGGTGCGCGAGAAGAAATCGATCATGTTGCCGGGTTTTCCGGTGGGGAACCGGAAGTTGTCCGGTTTGAGCAGGACGAGGGTGCGCTCTGGCTTCTCGTCGGGCCCATAGGCGATGACATTCTCAAGTACCCCGCCCTCGGCGTCTGAGTAGCTCGCCCAGAGCTTGAGTTTCGTCTCGGCTTCCTCGGGGGTCGGGGCCGCCAGGACGGACGGCTCGAAATAGCGAACCTGTTCGTTTTCGTCGAGGATCAGGTCCCCGTAGGTGTCCCGGATGGTCTCGCCGCCTCTGCGGTGAGGGCTGAAACTGCCGACTACGGAGCGCACCTTGCGGACGGCGTCCTCCCCGCGGAAGAGGAGGATCATTACGCGACGACGACGCAGAGTCTTGGGTTCGGGAGTGAAGTTCTTAAGGATGTAATCCTGGATCAGCCCTTGAATCCGACGGTCCTGCGGGTCATCGGCGGAGATGCTCGCTTGGGCGTATTGCTGCGCGAGTTCGGCGCTGGGCGCGAACATGCGGGCGCCGGCCAGTTCCAGGCCGGTCCGGGTGAGCAGACGCGCTACGATCCCGCCCGTGCGGGACTTGTGGAGCGAGTAGGGAGTAAGGATGGCGTAAGCTAATTGCGTGGACATATGGGGAGACGTCACGCCTTTGGCGTGGGCGTGGTATCGGGGGTTAACGGTGCCGCGGGCTGTGGGGTCGAGGGCGCCAGGGGGGCGGTGGTCCCGCCGGAAACCGGGGGTGCCGGGCTGGCCGCAACCACTTTGCCACCCAGGATCTTGAACATCACGACGCCACACGTTGGACACTTGCCCTTAATGGCTTTGCGCCCGTTCTTCATGATCTCCTCGACGGCGTCGGCGATCTCTTTCTTTGCTTTGCATTTAACGCAATAACCTTCAGGCATAAAAAATTCCGAGGGAGATTGCTTCAGGCAGTCCCTTCGTAACAGGTGAAAGCTTACGGATCGGGTCTCGTAAGCGTCAACTGGGAAAAAGACACCCTGAAATGAAGGCTTGACAACGGCGTAATATTCTAATGGAGAACAGTTTGCGAAAATGGGTAATGCGGGCTGTCTTCTCTCTCCGGGTGGCTGAAGCGCTCGGCTTGAGGATGAACCATAACAGGCGCTTATGTTCTTCTTAACTGGTCATGCCGCGTAAAGTGGTCTTCAGCACCTTGCCGCTCGCGTTCCTTGGCAGGCTGGGAATGAGAACGATGCGCTTGGGAACCTTGTAATCAGCCAGTTTGGGCCTCAGGAAATGGATCAGGGCGTGCTCATCCAGAACTACGCCTTCATCCATCGAGACGTAGGCGACCGGCTGTTCTCCCCGGCGCGGGTCAGGCCGGCCAATGACCGCCGCTTCCTTCACCCCGGGGAATTGATAGATGAGCTCCTCAATCTCGCGCGGATAGACGTTGATGCCGTTGACGAGGAGCATGTCCTTCTTGCGATCGGTGATGTAGAAGAAGCCGTCCTGGTCCATGTGGCCGATGTCGCCCGTGTAAAGCCACCCGTCACGGAGCGCGGCGGCTGTCTCCTCGGGCTTGTTCCAGTAGCCGATCATCACGTTTCCTCCGCGGACACAGACTTCCCCGGTCTCCCCCTGCGCCATTTCCTCGCCGGTCTCATTGCGGATCGAGACGGAGACGTCCTTTACTGGCAAGCCGATTGAGCCTGCCTTGCGCACGCCGCGGATGGGATTCATCGACACGCAAGGGCTGGCTTCGCTCAACCCGTAGCCTTCGATGAGCGGCATGGGGTATCGCTCGGAGAACGCCCGCAGGGTTTCCAGGGGGAGTGGCGCCGCACCGCTGACGCAGAGCCTGATGGGGAGCGCCGGTGGGACGGGGATGTGGGCGAGCGCTCGAAAGAGTTGAGGGATGGCGGGGAGCAGCGTGGCCTGGTGATGGATAATCTCCTGCAGAATGGTCTTGGGTGAATGCAGCGATTTGATCAACACGATCGACCCTCCGGAAAGCAGTGGAAGGAGGACGCAGACCGTGAGCATAAAGCTGTGGAACATCGGCAGCAGCAAGGCGAAACGGTCGAACTCCACCGTCTCGAGCACGTGCTGGCAACTGGCCACGTTATGAAGCAGGTTGCCATGGGTAAGCACCGCGCCTTTCGGGTGCCCCGTGGTGCCGGACGTGTAGATGATCACCGCCAAGTCCTTCTCGGTGGAAGGCACGGGCGCGAACCCGTTTTCGCCCGGCGGAATCCCCGGGGCAAAGTCCTCCACTTTGAGGAACCGGAGGCCGGGGCGGGCTTCGCGCAGGCGCTCGAGCATCTCACCCATGCCGGTCTCGGTGATGAGCACATCGATACCGGCATCCGCGAGGATGTAGCCCACCTCGAGCGGCTTGAGGAAGTTGTTGATCGGTGTGGCCACCGCGCCAATCTGGAGCGTACCGAAGAGGGCGGAGATGAACTCGGGACAGTTTCTAAGCCAGATTCCCACCCTGTCGCCGCGCTGAACGCCAAAATCCTTCCTCAGCGCGCGTCCCACCCAGGCTGCCTGATCGCTGAAATGTTGGTAGGAGTATTGTTTTTCCCCAGAGAAGAGCGCCGTCTTCGACCCGTGCATCCGGGCGGACATGGCGAACGCTGTTTCAAGATTCATGCGTAATCAACGGGCTGAATTGCGGATGCAGTTAACCCTACCGGCCCGGGGCAGTCAAGCCAAGGAACCGGGCCTGTGGAATGAGCGCGATCACCCAAGATCATACTAACAGCTTGCGGCAGTCGTTAAGGAGGCGCTTGAGATTGGCTTCTGATTTGGCTTCGACATAGCAGCGAATCAGCGGTTCGGTGCCACTGGCCCTGAATGCCACCCACTCGTGGTTTGGCAGGAGGAACTTGTAGCCATCCGTGGTAATGAACTTCTGCACCTTGAACTTGCCGATGCTGTCAAGCCCCGCGGCGAGCCTGGCAAGGATGGCTTCTTTCTGTTCAGGCTGGACGGCTACGTTGATGCGGTCGCTGTGGAACTCGCCGATTTGTTTCTCGAGCGCCTTGAGGACGGCCCCGAGGGGTTTCCGTTCAGTGGCCACCAGTTCGGCCATGAGCAGGCACGCGAGCACGCCGTCCTTCTCAGGCACGTGGCCTTTTACGCTCAGGCCGCCGGATTCCTCCCCGCCGACGATCACGGGTTCCGACTCCATCAGCGCGCCGATGTATTTAAATCCGGTGGGTGTCTCGCGAACCTTGACCCCGAACAGTTCCGCGACGGCGTCCACCTGGCCGCTGGTGGCGACGGTGCGCACGACCGAGCCGGCCCAGCCACGATTCTTGCACAAGTGATAGAGGGCGAGCGCCAGCACCTGGTTGGGCGTTAGCCAGGTGCCGTCCTGATCCACGATGCCGAACCGGTCGGCGTCGCCGTCCAGCCCGAGACCGAGTTGGGCCTTGCCGCTGAGGATGCAAGCCCTGGCTTCTGCCATGCCTTGCGCATTGGGCTCAGGGTGATGGCCGCCGAAGAGGGGGTCGGGCTCGCCGTGGAGGGTGATGACCCGGGCGCTCGCTTCGACGAGGAGGGTGTCCAAGTAACCTCGGCCGGTTCCGTACATCAACTCGAGGACGACTTTGAGGCGGGCTTTGCGGAGCGTGTCAAAATCGATCAGCTTGCGGATTTGTTTGAAGTAAGCCGGTTGGGGGTCGAAGGTGCGGCACCGGAACGCGCCTGGCGAGGCGGGGGTCGTGGACCACCCTCGCTCCGCCAAGCCGGCGATGTTGGCCTCGATCACTCGTGTGACTTCGGGCGGGGCGGGCGCGCCGTTGCCCGGTGAGAACTTGAGGCCCTGGTATTCGGCGGGATTGTGGCTGGCGGTCATGTTGATGCCGCCAATGGCTTTTCTGTTGCGGATCGAGTAGGAGATGACGGGCGTGGGCGCGTCGCGCTCGCATAAGAGGGGTTCGAGTCCGTTGTGGGCGAGCACTTCCGCGGCAGCCAGGGTGAATTCGCGTCCCAAGAATCGGGTGTCGTGACCCAGGATCACGAGAGGCTTTCGCCTGTGGATCAAGGACGCCGGGTTCTGGAGTTCAGCCTGGAGGTATTGGGCGATGCCCTGGGTTGCCAGGCGAAGGTTCTCGAAAGTGAAATCGCGGGCGATCAGCCCACGCCAGCCGGAAGTGCCAAATTTGATCGTATTCATCGGTTGTCACGCAAGAGTCAGAATCATATATTTCCTGGCGGGAGGCCGGGTCGCACGGAGAGGAAGAACAGGCGCGCTCTGGCAGGGGACGGGCATCCGCGCGTCCGGCTTGGCTCTGGTTCGCGGCTCAGTCTTTCCAATCGAACGCCTTCTTCTTCAGCGCGTAAACGTAGCCCACAAACAGGACGCCGAGAAAAGTCACCATCGAGAAGAAGATCAGGTTGGCCGTGGCCGGGTCGGCGAGGAGCTTCTTGTAAACGACGGCCCACGGGTAGAGGAACACGACCTCGATGTCAAAGAGGATGAATAGCATCGCGACCAGGTAGAATTTGACGGACATGCGGGGGTTCCCTTCGCCAACGGGAGCCATGCCGCACTCGTAGGCGGTATCTTTGACCTGGGAGCGGCGGCCGAGCTTGCCCGCCAGGACGGAAAAGGCCAGCATGCCGACGGTGAGAGCCACCGCCGCCACGATGAGGATCAGGACTGGGATATACTCGGACAGTTGCGAACCCATGGCGTGAAACCTTAGAAGAGAGCGCGTTTTTGGCAAGCCGAAAGCGCTCCTTCCGGATTTAAGACTTGCGTTTTCGGGGCCCACTCGAACAATTGGCAGACTTTATGCATTCTGAGACGACGGAATCGACATGGCACTACGAGTTGCTGGCCTGGTTTGAGATCAACAAGAAACGTGTGATCGGAGGCCTGGCCGCGATCATCGCGGTGATCCTGGTCATCTACCTGTACACCTGGAACCGGGAACGCACTGAACAGGCCGCCAGCAAGGCGCTCCTCGAGTTGCGCGCGGTGGCGAACACGGCGGAGAGCCTGCCTGCGGCATCCGGGGCGGAGTTTCTCAAGGTGGCTCGACAATACAGCTCCACAAGCGCCGGCGAACGAGCTCTGCTCTTGGCGGCGGGGGCGCTCTTCACAGAAGGGAAGTACCCCGAGGCCCAGGTCCAGTTCGAGAAAATCGTGAGCGATTTCGGCGAGAGCATGCTGGCCCCGATCGCCGCCTTCGGCGCCGCCTCCAGCCTCGATGCTCAGGAGAAGCTTGACGCCGCCCTGGCCGCCTACCAGGGGGTCGTCTCCCACTATCCGAACGACGCGGTCGCCACACGGGCGAAGCTCGCCGCCGCGGGCGTTCATGAGGCCAAGAACCAACCGGACCAGGCATTGAAGCTTTACGATGAAGTGATCCAGGCGTCCGCGCGCAGCGGTCCCGGGTCTGAGGCTTCGGTCCGCCGGGAACGGTTGCTCCGGAAGCACCCTGACCTGGCGAGCTCCGTTGTGGCGAAGCCCATGGCCGCCTCCGTCAAGCCTGCCGCGGCGATGCCCGGCAAACCGGGTGGTGCCGCATCTGTGGCAAAGCCCGCAGTCAAGCCGTCTGCCACGAACGCAATTCCGGCCAAGCGCTAGCGGGAGACATGAAGATAGCGATAATCGGCACCGGTTATGTCGGATTAGTGACGGGCACGTGTTTCGCCGAAGTCGGGCACGACGTCATTTGCGTCGATAGCGACGCGGCGAAGGTCGAGGTCCTGCAGAATGGCGGAATGCCGATTTACGAACCCGGGTTGGAGGAGATGGTCAGGAGCAACGCCTCCGCCGGGCGTTTGACTTTCACACACAGCTTGCGTGATGGAGTTGAGCGCTCGGACATCATCTTCATCGCGGTCCCCACACCGCCGATGCCGGACGGGTCTGTCGATTTGAGCTTCATCGAGGGCGTCGCTCGGGAGATCGCGGGCTGCATGACCCGGTACAAGATCGTGGTGGACAAGAGCACCGTGCCGGTGAAGACGGGGGAGAAGGTGGCGGAGACCATCAAGCGTTACTGCAAGTCCAAAGTGGAATTCGACGTCGTGAGCAACCCGGAATTCCTGCGCGAGGGGTTCGCCATTGACGACCTGATGCACCCGGACAGGGTGGTGGTCGGGGTTGTATCGCCACGCCCGGTGCAGGCGATGAAGGATGTGTACGCCCCGTTCAACGCGCCGGTGATTGTCACGGACATCAGCTCCGCCGAGTTGATCAAGCATGCCGCCAATTCGTTTCTCGCGTTGAAGATTTCCTACATCAACGCTCTTTCGGTCATCTGCGAGGCTGCGGGCGCCAACGTGCTGGAAGTGGCCAATGGTATCGGGATGGACAAGCGTATTGGCCGGCAGTTTCTGGATGCGTCTCTGGGATTCGGCGGGAGTTGCTTCCCGAAGGATCTGAGCGCGTTCATCAAGATCGCCGAGCAGTTGGGCTACGATTTTGGCTTGCTCAAGGAGGTTCAGCACATCAACCACCGGCAGATGGACCGCTTCCTCAAGAAGATTGCCGAGACGCTCTGGGTGATCAAAGACAAGCGCATCGGCGTGCTGGGCCTCGCGTTTAAACAGAATACGGATGACGTGCGCATGTCACCGGCGATCGAAGTCTGCCAACGCCTGCTCCACGAAGGGGCGACCCTGCGGGTGCACGATCCCAAAGCCATGGAAAAGGCCAGGGCGCTTCTGCCCGGCGTCACGTTTGTCGAGGACATGGACGAGGTGGCCGAGGGGTGCGACGCGTTGGTCATCGCCACCGAATGGCCCGAGTTCAAACGCCTGGATTTGGAGCGCGCGCGCCGGGCCATGACCCACCCGATCCTGTTCGACGGACGCAACCTCTTCGATCTGGAGGAGATGGAGCGCCAGGGCTGGGTTTACAAGAGCATCGGGCGCTAGCCTCATCCTTGCGGAGCGGGGGAATGCCCCGCGTCTCGCCGGGGCGCTTGCATGACTTCTGAAATGATAACGAACCAAGCCTTGGCCCTCGGGCTCAACCCCGGGATCGCGGCGCCTGCCGCTGGCACGCCCGGGCGGGCGGTTGAAGTCGCCGCCGGTCTGGTCTTCCGTCATGGCAGACTTCTGCTGACTCAACGCCGTCAGGAGGACCACCTGGGTGGCTTGTGGGAGTTCCCCGGGGGAAAGCGGGAGCCGGGGGAGACCTTCGGCGAGTGCCTGGTCCGCGAGCTGCGCGAGGAGTTGGCCATCGATGTGGAGGTCGGGGCGCTGGTGGAGGAAGTGCTCCACAGTTATCCGGAAAAAGCGGTGCGCATCCAGTTTCTGGCGTGCCGATGGGTGTCGGGCGAGCCTAAACCGATTGGATGCCAGGCATTAGCCTGGGTGGAGCGGGGGGAGTTGTCGCGTTATGCCTTCCCTGACGCGGACGCCCGCCTGCTGAAGCGGTTGCGCGACTCCGAGTTGCTTTGGGAGGAGTGATCAGTCATCAGTCATCAGTCATCAGTGATCAGTGATCAGTGATCAGTCATCGGTCATCACTGGTCACTGGTCACTGGTCACTGGCCGCAGGAGTGTGGAGGGGAGGGTAAGTAAGTTTTGTTAGGAATCAGGATAAGCTTGCGCAACGTTTCGTTTTCTGCTTTACTCACTTGCCTTTGCCTGAGCGGTCGCTTGGGTGATGTTACGCCTCCCGGCGGGGCATGGCGTAGTTTCCCCGGACCGGGTGGCGGGAGTGATTGTGGAACTGGTCGTAGTGGAAGGATCGAATCGTTTTATGAGCAAGAATCGTTTATTCACTTCGTTCTCGATGAGCATGGCAGCGGCCGGCGTGATCTTCTGCCTGGCATCGGCGGCCATGGCCGCCGACGTCTCGACCTATGGCGTGCTTAAAGGGCAGAAATGCCTCCAGTTCGGTGATATGGCGCCCTTCGAGTTGCAGTATGAAGTGGCGGCCGTAGTGTTGATGTCCGGGCCGAATAGTGTTACGGAAGCGACAGTCCTTGCTCCAAGTGCTGCTTCGACCGACTCGCTGGGTGATAGACCGACCGCGCGCGTTCTCGAGTATAGAACCACGTTCGATTCCAAGGCCGAGTTGGACGCCGCTTATCCTGAGGGAGCCTATCTTCTGACCACCACCGGGGCCAGTGACGGGGTGAAGGCGCTCACCCTTACCCTGACTGGCGGCACTTACCCGAGCGTTCCCACCGTCACGAACTACACCGCAACCCAAGGGGTGAATCCCTCGGCTCCATTCATACTCGGATGGAAAGCGTTCACCGGCGGAACGGCGAACGACGCCATCGTGGTGGTGGTGAAGGATCTGATGACCGACACCGTCGTATTTTCGACACCGTCCGCAGGGCTTGCGGGCGCGTTGGATGGGCGAGCCACGTCGGTCACCATTCCCGCGAACTCGCTTCCGGCCAACAATAGCCTGCTGGCGACGACCGTGACGTTTGTCAAAGTGACTTTGCGGGACAGCACCAGTTATGCGGGGGCGGTGGGGATTGCCGGTTACTACAAGGAGACGTCGCTGAACATCCAGACGACGGCCGGCACCGGGACGGGGGATACGACCAAGCCAACCCTTGTATCGAGTGACCCGTCTGACGGTGATGTGGATGTGCCGACCAGCACGGTGATCTCATTCACTTTCAGCGAGGCGATGGGGACCGGCTATTCGATCGCTTGGAGCGCGAATGTAGCCGCTGCGAATTTCACGTACTCCTGGAGCGCTGACGCGAAGACTCTCGAGTGCACCTACGCCGGGGGCTTGCCGGCCAACAAGGCGATTGCCTGGAACCTGAATCCCGCAGGCGCGGCCCTGTTCAAGGACGTTGCCGGTAACGCGCTCGCTGCGGATACGTTCTCGGGCAGCTTTACGACCGCCGGCGGCGGGACGGTTGACGTGACTCCTCCCGCTCTTCTCACAGTCGATCCGATGAGCTATTCCATCGCTGTCCCTGTGAACAAGGTAATCCGTTTCACCTTTAGTGAGGCTATGGCGCCGACGTACTCCATCGCGTGGAGCGCAAACCTGTCCGCCTCGAGCTTCACATATACCTGGAGCGCGCCGAATACTCTTTTGTGCGCGCCTGTGGGGAACCTGCCGGCAAATGCGTTGATTACATGGAAGCTGAACCCCACTGGATCGGCCCTATTTAAAGACTTGGCCGGCAACGTGATGCCGGCGGAGATCTTCACGGGCAGCTTCACCACGGGTGGCAGTGGCGGGGGGACAAATGACCCCTGCAATCCAAACATGGCGGACACGGGCTTGGGCTCTTTCGGCCTATCCAAGCAGCTCACCTTTGTTCAGAGTGACAACGGGGCACCTACCCCTGACCCGACACAGCCGGCCACCGGGAGCGCCTTCCTGAATTCGCCCACCAACAACCCTGTCACCTCGGCCATCCTGCAGTACCCGGGCGGCTCGGACCACCCTCTGGCGAATCTGTTCGGACGGGTCTTTGGTGGGTCTGACTCGTTCGCCTCGCAGGCGGCGTTGGACAGTGCCATGCCGGGTGGCGCCTACGTGCTCAAGCTCACTCGCCAGAATGGGAGCAAGCCGACCGCCACTCTCAACTTCCCCGCCAACCCTTATCCGCCTACCCCACAGATATTGAATCTGGTGCAGGCGCAGGCGATCGATGCCGCCGCGGCTTTTGAGATCCGGTGGAACGGCATCCCCAATCCGACCCAGAACGACGGCATTGTTCTGACTATCAGCAAGGGGACGTTCACATTTGTGGTGCCGGACTATTGCGCCAACCGTCCCCTGACCAACACGGCCACGTCCTACGTCATTCCGAAGGGGACCCTGGCGGCGGCCACCACTTTTGACGCAACGCTCTCCTATAACCGGTCTCTCGCGATGGACACCAACTCGCTGAGCGATGTGGCGCTGTTCGCCAACGCCCAAACCGAGGTTCATTTCACGATCAAGACCACGGGCGGCAGCACTCAGCCGACGCCGCCGAAATTCACCGGCTTCCGATTCCTGGCCAATGGCCATTTTCAACTCGAGATCACGGGCGAGGCGGGCCGGACCTATGCGTTGGACACGTGCGGTGACCTGGTTGGATGGACGCTGATCAAGACCGTAGTGGCAGGAGCTGACGGCAAGGCCCTGATTGAGGACGACCGGGTGCCGCTGCCCTCTAAGTCGTTCTACCGGGCGAGAGTGAGCCAATGATGGGTCGCGGGCTCCTCGCAGCGCACGTCCATGTAAAAGGCCAGGGGAAAAAGCTCACACGCTAAAACACTGAGAAGCCGAAATCAAAATGGAGCACTCTGAGGCTTGCTGCTGGTTCCCTTTTTAGCTTTTCAGCGTTTGCCCCTTCCGCGTTTCCCCTTTTAGCGTTTTAGCGTTTCAGCTTTTTCCTCCTGCCCCCAGCAATTCCAAATGCCGCTGGAATTCCTCGAGAGAGGGAAGCAGTGCGGCATGACGATTGAGCTGGCGGAGGATGGTCTCGTCAGCAATGCGGGTGACGCTTTCCCGGAGCTCGTATGGGACAGCGGAAAAGCGGGCCTGCAGAAGGTCCAGGATGTCTTCGCGGATGGCTAGCAAACGGCCTTCCTGCCGGCCTTCCTGCCGGCCTACCTGCCGGCCCTCCTGCCGGCCCTCAGCTCGGGCCAATCTT
>ORJL010990915.1_pt1 | contig 38742 bp, 34 predicted proteins | sample 1779941 | NCBI WGS metagenome assembly ORJL01 (sample SAMEA104232317, study PRJEB22302) | groundwater metagenome | biome: forest; feature: aquifer; material: groundwater | place: USA | collected 2011-08-07 | depth 5.8 m | reverse complement strand
GGGATAGAGGGTATTCTTTTAAAGAGAAAAGCAAACTACCGGGTAGTTGTTTCGGTAGATCTATTACAAAGGGCTACAGCAGCGGAAGTCTGCATAGCCGATATCGAGCCGATTGATTAAAAAAGAGTAATGGTTCAATGTCCCGCAGAGATTGCAAGTAGGGTAATAGACAAAGCGCAGTAAGCTTGCTGCTGTGGTGTGTTTTGGTTAGGATTCAATCGGCAAAATATATACTAAGCTATTTGTAATGCGTAAGTTACATCAATAACTGCTATGTAACTGAGAGGGATATACTCCCTAATCACCTTGCGCTTCAAACTGTTCCTATCGCTTTAATTAATACTATTTCTATTTAAATTAGGTTGTGTTTTTCTTATATAAACGAATTCATTACCCACCCCTTTATCCCCACTTATTGATTCCCCTCTAGAGAGGGGTCAGGGGAGTGTTAAGAATTTGATATGCCTCACAAACCCACACAATCAGAAAGATTGAAATTTCTATAAACAAATATAATGGCTAATCAGGAAGAAATTACACAATATAATATCCTTCAATCCCTTGAAAACGGCGAGCAACCATCGCAGCGCCAGCTTTCTTCGCAATTGGGTATCAATGTAGCCTCTATAAATTTTGCATTAAAAAAACTCACCAAGAGGGGTTTTGTGAAGATGCTCGGCGCCAACCCTCGGAGGATGCAATATATTTTGACGCCCAAGGGAATTGCAGAAAAAACACAGATTGCCTATAAATTCTTTGACAGAAATTTTCATTTCTATAAGGCCGTTAGAAAGGATGTTGAAAACAAAATCAATAGCATTCCATTTAATGATGGGAATCGTGTTGCTCTCTATGGAGTTACCGACCTGATGGAGTTGGCCTATCTTGTAATCCAGGATAAAGAACTGGAGCTTGTTGCGATTGTTGATGAGGAAATGAAGATAAGAATATTTGGGTATCATGTGATAGGGATTGAAGAGTTAAATGTTTGCTCTCCTGATTTTCTGTTATTAACAAAAGAACTGGATGCTAATAAAGGGAAACAGGTATCAGGGTTCGCTAAAATTGTTGACATTAGGCTTTAGAGATGTTTGAAGACTGACTCCGAAAATTAAAGGAATTGTTATTATTCCAGAATTACTGCACAATATTAATTATAAATATTTTACTAAGATTATCAAAATATTTCAAACCTGAATTATTCATGAAATCTGTGAAATCTTTGTGAAAACATGTATTTTAAGTTTTTAGTATAAGAAAGTTTTGTAACCACTGACAGATGGTTGGTTATTTTACAAAGAGTTAATTAAAATTTGTAAATTTATGAATAAAGTTCTTGTTACTGGTTCTGCTGGTTTCATAGTCTTTCGTCTCTGCAAAAAACTAATTGAGCGTGGGGATAAAGTAGTAGGGATAGATATTATTAATCGGGAAGGGATTTCTAAAATTTTTGCCGAAGAGAAATTTGACATTGTTGTAAACCTTGCTGCTCAAGCTGGTGTCAAATATTCGTTAATTAACCTTATGCATACATAGATAGTAATATTGTCGGTTTTCTTAATATTCTGGAGGGTTGTAGACACAATATAGTGAAGCATCTTGTCTATGCCTCATCAAGCTCTGTGTATGGAGCGAATACCAAAATGCCCTTTTCCGTCCATCACAATGTTGACCATCCTGTATCACTTTATGCTGCTACAAAAAAGGCAAATGAACTCATGGCGCATACCTATTCAAGCTTATATAACCTTCCCTGTGCCGGACTCAGATTCTTCACCGTATACGGCCCATGGAGAAGGCCGAAAGATGTATTTAATTATGGTAAAATGCAAAGGGGTTTTACGTATATTTACGACATTATTGAAGGGGTGGTAAGGATTATCGGCAAAATCCCGGAACCTAACCCAGGTTGGAACGGAAACAATCCTGATCCTTCAACAAGTTATGCTCCATATAGACTTTATAATATAGGCAATAACAATCCGGTCGAAATGATGCAGTTTATAGAGATATTAGAAGAATATTTTGGTAAAAAAGCTAGAAAAAACTTAATGCCACTTCAACAAAGGGATGTTCCTTCTACTTATGCACACATAGAAGATTTAATTAACGATGTGGGCTTTAGACCGTCAACAACTATTGAAGTAGGAATTAGTAAATTCGTTGAATGGTATAAACAGTTTAAACGGTCTTACAAGATCCTATGAGTGGGACGTTTTTCCTTTTTTCTCCTACGATTCCATCTCATTTACTCTACACTTTTTTTCTTATGTACTATACCAGATTTGTGAATGTTTGATAGAATATAGGTGTGCCATTTATGCCTTCGGTTCTAATTGAAGAGGGGATAAAGAAATTTTGGGAATGATATAAAAGTATTTCGAATTATGAAAAGATCTATATTGATTCAATCAAGACTTTCTTCATCAAGGTTTCCTGAAAAGATGATGAATGTACTTGGAAATATACCTTTAGTGGAGTTTGTTTACAAGAGATGTAGTAATTCTAAAAAAGCTGACACAATCGCGGTAATTACCTCTACTGATAAAAGTGATGATAAACTATATGAGTATTGTATTAGTCACAATATCGAAGTCTTTAGAGGTTCTTTAAATAATGTTTTGGAAAGATACATTAGATCCGCAGAATTTTACGAATCGGATGTTATTTGTAGAGTTTGTGGTGATTCGCCTTTTGTTGATATTTATCTTGTCGATGAAATGTTTGATATAATTACAAATGAATCGTTGGATTATGTGTCTCCAGATAAACGAACTTGTATTGCAGGTTTGGATTCAGAGATTGTGACGTTAAATGCCTTAAAAAAAACTTTTAATAATTCTAATGTCAATGACGAACTTGAGCATGTAACTCTATATATAAAAAACAATGTTCAAACTTTTAAAGTAAAATTCTTAGATGTGGATTTAAAGCCTAAACATTTGAATCAACTTTCTTTAACAGTCGATGAAGAAAAAGATTTGATTTTGTGTAATAAAATTCTACACCTAATGGAAAATGGTTTTAACTTTTCATCTTATCAATTGTTAGAAATTATAGAATCTAATAACAAGTTTCTATTACAAGACCTGCAATAAAAATATAATGATTTACAAGGTATCAGAATTTCCCAGAAGATTGGAAATAGAGTTAGTAAGTAATTGCAATTTAAAGTGTATGTATTGTCCTCGTCACTACTTAAGCAATTTAAATGGGTATATGGACTTTAGATTGTTCAGAAGGATAATAGACGAAGCTAGCAAATACCCTGAGTTAATAATTGTCTTACATAGAAGGGGAGAAAGTATGCTTCATCCAGAGTTTAAGGAGATGTTAAGGTATATATCAGGAAAATTTAAGGAAGTCCAGATGGCAACTAACGCTACATTACTAACAAAAGATACGTATGAAGCTATAATCGATTCACTTAGTTTTCTTTCATTCAGCCTAGATGTTCCGGAAAATTATGATAAGTTAAGGGTACCAGCAAAATATAAGAAGGTAGAAAAAAAGATTTTGGACTTCCTCAATTACAATGAGGGAAAAATAAGGACGCAGGTATCAATGGTTAAAACGGTGAATACCACCGAGGAAAATATTCAGGAATTTAAAAATATTTGGCAGGGAAAAGTAGATAGAATAAGGATATATGAAGAGCATTCAAAAAACGGAGTATTCGGTTCATTGGTGAACCACAGAAAGGACAGAATGCCATGTGTCATGCCATTTTATGAGATGCTTATTTATGATGACGGTTCGGTTGGAAGATGCAATCATGACTGGAATGGAGGCCCTTTGATGGGAAACGTTAATAACGATACAATACGAGCAATATGGCACAATCAAAAATATGAGAAGTTAAGAAATGAACATTGTAAACTCGATTTTACCGATGCTGTTTGTAAAAATTGTGATAGTTGGTATTCAGAGATAGGTAACCAGGGAACTGGTGAGGTTATTGAAAAATGATAAGAAATGATTTTTTGCCTCTTGCTAGGCCATACATCTCAGATGAAGAATACAAAGGAGTCTACGAAGTTATCAAGTCAGGCAATTGGACAACTGGTCCAAAAGTTACAGAGTTTGAAGATGCAATTACAAAATATCTTAGGGCGGATGAAGCATTGCATGCGGTCGCATTAATTTCTTGTACAGCTGGACTTCACTTATCACTCGTTGCAATGGGTATTGGAAAGGGTGATGAGGTTATTGTCCCAACATGGACGTTCGCTGCAACGGCACATGTGGTGGGGTGGGTTGGTGCCAAGGTCGTACTATGCGATATTGATGAAAAATCTTTGAATGTGGATGTTAAGAAGCTGGAGGGACTTATTACGCCTAATACAAAGGCAATCATACCTGTACATATGGTAGGCTATCCTTGTGATATGGATGCGATTGGAGCCATTGCAAAAAAGTATAATCTTACAGTAATTGAAGATGCCGCGCATGCTATCGGGACAAAATACCATGGTAAAAAGATAGGAAACTTTTCAGACTTAACGGTATTCAGCTTCTATGCAACAAAGAATTTGGCTATGGGTGAAGGCGGGTTGGTAGTATCTCGAGATAAAGAAGTTATTGAGAAAATAAGGAAACTAAGCTATTTTGGCATCAACAAGGAGGCTTTTAAGAGATACGAAAAAAGTGGTTCTTGGTTTTATGATATAGAAGAATTAGGATACAAGTATAACCTTGACAGTATTCATGCTGCAATTGGGCTTTCTCAACTTAGAAAGCTTGACGATATGAACGAGAGGAGAAGGAGGATAGCAAGAATCTATAAAGAGAAGCTTACTTCAAAGATAAGGTTTACTGTAGATTCCGAGGAACATTACCATATATACCACTTGTTCCCAATAAAAATTCCAACAGAGATCATAAAAAGAGACGATTTGATAATCGAACTAAAAAAAAGGAATATTGGTTCAAGTGTACATTTTATTCCATTGCACCTTCATAGCTTTTACAAAAACAGATTCCCAATAGAAAACTTCCCAGTAGCAAATAAAGTATTTTCTGAAATTTTATCTATACCTATGTTTCCGTCGATGACGGATGGAGATATAGAATATGTTGTAAATAATTTAAATGAGATTTTAGACAAATAAAATGGAACAATTTAAAGAAAAATTACTAAGACACAAAATTATTTCTGTATGGGGGGTAGGATACTTAGGTTACACAGAAATAATTAAACTACAATCGAGAGGGTTCAAAGCAAATGTGTTTGATTTTACAAATGCCGGCTTTAGTGAAAAAATTAAGAAAAATGGATACCCGGATAAGGAACAAATATATAGTTGGTCAGAAAGAGGAAATGTTGATGAAGTAGATATTTCGAGAATTAATATCTCTGAGGGAGTTAAGTCTATGTTTACCTCGAATATTCACATTTTAGCATTTCCTGTGGTAGATAGAGAAGGTAACAACTTACTGAGAAAATTATCGAACATCTTTCTTGGTTATAAAAAGGAAATAGAAAATACATTGATAATTTTTCTTTCAGCAGGAACCCCTGGTACCATAGATAAAAATTTTATAGAAATCATTGATAGAGACAAAATCAATTGTAGTTTTGTTTCGGCTTCTCGAAGTGATTGGACTGTAGAGGAGTTTTTATCTGACAGCAAAATCAGAATGTTGGCTGCAAACGACAAAAAATCTCTTGAAAAAGCTACGTTTTTTTATGACCTTCTTGGGATCAAATACAGAATTTTGTCAAGTATAAAAGAAGCTGAAATTTATGAAAATGCCAAAAACGGCTTTCAATATACGGCGGAGGTTTTTATAAATCAGTTGGCCATCGCATATCCAGATACAAATATCAGAATGATGATAAAGTACTTCCTAAAAGATATCGAGCTAAATGAATCATACCTCACCATCGGGGCAGGTGGTTATAAAATGCCGCACTCTGTACAAAATATACTTGACGGAAGTGATGACCCAAATGCACTTTCTCTAGTAAAAGAGGTTCAAAATGCAAATGTAAGTATGATTTTAAGTTATGCTGAAATGATAAAAAAGATGGGGTATAAATCTGCCACTATACTGGGAATTTCTGTAAAGGGGCATCAAAAGAATATCGAGATATCTCCGTCTGTTATACTCGCAGAGTATTTGAATAAACTTAATGTAACAGTTTATGTTGATGACCCGTTTTATGATAAAAAATCTCTGAAGAAATTATTACCATTCTGCAAGTTCACTAATATCTTAAACGATAAACTTCAAAGTGAGGTTCTTTTTGTAATGACAGACCATAATAAGTATAAATTTATTACTCAAAACGACATTGATGAATTGGATATATACAATGCGGCCTTAATTATAGACAACGCAGCCTTGTTGGACGAATTTAAATTCTCCCCTTCCACTGTTTATCATGCTATAGGTGATGGAAAGAGGGTTCCTATATAGTGTGTGGTATCGCCGGTTTCATTTCAAAAAACAAGAAATACAATCATACCCAAATAGTCTCAAGAATGCTTAACTCTATTAGTTATAGAGGACCTGACCAAGGCGGTATTAAGACATATGGAGACGTTACATTAGGAATGGTAAGACTAAGCATTGTGGATAAGGAAATCCATAATATACCGTATGAAGATGCAAATAAAAAGTATGCCATTATCTATAATGGTGAAATATATAACCACGATGATTTGAGAAATTTACTAAATAATAAATATGAATTCAATACAAATTCTGATGCGGAAACAGCACTATATAACTATATAGAAAAAGGGGTATATTCATTTAATGATTATAATGGAATGTATGCTTTTGCTATATATGACAACTTAAAAAAAACAACATACCTGGTAAGGGACAAAACAGGTGAAAAACCTTTGTATTATGTAAAGGGTAGGGATTATTTTGCCTTTGCCAGTGAAATAAAGTGTTTGTTCGAAGTTGTAGAGCCTGAGTTTAATGAGCATGCAATATCCTACGATGCATACGAATTTACTGTTGGTGCTGAGACACTTTTTAAAAATATTTACAGCCTTGAACCGGGAGAATATCTCGAAATAACAGAAGGGAATTATAGTAAACATGAATATTGGAAGTTATGGGATAATTTAATAGAAATCGAAGACAATGAAAAAAAAATTATAAAACAATTATCAGAACTTGTGGAAGATTCTATTCTTCTCAGGACCAAAAATTGTGTTTATGAATTTGGTTGTTTTGTAAGTGGAGGTCTTGACAGTGCACTAATAGCCTCCATCGCAAAACCTGATTACATTTATACAGTTCATTACGATTATGATGATTTTAATGAACTGGAGTATGCTAAGCTTCTAGCAAAAAAAATGAAAAAAGAATTGATTGTTGTAATACCAAATAAGGAAGATTTTTTAAGGACAAGGGAAAAGATAGCATTTCATTTAGATACCCCATGCACATGGACAAGCTTTTCACTCTGGATGCTTCTAGAAAGGGCTAAAAAAGATGTAAGGGTAGTTATGACCGGCGATGGTGCAGATGAAACATTTTCAGGATACCACAGATATCTTCTTCTTTATCACGATGAGCAGATAAAAAAATTAGAGACTATGAGTAAGTATTCGTACTTGATAAATAAGTATTACGGGAGTCCGATTGAAAGGTATTTAAAGCTCATAAATAGGTGTGAAAATCAATTTGATAATAAGGTAAACACATATTTAGAAAACAGTATCCGTTATTTTTTTGATAAGGTAAATGGCGATATTGTTCATTCAATGGGATTAAATGATTTTTATACTACAATGCAAGTACTTTTGCAGATGTCTGATAGGTTGTGTATGGCCTTTAGCATAGAAAACCGTTCCCCCTTTTTAGATTATAGGCTTGTTCAATTTGGGTTTTCAATGCCTTCGAAATATAAAATTAGAGATGGGATTCCTAAGTGGGCTTTAAAAGAAGTTGCTAAAAAGTTTATTCCAATGGAAATCGTTCAGAGAATCGACAAAAGAGGTTTTTCTGCACCTGTAAATAGATGGTTTGAGTGGGATAAAAATGGTAAATACAACCGAAACACATATAAAAACATAGTATTTGATGATTGGAGGAAAGTGTTTAGAGTAAATAATGTTTAGTTTTGTAGCCCTTATTACTAATAGAAAATATTGGACCATTCATAGTTTAATTGTTAAGGTAATTCTTATTATCTACGGAATTAAAGTAGGGAAGAATTTTTATATTGAAGGGGTTCCTAAGCTAAAAATCAAGGGTAGACCCCAAGACATCTTGATTGGGAACAGTGTCTCTATTTTGGGTAATATTGACATTCGAAACAGGGAGAATGGCAAAATTATCATAGAAGATGGTGTTACCATTGATAATGACTGCAGATTTGTAGCTGCCAATGATACAGTATTAAGGATTGGGAAGAGAACATCTATTGGTTGCGTTTGTATTTTTAATTGTGGAGTGAATGTGACCATTGGGGAGGATTGCCTTATTTCGGGGATGGTACATATACAGTCATCCCAACATGGTTTTGTTAGAGGGGAGCTTATAAGAACTCAGAGACATAGCTATGGAGAGATTGTTATTGGTAACGATGTATGGATTGCTGCAAATGCTACTATTCTAATGGGATCTGTTATTGATGACGGCTGTGTTGTTGGAGCGAAGGCCTTGGTTGTTAAAGGATATTATGAGAAAAATTCTGTTTTAGCCGGTATTCCTGCAAAAAAAATAAAAGAGAGGATTTGAGTGAGATATTGCAAAAAATGTGTATTGCCGGATACGCGTCCTGGTTTAGAAATTGGAAACGATGGTATCTGTACAGCCTGTAAAGGACACGAACAAAAAGATATTAACATAGACTGGGATAAGAGAAGAAAAGAGCTTGAGTCTTTAATTGCTGACGCCAAAAAGAGAAGTAGTGGCTATGACTGTATAATTCCTGTGAGTGGGGGAAAGGATAGCACCTGGCAGGTAATCAAATGCCTTGAATATAATCTCAGAATTCTTGCTGTTACATGGAAGACTCCAGCAAGGACAGAACTTGGGCAAAAAAATCTTGATAACCTTGTGAAACTTGGTGTGGACCATATTGACTACACGATAGACCCGGAAGTTGAAAAACGTTTTATGTATAAGACGCTGGTCAAGACTGGAAGCACTGCTGTTCCGATGCACATGGCTCTTTATGCTATTCCGTTGAAAATAGCGGTCAACTATAATATCCCCCTGGTTGTCTGGGGGGAAAGCCCCCACATGGAATATGGGGGGACAGAGGAAAATCGGAACCGCAATCAATTAGACATGGAATGGTTCAAACGGCATGGAATATTGCAGGATACATGTGCAGAGGATTGGCTTGATGAAGACCTGACCAGAAAGGACCTTGGGCCGTATTTTCTGCCAGATGAAACAGAATTCAAAGAGAAAAAAGTAAAATCAATCTTTCTTGGGTATTATATAAAATGGGATCCTGAAGAGAGCCTTCGTGTGGCAAAGGAAAACGGCTTTCAGGTAAGAAAAGAAGGGCCAAAAGTAGGATATTACAATTACGCAGATATAGATTGTGATTTTATCTCTATACATCACCACTTCAAACTCCTTAAATTCGGCTTCACGAGACTTTTCGACAACCTTTCTATCGAAATAAGAAACAACAGAATGACAAGAGCCGATGCTGTGAGGGTCATATATGAACAAGGAGACCAACGGCCAGATGAAGATATCGACAATCTCTGTCGGTTTATTGATATCTCTTCAGACCATTTCAGGGGGATCGAAGAGAAATTCCGTAATCAAGATATATGGAAGAAGGACAAAAACGGTGAATGGCGCCTGCCGGACTTTGAGCGTGAGTTCGGGTTTAGGTTGAAGCGTAATGGAGGGTAAGCGTGAAAACTGACTTGAAGGACAAACCAAGGGTCTTTGAGTTCAAAGGATACACGATAAAGGATTTCGGAAAAATTTATTTAGATGATGGCGAGATGGTCTCTTTTGTAACTAAAAGTGGAAAAGAGTGTGATTTTGCCGCCAAAGATTGGGGATTTTATCTTGGTCCTTCTCTTAATTCCCGATTAAAAAAAGAAGGTTTTAAGGTGGCTTTAGCAATAAACGAGCAGGGACAGTTGTATGTCCATGCTGTTGAAAAAGAAAAAATTGAAGAATTTAAATCTTATTTAAAAACAAATCAAAATAATATAGTTTTATGCTGGCTTGACGAGTGGATGCCGGCTGAGTCAGAAAATGTTTAGGCATACTATCGCTGTCACATTAGAAATTATTATTGTTGGCTGGGGGCTTCAAGAAGGGATTAAAGAGGAACTTTTGGATTCTAAGCGATGAGCCTTCATTTCATTAGAATTATAGATAACCTTTTAGGCGGTTTTTTTTGCTGGGTTTTAGGTCTATTTTTAAGATTATTTCAAATACTTAAGCCCCCCCCTTCCCCTGACAAATTAAAAGTCAAAGCTATTTTATGCCAGAAATACTTCGGGATGGGTAGCATTATGCATATTCTACCGATTATGCGGGTTATCAGGAGAAATTATCCTGATTCAAAAATTATATTTATGACACTTGATTCCAACTTGGAGGCGGCAAAATTAGCTAAAATAGGCGATGAAATTATTGCTTTGAATGTGAAGTCATTTAAAGGTTTTGTTTCCAGCGTTTTCAAAGCTCTTATTGCCCTGAGGAGGCATCATATCGATATTTCGTTTGATTTTGAGTTTTTTGCCAAGTTTACATTGCTGGTTTCCTTTTCGAGCGGTGCAAAAATAAGGGTCGGGCTTCATATGAAAAAAATAAGGCCGGATGGAATCATTACCCATAATGTTTTCTATAATTCTTACAAACATATTTCAGAAATATATCTCAATTTTGCCGTTCCGCTCAGCTTAAAAACAGATTTAGACAGAAGTGTTCCCCTTCTTCCCTCATTTAAAGGAGATTTTTCCAAAAATCTCTTGAACAAATTTGAGATTCCTGAAAATTCAATTAAAATAGTGGTTAATCCTAACTGTGGCGACCTTTTTGATTATAGAAAATGGCCGGAAGAGCATTTTGTGAGGTTAATCAATTTAATAGCCTCAAGCTACCCCGAATATTTTATTATTTTAATAGGAAACAAATCTGAGGAGGATTACACGAGCGGAATTTCCGTGAAAGTACAGGGTAATGGCAAAAGAATCATTAACCTTGCAGGAAAAACAGGAATGAATGAACTATTCGCCTTAATTGAAAATGCTGATTTAATGATCAGCAACGACAGTGGACCGCTTCATATAAGTTCTCTTTACGGTGTAAATATAGCCGCTTTTTTTGGGCCTGAAACTCCGGTAGTTTATGGTCCTGTAAATAAAAATTCTCTTGTTTTTTATTCCTATGATAAATACTGCTCTCCATGCCTGAATGTTTATGACAGCAAGAAATGCCTTTATGGCGAAGAATGTTTATCCAATACCTGTCTCTCAGAAATTATTCCTGAAGATGTTTTTAAGGAGATAGACGAACGATTTTTAAAAGATTTTAAAGACAGGAGGACATCTGTTCAATAATCTTATCAGCCCCAAAACAGGCAAGAAACTAAAATTTTGCGGCAAAAATTTCATTAGTAACGATGGGACAGAATCTTTTGAGATACTTGGGGATATAGTTTGTCTCTTTAAGGAAGAGCTTTCGGAAGAAGCCTTGCAGGAGCAGAAGATTTTTGACAGTTTGGGGATAATAAACCTTTCTTATTTTAGGAAATCTCTTTATAAATCGGTTTTTTCTGAAGTTGCGGAATTCATTGATTTCACGCAGAACATAAAAACTGCCGAGATGGGAGGCGGAGAAGGATATTGGGGGAGATATTTGAAATCCAAAAACCCCGAAAGCGATGTCTATCTTGTGGATATAAGCTCTGAGTTTTTAAAAAGAGCGCCGCAGAATCTTCTTAAGGTGTGCGCAAATATGACAGAGGAAATTTTTGAAGAAGGTTCTATGGATTTGATTTCTTTTTGGGTCTCGATACATCATCTTAAAACCTATGAACTGAAAAGAGCAATTCAAAATTCCATGAAGGCATTGAAAAAGGGAGGGCTTCTTCTTTTTTTTGAACCGAACAATGATTTTTGGGTAAGGAAAATGGTTTATAACACCTCTCTTTCTAAAGATGTTTATTTTGATGAGGGAGAAAAAGGCGTTTTTTCCGATGAGATTAAAAGACTTTGCGGGGAGAGGGGGGGCATGGAAATCAAAAGAAAATATCTCAATCCTCCTTATAATATTCATTATGTGAAAAAATTAAAGAAGTGGCTTCTCTACTATTCATTTGTGGAATTTATGTATCTCATAGGGAAATTTAAAAAAGTATGCACAAAGTCATCCTCCCTTTACGGATTAAGCATTTTTAGAAAGGTATGAAATTTGATACCAAATTGTCCTCTATGCGGAAACATAAATGTAAAATTCTGTTTTAATCTGCCGGCGAAAAAAATTTATAAATGTAATAATTGCCATCTTGAATTTTTGTATCCATTGCCGGACGAGAAAGAACTTTCGGCAATCTATAAAAACTATTACTACTCATGGAAACTTGAAGAATTTGACAGCGAAGTCTCTCAAATGAAATCTCGCACCTTTGATGGTTATCTTGATGCTATTTCAAGGTTCACAACACCTTCCGGAAAACTGCTCGATATAGGGTGTGCCACCGGAGAATTGCTTGAAAGAGCCGAAATGATGGGGTTTGATGTGTATGGTGTTGAAATTTCCCCTGAGGGTGTTGCCAAATCAAGAAAAAAGTTCGGAGACGATAAAATTATAAACAAAAAACTCTCGGAAGAAGACTTCCCAAAAGATTTTTTTTCTGTGATAACTATGTCGGATGTTATAGAACATATTGAGAAGACGGGAGAATTTATGAAAATCCTTTCCGGAATTTTAGCGAAGAATGGCTTAATTTTTATGGTAACACCGGACACTTCATCGTGGATAAAAAAAATTTTGAGAAAAAATTGGCTTCATTACAAGGAAGAGCATTTATATTATTTCAATATGGAAAATATCCGATTAGCGATTGGAAGTGATTTTGAGATTGTTTATTCTGGCCCGGCTTATAAGTTCTTATCTCTAAATTACATGGGTAATATTATCGCTTCCTATTCAAACAATAGTCTGCTATCAATGATTTTAATGGTACTGCCCTATTCATGGAAAATTAAAATTTTTAAACTGAATATCGGAGAGATGGCAATAATATGTCGAAAGAAATGACCCCACCGAAAGTTCTCTTCTGTCAATTTGATTCGCTTGAATACTATTCCTACATGATACTTTCTGCAAAATTGCAGGAAAGCGGTATAGTTCATGAAGTGGAAATAATTGAAGATGATATGGCTTTTTGCGAAAAACTGGCGTACCAGTTTTTCGATTATAAAATAATTGGCTTCTTTTGCGCCAATAGTGATTTTGAAAGGATAATGAGGCTTTCCCGTAAAATCAAATCCGTGTTTCAAGACAGATTGATAGTTTTGGGAGGCCCCCACCCCACCCTTAATCCGGAAACTATAGATTTTGGAATTATTGATTTCGTGTGCATAGGAGCCGGCGAGTTCCACTTTGCCCGATGGGTTTCTGAAGGTCATTGGAATATTAGGGAAAATTACAAAAACATGGCATGCGACCTCTCAAAACCTTACGAAGTTCTATTCGTCGCAGATCTCGACAAAAGCCCCAAGCCAAACAGGGATGTTTATTACAAAAAGTATGATTTCATGAAAAACATGGGCATGAGAAGATTTCTTTTCTCAAGCGGATGCCCTTACAGTTGCACCTATTGCCATAATGTTAATTTCAGAACGAAATTTAAGGATTGCTACCCTAGGGGGGTTCTCTTTAAAAATCCGGCAATGGCAATCGCCGAAATGAAGGAAACTCTTGAAAAATACCCATCGGACGGGATTGCATTCCTTGATGACAATTTTTGTATAAATAAAAAATGGCTTTTTGAATTTCTTGATTTATACCATAAAAATATACATAGACCTTTCAATATGTTTTCCTCCATAAACACCCTTACCGATGAGGTAATTGAGAGGCTTTGCGATTCGGGACTAAAAATACTGCGAGTTGCTATGGAAACCACAAATGAGGATATCAGGACAAGGATTTTAAACCGCCCCAAATACAGCAATGAAAAATTTGCAGAGGTCGCTAAAAAGCTTAATAAACACGGCATCAGGGTCATAATGCTGAATATGTTCTGCCTTCCCGGCCAAACTCTTGCCGATTGTGTTGAAGCCTTCAGATTTGCCAAAAAGAACGGAGTTCTCATGTATATAAGCATCCTTGTGCCTTTTAAGGGAACCGAAATATGCCGCCACTGTATAGATAACGACCTTCTGATTGACCCTGATGTCACACAGGAGATGCTTGGCAAGCCATCTCTTAAAGGAGAAGAAATGGAACGGATGGTCACATTGCAAAATTTTTCATTTCTTCTTAATCACTTGAACATTTTTATTTCGCCTGTTTTGTTCCTTTCCAGATACAAATGGTTTAGGGAATTTGCCTACAGGTATATTTCACCCATCAACCTTGTATTGATGCATCTTCCCATTTATTTGGGGCTTTTTTCTCTTAAGAAATACATTACTCTTGGAATCAGAAATTACAGAACAGTAAAAAGGAAGCAGTAAAAATGCCAGCTCTGCCCTCCGTTCTCCTATGTCAATTTGATTCGCTCGAGTATTATTCCTACATGATACTTTCTGCAAGGCTTACAGAAGCGAAGATAAAACACGACATAGAGATAATAGACAGCGACTCCGAACTTCTTAATAAGTTGTCCAGTGAATACAGCGAATATTCCATAATAGGCTTTTATACCTGCAATACAGACTATCCGAGAATTGTAAGGATTTCAAAAGAAATTAAGAAAAATTTCAAGGACAAAGTTTTGATTTTGGGAGGCCCCTACCCTACCCTTAATCCATTGAATATAGATTTTAATATCATTGATTTCATATGTATCGGGGCAGGGGAATTTTATTTTCATAAATGGATTTCGGAAGGCCGGTGGAAAGTTAAGGAAAACTATCAAAATTTTGTGTACGACCTCTCAAAACCTTACAAAGTTTTATTCGTAACAGACCTTGACAAAAGCCCCAAGCCTAACAGGGATATTTATTATAAAAAATATGATTTCATGAAAAATATGGGAATAAGAAGGTTCCTTTTCTCCAGCGGATGTCCTTACCGCTGTTCTTATTGCCATAATGCAAGTTTTAGAGAAAAATATAAGGAGTATTTCAAGGCTGTTCTATTTAAAAGTCCGGAAAAAGCCATTCAAGATATGAAAGAGGTTCTTAAAAGATATCCCTCCTATGCCATTTCTTTTTCCGATGATAACTTTTGCATAAACAGAAAATGGCTTTCAGAATTTTTGAACCTTTATAAAAGTGAGATAAATAAACCATTCAATATGAGTACAACCATAAATATCCTTACCGATGACATAATAGAAGAATTGAGCAGAGCCAACCTGAAAACAGTCAGGATAGCCATGGAAACAACCAATCAGAAAATCAGGAAGGAAATTCTCAACCGGCCTGATTATTCCAATGAAGATTTTGAATATAAAGCAGCCAAGTTGAGGAAGCATGGGATTAAGGTTGTAATGCTGAATATGTTCTGCCTTCCCGGCCAAACTTTAAGGGACTGCGTGGATGCCTTTAAATTTGCCCGAAAGAATAGGGTTGTTATGAACACAAATATTCTTGTCCCTTATAAAGGCACGGCTATTTTCAGCTATTGCCTCGATAACGATTTGCTGATAGACCCTTCAGCCGCAGAAGGAGACCTTTACTCTTCCGGCTCTTCTCTTAAGGGGGAAGATATGGAAAGAATGGTAACGCTTCAAAACTACACATTCCTGTTAAATTATTTCAACTTTTTTATCCCTCTGATTTTGCTTTTTTCCAAATCGTCGCTCTTTAGAAATTTTTCATTAAGGTTCATTGCCCCATTGAATATAGCCATAATGACCCTTTTCCAATATACGGGACTGATGCCTTTAAGTAAAATAGTTGTCCTGGGAGTTAAATCTTTCAGCGCATTTAAGAGGAAGAAATAATGTTTGGAACTCTTGCTGAAATAGTTTTAGCCACTCTAAAATACAAGTTTTTCGGCATAAGAACGCCTCTTGTGCTTTCTATTAGCATTACAAGCAGTTGTAACCTTAGATGCGTTTACTGCTATTCCAAGGAGGACAATCTCCATGCGAAGGATGTTCCCCTTACTGAAATTTTAAATACCTTGGATGAATTCCACAAACTTGGGACGAGAGTGGTTTTGCTTCAGGGAGGAGAGCCGCTTTTACATAAAAATTTAAAAGAGATAATTGAATTTGTAAAATCAAAAAAAATGTACTGCGCCGTAACGACCAATTCAATAGGTTTTGAGAAACACCTGCCTTTCATTAAAAAAGTAAATCAAGTTCAGTTAAGCATTGACGGGAATGAGGAATTAACCGATATTAACAGGGGAAAAGGAGTTTATGCTTCCGTAGTCAAGGCAATTGAGCTTTGCAGTGAAAACAGAATTCCCTTTCATCTCCATATCGTTATAACAAAAGGGACTTCGGTAGAAAATACTTTAATCCCACTTACTGAACTTGCAAACAAATATGGCACATATCTTAATTTCTGCATCCCAGCCCCAACGGGTTCGGCCAAGGATAAGAACCTCGCCGATGACAATCAGATAAGAGAATTTTACAAAACTATTTTAGAAAAAAAAAGACTGGGGATGCCCACAAACAACACCTATCGGGCAATAATGGATATAATAAGCTGGGGAGAGGAGATGGTGTACAATTCCTATATTCCTTCCGATGACAATGAACTAAAAAAGAAATATCCCAAATGTATAATGGGAAATCTGGTGTGCTGGCTTGATTCGGAAAGATTGCTTCATCCTTGCGCAATCCGGTTCGGACAGAAAGGTTTTTACTATTCCATTAAAGAATATGGAGTAAAAGGCGCTTGGGAAAAGCTTAAAAAAATCCCCTGCCATTATTGCCCGAATTCCACAGAGTTCAACAATCTTTTCAATTTCAGGATCGAGCCTGTTATCAATAGCCTGAAATTTCTTATTAAGAGAGGGAAATAGGATGAAAATTTACGCCCTTAGCATGGATAGAAATTTGGTGACAATTGGCTTTAGAAGAATAGTTTCTTATGCCAAAAGCAAAGGGTTCTCTGTTAAATCCATATTCTTTTTGGATAATATTTTTGAGGCTTCATTTGCCGGAAGCTGGTGGAAACAAAAAACCGACGAAGGTTTTACGGTTAATTATGTGAAAAATTATGAGGCAATAGATAAACTTGCCGGAAAAATTTCTTCAGCCGATGTTGTTGCCCTGTCTCTTATGAGCGTTCAAAGAAACATAGCAAAAAGATTATGCCTATTACTAAAGGAGCTTAATCCAAACATTAAAATAATAATTGGAGGCTACCATCCGACTATTTTCCCTGAAGATGCCATAACTTTTTCCGATGTAATCTGCCTCGGTGAGGGAGAAAATGTTTTTGTAGAATTTTTGAAAAGGGTGAAATCGGGTGAAAACATTTTAAATATACCCAATACATGGGCAAGAAAGGGAGATGAAATTATTAAGAATGAAAGAATCCCCGTTATGACCGAAGAAGAGATGGAGAAAATGCCCTTTATGGATTATTCCCTTAATGAGAGCTATGTGTTCAGCTATGCTCAGGGGATTCTTGAAAAACTCACAAAAGACATTTTAATAAGACATGTGGGAACCACCTACAACACGATTTGGTCAGTTGGGTGCCCCTATAAATGCTCTTTTTGCTCTCAGTCAAAATTTATTGATTTGGACAAGGCTTACGCAAAATACAGGGGGCCTTCTCCTGATTATATAATTGCAGAAATCAAGGAGGTTCAAAAGAATTACCCTCTCGATTATGTTATTTTTTACGATAGCAATTTTCTTGGAAGAGATATCAAGGAATTAAGGGAGTTTGCGGAAAAGTTTAAAAGAGAAATAGGGCTTAAATTCATTTTAAGCGGAACCAATCCTGTTTCCATAACCTATGACAAAATGAAGATTTTAAATGACGGCGGATTGGTCAGAATAAAGATGGGTTTTGAGTCGGCCAACGATAATATTTTGAGAATTTTTAAAAGACCTGCGACGGTTAAGCACCTTGAAAATGCACTTAATATCCTCTCAAAATTCAGAGGAAAAATGGTTACTCCATCCCTTGAAATGATTCTCGATAACCCTTACGAAACCAACGAAGACCTTTACCAAACGATTGATTTTTTGGATAAAGCCCCTGGCCCTTTTACAATAAGTCTTTTTTCCCTTCAATTTATGCCCGGAACTGATTTGAGCCAAAAAGTAAACGATTATAACCTGATAGAAGAACAAATGGAAAAGGAGTATATGTTTTCTTACAAGCCCACGGCTATAAATAATTTTGCAAGTATTTTTGCCATTTTTAAGCCGCCCCATTTTTTAGTAAGATGGATAAGGAAAATGATAACTGGCAAAGAGGAAAAGCTTTATCCTAATCTTAAAAACTTCTTGTATAAGACAATGCTGGTGAGAAGAGCGCTTAATCAGGCAAGATATGGGGATTACAGCACCTTCCCGTACTGGACAATGCTTGCTTATCATAAATACAGAAATATATTCGGAAGATAGAGGAAGAGTGTATGTTTCAAAAATTAAAACATTTCATTTATCACAGCAAGGTAATTAAGCTGAGATTTGGTCTTATACCCAAAATTCTTTATGGCTACTTTAACACCATTGTCCTGAGAAGGGCATCGCTCAGAACTATTGAGTTTTCACTTCTTGCCGAGTGCAATTCAAAGTGTGTCATGTGCTATGCGTCCCAAATTAAGAGGGAGGATGATGAATACTTAACCGTTTCTGAATATGCCGATATCTGGAAACAGGCTGAAAAGCTCGGCGCTTTTTCGGTGATTTTATCGGGAGGAGAGCCAACTTTAAGAAAAGATCTTCTTGGAATTATCTCGGTCATGAATCCGAAAAACACCATTTTTGTCCTTGTGACCAATTCGTTGAATATGAACAGGGAATATCTTAAAGAACTTAAAAAAGCAGGGGTTGAAACCATTCACCTAAGTCTTGACAGCCTTGATGAGAAAAAGAACGATGAGATACGGGGAGCGCAAGGGCACTACAAAAAGGTTCTTGAAACCATTTCTAATGCCAAATCTCTCGGATTTGCCGTTTGCTTAAGCACCGTAATCGCTCATAATGGCTTAAACAAAATGAGAGAAATGGTTAAGTTTGCCGCTGACAATCAAATCGGTATAGTTTTCTCGCTTGCCTGTGTTTCCGGAAACTGGGCGGATGAAAAGGATGTTCTTTTAACCCCCAATGAATGGCAAAGTGTTCAGGATTATATGAAAAAAAATCCTCACATAAGATCTGATTGGACCATAAATTTCTCAATGAAACAGGAGTGCCCGGGTGGAAGGGAAAAGGTGAGCATATCTCCTTACGGGGAAGTTATGGGATGCGCTATGAATTATGTTTCTTTTGGCAATGTTCGGAAAGAACCGCTTGAAACCATTTGGAAAAGAATGCAGAACTTTGAACATTTCAAGAAAAGAAGTCCCGATTGCCTGATAGGTGTGGACCCTGATTATATAGAAAAATATATCCGCCCGCTTTCCGGAATGAAGGTTCCGGTGAGAATAGATGAGCATCCTAACTTCCTAGGTAGTAAAGGACATAAATGAATAACAAAGAAGAACTTCTTCTCATCCAACCCAACACTTCCCTCACAGGAGCTTTTGTTAGGATGCTCCCACTAGGCCTTTTGTATGCTTCTTCTCAAATAATAAAAAAGGGATATAGTGCAAAGTTAATCGATTTGAGAATAAATCCATCTAATTGGATGAAGGACTTAGAAAAGGCGATTACTGATAAAACTTTGATTGTTGGTATATCGGCAATGACAGGTATCGCCATAAGCGAAGGTATTAAAGTATCAAGGTTTATCAAGGAAAGGTATCCCGATATTAATGTTGTATGGGGTGGACCACATGTAACTTTCAGCCCTGAAAGCGTCTTTGAGGAAAAAACCGTAGATTTTGCTATAAGAGGCTACGGTAGTGTGCCCTTTACGAAACTTTATGAGTTTCTTCTTGGCAAATCGTCTGAAAAGATAGAAGAAGTAGCGGGATTGTCCTATCGTGGGCAGTCAGGGAGAATTTTTCATAATAAAATTGATAATCATTTTGAATTTGTTGATTACAATGATATTCCATATTGGTTAATTGAGAATTTTTCAAACTATCGCCATGTAGTGGGAAATGAGACTGTATTTCCGATATACAGCGTTATGGGATGCCCATATAAATGTGCTTTTTGTAGTTCTCCTGCCCAATACGCAACATTTGGGAAAAAATGGGTACCCTATGAGACAAAAAAAGTTGTTTCCCATATTAAGATGGTTAAAGAAAAATATGGGGCAACTTATATATATTTTATAGACGATGACTCCTTTGTAGATTTGAATCATGTAGAGGAAATAATTGACGCCATTAAAAAGGAAAGTTTGGATATTAAACTTGGCTTTAGAGGAGCAAGGATTAATGAAATAAGTAAAATGAGCGACAATTTTTTACAAAAACTTGTTGATGCAGGCACCAATACAATGCATATCGGTGTTGAATCTGGTTCTGACAGACTTTTAACTTTGATGAAAAAAAATACAACTTGTGAACAGATTATTGAAGCAAATAGGAAGCTTGCTAAGCACAAACAGATAAGGGTTTTTTATAATTTCATTGTAGGCTTCCCAACTGAAACCATAGAAGAAACACTGTTGACTCGGGATATTGTTTTAAAGCTTATGGAGGATAATCCAAATGCATGCATTATTCCATTGAATAAACCAAGGCCGCTTCCGAATACCGAACTATACAGATTAGCAATTAAGCACGGCTATGTGCCGCCGAAAAATCTTGAGGAATGGTCTGATTACGAAGTGGAATCCTCTTATTATAATCCCCCTTGGCTTTCTAAGGAACACAACGATCTTATAAGAATGTTATTTTTAACCATGTACTTTATAGACGGCAAAATACATAGACTTGCCAAGGGCAACTCTATAAAGTTCATGGTTTTAAAATTTTTGGCCATTATTTATAAACCTCTAGCTCTTTACAGATTCCGTAAAGGATATTATAAATTTCTTATTGAAGATTACATTTATAATTTCCTAAAGAAACTTATTTAGCCTATAAGGAGATTTAGTGCGCCTATTTCATGGTATTCAATCCACATCTTTTTCCCTTCCAAAGGAGCCCTTCCCCCTTTTTGATAGGCCATTGAAAGAAGATGTTAAAGTAATATTTCTCCTGACACTTTATGTTGTTTTTGTATATGGCGGTTATTATTTCGGCAACCATTCTCCAGTTTATGACTCTGCCGTTATTTATAGTCTCGAAAGAATGAAGATGATGAGGGACTATTTCCTATCAAATGGGGAACCCTTGCAATGGTTTTACAGCGTTGGAACAGGTTCGGATTTTATTGGACAGGAAACCTCAACTTGTTCTGTAATTCTTACCAACCTGCTCTTTTTACTTCCCTTTGATGTGCTAACTATTCATGTTTTAAGCGTTAATTTAGTGCTTATCGCTTTTGGTTATTTCTTCTACATTTTTCTGAGAAGTTATAATATTTCCAAGATCGCTTGCATTCCTGCTATAGCCGTTGGAATCTACCCAATTGGATGGGCTAACAATGGAACGGAAGCAGGGGCATTTCACTCTGCCGGTTTTGCAATCCTTCCACTAGTGTTATTGCTAATCAAAAACTTTGTAATCACAGAAGGAAGAAAAACTACCTATTTTGTCTCACTGACTATTTCTTTGACTTTGCTTTATTTACTTTCAGGCGGGATGCTTGCCTTCATGAATTTTAAGCTTTTCTTCCCCTACTTCATGTACCTTCTATTGCTTAAAACTATTGACAAGAAAAAAGGTGGCGAAAATATAAAAAGATTTATTACTAATATAGCATCAAGAACATTATTAGTAGCTACCTTATCATTTCTGATTGTCAGCTATCATCTAATACCATTTATATATAATTTATTATTTGAAGGCTGTAGAGAAAGCCACTTTAGCGGTCAAAATTCTGGATTAGGAATATTTGAAATTTTAAACTTTTTTTCTGTATTGCCTGCAAGTGCATGGGTTATGTTTGCGGACGACTATTTTTTCCGAGCTGCAACACTTATTCAACATTTCTTTCAATTTAGTGGTTTACAAAACCAGTCAGCAAGACCCCATCTTTATCTCGGGATTTTGGTTCTTCCTATTCTTATAGTTGCCTTTAAAAATAAGATATTTAATAGGGAGGAACTTTTTTTCCCAGTAATGTTGGTATTGTTTTGGATTTCATTTACCCAGGTTGGAGAAATGCTTCTTGCTCCTGAAAGGGTAATTAAAGGGTTTCCTATGTACGCAGCACCTATTATTCCCTTAAGAGTTTGTGCAGGTTTAATTCTTGGGATTTTTCTTAATAAAGGGATGGTAAGCAATATCCCCCTACGCTTGGATAAGTTAACTAATTTCTTGATTAAATTTATACAGATAGTGCTTATAGCAATAGCATTATGCTTTATAACTACAGCAATTCTTGCGGAGTATAACAGGGAATTCATACAATTTGTTATAAAGTATGTGTTTAGATTTATGGATATAAGAATGGACTCACTAAGAACCCTCTTCCATCACAGGGTTTCCTTAAATTACTATTTTAGTGGTGTAATATTATTTGGTGTATTAACAACAATTTTTGCAAGGTTGCTTCAAATCCATCTTTTCTGTACTGGTAAAATCTTTAGCAAAAAGGGTATGCTAATTTTAGCGTTTTTGATGCTTATAGAAGGCAGTGGTGTTTTGATTAATAGCAGATCATTTAATTCTGAATTCTATCATAGTTGGTTAAGAAACCACGAGAAATCGGGTCTGGCCAATTATATCTATAAGAATGCTTCCAAAACAGACAGGATAGGGGTTCATTATCCTGATTTAAATATGAACCCGCCTTTTTATCCAATACCCGAATATCCTAATGATGGTTATTGGATGGCTGTAGACAAAGACAAAATTGTAGAGTATCTAAAGCGGTACCAACCTTATGAGTGGTCTTATAATGGAGGGCTTGGAGTACTCTATGATGTACCGTTTTTGTTTGGTAATGGTTATAGCATCTACAACTATCATGCTGGCTTATTGCCGAGACACTTTTTGATTTTTAACAAGGAACTTTATAATGGACAAACGGCCTATCATTTAAGCTCCACCATAGGTTTCAATGCATTCTCTCCTTTAACGCCCTACACAGGAGTTAAATATGTATTTATGGTATCTAATCAACCTAATGTTACAAAAGGAGAATATAATGCTATAGAACGGCATGGCTACAAACTGCTAAATAATTACAAGATGGATTCTATCTACTATGTCAGGCTTCTTAAAAGTGATTTTCCCTATGCATTTTTATCAAGCAATCCAGTCTATGTTGATAATGAAGAAATGGCCGTAAATATCATGAAAAACGCGAAGAACTTAGAGCACCTTCCATTAGTTGTAGATAAAAAAGATATTAAGGCAATCCCTAGTGTCGCAAATGTTGATGGAAAGATATTGTCAATGATGAGAAAGCCCACTGAAATAGTGGTTGTCTATGAAGTTCCAAGTGATTCTTTTATATCGGTTAGTGAAACCTACAATAAAAATTGGAGCGTAAGTGTTGATGGTGTGAGAAGTAGTGATAGTTTAAAAGTTAATGCCTCATTTCTTGGGGCCTATGTGCCTAAGGGAAGACATGAGGTAAAATTTCAATATGAAAATAAATTCTATAAAATTGGTATGAAATTGACTATTGCGGGGCTGTTGTTGACATTTTCAATATTCTTGTTTGGTCTTATTAGGAGAAATAAGAAGTTAGATATATGTGCGGAATAGCCGGTTTTCTTACGAAAGATTCAACAGCTTTTGATTCTTATTATGTTATTAAAAGAATGACCAAAACTCTTAACCATCGCGGACCTGATGGGGAAGGGATTGAGGTTTTTCAATCTCCTAAGTTTGGTTGTGTTACTGCGCTTGGCCATAGAAGGCTTAAAATCATAGACCTTTCTGAAAAAGCCCGTCAACCCATGTTTAATGATGATAAAAACCTCTCCATAGTATTTAACGGCGAATTATACAACTACTTAGAGCTTAAAGAAGAATTGTTGGTGAAGGGCTATAATTTTTTTTCATCAAGTGATACCGAAGTTATTTTAAATGCCTATGCAGAATGGGGGACAGGTTGCTTTGAAAGATTTAATGGTATGTGGGCGCTTGCCATTTTTGACAAGAAGAAAAAGAAGATAATCCTTTCAAGAGACCGGTTTGGTAAGAAACCCCTCTATTATTATAAAACGCCGAGAGCGTTTGTCTTTGCCTCAGAGATAAAGGCGATTCTTAAATATCCAGGGGTGCTCAGGAAACCCAATTATGACAAGATATATAGATACATTGCACGTAATTACAGGTACGTAGATATAGATGAAAAGTCCTTCTTTGATAATATCGATCAGATTCCCAAAAGCTCGTATGTCGAGATAGATGAATATCTGAATATAACAGCGCAAAAATACTGGCAGATTGATCCCTCTTTGATTAAAGAAGAGATAGATGAAAAAGAGGCAATAGATACCTTTCGGGATCGTTTAATGGACGCAGTAAAGATAAGACTTAGAAGCGATGTTCCTGTGGGGTGCATGCTCAGTGGAGGACTGGATTCAACGTCCATTACCTCGATTGCTTATAAGGTTTTCAATAAACGGATAATGACTTTCTCAGGGATTACCGGGGAAGAAAAGGGTGTATATGATGAAAGTGACTATATCAATTCTGTTATAAGGGAGACAAACGCAAATTTCCATTATATAAGGCCTGAGCCTGCTGATGTTATCGATACGGTAAACGAGATGATTTATTACCATGATGAGCCTGTATGTACAGTTACATGGTATAACCTTTACCTTATCGCCAGGAAGATTTCCAAGGAGAAAGTGCCGGTAATATTGAATGGACATGCAGGGGATGAGCTTCTTGCAGGATATTGGGATCATTATCACTATAATTTTTATGAACTTGAGAAAAGTGGCAATACGAAAGAGCTGGAACAAGAAATGAGTTGTTGGAAACAGAATCATGGTAGAGACCCTTCAGAAATAGAAAAGTACAGAAGTTATATAAACGATCTTGAAGGCGGGAGAACTGCTGAAGTTGATAGATTTTCTGATTACTCATATTGCTTTGAAGAAGAGATCATAAAAAAATATCAACGGAAGATATCCCTGGAAAATGGTTATACAAATTTATTAAACAGACGCCTTTATTCTGAGCTTTTTTATGAAACTGTTCCCGCGTCATTACGACCGGAAGACAGAAATACCATGTCCCAGTCCATAGAATCCCGCTCACCGTTTTTAGATTATAAGCTGGCAGAATATTGTTTCTCACTTCCAAACAGGTTTAAGATAAGAAACGGCGTGGGGAAGTGGATTTTAAGGGAGGCGATGAAGGGTATTTTGCCTGAAGACGTGAGGACAAGGAAAGACAAGTCCGGTTTTATCGCCCCTGCAGATGAATGGTTTAGGACAATAAACAGAAAACAGATTTTTGATATCATCAATTCTGATTCGTTTAACAGCAGAAACCTTTTTAATATTAAAAGAGTTAACGAGATGTTTGAAGAACATGTGGAAAGAAAGAAAAACCATCAGATGGTGTTATGGCAGATAATCAATCTGGAGTTATGGTTCAGGAGATTTTTTGATGCATGAGCCTGTCTATATAATAGCGGAAATTGGGATAAACCATAACGGGTCCATTGGAAATTGCTTTAAGATGATAGATGCGGCTGTTGAGGCTGGCTGTAATGCAGTAAAGTTTCAGCTTTTTAAGGCAAAATACCTTTATCCTCAAAGCGCCGGAAGCCTTGATTGGAAAGATGCAGAGAAGGAATATTCGTATAATATATATGAAGCAGCAGAAAGGTTTGAGTTGCCAGAGGACTGGATAGACAAATTAATGAATTACTGTGAACAGAGGAAAATAGATTTTCTCTCTTCAGTGTCGGATAAAACCGGATTGGACTTGTTAGCAAAGAAGGGGGTAAAAAGAATAAAACTCTCATCCTATGCAATTACGAATATTCCGCTTATTGACCACTGTGCAAAGACTGCTCTCCCTATAATCATGTCTACTGGAGGGGCGACCCTCTCAGAAGTTGAGGAAGCAGTAACGACAGTATCAAAATATCATAATAACCTTACAATACTTCACTGTTCGATAAAATATCCAACTGATTTAACGGATTGCAATCTTGGAGTTATTGAAACCTTAAGATGTGCTTTTCCCACTATGGATGTTGGATTTTCAGACCATACAATAGAGATCTCAGATGCCGCTGTACAAGCGGTGTATTTGGGGGCCAGGGTTATTGAGAAGCATATAACCCGTAATAAAAAAATGGAGGGGCCAGACCATTTTTTTGCCCTCGAACCTTCGGAACTCAGGAAGATGGTTAGTGATATAAGGGAGGCTGAACAGGCCTGTAAGAGAAGGGATTTCACAATAGAAAAGTCGATCTATGGTAGTACGGCGAAGACCACATACTCTCATGAGAAATATTTGAGAGACTTTGCATATATGTGTCTTTTTTCAAAAAGAGATATTAAAGAGGGGGAGATTATCACAGGCGAAGATATTGCTATATTAAGGCCTGGGAAAAAAGAGAGAGGGCTTGAACCCAAATATTTAAGGCTATTTGAAGGGTATAAGGTTACCGCAAAAAGAAATATAGTATTTGAAGAACCAATTACCTGGGATGCAATACTTTGACGAAAAAAATTCTTTTCAGGGCAGATGCACGGCCTTCCCTTGGGATAGGGGATCTGATGTCTCTTATTCATCTTTCACGGTATTTTGAAAAAGAAGGATGGGAGCCGCATTTTATGATCCGAAACTATGAGGCTGGGGTATCGCTTGCAAAAAAACACAACATCAAAAATTTAGTGATACTCGAAGAAAACATTTCGGTTGATGATGAGGTCAGAAAGATTAATAACCACATAAAATTAGAAAATGTTAATGTGATATTATTTGAGATAACAGAAAGAAAGCTTACGGAATATAAAGGTTTGATGGATAATGTTTTAAAATGTTGTATTTCTTTTGATGGTTTTGTGCCGGAGGGTTTCAGGCTGGTTGTAAACTGGGATGTAGATGCAGACAAGCTTTTTTGTAAGGGAAAATATCCGGAGACTATATTTCTTTTGGGACCTGAATATGTGGTTCTACCTGTAGAATTTGATGCCGGCCGGATCAAAAGGAGGGCCTATAGATCCAAGCCTCAGAGATTATTAATAGCAATGGGTGGGGCTGATGAATTAAATATTACAGGAAGAGTCGTTGAGTATTTAGTGAAGAACAGGCCGGAGTTGGAGTTCAACATCATTATTGGAGCGGGATACGAGTATAAAGATGATCTGGAACGTTTTCTGGCCGGGGCATTTGTTAAATATCAGGTCAAGCATAATATAACTAATATGTTTGAAGAGTATATGGCTTGTGATCTCGCAATAGGGGCCGGGGGCCTTACGTCTTATGAGCTTGTTGCAACACGAACCCCTGCAATACTGATTGCAGCGTATGAACACCAGATTGCGAGATGTAACTTTTTTGCTCAAAGGGGATTTGTAAAATATTTAGGGTATAGGGACTTTGATGTCAATGATTTAATCAAATCATTGGACGGTCCTTTCTTAATAGCTGGTGAAAGCATTATAAGAGTAGAGGAAATCCGGGGAAGTGTTGATGGGTTACTCGAAAGATATCGAAATTAAAGCCGGAGATGCATGTTATTATTTCAAGTATCTGGAATGGGATACGGCTTTCTTTGACAAAGAATCCTACCTTCTTGATCCGGAAAAGTCCACGCTTGCTGTTTCCGCTGCAATGAAAGGTATGATGGAAGAAACTTTCAAAAATTGTTTCGTCACAGTTAAAATAGCTTCAGGCTCTTCCAGAGAACTTTTGGATTTTCTCCAATCTTCAGGTTTTAGATATATCGATACAGAAGTAACTTTAAGATATAGTAAAACCTTACAAGATAAGGCATCAACAGATGGCAATATCAAAATAATAAAGTTGGAAGAGAATAAAGATTTGTTATACCAGGAGCTTGGATCTGCCTTTTCTCTAACAAGATTTCATTATGACGTGCATATAAGAAGCGATAAGGCAGATTTACTCTGGATACAGTATATTAAAAATTACAGACCCTCTCCAACAAGCCATATGTTTGTTGCCAGATTAAATGATGAAACGACAGGGACTATTTTAGTAAATGAAAACAAAGAGAACAAAACAGCTGTCCTATTCTTTGTGTCGGTATTGGAAAAATTCAGAGATAAAAAAGTGGGCTCTGCATTAATTAAACATGTAGTAAGATATTTTGATAGCTATGAACTTACGACTGAAACACAAATCAGAAATATTAAAGCAATAAATTTTTATATAAGAAATGGTTTTTCGCTATTAGCGGCGACCAAAACAGTATTGCATAGGTGGAGCTAATGAAGCATCTCATAATAGCAGCACATCCAGATGACGAGATTTTAGGATGCGGTGGGATTATAAATAAATTAAAGAAGAAAGGACTTGATTCTTATGTTTTAATATTGACCGGGGGTGCTGAAACAAGATATGCAAAGGATATGGAGTTGGTTTTAAAAAATAATGCCTATGAAGCAAATAAGTTGGTCGGGACAAAAGAAGTCTTTTTTGAAGAATTACCAAACCAGCAGCTTGATACAATACCCCTATTGAAGATTATTCAAGCCATAGAAAAATATATTGCTGAGATTAAACCAGAGATTGTATTCACTCACCATGGAGGTGATTTAAATAAGGATCACAGATTAGTATACGAGGCCACTATTACAGCGGTAAGGCCCATTGTAGGACAAATGGTAAAAAGAATTTACTCTTATTATGTCCCATCATCAACAGAATGGAATTTCATCGAGGGAGATAAGGTCTTTGTCCCAAACGTATACATTGATATAAAAGAAGAGGTGGACACTAAAATTCAGGCAATGAGATGTTATGCGTGCGAATGCAGGCCTTATCCTCATCCGAGGAGTCCTGAGGCAATAAAGGCTTATGCGCAATATTGGGGAATTACCGTTGGGATAGAATACTCAGAGCCATTTAAATTAATAAGAGGAGTTGGTATAAACCTATGAGCAACGACTTACAGGAACGAGCTACAAACATCTCTTTTTTAAAGGACCGGCTTGATTTTAACCAGAAATATTCAAGATTGGATTTTCAGCAATGGCTTTGCAGACATCTGGATCAAATAAAATTTGAGTCAGTGTTGGATATAGCCTGTGGAACAGGTAAACAGACCTCTTGGTTTGCAAGGAAAATAATACCGAACGGAAAGGTCTGTGCTTTTGATAAATCTGCTGACTCTATTGAGAAGATCAAGTTATTATCTATAGAGTTTCAAAATATAGAAGCTTGCATTGGTAGTATGGATGAGCTGTATAATTGTGTTTCTAATAATTTCAGCATTAAACAATTTGATTTGGCACATTGTTCTTATGCGCTATATTATGCAAAAAATCCCCATGAGACTATACAACAGATTCTACAGGTATTGGCGAAGGATGGTACTCTTGCGCTTAGTGGTCCCCATCTTGTTAACACCCTGTTAGTGTTTTTATCACAGTACCAGGATATTCCACAGGCCTCATGGGATTGTCTGGAATTTATGAATGATATTGTTCTATTTAATTGCTACAGATATTTTAATACTGTAAGAACGCATATTTTTGTAAATAACATGTATATCACAAGCCTAGAAGATTTTGCAGAGTACTATAGGGCCAGTACATTTTACTCGGTGGAAGCCGAGAGGAAAATACTGAATGATGTAAATGACATCATAAATAAAAAAGGGAGTTTCCATATTCAAAAGAATACAAAGCTTGTTATTGCGAGCTTGAAAGCAGAATAAGAGAGAGGGAACTCTTAAGTTTGTAGAGAAAGTTTTTTAGCGAGTAACAAGGGATAAAACATATACAGGAGATCCTATGAAAATATTATTTATTAACCCATCGTTACGTCCTGAATCAAAACGAAGACAGATACCTGTTGGACTTGCCTATATAATGACGGCAGTAAAAAAGGCTGGTTTTGATTTCGATTTTATTGATATGGATATAAATCATCTCTCTATGCAGGATTTAGAAGCTATTTTAAGTGAAAAAACGTATGATGTATGTGCCTTTGGATGTATTGTTACCGGGTTTAAATTTGTACGACAAATTGCAGAGATTGTAAAGAAAATCAATCCTGAGGCAATTATCATTGCCGGCAATTCAGTAGCGACTTCTATTCCTGAAATCTTGTTGAATAATACGAAGGTCGACATTGGAGTAATGGGGGAAGGGGATGTTACAATTGTAGAGCTTCTCCGGGCCATAGAGCAAAAAAAGCCGTTATCAGATATACAGGGAATAGTATTTAAGGAAGGTGAGAAGATTATCGAGACACAATCTCGCTCTATAATACCTAAATTAGACGAAATTGGTTTTCCCGATTGGGATCTTTTTGACTTAGACAAGTATTACGATTATGGAAAAGTAAATGTCAACGTTTTCTCTTTTGATAATGTAATTTCCTTTCCTCTAAATGCCGCAAGAGGATGCCCACATAGATGTTCATTTTGTTATCATGTTTTCAAAGGAGCAAAATACAGGAAATACTCAGAAGATGTGATAATGGATGAAATTAGAAGGTTACATTATAATTATGGTTGTAATTATATCTCTTTTTGGGATGAACTAACTTTTGCAAGTGTTAAGAGTACAGCAGCAATGGTAGAGAGATTTAGGACGCTTGAATTTAAGATAGGTTGGGAAGCTTCAGCAAGAGGAGATTTATTTAAGAAAGAACATATAGGTTTGATAAAAGCCATGAAAGATTCAGGTTGTGAAAACCTGGCATTTTCTTTGGAGAATGCAGATGCGGAGATTTTAGCAGCAATGAATAAAAGGATGAGCGTTTCAGAGTTTATTGAACAGACAAAAGCTTTGTGGGAAGGTGGAGTGATTCCTCTTACCAGCGTAATCTTTGGATATCCACAGGAAACTCCTGAAACTATTCGACAAACTATTAAAGTGTGTGAGGAATGTAATATATTTCCCAGTGTAGGGTTTCTGCTCCCTTTACCCGGAACACCCATTTATGAATGGGCAAAACAAAATGGGCACATAACAGACGAAGTTCAATATCTGGGGAAGATAGGTGATAGGCAGGATTTTCATATTAATCTAACTAAAATGTCAGATTCTGAATTTGTAGATATTGTGACAAAAGAATTACAAGCTTTGGCTGAAAAGCAGGGATTAAAACTCGGCTCTGTCTTTAAAACAGTAACTTACCAGAAACCTAAAAATATAGTTAGCACATCATAACGACGTAACCTCCATAAATCCTGCATAAAAGTGGAAATATAATTGAGAAAATTTGCATTAATCGGGGCTGGTCAAATAGGTAGCAGGCATTTGCAGGCTCTGGGGAAAATAGATATTCCTATTTCCATTGAAGTTGTTAATCCAAATACCAGTGCCTTGTTAATGGCAGAGAAAAGATTTGGCGAAGTTCCCATCAATAAGAATATTTCAAGTATAAATTTTTTTAAGGATTTGGATAAATTAAGTTCTGAAATTGATTTGTGTATTATTGCTACTAAAGCCGATGTTCGGGCAGATGTTATAAGAGAAGTAACTGCACGAAAAATAATTAGAAATTTAATACTTGAAAAGGTGCTTTTCCAGAATATCAAAGATTTTGACCTTATATCAGAATTATTGAAATCTGCCAATATCAACGCATGGGTCAACTGTCCGAGGAGGACATACCCAATTTATAAATGGATAAAGGGCTTCTTTCAGCCTGGAGAAAAAATATCCATTAGTGTTGAGGCTCAAGACATGGGGCTTTGCTGCAATTCGATACACTTTATAGATGTATTATCGTCTATTACTGGACTAACGGATATTGAGATCGATATTACTGGATTAGAAAAAACTGTTTCTGAAAGTAAGAGAAAGGGGTTTATCGAATTTTACGGGATATTGCAAGGGTCCCAGTCAAATGGTAGTAATATTACTATTACTTCTATAAATAAAATGCCGTCATTAATAAAAATTTTGATTTTCGGTGAAAGAGTAAATGTTTTTATAAATGAGACGGAAGGTACTGCGGAGATTTCAAGAAAAGAAGACAATTGGAAATGGGAAAAGATCCAATTCAAAGAACCTTTTCAAAGTGAACTTACGCAGTTAGTTGCAAAAGATATTTTAGAAAATGGGAAGTGTGATCTTACAGATTTTGATGATTCATGCTTATTACACAAACCTTTATTATCTTCCTTCATGACGCATTTGGAGTTGATTAAAGGCGAAAGAGTTGATTATTGCCCGATAACCTGACATGAAGAATAAAGCCGTTATCATCCATAGCGTAGATGATGCTGAACACTGTGTTCAAAACAAACTTTATGAGGGGGCGCTCCTTTTTTCCACCCATTCAAGCGTGGATATCTATTTGAAGGAGATATATAACATCCCTTGTCAATGTTTGAGCAAATTTTTCGGTAATGAAGAAATAAAAAATCTGAGGAATATATCTTCAGATACTGTGGATAGAATTCTACAGGCATTGGATGTCAATGTGTCGCCTTCGATAAATAAACAAATTGATTTGAGAATGAGGTATTTTGTGCCTCTCTATAGTTATTTAGGGAAATACCACTATTCCGGCTATATTAATTTCTCTGAGTCTATAAGAAAGGTGGTAGACCTATACAAGCCCGAAGAAATCTATTTTTATAATTGCAAATTGAGTAGTTTCTTTGATACCGACTCGGATATCGATTATGTTGTTTCCTTGTTGTTTAGGGATATAAAGACTAAGATATTGAAATATCATCGGGTTTCGAAAAACAAATTTGATCGCTTTGAAATTACAAGAAAACGAATGAAAAAAATAAGACAGAGGCCTATGCATGCAATAGAAAAGCTCCTAGAAAGAATATCAACAAACGGCAAATACGGAAAACTTTCAAAAAGTCGCAAGAGTGTTTTGCTGTTTGAAAATTTATACCATTTAGAGTTTCTTAAGGGGGATTTAAAGAAATATAATGTCCTGTTTTATCATGCAGATTCCAGTTCCCCTGTGGGATTTGATTCCAAGGAACAGACAAGAGAGATAGAAGTTGATTTTAAAGGATTTGAATTTATTGAAGATATAAAAAATCCTCTCATAATGTTATTTTTAAAAGATATTGGGAAAGATTTCTCAACGAATATCGGTAAAAATATTGCTGCTATAGATCACTTGAGAGAGATAGAACGAGATTATCCCATCTCGCTTGCGATATGGGGGAATCCCCCTATTGAAAGGAGAAAGGCACTCATTTTTGAGTATTTAAGATCAAGGGGTGTAAAAATCTTAGGTGCTCAGCATGGATGCCTTTATGGAGAATACTTTGAGCCCTGGCACTTTGATTCTGATTTTAATAGATGTGATTTTTATATCAGTTATGGATTTACTGAAAGTAATTTGAAGAGATTATACACAGACAGGGAAGTGGACATGAAAGTCTTTCCGCTGGGTGCTGCAAGAAAGTCTCCTAATAACCGTCCTAAGAAAAAAATAGATATACTCTTCCCTATAACAAATTCCATGTCATTCTTCGATGGTGGAATGACAAGAATCCCTCTTGATAAACTGGCAGGAAGGCAGATTCATCTTCTGGAGTATTTGAACTCCTTAGAAGGGTTTAATATTTACATAAAACCGTTTCCATATTCTTATACAAAAAAGTTTACAGTGTTATCCGTGTTGAGAAGAATGAAAAATTTAAAAGTAGTTGACCATTTAAGCCTGAGTGACTTTCTGGAGTCTTATTCACCCGGGGCTGTTTTAATAGAATATCCTTCACAGCCGTTATTTGACGTCCTTCATTTAGATACGGAGATATTTCTTATGAATGATCCGGTACACCATTATGAAAAACAGGCGTTAAAAGAGCTTGAGATGCGCGTCCATTATGCTGAAGATACTACAGAGATTGTTCATAAATTAAATTTGTTTTTAAAAGGAATGTTAGAGAAAAAGAGAGATGACACCTATTACAAACACTATGTGTATAAGGAAGACTCGGAAAATAATATATTGCGTCTAATAGACGGTCTTATCGAAGGAAATGTTTAATGAAGAAGCCTTCCGAAGTGGCTGAAACTACTTCATTAAGAAAAAGATACCTATATAAACTTTCAGGTAACCTCATAGGAGCTTTTATTAATATAGTGATTCAAGCAATTATTCCACGAGAACTTGGTCCGAAGGCTTATGGCAATTTTAACTTTCTTACCAACTTTTTTACTCAAGTAGTAAATTTCCTGGAGATGGGGACGTCTACATGTTTTTATACAAAACTTTCCCAGCGACCAAAGGAGTCTGGATTAGCTGTCTTTTATATCTATTTTACCGGTTTCGTTTTTTTCTGCATAAGTGGTTTTGTTTTTCTCTCCTTTTTGACTTTGGCCAATGAAAAATTTTGGCCAGATCAGGCAGTATTGTTTATTTACCTTGCTGCAGGGTTGGGATTTATCACATGGGTAGTGCAGGTGCTCAATCAGATGTTAGATGCCTACGGGTTAACTACGCACTCAGAATTTGTACGGATTCTGCAAAAAGTATTAGGAATGGTGCTGATAGTTCTTCTTTATCTATTCCATCAGTTAACCCTTGCTAATTTTTTTTATTATAATTTCTTTATCTTATTTTTTCTCGGTGTTGCATTTTTATGGGTCATAGATCGGGGAGGTTTTTTTGCCCAGCAAAATTGGAAGCTTTCCAGGGAAGAGGTAAAAAAATACTCTTCAGAATTTTATCACTATAGCCACCCACTTTTTATTTACGTCCTTGTTGGACTTGTTGTGAACATTTTAGACCGCTGGTTATTACAGATTTATGGAGGTAGCATCCACCAGGGTTTTTACAGCTTAGCTTACCAGATAGGGACCATTTGCTTTCTCTTCACCGGCGCCTTAACCCCTCTGTTATTGAGAGAATTTTCTATTTCATTTAATAAACACGATCTCCCACAAATGAGATACCTTTTTCGGAGATACATACCCCTGCTTTGTTCCACAACAGCATATTTCTCGGCTTTTATTGTTCTTCAGGCACACAATGTAATATATATAATGGGAGGCAGTAAGTTTGATGGTGCTGTAAAACCAGTTGCCATAATGGCATTTTATCCTATTTATCAAACCTATGGGCAGTTGAGCGGCTCTGTATTTTATGCCACAGGACAAACGAGTTTGTATCGGAATATTGGTGTACTATTTATGTTAATTGGATTACCAGTCACTTATTTTTTAATTGCTCCTGGAGATAAGTTTGGATTAAACTTAGGATCAACGGGGTTGGCAGTTAAAATGGTCATCCTTCAATTTATTGGTGTCAATGTACAACTTTGTTTTAACACAAAATTTCTTGGACTTTCTTTCCGAAAATATGTGGGACATCAGCTATTTAGTGTGGGGTGTATGCTTTCATGTGCTGCCGTTGCAACCTTCTTAGTGAACCACACATTGGGTTCCTATGTAAACGTCGTTATAAGTTTTGTGCTAGCTGGTTTCTTCTATACCCTGCTGGTCGGTTGCCTTGTTTATTATAAGCCAGTAGTGTTTGGTCTGAAAAGCGAGGATATTCGTTCGTTATCGGAATTCTTTATTTTTAATAAAAATAAGATAAAGGAATAAATCAATGATCGCAGCACTTTTGTTAGGTAGGAAGGGTAGTGTTGGCTTCCCCGGGAAAAACCTAATGCCTGTTTTAGGCAAACCTCTTTCATATTACCCTATGAGGGCAGCCCTTGACTCTGAGTTTGTTGATGAGGTTTATATTTCTACAGATGATGAAAAACTTATGGAACTGGCAAAAGAGAATATGGTCGAAGTAATCGTTAGACCTCCTGAATTGTGTACAAAGGAAGCTTTGGGTGAAGATGCTTTTGTCCACGGATATCACGTAGTAAAAGATTTAAACCAAAAAGAAGAGATAGAATTTATGGTTTTGCTGTTTTGTAACGCTGTTACTGTTACTAGTAAGATTATTGATCAAGGAATTGAGATATTGAGAAAAGACTCAACGCTTGATTCAGCCGTCACTGTTTCTCGTTACAACATGTGGGGCCCTTTACGTGCCAGGAAGATTGATGGAAATGGGTTGCTTAAACCTTTTATCCCCTTTGAGAAATTTGGGGATCCCAAAACCCTTAACTGTGATAGGGATTCTCAGGGTGATGTCTGGTTTGCTGATATGGGCGTATCTATTGTACGTCCAAGGTGTTTAGAGAATTTAGAAAATGGTCTTCTTCCGCAAAAGTGGATGGGACAGAAAATATATCCGCTGAAACAATGGGGTGGGCTCGATGTAGATTACGAATGGCAGATACCTCAAGTCGCGTACTGGTTGAAAAAACACGGATATACAGAAACTGGAACCATGGAAGGTACTGAAGGGTAGAAGTTGAGTGGTTGAATAGTTAAGTGGTTGGGTAGGTAAGGAGTCGGAGATATGAGGAATGAGGTTGGGTATCTGAAGTCAGAAGTCTGAGAACTGAGGTCTGGATGATATGAAAATTGAATCTGCTAAGGATTTGAGAGTATATCAGAAGGCTTATGCACTTGCTATGGAACTGTTTTAACTTTCGAAAGAATTCCCCTATGAGGAGCGTTATGCGCTTACAGATCAAATACGCCGATCATCAAGATCGGTCTGCGCCAACCTAAGGGAAGCTTGGGCCAAAAGGCGTTATCCTGCACATTTTGTATGCAAACTCACAGATTGTGATGGTGAAAACAGTGAAACAGATACGTGGTTAGACTTTGCTATGGGTTGCGGATATTTGACAGCAGAACGACATAAGAAATTGACAGACGAGTGTGCTTTTATCGGTAGCATGCTTGGAAAAATGATTAACAATCCTGATCCTTTTCTAATTCAGGTGGAATGAAGTCAGACCTCCGACTTCTGACCTCAGGTTTCAACTATTTGACGAATTAACCATATAACTAATCCGACCTGCTTGCCCTAGAAAATATACTTGTTTTTACTTCGCCGAAAAGTGGCCGAACGATTACGAACGAACAATCTGGTTTAATCAGACATGATTAATAAACAATCAAGGATCAAAATTAAATCAAATAATAATTTTCATACTGTTACGGAGAAGACTGTTTTTGATGTAAAATCCGATAATAAGTTCCACGAATATAGAAGGATGTGGAAGGAGAATCCTGAGAAATTTGTAGTAAATGAATTTCCATTGCACCTGGATATTGAAAGCGTGTCGGTGTGTAATTTAAAGTGTCCCTTTTGCGCAACTACTCATAAAAGATGGGGCAATGACAAACAGGGATATATGGATTATGCGCTTTATAAGAGGATAATCGATGAGGGTGTTGAAAATGGGTTATGTGCGATTAAGCTGAGTTTGAGAGGAGAACCCCTCCTTCATCCAGAACTAGAACGTATGATTGAATATGCCAAGGAGAGAGGGGTGATGGATGTCTATTTCAATACGAACGCGGTTCTTTTGACAGAAGAAAAATTTGAGAGATTGATTGATACTAGATTGGATAGAATATCCATCTCGATTGAAGGCTATAATAAAGAGACTTATGAAAAATTCAGAGTTGGGGCAAAATTTGAGCAACTTTTCGATAATGTAAGCAAATTGATTACGATTAGAAAGAGGAAGAAATCACTAACACAAATTCGCATTCAAACAGTATTGCTTGATGAACTGAAAGATGAATTTAATGAATATGTTAATTTCTGGAAAAATTTTGCAGATGAAGTATCTTATCTGGATGCAAGGGAAGAAACAAATGAAAACAAAGCAGCAGATAAAGTTGCGGCTTGGGCATGTCCTTTTTTGTGGCAGCGTATGACCATTCTCTATGACGGAACCTTGCTGCCGTGTTTGATGCATGGGATTCATGATTTTAGTTCTATGCAGTTAGGGAATGTTGCAGATTCTTCCATAGGAGATCAGTGGAACGGAGAGAAAGAAAGACAGCTTAGGTCGTTGCACAAGACAGGGAAATCACACAATATCCAAACGTGTCGGCAGTGTTCATTTAGAACAATGGAGATTGAGAAGATTTAAAATTTCTGTATAGTTGAGGTAATTGATTAATGAAATATAAAAAATGGGTTGATACAGTCGATAGAATAAGAGGAGGAACGGAAACCAGACTTGATAAAGTCCGCCTGGATAAAAATGAAAGACTCACCCATTTCAAGGATGATTTCTGGAAAAATGTAATGGCAAAAATAAGGCAGGAACATATATTTGCTTATCCAGAAACTGAACCACTTTATTTAAAGCTGGCAAATTTTCTCGGCGTAACAACAGAAAATTTACTTGTTACTGCAGGTTCTGATTTTGCAATAAAGGCGGCATTTGAACTTTTTGTAAATCCTGAAGATGAGGTGATAATTCTTGAACCAACTTTTGCTATGGTGGATGTATATTGCGGTCTATAT
>ORJL010493941.1_pt1 | contig 38783 bp, 24 predicted proteins | sample 1779941 | NCBI WGS metagenome assembly ORJL01 (sample SAMEA104232317, study PRJEB22302) | groundwater metagenome | biome: forest; feature: aquifer; material: groundwater | place: USA | collected 2011-08-07 | depth 5.8 m | reverse complement strand
GCTTTCCATCAGTGACACCAACCGTTTCGTCCGCCGTTTGTCGCCTAATTCTAGGCCCCCAATTCCTGTTGTACCCAGCTCATATGATTAGCGAAAAGGCCATATCATCGCTGATTTTGGGAGTTGTGGGTAATCGTGTGGTTTCCCGAAGGTAGTCTGTTAGCATGGCGGCTTCCAGTTCTGCCAATAAACCTGCTAAACGGATTCTTTCCATTTTAGTAATATTACTATTTTGCAATTGGTCTTGAATCTCTTTTTGGTTGGGGTAATCAACGTACCAGTTTTCCCGAAAGAGTTGAAATTTCGCATCGGTGGATAAATTTTTATATTCATTCTCCGTCATTACCATGCCTTGATCGTGATAGTACGCGGTCAAAATCAGCAAGCATATTTCTACGGCGTTTAGCTGGTTGATGGTTTCTCCCAACACCATAGCCATAATTTCAACAACGCGGAGAAAATGGCTTTCATCATGCAACGTGTATTGCGGTGAGGCAGTCGGCATCACTTTCATTCTGTCTGCCGCTTCTTCACATATACTGGGAAGTTCGGCAATTAATGATTGTGCGTTTGGGTCGTTTAATGACTGTAGCTTTTTCCATAAAACGGTTTCTTCGATTCGTTTGATGTTGATTACTTTATCTGACATATTCTTAATTAGTTTTAAGTTTCTGGGTAAGCAACGAATCCTTAGAACTCAAACATACTAACCAATGTTGCAGAAATCAATCGCTGCGTTTTAGCGTCAACCGTCCCCAATTTTTTAATCAGCCGTGATTTATCCACCGACCTGAGTTGATCCAGCAGAATAAGGCCTGTTTTATTTTGGAACTGGAGGTTCACGCGCGAGGGCGCGGTAAAGCCTTTGGTAGTCATGGGGGCGATTAAAACAGTGTTTAGGCCATTCATTTCATCGGGTGAAACAATCACGCAAGGTCTGGTTTTCTTAATTTCACTACCGATGGTCGGGTCAAGCTGGATCAAGAAAATGTCAAACCGCTTAATCACCATTCCCATGCTTCCCCTGTAGCCAGTTCAGCTGAGTGGTCGAGTTGGTTAGCCTGGTCAATTTCTAAACAGCTAAGGTTTTTGAACTGCTCTTCCCAACCCGCCCTGGCTTTTTTTATCGGTGTGATTAATAAACCATTTTCCACGACTTGCAGGGTCAATTCTTGGTTTTCCAAATGTGCTTGTTGGATCAATGCTTGTGGGATTCTGATGCCTTGGGAATTGCCGATTTTGATTAAATGCGTCATTGCGGACTCCTGATCTGATAAGTGATTACGGTGTAGTTATTTTTGGGCTGGTTACGCTCGTTCCCAAGCTCCGGCTTGGGAATGCAGTTCCTGAAGCTCTAGCTTCCAGTGTTTTCGAAGCTAGAGCTTCTGCGACTTGGGTTACCAAGCTGGAGCTTGGTAACCAGCGCATACTTGGCCAGCTACGTTATTTTTCCAAATAAGTATAAGCATTCAACCCCGCCACTAATTCCTGTTCATACTCTTGGCGTTGTCCGTCACTCAAGTCACTGTTCGCCAACTTTTCCCTAAACGCGGCTTTGAGTTCTTCGCTGCTGATATGGACATAATCCAGCAATTCCGACACGTCTTCACCTTCTTGCAGGTCGTAGAAATGGTAGCCGTTGTCGTCGAGTTTGATGTTGATGGAATGGGTGTCGCCGAACAGGTTGTGCATGTCGCCGAGAATTTCTTGATAGGCGCCGACCATGAAAAAACCAATCAAATACGGCTCTTCACTGTTGATGTTATGTACAGGCAGGGTTTTTTCTAGGTTTTGCCCGTCGATGTATTGGTCGATACGCCCGTCCGAGTCGCAGGTCAAGTCTTGGATGACGGCGCGGCGGGTGGGTTGTTCGTCCAAACGGTGGATGGGCATGATGGGGAAGATTTGGTCTATGCCCCAGATGTCCGGCAGGGATTGGAACAGCGAGAAATTGCAGAAAATCTTGTCGGCAAGTTTTTCGCTCAGTTCTTGCAAAATCTCGGCTTCGTTTTGGTTGTTCGAATTGAGTGAATTTTGCAGTTGTTGGCAAAAAATCGCGTAGTCATTTTCCGCTTCGGCCAAGCCGTTGATGCTGAGTTTGTCGCGGGCGAATTTGGCACGGGCTTCGGACAATTGGAAATAGGCGTCGTGGTAGGCTTCGACCAGGTTGCGGTTGTCTGGCAAGATGTCTGTGGCTTGCCCGTTGCTGTACACCGATTCAATATCGGTGACATTGGTGATGAGCACGGCGTGGTGTGCGGTGAGGGCGCGGCCTGATTCGGTGATGATGTCGGGTTGCGGCACTTGTTTTTCGGAGCAAATGTCGGCGAAGCTGCGGACGATGTTGTGCGCGTATTCATCCAGGCTGTAGTTGATGGACGATTCGCGGCGTGAGCGGCTACCGTCATAATCCACACCCAAACCGCCGCCGGCATCGACGATGTTTATCGCCGCTCCTAAGCGGCGCAGTTCGACATAAAATTGTCCGGCTTCTTTCAGGGCGATTTTAATATCATGGATGTTGGCGATTTGCGAACCCATGTGGAAGTGCATCAGCTTTAAGCAATCGAGCAGGCCTGCTTGCTTGAGACGCTCAATCAGTTGCAGGACTTCATAGGCATGAAGGCCGAATTTGGATTTTTCGCCACCGCTGTTTTGCCATTTGCCCGCGCTGATGCTGGACAAACGGACACGCACACCTAGTACAGGCTGTACATCCAGTTTTGCCGCTTCTTCGATAATCAATTCCAGTTCCAGCGGTTTTTCGATGACCAGATGCAGGTTCAGGCCCATTTTCAGGCCGATCAGCGCGAGGCGGATGTAGGCGCGGTCTTTGTAGCCGTTGCAGACCACCACACCTTGGTGCGACAAGGCCATGATCGCCAGCAATTCCGGCTTGCTGCCCGCTTCCAAACCGATATTATCCGCCGCCAAAATGCCTTCGACGACCTGCCGCTGTTGGTTGACTTTGATTGGATAGACTGGCGTGTATTTGCCTGTGTAAGCCAGTTTGGCACAGGCATTTTTGAAGGCATTGTCCAAACGGATGACGCGGTCTTTCAAAATGTCGGTGAAACGCACCAGCACTGGCAAGGACAATTGTTTGTCATTTAAGGATTGGGCAATTTCAAACAAATCCAAACTGATGGTTTTATCAGCACTGGGTCTGACGCAGACATGCCCGTTATCGTTAATTGAAAAATAACTGTTACCCCATGAGTCTATGGCATAGGTTTGGGCGGATTGTTGGATAGTCCAGTTGCTTGGGTTCACTGATTGGCTCCGGTAAGAGGGGTTAGTTTATAACGGGGTTACGGGGTAGGGTGGTGTCTGGAATATGCAGGGGCTTTGCTTCCATTGCTTTGGCATTACGCATAAACCGTACAATAATCCCCGCTTCTAGCTGATCAGGGGCTAGGTTGCCAGCCGGATATTCCACCTTCCCTTTGGGGGGCGTGACAGCAAGGAACTGGCGTCTGTTATGAAACAGAATGACCTGGCTGGCTCCCTGTCCCTTACGTTGGGGATTCTGTGCATAAGGGCTCCTGACCATTATTAAGGCCTAAAGTGTAGTCTACGGCGGGTGTGTAAACAACGCTTTTCATGGCCAGCGGAAGGGGGGCGCCATCATTTTTCGTGGTGAATGGATATGGCGCCCCATTTGAAAGTGGTGTGCCTTGTGACCGGGCAGATCCGGCTTTAGTATCGGGGAGGCATCGTCATTGCTGGCATTCTACCGCTTAAAGGTAAGATGCCGTGCCCATTAAATTTCCGTCCAGTTATGGGGAGGGACCGGATATGGTCAACTAGCGGGGCTTGGCCGGTCGTTTTTGTTTTTTGGCGGGGGCTGGCAGTTACGGCGAAGATATAAAAGCGTTATACTGGAACATAAGCAGACTATGTAAAGTGACTGGCAATGAAAAAAAACATTTATTACAAACTAAGTAGCGAACCTCTAATCATTAATAGCTTTAGACGGACTTTGGGTGAAATTGAATGGCTTTTATTGGTTTTGATATTATTTTATTTAGTTGTAGGAAAAATTGAAAACGTTGAAAAACAATTGGTTATATTTGCGTCTTGCTTATATGCAGTAGGGGTTGCCTCTTTCCAATATTGGGATTTTTTTAAAGAGGCAAAACAATGGAAAATTGCCTTCCAAAGCTGGGTGATGATCATTTTTATCAGCTGGGTGATATGGTATACAGGAAAACTGCAAAGCCCCTTGTTCAATTTGTACTTGTTGCCTGTGCTTGCCAGCGCCATCACTTTAGGTAAATTAGTCACCTTATTGCAAGTCGGTTTAATTTTTTCTATTTTTTTGTATCTAGGAAGCAATTTTCATCAAAACCACATGGATGCATTATTTTCCATGGCCGGCAGTAGCGATGTGTTGATGCTGTTTTTCCCGATGTTATTGGTCGCCTATATATCAACCATGCTGACTTCGGATATTCAAACCGGTTTTAATAGCCTTAAATGCGAATCCGAAATAGACGATCTAACCAAATTATTTAACTACCGGACATTTAAATCGGTCTCACAAAAATTGCTTAACCAAGCCAAACGCCACAATAGGAAGGTATCGGTGCTCATGATAGACGCCGATAATTTGAAAACTACCAACGATTATTTCGGCCATGAAGCCGGTAATTTATTGTTGGTCAACATCGCCCAGTGCTTAATTTCGGTGCTTAGGGACGGCGATATTGCCGCACGTTTTGGTGGCGATGAATTTGTGGTGCTTTTGACTGATTGTAAACAAAATGATAGCGCCCAAGTTGCCCAACGGATCATTGAAGAATTCCATAACACGCAAATCCGTTACCATGGCGAGAACATAAAGCTAAGTGCCAGTATTGGTATCGCCAACTTTCCTGAACATGGTGACACCATGGATGTTTTATTGGCCAAATCCGATAAGGCCATGTACGCCAGCAAACATCAAGGCCGATGCCTGGCAACGGTTTATAGCACAAAATTGGATTGATAGGCCGTTTCCTGGCCGTAAGCGCTTATTCAAATAGCTATGGGATCAGGCGTAAAGCTTGCTTCCTTACCCAAAAAGAAAACATCATCATGGCCCACCAACCCCGGAAGGTGATTTTAATGCTAAGGCAGACGGCGTGAAGCAGTCTTTTGGCAGTCGCTTAGCTAATTAAACAGGCTCAAATTAGCGGTTCTTTAGGATAGATTTGGACCCAAACAATACGCGGGCCATGCATTTTTTTGACCACCAGATCAAATTGGTTAAATTCAATTTTCTGGTTCTCTACCGGAATATCGCCAAGTTTGCTTAGGATGAGGCCGCCAATTGACACGGTGTCTTCCAAATCAAGTTCTTCGTTCTCAACATCTATCCCCAAAATCCTCTCCAGAGAAAATATCGGCAAGCTGCCTTTGCCGATCAAGGTGTCGTCTTCTAGGCGGCTCCAGTCATTACTGTTTTGGCGGAACTCGTCACGTATCTCGCCGACCATTGCGCTGATCAGGTTATCCAAGGTAATAAAACCTTCGGGTTTTTGCCCTCTTTCTCCGATGACGGTGAAGTGGGAGGCGCCAGTGCGGAAATGGCGTAATAAGTCCAGTGAGGGCGTGTTCGCCGGTATATATTGGATGGGGCGTAAGTATTTGGTCAGCTCGCCAATGGCTTTGCCTTTTTGTTGGGCAAGGAACAAATCCTTCAGGTGAATGACCCCCAACACGTCAGTTTTATTGGTGTCGAAGTACGGATAACGGCTGAAGCGTGATTGGTATACGATGTCCAGGTTTTCCTCCAAGGTGTTGGTGTGATGTAAGGAAACCATTTCGTGGCTAGGCCGCATCAGGTCGGACACCTCCAGTTTGCTGAAATCGAGCGTTTGCGCCAGGATATTCCATTCGTCGCGGGTAAAGCGTTCGTTCAGGCGGTTGCTGCGCAAGATCAGTTTGAGTTCGTCGGCGGAATAGCGGGCATCGTGGTTATGGGCATGGCCCGGGCCAAACACATAGAGCACCAGGTTGGCACTGGAATTGAGCAGCCAGATCGCAGGGAACATCAGCCAGTAAAATCCGTAGAGTGGCACGGCGGTCCAAAGGCCGATGCTTTCGGGGTTGCGGATCGCCAATGATTTGGGTGCAAGTTCGCCTACCACAATATGCAAAAAGGAGATGACCGAAAAAGCGATGGCGAACGAGATGCCGTGTATCAGCTCCGGCGAGGTGACGCCTACCTTGCCTAGGACAGGTTCCAGCAGGCTGGCGAACGCAGGTTCGCCGACCCACCCCAAACCCAGTGACGCCAGCGTAATTCCCAACTGGCAAGCCGACAAATAGGCGTCCAGCTTTACATGCACTTTGGCGAGGATACGCCCACGTAAGCCCCGCGTTTTGGCAATTTCACGGATGCGCGTCTGGCGTAGTTTAACTAGGCCAAATTCTGCCGCCACAAAAAAGCCATTAAGGGCAACCAGGAACAAGGCAATAATGATCAAAAATAGGTTAGTCATAGTGGGACGGTTTGGGGCCCGAAAAAATTCACGCTAAATTTTAAAAAACAGGCAAAAAAACTAATGTGGAATGGGCCAGTGGGGTATCCCGCAACGCTGTGCAAGCAGCTTGGCGTTAAGCGCGGACAGGTAATGGGATCGTAATTTGGGTGGTTGATAACTGATAGAGAATCGGGGGGTATTCTTACGCCCTGATTATACTCGAACGTCTGGGGCAAAATCCCAATACTTTTTGAGGATGGCTTAGATTTTTTAGCGCCGCAAGATGGGCAAGGGCTTAGCCGGGGATTCCTATACTGGGGGAGGCTATTAAAGGAAACGGGGCGGCAGGGATGCCAAGTCGAATAAAGGCTATTGCTGGCTTGGCTATGGTTCCCTAGCCTGCTGGATGGGAACCTATAAAAAGGGTGGATGTTATTGGCAAGGCTTAGCTGGATTTTTTAAACGCCTTAGCCCAGGCCGGCAGTGACCGGAACTTGTCTGCTGCCTTTTGAAACGGTGTGGCCGTGGCGGGCGGATACTCGCTGTTGTGAGGCTATTATCCCCCATCCGGCACTACACCGGTGGTCACCAAAACGCCCTAGTACTCAGTCAATGTTGAATTGTCAGTATGATTTTCGTAGGGGCAAGCGGTTGCCCGTCTGATCGCTACGGATGTTGGCGCAGGCCATAGAAAAGGCGGACAACCGTCCGTCGGGTTTAGGCTGGCTCGACAAAAAATCAATGACCGGGCACTAGGCTTTTAGGATTGGACGGGGCCTTATGTTTAAGCAGGAGAAAACCTTATGCCAAATAACCATAACGTTTCAGCCGGTGGCGCAAGATATTCCGGCTGATGCCGAGCAGGCGTCCGGTTTGCACTTGATTGTTCTCGCAATGTTCATAGGCGGTGCGGATAATGGTTTCTTCAATAGTATCAAACAAATTGCCGGTGGGTTGTTCGTACAATGCCGCTAACGCATTCTCGAGCGCTTTTAGGGAATGCGCTTCTGAATTAAGGTTGGCTTGGCTGCGTGACACCCCAAAATTAGGGTTTAAATGCAGGTCATCGAAAGTGACATTGCCGTCCTTACTGACGAGCAAGGCGTGGTGGATGACGTTTTGCAGTTCACGGATATTGCCAGGCCATGCATAGCCCAATAGCGCACGTTCGGCGTCCTTGCTTAAGTCAAAACTGTTGAGTTTCAGGCGTTTGCCGTAACGTTCCAAAAAATGCCGGGCTAAAGGCAAAATGTCGCCCGGACGCTCACGTAACGGCAATAAGTCCAGTGCCGCGACATTTAAACGGTAATACAAATCTTCACGGAACCGTCCCGCTTGCACGGCCTCTGCCAGGTTGACATTGGTCGCCGCGACAAGGCGCACGTCAATAGAAATGGGGGCTCGCGAACCAATACGGACCACTTCCTGTTCTTGGAGCACACGCAATATCTTGACTTGCGTGGACATGGGCAAATCCCCAATTTCATCAAGGAACAAAGTGCCGCCGTTAGCCGCTTCAAACCAACCGCCACGGGCATTTAATGCGCCTGTAAAGGCCCCCCGTTCATGGCCGAACAATTCGCTTTCCACGAGTGATTCGGAAAATGCGCCGCAGTTTACCGCGATAAACGGGCCATTCTGCCGTTGGCTAAATTTATGGACTTGCCGCGCCACCAGCTCCTTACCGGTGCCGGTTTCGCCTATGATCAGCACCGTCGCATCGCTAGGGGCTATCCGTTCGATGTATTCCAACAGGCGGACTGAGGAAGGGTCGGCAAAAACGATTGCCGTAGCCCTGACCGATAGGGCATGGGAATCAGGGTTAGGTAATGTAATCAGTGGCTCACTATGAAAATTAGTATGCACATGATTAGATATTGTGATGTCCTTGTAAGTATTCATATAATTTTTTTAAATAGTAAGAAATCATTATGAGCGGGCGATTCCAAAGTGATCGTAGCCGGCGGGTAGCGGCACGATGGCCTAAGAGTTGCCCATTTCTCAAATGGGTATTTCCATTTTTTGCGTATCACCTATTACTCTAACAGGCAATCTAATCAATTTAGTAATGATAAATTGTTATGTGGTTATCTAATTTTGGCATATATGAGGCGGGTTTCACGTTCGGTTTCTTGGTTATTTAATTATAAGTAATTATTTTTAATTAAAATTAGTTGTTTTAATGGGAAGCTGGCGCACGCCGACACCCCATCATTGTTTCCCTTTACTGATGTTGATTGATCAGCATCAGATCAGCAGATACTGCTCGCCAGCCAACAGATTATTATTTTTTTATTCAAAAAGTTAAATGTATTCAATTGCTTATGAATTGGCATTGTAAATGCTGTAGAAATGCCAGCAGAAAATAATCTGCACGATGCATTAATTTACAATTTGAAGAAAAAAGGTAATTTCTATGAAACAATTAAATACATTGGCCCTTGCGGTTTCGTTACTGGCCGGTTCGCAGGTGGCAAATGCGCTCACGCCATGGACAACGGGTTTTAATTCTCCTGACGTCGCGGTTTATACCTCAGGTGGGGCGGCACAGGATAAAGCGTTCGGACAGGTTGTCACCACCACCCTGGCGGCGCCTGGCACCCTTGACACATTCAGTGATGTGGATCCGGCGACAGGTTCAGTGGGCTCCCGTTGGACCGTGTACTATTTCACGGGCAACGCCAATTTGGGCGCAGGCTTGGCGGGCAAAAAGATTTTGCTTGAGAAGCGTTCGTACGGTGCGGCAGGCTACGGGGTGGTTCCCTTGTTGGCTTCTTCCGGGGCTGGCCTGGCGCTTGAGCATTTAAAGATTGTGGGCTTAAAGCAAGCGGACTGGGAAGTGGATGGGGTTGTGGGTGGCAAAAAATGGAAAAAAACCATTGATGCCAGCAATGGTAGCAAGTATTTGGTTAAAAAAGTTTCGGACGCCGGTTTTTTGGGCGTTGACCCGCAGGTGCTGTTAAAACCTAAGACCCAAAACTACCCGCTTCCTGTCAATCAGATCATTACGGGTTTGCCGGAATCTGGTTGGCCTTTGACGTTGACTAAAGTCCCTACTACCGGTACCAATGCTTTTACGGTCGTACCTACGGGTGGTTTGGTTTATGGCGTGGCCGTTACTTTGGATTTATATAAAGTATTGCAGGCCGCCCAGAAAAAGGCGGGTACTTTGCCAAGCAGCGTCGTGATAGGCAGTTACGCCGAAGGCAGTTTGCCCAACCTTAACCGCAATGTCCTTGCCTCATTGCTGGCTGGAAAAATTGGCGCTTGGGAGCAAATCAAAATTGTCGATAAAACCGCCGGTAATGTTGTAAAAAGCCTTTTGGATCCTAGTATTCTTGCCGCCGCTGGCGTGGTGGCCCCTTATAAGGAATCAACCACAGGCAGTAATTTGACTCCGGTTGCTGTGGGTAAGCGTAATCCGGGTGCGGCAATCGGCGCGGTCGCTTACGCCAAATTCCTTAACTATCCTAGCACCAGCAATTCCTTTGCCCCGGCGCCAACCACAACTGACAATGCACTGGATGAAGATGCCGCATTGCCGATTGTCAAGGCTCCCGGCGGTGCCGCCGACACCGGAAACCTTTTGAAAGACTGGCAAAACGGCACCAATGCTACTGGCTACAACAACGTCATTGATGGCGGCAATCCGGCCAAACGCTGGGGTATCGCCATTAATAGCGCTGACCGTAACAGTGCGGTCACTTTAGATGGTACTGGCGGTGACCCTTGGCGTTATATCAGGATTGACGGTTATGCGCCGACTTTGGAAAACGTCGCCGCAGGTGTTTACCCACATTGGGCGGAAGGGGCTGTCATTTACCGTACCAGCAAACCGCTTGATACACTGTGGGCGGTCAAAACCAAGCTTCTGAAAGCGTTTGCCGATGACTTGGGTAGCCCAACTGTCGCCAATGCTGTCAATACCACCCAAGCTTGGGGTAAGACCGGCATTTTTGCGACAACCGCAGACCCTCGTGGATTTAAGGCCTCTGTGCCATTCAACAGTAGCAACCCGGTTGTGGCGTTTACGCATAGCAATGGCGGCACCACGCATGCCGATATTGTCCCTGTGGCCGATTCGGCTGCAACTGGCGGCCTAGCCATCCAATTGAAATAGGCTTGGTGTTACAAAGCGGCCACAAAATTCGTTATTCGTTTGACATGAAAATCATAGTGGTGGGGCAGGGCGCTTAATACATGCGCTTGGCGGGTTCAAACCCGTCCCCGCCACCTTACTTTGAAAAAGCTTAAAAGGCTTGCTCCGGCATCTGCTTAGCTAAGGCTATTTGGCAAAGCAGGGCCACCTTACCCAAAGTGTGTCTACAGTTGAAATTTGTGGGCATCTCCCCATTTCAGGGGCAAGCGCAACTTGCCCCTGTCCTCCTTAATTATCGCCACTCTAAAAGCAAGTAGGGGCGGACGGCTGTCCGCCCTTATAGGCCGCACAAAAATCCAAAGCCATTAGGCAGGCCGCCAGACCCTATAAAAAGCATTGTCGGCGGTTCAAGATTGGCTGAATGCCCGCATTGCTTCACAACGCCTTCAAAAACAAAATCAAATCCAGCCGTTCCCGGTTATCAAGGCCTAGCTGAAAACGCCGGTCGTAAAAATCCAGGACGTTCCCCAGTTCTTTAGCCATGCCATTGTGGAAATAGGGTGCGCGGGCGGCAAGCCCCCGCAAGGCCGGGACTTTGAAACGGCCTATATCCTGCCATTTGCCAGTAATGAGCGCGCGGCCCGGATCGGTGGTTTGCAAGGTCCCACCCGTCATCTTATTGCGCAAGGTATATAGTGGCATATCGGCCGTGCGTTGCGCCGCGTCGCTGATGCCGATATTCAGGAATCTGGCTACGGAATGGCTGCCAGCGTTGGGTGCTTCGTGGCAAGTGCTGCAAGTGCCATTGATAACGCCGGGGCCGCCAAGCTCCGGCGCATCGTTAAGCCCCGGAACGCCAGAGATAATGAAAGCTTTGGTGTTGAACAGCCGTTGTCCGCGGGCTATCGCCGCCCGTATGTCAGCCGGTGCCGAAACGGTCAAACCATCCCAGATGTCGTACAAGTTGAACACTACCGGGTCACTGGGCAAGCCCGTTTTGCTGTCACCCGATAAGTCATTGACACCTTGGTAAAAACCTTGTTTCGATAAAATGGCCGCCCCGCCTTTCGCGCCTGAAACGTTAAGTGCCTTGGCGTCGTTGTCGTAGATTTGGGCGGTATACAGGGCCGTTTCAAAATCAACGATATGTTTGCGTTGTTCTTGGCTTAATGGCTGTCCTTGCGCATGGCCGGTAGTGGCGTTATTTGCCTGCCTGGCCAAATCATAGCGGATGGATCGCCCGGGGGCTGTCTCGCGCCCGTCCCACATGACGGCGCTTAAGAATTTTAAATTGGTTGCGGGAAGCGGGCGACGGAACAAGGAAAGTTCAAACAACGGGCCAAGATCTTTGGCCGTGGCAAACCCATAAGGGTCGCTGATGCCGGCCAGCTCAAATTCGGCATCAGCGGGGACTTTGAGGCCAATCCGGATCACCCCCTTGTTGAGCAGCATGCTATAGGCATTACGGCGCGCTTTAAGGGTCGAGGTTTTCGCTTTTGGCGAATTGGCGCCATCGTTGGTACGGAAAATTGGCCCGGTTCCGCCCGTGTCCTTGAAGCGCTGTTGTAAGCCTTGGGGGGTGACGCTCCAGCCCTCCTCAGGCAAATGGCAGGTTGAGCAGGCCCTACCGTTGCTTCCTAAGGGCTGGAAAAACTCGTTGCCCAAGTCGATGCCGCCTTGTTTGCTGAATGTGGCGCTTGAGCCGGAAGGGTTGGGGAAGGCCGTGTTGTTTTTGATAAGCGATGTCCCGCCAGCGGCATAAACCGCATCTTGTATAAGCTGGGAAATAACCCAAAGTGCCAGTAAATGCCATAAATGACGCCATCGGCTTAAGCTGGGTATTGGCGTATTTTGTCCGTTATTCTGTGCTATAAATTTTCGCTTCATTTTGCATTGCCCCGTCTAAGGAAAACGGCGCCCGGCCAGGAATGCTGCCGGGCGTTCCAAGCGTTACGTCCGTATCATGGGGCTGAACGGACAATAATGGTGTTTAGATGAAACACATTCCGTCCGCCAGCCTTATCGCCAGGCATCACTAGCTTCACGGCGCCTTCGGTGTCATCCAAGGGCAATATTGCCCCGGTTGCATCGACTGTCGCAAAGGCCACCATGGCTTGTTCGCCGCCGAAAGATGGCTGGATTTCCGCAAGCGCGACAATAACCTGATAACAATCCGTGGCATTGACGGCCAGATACTTCCTGAGCATATCGTTCTTGCGGGTGGAGTCGGTGATCACGCCCGCTTCGCTGATCAAGTCGTATAAGGGCACGCCGACAAAAGTTTTGGTGACAAGTCCGGCGGCACCGGAAAAGTAAGTCACCGTCATCTTGGAAGTTTGGTAGCCGGCCAATATTTTGGGCGTGAATGATTTGGGGTGATTGACCGCCCCTCCTAGCCTGAATCCGGATGAAGCCCCGCCGAGACAGCTGGGTGCAGCCTGGCCCAAGGAGGCATATCCGAACGTAAGGATAAAGGCCAAAGCCAATAGGTGGAATATACGTGTTGTCATGTCTTGCTCCTGAATCGTTATTTACTTGAATAAATAGCCTATAGCGATTACGGGAATAATGTCAACTTAAAATGGTGGCCGGAAAATTTTTCCTCCCAACAAAGGGCTTGCCTTAAAAGCAAGTGTTTTGTCGCTTTTATGACAAATTGTCCTGTTAAATGCGCATTTTAATGGCGTAAAACCGACATACAAGTGTTGCTTATCCTTTATTTATGTAGTCAAATATATAGCGATTGCAGTTGGCATTATAGCTGCATCACAAACAAGGTTACCGCTGATTGGCTTGTAACTTAATTCCAACATCGCATTGTATTAACTTTTAAAAGAAGGCTTATATGAAAAAAATCAATACACTCGCCGCAACCGTTGCGCTGCTAATCGCTTCGCAAGGCGCAAGCGCCCTGACACCCTGGGTAGATAAGGGGCCGAATTTGACGGTTTTCATTTCAGGTGCCGTAGCCCTAACGAATGCTTATACCCAGGTGGTCACCAATACCTTGGCTGCTCCGGGTAGCTTGGACACTTTTAATGATGTTGACCCGGTCACCGGTTCTAAGGGCTCGCGTTGGACGGCCCATTACTTTACCGGGCATGCCAATTTGGGTAGCGGGCTTGCCGGTAAGAAAATCCTGTTGGTCAGGCGTACTGCGGGAGGTTCCGGTTATGGGGTCATTCCGTTGAATAGCGTTATCCCGCTTGAGCATTTAAACATTGTCGGGAAAACGTTGACGGATTGGGTTGCTGATGGGCCTGGCGCGTGGAAACAAACCATCACTGCGGCCAATGCCAGCAAATATTTAACCAAGCGTATTTCTGATGGGGGTTCCATTGCAGTTGACCCCAGCATTTTGTTGAAACCAGGTACGGAAAATTACCCGGACCAGCAAAATGAATTGATGACCGGATTGCCTGAGCCGGGGTGGCCGTTGAGCACCACCAATATACCGACCACAGGCAGCAATGCTTTTACGGTGATACCTACAGGGGGCTTGGCTTATGGTGTGGCCGTCACGCTGGATTTGTACAAGGTGCTGCAAGCCGCACAAAAACGTGCCGGTTCTTTATCCAGCACTGCCATCATAGGCAATTATGGCGAAGCGGATATGCCCAGCCTTAACCGGAATATGCTTGCGTCATTGCTGTCGGGCAAGATCGGGGCGTGGGACCAGATCAAAATCGTCGACAAGACCGATGGCAACAAGGTCAAGAGTTTGCTGGACAGCAGCATATTGGCGAGCGCGGGTGTTTTACCGCCTTATAAAGAGTCAACTACGGGCAACAACTTGACCCCGGTCGCGCTAGGCTTGAGGAATAACGGCGCGGCGACCAGCGTGATTGCCTATTCGGTGTTCCTCAATTATCCGGGCACTAAAAATTCGGTTAGGCCTGCGGCCAAAACTGCGGATAATGCGGTGGAGGAAGACGCCTCGCTGCCTATCGTCAAACAGCCAATTATTGTTTCCGATACCGGGACGTTGCTCAAAGATTGGCAAAACGGCACCAATATCCTGGGCTTTAACAATGTGGTGGAGGGTTTGGGTTATGCCAAGCGTTGGGGGATCGCGCTCAATTCAGCTGACAGGAATAGTGCGGTCACCGTCACGGGCACGGGTGGCGATCCTTGGCGTTACATCAAGATTGATGGTTACGCGCCAACTTTGGAGAATATAGCGGCCGGGGGTTATCCTTACTGGGCGGAAGGCGTGGTGCTTTACCGTACGAATAAGAGCGGGGATCCAGGTTGGGCCTTAAAGACTAGGATCATGAAGACGTTGGCGAACAATTTAGGCAGCCCCGCGATCATAGGCGCGGTCACAACAACCCAGGCCTGGGGAAAGACCGGTGCTTTTGCGACCACCGCCGATCCGCGTGGGTTTACCACAACCTTGCCATTTAACCCCAGCAATCCTGTCGTGCCTTTCTCGCATAAGAGCAACGGCGCCATCCATACCGAAATTGTACCGGTTGCCGATTCGGCCGCCGCTGGCGGATTGGTTGTCCAAATGAAATAAACGGCGTCCCTGTTAGCGTCAATGAGCCGCTGCTGCTTTATCAACAGGCAACCAACAGTTGTTGTTGATAGGGCAGCAGGTCCAGTCCTGTTTGCCAATAAAATAGATAATTAAATCAATTGGGTAAATGATGGCATATTATTTGCCATACTGATTAATCACCAACATGCCATAAACAACAAACCCGCACCCATCTCTTGACACTTTTTGATAAACCGCCTGTAAGTATTCTGGTCTTATGAAGCAATTAGTACGATACGCATTAATAAGCACCAGCGCGTTGCTTTTCCCTCCCCAGTTGTGGGCAGAAAATCCGCCAGCCGCAGCAACGGAACACCCCACCGAAGCTTCACCGAAATTCGACATGCTGGAAATGCAAGTTGACGGCAACACCGTGCTGGACCAGCAATTGGTTGAAAAAACCCTGTACCCGTTTATGGGGCCGGGCAAAACGGTCGATGACGTGGAAAAAGCCCGGCAAACCCTGGAAGCCGTCTACAAGGAAAAAGGTTACCCGACGGTGCTTGTCGATATTCCGGAACAAGACGTGGTGGACGGCCTAGTGCGCCTGCGCATTGTCGAAGGCAAGGTGGATAGGTTGAAAATCACCGGTTCGCGTTATTTTTTCCTCGGCAAAATCAGGGAAAAAGTCCCCGCATTGGCGGCGGGCCAAGTGCCATATATGCCGGAAGTCCAAGAGCAGGTCGCCGAACTGGGTAAGGAATCCTCTGACCGCCAGGTCACGCCGATTTTCCGTGCGGGTTCGACGCCAGGGAAAACTGAGGTCGAACTGCGCGTCAAAGACACCTTGCCCCTGCATGGCAGCCTGGAAATGAACGGGCGCAATTCCGAGCATACGTCACGTTCCCGGCTGATCGCTTCCTTGCGTTATGACAACCTCTGGCAAAGCTTCCATAGCGCGTCATTGCAATACCAGGTGTCGCCGGAAAATGATGACGAAGTGGATGTCTGGTCAGGCACTTATGTGTTGCCAACAGGATGGGCGGATACGCGTTTGGCTCTATACGGCATCGGCATTAGCTCCAACACGCAGCTGGGTGCGAGCGTCGGCAGTTTGTCGGTGGTCGGTACCGGGGCGATTTATGGCGCACGGCTGATAAAACCCTTGGCTGGCATCAACGCCTACAGCCACAACCTGAATCTAGGGTTTGATTACAAAAGTTTCAATCAGGGCGTTAGCCAACAAGGCCAAGACCAGCAAACCTCACCCATCAGTTATCTGCCATTTTTGGTCGGGTACGACGCCAGTTGGCGTTATCCGGGCGTGTCAACGACGCTTAGTTCGGCGCTGCATTTTTCATTGGACGGCTTAGGCAACGAGCAAGCGGAGTTTGAGAAACGCCGCTTCAAAGCCAAAGCAGGCTTTGCCTACCTGACTTCCGACCTCAAACATTTACGCGAACTGCCTTGGGATATGCGCCTGGCGGCCCGTGCCTCCGGGCAAATCACCAATACGCCGCTGATTAGTAACGAACAGTTCGCTGCGGGCGGCCCGCAAAGCGTACGCGGTTATTTCCAGACCCAGCAACTGGGCGACGATGGCGTCAACTTGTCAGTCGAGCTGCAAAGCCCGCAACTGAAACGCCAAAACTGGGATTTCGCCCAGAATTTGCGCCTGCATGTGTTCTTTGATTACGCCTATTTGTGGATAGACCATGCGCTCGCCCCGAACCCGACGTATTACCGCCTTGCCGGAACCGGTGCGGGCTTGCGCCTACAGTTCTTCAAACATTGGCTGGGCGAATTCGACTGGGCTTATCCGCTGGAAAAGCAAAGTACGGTCGATGTGGGCAACCAGCGGGTGGATTTCCGTCTGGCGTATGAATTTTAGGGAATCAACATGGTTAAGAGAAACATTCTGGCGGACAGTAGCGGCGTAAAACGGCCTGACGGGTTTTTAAGCCCTGTCCGCAGCTTCCAAACCAAACCATTGGTCTTGGCCATCCGCGCCCTAATCGCGGGGGGCTTGGCGGTGGGCGTGGGTATGCAGGCCGCCAAGGCCGAAGTGCCCGTGCCCTCAAGTCCGGTCACGCTATCCAACACGCCTGTTGACATCGCCACACAAGGCCACGCCACAGCGGCGGTTTCCGGCAATGCCATGACCATCAACCAAACCACCGACAAAGCCAGCATAGATTGGCAAAGCTTTAATATCGGTGCCGACAGCAGCGTGCGTTTCGACCAGCCGGCCCCGACGTCCGTGGCCTTGAACAATATCCACCAAGCCGACGCCAGCCGTATCATGGGTTCCTTGACCGCCAATGGCCAGGTTTATCTGGTCAACCAAAACGGTTTTGTGTTCGGTGCAAACTCGCAAATCAATGTCAATTCCTTGGTCGCCACCACCTTAGGCATCAGCGAAACCACTTTTCAAAACGGCCTCACCAAAGCCTTCGAAACTGGCGGCGGCGCCGCTTTGCAAGGCAATGGCGAAGCGTACCTAAAAGACCGTCAGGGCCATCTTGTCCTTGACCAGAACGGCCAAAAAATCAAGATCCAGATATTTATCGAACCCGGCGCCCATATCAAGACCAACGCCTCCGGTGGCCGTGTCATTATCGCCGCCCCTGTCATCAACAATGCCGGGACGATAGAAACGCCGGACGGGCAGACCATCCTCGCGGCGGCAAAAGACAAAGTGTACTTGCAAGAGGCGGGCAGCGATTCGGACATACGCGGTTTGCTGGTGGAAGTCGGCACGGGCGGTGAAGTGAACAACATGGGCAAAGTGTTGGCGGAACGGGGCAATGCCAGTTTGATGGGTTTTGCCGTCAACCAGCAAGGCATCGCTTCGGCCACGACTTCGGTCAGCCTTAACGGTTCAGTGCGTTTGTTGGCCCGCGAAGGCATACAAGACCCGTCCGGGACGGGCGGAAAGCTGCTGCCCAAAGCCACGGTCAGGAACACCGCGCTTGATGACGGTTTAGGCACGAAAGCCACCGTGCATCTGGCCAGCGGCAGTGTGACCGGCGTGGCCTTGGATGCCGACAAGGCCGCCACGGCGATAGATGCGCAGGCGCAAAACCCTTCCCGGATTGAAATCAGCGGGCATGATGTCTATTTGCACCAGCGCTCCCTCGTGCAGGCTAAATCCGGTGATATCACTATCGCCGCCATAGATAACCCCACCGATAGCGCTGAAAAAGGGGATGCGCGGATTTTTCTGGAATCGGGCAGCGTGGTTGACGCCTCAGGGGTCAAAGACGTGAAATTGGCAATGGAACGCAATGTCCTGACCGTGGAATTACGTAAAAATGAATTGCGTGACGCGCCGTTGCAGCGTGACGGCGTCCTCTACGGTAAAAAAGTCAATGTTGACTTACGCGATGCGTCGCTAACCAGGGATGCTGACGGCAAGCTAATTAGCGCAACCATTCCGGTGGCTGACATCAAGGGGGCGTTTGACCGTATTGCCCGCAATATCGACGAGCGCAGCACCGCCGGTGGCTCCGTGAGTTTTAAATCCACTGGCGATGTCGTCACCCAATCGGGCAGCGTGGTTGATTTTTCCGGTGGTTCGGTGGTGTATCGGGATGGCTTTATCGAAACCACTAAGCTGGTTGCGGACGGGCGCGTCTATGATATTTCCACAGCCGATGCCAACCGCCATTACACCAGTATCTTAGGCCAAGTTTCCAGTGCGCATCCCAATTGGGGGGTCACCGACACCTGGAACATCCCGGCTTTGGGCAGCAAACGCTTTGAATCCGGCTACATCGAAGGCAAGGCAGGGGGCTCATTCAATATAGCCGCTTACGAAATGTCCCTAAACGGTACGCTGGATGGCTCAACCATTGCCGGGACCTTGCAACGGACAACGGCTGAACGGGCCTTAGGTAGCACGTTTGGCGTTGACCTAAGCAACAACACCCTGCTGGGCAAGCAGGACGTGGTTTTCAATAAAAGCGGGCAAACCATCGACATCAATTTTGATGGGGCCTTGCCAAGAAAATCCCCCGGCTCCCCTGAAGCGGCGGCCTTGGAATTTGATGCCGGTTTGTTCAAACGTTCTGGCATCAGCCATGTCAACATCAAGACCAACGGTACGGTCAGCCTGCAAAAAGAAGCCCGTTTGGATTTGCCGGAAGACGGTAGCCTGGATCTGGCGGCGACGGGTATTAATATCCAGGGTTCCATCACCGCCCCCTCTGGTGAAGTCAACCTTAAGCCTATCGTCATCATCAACAATACCGGCGAAAAGCAGTTGTTGCCTAGCAAGGTGACGTTAGGCCATTCGGCGCTGATTGATGTGTCAGGGCTGTGGGTGAACGACGTTTTGGACAGCAAGCCAGGCCATCATTTAGGCGTGATCGCCAGTGATGGCGGTTCGGTGGCATTGGCTTCCGAGCAAGGGGACTTGCGCTTGGAACAAGGTAGCCGCATTGATGCCAGCGGTGGCGCGTGGTTGGATAACCAGTCGCAAATTCACGCCGGGCGGGGCGGGGACATCACCTTGGCCGCCGCCACCCACGATGGCGGCGGTGCGCCTTCTAGCCTGATATTGGACGGCAAACTGGCGGCTTGGGGCGTCAGTGAAGGCGGCGGTTTGACAATAAGCACTAACGAAGTGGTGATAGGTTCCGCCAGTGACGCGCCTGTGCACAACCCTTCGACAAGCTCAGGACAGGCTCCTTCGACAAGCTCAGGGCAGGCTCCTTCGGCAGGGTCAGGACAGGTTCCTTCGGCGGACGTGGGACAGGTTCCTGCGGCGGGCGCGGGGCAGGCCATGGCGCCGTTGATACTTAACCCCGGCTTTTTCCGTCAAGGCGGTTTTTCGGATTACCACATCACCTCCACCGTTTACGGGCTAAAAGTCGCCGATAATGTCCAAATTAAGCCCCAGCAAAAAAACCTGGTGTTGGATAGCGCCGTCACCGGGCAGGCTTCGGGCGGGGAACTACTGGACTTCAGCACTATCGCCACCTTGCCCGATAGCGAAAGGAAGCCTACCAACCTGGCCTTATCTTTTAGCGAACTGTTGACGCAAAACCGCGCCGAATCGTTGACGATAGGCAAAGGCGCGTCAATCCAGACCGATCCTGGGGCTACGGTTGCGTTGGATTCCGACACCTCGGTGTTTGTTGACGGTACGGTCAGCGCACCGGGCGGCAATATCGCCATCACCATCAACACGCCTGCCGTCGAAAAGGGCTTCTTCGCTTCCCAAGGCATTTGGTTAGGGGCGGACAGCCGTTTATTGGCAAAAGGCGTGTTCAAGCCAGAAGTCAACGGTTTTGGCCTAAAGACAGGCCAAGTCATGTCCGGCGGTTCGATCAGCCTGACCGCCAAGCGCGGTTACATTGTTGCGCGTGACGGTTCGGTCATGAATGTCTCAGGCACTTCGGAAAAACTGGATTTCCAACAAACCAGCCCGGCCAATGCGAAGGTCATCAATGTTGTCCAGGAAGACATCGCTTCAGAGGGCGGCAGCATCATCCTGAAAGCCGGTGAAGGCATTTTGGCCGATGGCGCATTCCGCGCCAAAAGCGGGGGTGGCCATGCGGCGGGAGGGACATTGGATGTCGAAATGAACAAGGGCTTACGTGGCAAACCTACTGAGCAGAACCGTGGCGACCCGTTCCCGGATGACGTTAATGCCGCATTGCCACGCACGATCGTCATTGCTGCGGATGACAAAAACGCCATCCCCAAAAATCTGGCACAAGGCGGCGATATCGCCTCCGGGGCTTACAGCGGCCGGGCTTTATTCAATGACAAGCAAATCAACAATGGCGGCTTTGATTCATTGTTGTTCAAGTCCGATGTGTTGGGCGCCAATGGCAAATACGCAGGGACTATCCAGTTTAAAGGCGATGTCGCGTTAAATGCTGCGCGGCAAATAGTCTTGGATACGCCCACGCTAAAAACCTCCCATGGCCAAGTGACGTTGGATACGGCTTATGCCCAATTAGGTTCCAGCCAAAGCCGTATTGACACCAGCATAGGCGAAGGCAAATTCTCGACCACACTGGCGCCCGGCGCCAAAACCGGGCCAGGCAAATTCAGCGTCAATGCCAAAAGCATAGACCTGATAGGGGGCTTGAGTTTTGACGGTTTTAATAAAGTCAATCTTGTCAGCCGGGGTGATTTGCGTACGGTGGGCATCCGGACCAATACGGACACCAAGGATTTCTTGGGGGAAATGCATCTGGCCGGAAATTTGACGATCAAGGCCAGCCAAGTTTATCCCGCCACCTTGACGGACTACAAAATATCCGTCGGCGGCAAAGGCAACGAAACGGTCAAAATCCTTAAAAGTGGCGGCGACCCCGCCCCCGTCTATTCCGCCAATGGCAATTTGACCATCAGCGCACCGGACATCATCCAACGCGGCGTCGTGAAAGCCCCGTTCGGTTCGCTGGTGCTGGACGCCGGTAAAAAGCTGACCCTGGCGTCCGGTAGCCTGACATCCGTTTCCGGTGGCGGCCTGACCGTGCCCTTCGGCCAAGGTTCGGGCGGCTTGAATTGGCTGTATCCGCTGGACAGCACGGGCAACACTAATATTGTCATCGACAGCCCCCCTGAGAAGCGCATCGCGTTAAACGGCAAAAACATAGCCTTAAAGGACGGTGCAAAAGTTGACCTGTCCGGCGGTGGGGATTTGTATGCTTACGAATTTATCACCGGCCCGGGTGGTTCCAACGATGTGCTGGATGCCAATGCCGCAGGCTTCACGCAAAAATTTGCGGTGATCCCCAGCTTAGGCAACGCGCCCGCCCCTTATGACCCGCAAGAATCCGCCAGTTCCGGCTTAACGGTCGGTGACAGCATTTACCTGAGTTCCGGTTCGAATTTAAAAGCGGGTTGGTACACCTTGCTGCCAGCCCATTACGCGCTGTTGCCAGGGGCTTATCTGGTCACGCCACAGGCCGGTACGCAGGATATGCAGCCTGGCCAAGCCACCACCGACCTTGCCGGAAGCACCATCGTCGCAGGCCGTTACGGTGTCGCCAGCGTAGGGACTGCCGATGCCCGTTGGCAAGGTTTTGCCGTCGAGCCAGGCAGCATCGCGCGTACCCGTTCCCAATACACCGATTATTTTGCCAATTCATTTTTCACTGCCAAAGCCGTGGCGGATGGGACGGTGGTCTCGGCCTTACCCCAAGATGCGGGAAGCCTTGCTATTACCGCGCAAACGGGTTTGACACTAGGCGCGGAATTGGCGGCGGCCCCTGCCGATAAAGGCCGTGGCGGGCAAGTGGACATTAGCGCCGACCATCTGGCCATTGTCGGCCGGCGTGAAGAATTGTCCGCAGGCGGTTCCGGCACGGTCAGTTTATTGGCAGACGATCTGAACAAACTCAAGGCTCCTAGCCTGTTGCTGGGTGGTGTGCGCAGCAAAGCCAAAAGTGGGCAGCGGGTGGCGGTGTCGTCACAAACCTTGAGCATCGAAGGTGATGTGGCTTTGCAAGGCGACGAGCTGATATTGGCGGCGAGCCAGGAAGTGCGGGTCAAAGCGGGCGCCGTGGTGGCAAGCACGGGCAAGGGCACCGGCAATGGCGTTGGCCTTGTGGTGTCAAATTCAGGGAAAAACAACAGTGACGGCGCGTTGCTGCGGGTCTCGGCGTCCGCCCAGGCGGAAGTGACCCGTGATAAAACGGTGACCGGAAAATCCGGCACGCTAATCGTTGAGAACGGGGCGCACCTCAAGTCAGGCCATTCGATGCTGTTGGATTCCACCAAAGACACGGTATTTGATGGCGCGATTGACATGCAGGGCGGCTCCTTGGCGTTGAAGGCCAGCAAAATCAGTTTGGGGGCGGCCCCTACCGGCACTTCCGGCCTGGTGCTGTCTTCCACGCAGTTTACCTTGGATGAATTAAAGCTCACCAGCGCCAGCGATTTTGACATTTATGGTGGTGTCACTGTCAACACCGGCCTATTGGGCATCGACGCCGCGCACATCAACGGCTTTGATAACGCGGGTGCGGCCGCCATCTTGACCGCGGACACCATTACCTTAACCAATACCGGCGCCAAATCCGCCAGCACCGGCAATGGCGATGGCACATTGTCGCTAAACGCCAAGCAAATTGAATTGGGCGGCGGCGATTATGCGGTCCATGGCTTTGCCCAAGTCAATCTGAACGCCACCACCGCCATTAAAGGCGCGGGGCAATTGCTGGATAAAACCACCGGACAAAGTTCCTTGGCGGCGGCTGGCAAGTTGACGGTGGCGGGCGGTTTGAACCTTAATGCCGGGCACTTCATCGGCGACGCGGGGGCGACCACGGTGATTGATGCCAGCGGTCATTATGTGGGCATCGCGGCCTTGGGTGCGGATGACCCCGCTTGGGCCAATGGTCTGGGCGCCAGTTGGGCCATCACAGGCGACGCCATCACCAGCAACGGGCGTTTTGATTTGCCGTCCGGCATCCTCAAACTCACGGCTTTGAAAGGCGATATTGACCTGGGCAATGGTTCACGTATGGACGTGTCAGGCCGCAGCATCAGCTTCGCCGGCTTGGTCAAATCCTCGTCGGCGGGACGCGTGTCGCTGTCGGCAACGGAAGGCGACATCAACTTGGCGGACGGTGCGGCCATTAACCTTGCAGGAGCCAGCGACGGCCAGCAACAAATCAGCGATGCCGGATTATTGGACATCCGCGTTGCCAAAGGCCAATTCCATTGGGACGGTGACATCACGGCCTTGAACAACGCGGCCGCCAACAGCCTGCTCAAGCAAGGCCAATTCAACCTGGATGCCAACCGTTTCGGTGCAGGCGGTTTCTCCGCACTTAACGATAAACTCATGGCGGCGGGCTTCACGCAAGCCGTGCACTTGGAACAACGCACGGGCGATGTGGCGGTAGCCGCCAGCGACACCGTCAACGCCCGGCAATTCACCTTGCTCGCCGACCAAGGCCAAGTCACCATCAACGGCAAAATCAACGCCGGTGGCAAGCAAGCAGGCGAGGTGTCCATTTACGGGCGCGATGGCGTCACCTTGGGCGCGACCGCCACCATCACCGCCACCGCCAGCACTGCCGGCAACGCGGGCGGACGGGTCACGCTGGACACCGTCCATCGTGACGGCACGGGCAGCGGCTTGCTGGACCTGTCGCAAACAGGCGGCGTGATTGACGTGTCCGGCGGCGCCGATGGCGCGGGCGGTTCGGTGCATTTGCGCACCGGACGTGATGATGGATTGCATACCGTCAATGTCACTGGCATCCATACCCGCATCATCGGGGCCGACGCCAAACGTACGGCTTTGGAGGCGACCCGTGTTTATGACGGGCAAACCACCATCAAATCAAAAGACATTGCTGCTTGGCAAAAAGACACGGGCAAGTTTATGGCGGCTGCGCCGGAGTTGGCGAATTTCTCCGGCACCGCCATTGATTTATTGCCGGGCCTTGAGATCCGGGGTGCGGACAAGCTGGAGCTGGCAAGCCAATGGGATTTGCTGGGCTGGCGTTATAGCGATAGCCAAGGTGATAAAACTTTGCCGGGTTTCCTGACACTACGGGCGGGCGGTGATTTGGACATCAACGCGACGTTGACCGATGCCTTCGCCACCGCCTTCATCCCCGGGCAATCGGCCATGCAACTGCAAGACGTGCTGCAACCGGGACGTTCCTGGAGTTATAACCTGATTGCCGGCGGCGATGTCAATTTGGCCAGCAGCTATCTTGCCCCCGATGCTTATGGGACGGGTGAAACCGTCAATACCCAAGTGATGGTCCGGACCGGCACGGGGGACATGGCCCTTGACGCGGGTGGCGATATCCGTTTTGTCAGCGACCCCAATGACAGCACCGCCGCGGCGGCGGTGTACACGATGGGCACGACGGCCGAATACACGCGTGCCCAATTGTTAAGCGGCGCAGTGCCGGGCGTCCCGGAGAAATTGGCGGGCGAGAGCGATGCCGATTACCTGAACCGCCTAGACCCGGCACAAATGAACACGCTGTTGCGTTACGGTTATTTTAACGAATCCTTGTTAGGCCTCGTGTTTACGGTCGCCGAATATCCTACCCAAGGCGGCGCGGTCAATTTACGGGCGGGCGGCAATATCCATGGCGTCAATACCGGACAAGAGACCAGCGACTGGTTGGTGCGCAGCGGTATTTTGGATGAAAACAGCCGCCCGACCGCGTGGGGCATCAACATCAGCGGCGACCGCACCAACGCCATCAATGGCATTTCCTCGAAAGGCAAACACTACTTCAACCAGAACATCGGCTCCTTGGCGGGGGGTGATGTGAGTGTCGTTGCGGGTGGCGATGTGACCGACCTTTCCGTGATGTTGCCGACCACGGGCAAACCGTTTGGCAAACTAAGCGATGCGACCAACCAATGGCTGGCAACTGGCACAGTGGTCAATGGTGGCGGCGATTTGCAGGTTAGCGCCGGCAATGACATTGTTGGCGGCGAGTATTTTGTCGGGCGCGGCACGGCGAATTTGGATGCGGGCGGCAGCGTCAGCAAAACCGGTAACGGCTTGGGGGCGATGCTCGAACTCGGTGATGGCACGGTCAACGTGCAGGCGCGGCAAGATGTGGTGGTCGCCTCCGTGTTCAACCCCACCGTGCTCAAGCAAAACAATGTCTTGCCTACGGCGGCTGGCGGCGATTCCCGGTTCTTCACGTACGCTGACCGTAGCGCGGTGGATCTGAAGGCGGTGGCGGGCAATGTCGTGCTGGACAACAACGTTGACGGCATCCGGGCGGCAAAAAATATTGATACCAGCAGTTCTTCAGGTTTTGAATATGCCGTCTATCCGGGCAGCTTACGTGCCGCCGCCTTGTCGGGCGATGTGCGCATCAACCGTTCGATGACGTTGATGCCGTCGGCGCAAGGCGGATTGGAATTGCTCGCGGGCCGCAATATCGGCACCGACAGCGATGCCGCGCAATTGATCAACATCAATATGTCCGATGCCGACCCTGCCTTTTTGCCTGGCGTCAACACGCCCACCCAACAGCTGGAAGGCAGCCTTAGCGATGGCCTGATCCGGGCGCGTGAACGCTTGGACCCGTCCACACCGGACTCCACCTTAATCCACGCAGCCACGCCCATCCATAGCGGCGATCGCTCCAAACCTGCGGTTATCGCCAAAGCGGGCGACATCGCCTTCGCCTCCAGTTCGGAAGTGACGTTTTTTCTGCCCCAAGCGGCTGATTTTATTGCCGGACGCGACATTAATAACCTCAGCTTGTCCGGCCAGAACTTGTCGGTGAATGACGTCACCCGTGTCAGTGCAGGCCGCGACCTCCGTTTTGACGCGCTCATCAATAGCGATGGCATTGTGCAAGCCAACGATAAACAAATCGAACTGGGCGGGCCCGGGCAATTGCAAATCCAAGCGGGCCGCAACATCAGCCTGGGCGGTTCGGCGGGCATCAACACCATCGGCAACACCAAGAATGCCGCATTGTCATCGGCGGGTGGTGCGGACATCAATCTGCTGGCGGGGATTTCTGACCAAGTGGATTACGCGGGTTTCATCAAAAAATATTTCACGCTGGCCGGCGATTACCTTAAAAACCTGAATATCGCCGATGATAACGGCAACAACGTGGTGGCGGGTTTAACACCGGAACAAAAATTGGCCTATCTTGGGCAACTGTCCGACCCACGTAGGCAAAAGCTGGTATTGGATGTCATGTACAACGAAATCAAATTGTCCGCCGCCAAAGCCGCCGTTGCCCCGGAAGCGCAGCGCAAGGCCCTATACCAACAAGGTTTTGATGCGATTGCCGCGTTGTTCCCGGGCAGCAAATACCAAGGCGATTTATCGCTGGTGTTCAGCCAAATCAAAACCCTCGCGGGCGGCGGCATCAACCTTGCCGTCCCTGGCGGTGCGGTCAACGTGGGCTTGGCGGGCAAAGTCGGCGGCATTGCCAAAGGCGCGGATGAGCTGGGTATCGTCGCCCAACAAAGCGGCGATATCAACGCCATCAGCCAAGGTGATTTCAACGTCAACCAATCCCGTGTGTTCACGATGGGCGGTGGCGACATCGCCATCTGGTCGTCCAAAGGCAATATCGACGCGGGCAAGGGCGCGAAATCGGCAATTTCCGCCCCTGCGCCGATCACAAGCGTGGATTCCAAAGGCAATATCATCACCGTCTTTCCGCCGATTGTCTCGGGCAGCGGTATCCAAACCATCAACCCGCAAGACAAAACCAAGAAACAAGGCAATGTCTATTTGGCCGCTCCGGTCGGGATTATTGACGCGGGTGAAGCGGGCATCAGCGGTGGCAACATCGTCATCGCCGCCACAGCGGTGGTCGGGGCGTCGAACATTTCCGCATCCGGCGGTTCGGTCGGTGTGCCTACCGCCGTGACCACGCCCGTGGTGCCATCTGGCGCGTCCAGCGCCGCCGCCAGCGCCGCCAAACAAGCGACCACCGGTAATGAAGAGGAAGACAGTAAAACCAACGACAGCGACAAGAAGAAAGCCGCCGTCAGTTTGCTCAGCGCCGACGTGGTGGGCTATGGCGAGTGTAGCGTCGCCGATGTGCGTGATGGCAAGAAAGGCTGCGGCGGTTAAGGAAATGTCGGTCGGGTTACGCTATTTGCCAACAGTAGGCGGCCCGACGAAAAAGCTTGCCTGGCATCCGAATTTTTAATACCAACGAAATCTAAACTATGAAAAGCCTTATTCAAAACCCCATCACACTAGCGGTGTTGCTATTGCTGATGATCCCCACCGCCGCTTCGGCTTGGTGGAACAACGACTGGACATCACGCAAGCCTTTGACGGTGGATGCCGCCACAACGGGTGCGGACATCCAGGAGACCCTCAGCGATGTGCCGGTGCTGTTGCGCTTGCATACCGGCAACTTCGGCTATTTCGCCGAACTCGCCGAAAATGGCAAGGACTTGCGCTTTATGCTGGATGACAAAACCGCACTCAAGCACGCTGTCGAAAAAATCGACCCGCTGGCCGAATTGGGTTTGGTTTGGGTGAAGTTGCCGACCGTACGCGGCGGGGCCAGCACCGATTCGTTCATGATGTATTACGGCAACGCCAACGTCGCCGATGCCTCCGATCCCCAAGGCATTTATGACGTCAACCAAGCCTTGGTCTACCATTTCAGCGAAGGCGAAACCCTGCCTCACGACGCCACGGCGTATGCGCTGAACGCTTCCGCGTCAAAAGTCACGGCTGATCCGGCGGGTTGGATAGGCGCGGCGGCAAAATTTGACGGGCAGGGTGGCATCAGCGTCGATGCCGCACCGCCATTGGCGATTACGCCGGACAGCGGTTGGACATTCAGTACCTGGGCGAAAATTGGCCAAGACCAGAATGCCGTGCTGGTGCAGGCGATAGACGGCGACAACAAACTGGCGGTGACCTTGCAGGGCACGGCCTTGACCGCTGTCTACCGCAATGCCCAAGGCGAAGTGAAAACCGCCGCCGCGCCCGTCACGCTGGGGCAATGGCAGCATATCGCCGTCACGGCACAAAAAGATAAACTCACGCTGTACCTCAACGGACTAGCGGTCGGCAACACCCCGATCAATTTGTTGGCCATGACCCCGTCGCTGCTGGTCGGCGAAGGCCTCGTCGGCCTGCTGGATGAAGTGCAAGTCGCCAAACAAGCGCGGAGTGGCGACTGGCTGAAATTCCAATTCCGCAGCCAAAGCCCTGATTTCACCACCGTCAACTTTGGCCAGGACGAATCCGGCGGCGCCGCCGAAGGCCCGAATTATTTCGTCATCATCCTGCAAAGCTTGACCGTCGATGGTTGGGTGGTCATCGCCTTATGCGGCGTGATGCTGGTCATCAGCGCCTTGGTCATTATCGGCAAAACGGTGGCCTTGAAACGGGCCACTAAAGACAACGCCGCCTTCCTCAAACAATACCGCAACGTCGATGCCGAACATTTGGGCGATTTGGACAGGGACGAAGACGAAGAAGACGAGGAAATCAGTGATTCGGAGTTCCTGTCATCGCTGATCGGCAAACACGACCATTTCCAAGGCTCGCCGATTTACCACATCTACCATGCGGGTGTGCATGAGCTGAAAATTAATTTCACGGATAGTTCGGTGCTGACCGCCGAAGGCCTGAACTTAGTCCGTACCCACCTGGATGCGGCGGTCGTGCGCGAAACCCAAAAGCTCAACAAAAATATGGTGTTATTGACCATCGCCATTTCCGGCGGCCCGTTCTTGGGGCTGTTGGGTACGGTGTTGGGGGTCATGATCACTTTCGCCGTGATTGCCGCGACGGGCGATGTCAACATCAACTCCATCGCCCCGGGCATTTCCGGTGCCTTGCTGGCGACGGTCGCCGGTTTGGCGGTGGCGATCCCGGCCTTGTTTGCCTACAACTATCTGCTCACGCAAATTAAGGACATCACCGCCGACATGCACGTGTTCACCGATGAGTTTTTGGCGATGGTGTCCAAGCGTGTGGCTGACCGGCAACGTAGCGATAATGGTTTGAATGTGATGTTCACCGAAGAATTCATCAACCTGATCGCCGAACGCATCGCCGCGAAACAATTGGGGCAAGCGTTATGAAAAGTAACGCCGTATTGATGTTATTAGTTGTCCACGAAAAACACGAAATGCGCGAAAAAGGTAGGTGTTGGACTAGCGGCTGGACGGGGTTTGTTACCCCGTCCGAAACGTTTCAAAACACCTACAGATACGCAAAACGGTACGGAACGGGTAACATACCCGTTCCGGCTTTCGTCTTTGGACGCATTGCCACCAAACCACTGGAGCAAGCATCATGAAAGCGAACGAAGACGGCAAAGTGTACGACGACATCAACATCACGCCCATGCTCGACGTGGCCTATGTGTTGTTGCTGATTTTCATCATCATGACCACGGCGACCGTGCAGGGCATCACTGTCAACTTGCCCAAAGCCAGCAGCACGCCGTCCTTGTCCAAACCCAAGACCAAGGCGATTTCCATCACCAAAGACGGCACGGTGTATCTGGACACTTACCCGATTTCGCTAGCTGATTTGGAAACGCGCCTGGGCCAGTACAAAGCGGCCACGCCGGATTTGCCGGTGGTGGTGAAAGCCGATGCCGCCGTGCAGTACGAAAAAGTCATTGAAGTGCTGGATATTGTCACGCGCTTGGAAATCAGCCAGCTCGGTTTGGTGACGCAGAAGCTGGTGAAGTAGGCGGTGATGAAGCAAATGGTTATGGAACAAAAAATTGTCCACGAAAAACACGAAAAAGTATTAAAAAGCTTTGGGATAGTGCTGAGCCGTAGTTTCTTTGTAGGGTGGGCAAACCGCTTTATCGTTTGCCCGCTTTTGCTGTGGTTAACGGTGGGCAGGACAGCGTTGCCCGCATATCTAAAATTTTCAGGCCAGTTTTCATTCAACCACGACAAAAATTCTTTTGATTTTTTTCGTGTCCCTTGTGCCCCAGAGGGTATTCGTGTTTTTCGTGGGCAAATCTTAGGACGTAACGGATGACAACATTACCCAAACATCGACGGTGGTTGCGCAATCTGCCATTGATCATCGGCATTGTCTTAGCTTTGGCCATTGCGGTGGCGGTGTATTTTTTGCAAGGCCTGTTCCCTAAGCCCGCGCAGCCGAAAAAGCAGATGCAGCAGATCACGATGATCCAACCGCCTCCGCCGCCACCCCCGCCGCCTGAAGTGAAACCGCCGGAACCCGAACCTGAGCCGGAAAAAATGCCGGAGCCGGAACCTGAGAAAGAACCGGAACCCGCGCCGGAAGAAGCCCCGGAACCTGCGGGCGAGGAACTGGGCGTGGATGCCGAAGGCGGTGCAGGTTCAGATGGTTTCGGTTTGGTCGGCAAGAAAGGCGGACGCGGCTTGTTGGGCGGTACGGGTGGCAGCGCAATCCTTTGGTACGGCGGCCAAGTTAAACGCGGCCTGGAAGAAGAATTGCAGCGGGTGTTGGCGGATAGCCCCGCGCGGAAGGCATCTTATAGCGTGCAATTGCAAGTGTGGGTCAATGCTGACGGTAGCGTCGACCGCGCCGAATTGGCCAATTCCAGCGGCAAACCGGAAGTTGACCAGGCCATCCGTGCGGCCTTGCCGGGCTTGCGTTTTAGCCTTCCGAAAGCGCCGCCGGAGAATATGCCGCAGCCGTTGAAAGTACGGGTGACATCTAGGATGTGACTCCCGTTCCCACGCGCCGTGTCACTGCCATTAAGTTCGCTGGTTCCCAAGCTCTGGCTTGGGAACCCAAATCTCAGAAGCTCTAGCTTCGAGAATGACGGGAGGCTAGAGCTTCCCATACTACATCCTCAAGCCTGAGCTTCACTACCATTAAGTTTTAAAAGTTTAATGTAATTTAAACAATGTATTACGAATTCGTAGGTCGGGTTAGCGATAGCGTAACCCGACGTAACCAGCACCCAAAATGTCGGGTTACGCTGACGCTAACCCGACCTACGATTGATATGAATCACAAAATATAATCACAACCAATGGCAGTGGAACCTGAGCTTGGGAACCAGCGAACCAGGAAAAACTTCAGATTTTGAATTAAGAGAAAACATGATGACCAAAAAAACCTTAGCGGCCTTATTGGCTAGCTCGTTGGTGACGCCGATCATGGCGGACGAGAAAGCCGAACTGCTCAAGCTCAGGCAAGACATTGCCAAGGAGCGGGAGGAACTGCTCGACCTTAAAAACACCACCGCCAATCTGATTGACGTGTTCGTGCAACAAGGCCTTTTGGATAAACAAAAAGCCGAGACCCTGATGAAAGCCGCCAAAGCCAAAGCGGCAGTCGAGGCCAAACAGCAATTGGCGGCGGAAAATGCCGAAAGCAAGGCGACTGATGGGCAGGACACGGCAAAACCTAAAGAGCCCAAGAGCATCCGTTTTGCCTACGTGCCTGAATTTGTCAAGGAAGAAATCCGCCAAGAAGTCATCGAGGGTTTGACCGGCAAAGTGGTGACGGAAGTCAAGGCCGATGCCAAAAAGGAAAAATGGGGCGTGCCCGCCGCCTTGCCGGAATGGCTGGACAATATCAAAATTTCCGGCGACATCCGCTTGCGTGCACAGGATGATTTTTTTGGTTCGGGGAATCCGCAAAACGCTTATTTGGATTATCTAAATATCAACCATAACAGTGGTGTTTTGGCAGCCCAAAACAAAAACGAAGCGTTTTTGAACACCACCGAAGACCGTACACGCTTTCGCGAACGTTTCCGTATTGCGATTGATGCCAAAGTTACCGATGGTTTAAAGGCGGGGGTACGGTTTACGACCACCAACGAATTCAGCCCCGTTTCCAGCAACCAGACGTTGGGCAACACCGGACAAACATACCAAGTCGCTTTTGACCGTGCGTTTATCCAATATGATTTCCTGGATAGCAAGAACAACGACTGGTTCAGCCTTTACGGCGGGCGAATTGCCAATCCGTGGATGTCTACGGAAATGCTGTACAGCCCTGATTTGAGTTTTGAAGGTTTTGCCGGAACTTTCCGTTGGCACATGAACCAAGGCAACGCGGTGGTGAAAAATTATCACGCCGCCCAACCGAACTCACGTTTTGGCTTGCAGATGGGCCCGCAAACTCCCGATTCGCTATTCCTGACTTTGGGCGCGTTCCCCATCCAAGAAGTCAATTTCTCAACGATTGATAAATGGCTGTTTGGCGGCCAAGTAGGGGCTGATTGGTTGGTGCATAACGATTCCAGGTTGAAAGTGGCGGCGGCCTATTACGATTATCAGAATCTCCGGGCACGCGCCAATGGCCGTGACAGCTTCACTTATGACTGGACAGCCCCGCAGTTTGTTGAAAAAGGCAACACCATGGTGCCCATCAATGTCAATGACGGCTTTAACAGCCGCTGCACCGACAGCCAAAGCTTGCAAGGCCAAGGCTGCTTGTTTGGCCTGGCGTCCGATTTCAAAATTTTTAACGCCACGGTCATGTACGATTTTGCCGATTTTGCCCCGACCCATGCCTTGGTGTCGTTGGATTATGCGAAAAACTTTGGCTATGACGCTAACCGTATCGAGCGTGAATTCCCAGGGTATTTAGGCGGCAACAACAAGGAACGGACGGACGCCTTCCAAGTCCGCTTGGATGTCGGCAAGCCCGAAATCAAATATTTCAAAGACTGGAGCACCATCCTCGCCTACCGTTATATCCAGCGCGATGCGGTCTTGGATGCGTTCACCGACACCATTTTCCATCAGGGAGGCACTGACGCCAAAGGTTGGATGATAGGCGGCAATTACGGTTTGGCGAAAAACACCTGGCTGATGTTCCGCTGGTTCAGCACCGAAGCGATTGACGGCCCGCCACTGGACATCAATACCCTCACCATGGATTTGAACATGCGTTTGTAAGTGGAGGCCGACATGAACCAGATCCCTAAAATTTACTGTTTGCTAGTGCTGTGCCTGCTGGGTGCGGAAACTGTCGCCGCACCGAAACCGGAATCGGCTGGGCAACAGGCCTTGAAAAAAGCCCAAGGCGTCGTCCGGCAATTGACCGAAGAAAAGCAGGCTCTTGAAACCGAAAAAACCGCGTTGCTGGAGCAGGTGAAAAAGCTTGAGCTTGTCGCGAAACAAATCGGGCCTTTGCAAGGTGAAATCCTGTTGCATAAAACCCAGGAGGACACTTTGCGCAACACCAATGGCACTTTAGAAGCGCAATTGCAGCGCGAACGCGAGAAACAACAGGACTTGCACCGCAAAATCAAAGAAATCGTCGCCCAAGCCAAACAAATCCAGAGCGATAACCAGTTGTTGGTGTCAGCTGTCAACGAGCGTGAACGTTGGATCAAACAATGCACGGACAAAAACAGCGGTTTGCTTGAAGCCAACCGGGCATTGGTCGGTAAATATCAGGACAAGGGGTTTTGGGACAAGGTGGCGGAAATCGAACCGTTTACTGGTTTAGGCAAAGTCGAAACCCAAAATACCGTGGAGGCCTACCAATTCAAATTGGAGGACCTTAAAGTCACCGGCTTTACGGATAAGACGGAGCTTAGTCCGCCTAAATGATCCATGGGGAAAATCAAGTTGATACAAGGGCGCTTGTGGAAAATTACCGGGGAATTCAGGCAAGGGGCTACCCCGATCTGGCGAAGACCCGTGGTATGCCTGGCTTGGCAGGATTGCGGGAGGCTTAGGGTAGAGGCATTGCCTACTGGGGCTGAAATATGCAGTCCAACGGGTATTCCGGCCTTGATTGGAGCCATTCATAAATGGTTTAATACCCGCCTGACAAATCCTTGCGCCGTGCTGTTGCCGGGCTTCAACCCCCCAAATACGCCATCCATAGCAACAAAAAATAGCTAACGTTTAGGCTTACTAATAAACACAAAAGTAAGCCTGGTTTTTACAAAAAGTAGCAAATGCTGACCGGATAACCGGAAGCCAATGAGCCTTATGGGGTTCATTGGCTTTTTTTTGGCCTAAAATTATGGATAAACCGGGTATTTGGGTTGGCAGACAGCGTATGTGCTGATTATTTAACGGATAACGGGATATTTTGTCCGAACCTGGGGCATTTAACATGAACATCATTTCAAAAACCGGTATGGGTTGGAACATAGATACCATTGTCTCGGAACTCCGCCTGTTGCGGAACAAAGCCTTGGAAAGCCGGCAGAGGGAAGGGCGGCCACCCAAAATGCCCTCGCGCAAGGCGTTGTTGGGGGTGTTGGAAAACATATCGGCGGCCTTGTTTCCAAACCGTTTGGGCCCCGGCGAACTTTCCGATGAAAGCGTCGATTATTTTGTCGGACATACCCTGGATGCCGCGCTTCGGTCTTTGTATGACCAATTACGGCGTGAATGCCGTTTCAAATCCGAGCAGCAGGGCCTATTCGATATTGATTGCAGCCAACAGGCGGCGGCCATCAACCGTGAATTTGCCGCACAATTGCCTGCTATACGCGTTTTGCTGGATAGTGATTTGCTTGCCGCTTATGAGGGTGACCCGGCGGCAACGGGCCTGGATGAAGTCCTGGTCTGTTATCCCGGCATGACCGCGATCATTTATCACCGCATTGCCCATGCCCTATACCAGTTAGGTTCGCCGTTGGTGGCGCGCATGATCGCCGAGATTTCACATTCCGCGACAGGCATTGACATCCACCCTGGCGCAGCAATAGGCCCCAGCTTTTTCATTGACCACGGCACTGGCGTGGTGATTGGCGAGACGGCCGTCATCGGCCAGCATGTCCGCTTATACCAGGCCGTCACCTTAGGCGCCAAGCGTTTCCCGAAGGACGAAAACGGCGCTTTGGTCAAAGGCAATGCACGGCATCCCATCGTTGAGGACGATGTCGTGATTTATGCCGGAGCCACTATTTTGGGGCGCATCACGATAGGCAAAGGCTCTTCCATCGGCGGCAATGTCTGGTTGACCCACAGCGTAGCCCCGGGCAGCGTCATCACCCAATCACAAGCCAAAAATGAACCGACGGTAGGCAATACCGCATCAACCCATCATGACGTAACAATAGGAGCAGACATCCCACCGGTTTAAGACCAGCCACCCAACACATCCGCAACATAACAAGCAATAATGAGGAAAAAACATGTCCGATATACATGAAGCCCATACCGCGTTAAGCGATGTCGCCGCCCGCACCTTGGCGAACGCCACCAAAACCGTACCGATGATGTCAACCATCACCCCCCGATGGTTAGTGCATTTGCTCCAGTGGGTTCCGGTTGAGGCGGGCATTTACCGTGTCAACAAAGTTAAAAATGAAAAAGGCATCGCGGTCGATTGTTCGAACCTTGATGAGCGGGTATTGCCGCAAACCTATGTCGATTATGAAGAATGGGGCCGTGAGTATCGCCTCGGTGCGGTCAATAGCGTCGTTGATATCCACACCCGTGTGTCCGATTTGTACAGCAGCCCGCATAACCAAATCCAAGAGCAGCTGCGCCTGACCATCGAAACGATCAAAGAACGCCAGGAAAGCGAATTGATCAACAACAGCGAGTACGGCTTGCTGCATAACGTCGCCGCAGAAAATAAGGTGCAAACGCGCACGGGTGCGCCTACGCCTGATGATCTGGACGAATTGTTGACCAAAGTCTGGAAGCAGCCCGCCTTCTTCTTGGCGCATCCGCAGGCGATCGCCGCTTTTGGCAGGGAATGTACTCGCCGTGGCGTGCCGCCACCAACCGTGACCTTGTTCGGTTCGCCTTTCATCACCTGGCGTGGCGTGCCGCTCATCCCGTCGGACAAGGTCAAAATTGTCAACGGCAAGACCCATATCCTGTTGCTGCGCACGGGGGAAAGCCGCCAAGGTGTCGTTGGTTTATACCAACCTAACCTGACCGGTGAGCAAAGCATGGGGCTTTCCGTGCGTTTCATGGGCATCAACCATAAAGCCATCGCCTCTTACCTGATTTCGCTTTATTGCACATTGGCCGTATTGACGGATGATGCACTCGCCGTGCTTGAGAACGTCGAAGTGGGCAAATACCATGAATACAAGTGATTCCGGCAAAATCTTGAACGACGGTTTGGGGGCTTTTACAGCTGAATTGTCGGTGGAAGCATTGGAACGGATGGCGAATGAATTGTTTTCGGCTTTGCCAGGGGCGGATAGTGGGGATGTTGTCGGTTTTGCGCATCAGCAAGTGGAAGCGCAAGCCGCCGCCCATCCCCGTGCCGTGGCGTGTGCAACGCGGCTTGCCGATTTGGCTAGCCAAGCGGGCCACGGCATACCCGATGACCCTTTGGTTATTGGGGGTGTTGGTTTGCGGCAATTAGTGCCGCAAATCCCGCAGCCCAGCGTCACCTTGCCGGTCAACGGCATCGCAACGCCGTCATTTTATTTTCTCAATGAAATCTCGGTTTTTGCGCAGGCTTTGCAAAGCCCTGCCGTTGCCAATAACCCTTCTGGTTTCGATGTCCATGCCGTGCGCCGGGATTTTCCGATTTTGCAAGAGCACGTCAACGGGCGGCCACTGATTTGGCTGGACAATGCCGCGACCACGCAAAAACCGCAGTGCGTCATTGACCGGCTGGGTTATTTCTACCAACACGAAAACTCCAATATCCACCGCGCCGCGCATGAACTGGCGGCACGCGCCACCGATGCTTACGAAGGCGCACGCGATACCGTCGCACGCTTCCTCCACGCCTCAGCCAGCGAAGAAATTATTTTTGTGCGTGGGGCGACCGAAGCCATCAATCTGGTCGCCCAATCTTGGGGCCGCCAGAACATCGGCAAAGAGGATGAAATTGTCATCACATGGCTGGAGCACCACGCCAATATTGTGCCGTGGCAACAACTCTGCTCGGAAACGGGCGCGCGGTTGCGTGTGGCTCCCGTCGATGACAACGGGCAGGTTTTGTTGGAAGAGTACGGGAAACTGCTTAATTCGCGCACCCGCCTGGTGGCTTTCACGCAAGTGTCGAATGCATTGGGCACTGTGACGCCCGCACGGGAGATGGTCGAAATGGCCCATCGTCACGGCGCACGGGTGCTGGTTGACGGGGCGCAATCGGTCTCGCATATGCGCGTCGATGTGCAGGCCTTGGATTGCGATTGGTTCGTGTTCTCCGGGCACAAAATCTTCGGGCCTACGGGGATAGGGGCTGTGTACGGTAAGCGCGGACTGCTTAATTCAACCCAACCTTGGCAAGGTGGCGGCAATATGATCGAGGATGTGACTTTTGAGCATACCCGTTACCATCAGGCCCCCGCACGTTTTGAAGCGGGGACAGGCAATATCGCCGATGCGGTGGGTTTAGGCGCAGCACTGGCGTATGTCGAAAAGCTGGGCATTGAAAACATCAGCCGCTACGAGCATGAACTGCTGGTTTACGCCACTAAAGGCCTAGGTGAAGTTTCAGGTTTGCGCCTTATCGGCACGGCACCTGACAAAGCCAGTGTCTTGTCTTTTGTCTTGGAGGGTTTCGCCACCGAAGAAGTGGGGGCGGCACTGAACAAAGAAGGGATTGCGGTGCGCTCAGGCCACCACTGCGCCCAGCCAATACTGCGCCGCTTCGGTGTGGAAAGCACGGTGCGCCCATCACTGGCGTTTTACAACACCTATGAAGAAATTGATGTGCTGGTCGCGGCCTTACGGCGTATCCAACAAAGCAAGGCCCGCAACTGGACATTAGGTTGATGCGGCGATCCAGTGTTTCAGTTAGCAATATCTTAACTAATGTTAAGCCAAAATTTTTTAAAAATACTAGGCAAACATAAAATATTGTGTATAATATGCGCTCTTTGCTGGTGTAGCTCAGTTGGTAGAGCAGCTGATTTGTAATCAGCCGGTCGCGGGTTCGAGTCCCATCTCCAGCTCCAAAGAATACAAGGACTTAGGTGAAAATCTAAGTCCTTTTTTTATGCCTGTTGGAAATTAATAGGCTGATAATAGGCATTTCAAAATAACTTCCTCTCAAAAAGTTGTACAAGAAAGCTAATAATTATCTGAGGCTGTCAGGTTTTTATCTTGGCTCTATATGGGTTTCAAAGCGGTGGCGGCCGGTCTGGCCTTCAGCAAAACCCGGCAAGTCAGCTATCATGGCAAGACCTATTGGCAGTGGGTGGCGGAAACCGAGGTGACCTTGAGCCGCCCTGCCAAACCCAGCCAAAAGAAAGGTAAACAACCCGCTGTCCCCGGCGTTCCGGTGCAGGCAAGGCTGGTGGTCAGCCGCGTCCTGAACGATGACGGCGGCGTGTTGGCACAATGGCTGTTGTTGACCAACGTCAAGGATGTGGATGCCGCCACCCTTGCCCTCTGGTATTACTGGCGC